>OOBN01001816.1_pt1 | contig 14466 bp, 12 predicted proteins | sample 1671091 | NCBI WGS metagenome assembly OOBN01 (sample SAMN06348121, study PRJEB24527) | human gut metagenome | biome: human gut; feature: ankylosing spondylitis patient; material: feces | host: Homo sapiens | place: China | collected 2015-10 | reverse complement strand
CCTCCACCGATATGCTGGGCACCACCGGCTACGGCCTGTGGGATACCGGCCGCGCCAAGCTGGAGCAGATCTTTGCAGAAGTGATGGGGGCCGAGGACGCCCTCGTTCGCAGCCAGTTCCAGAGCGGCACCCATACGCTGGCTGTGGCCCTGTTCGGCCTGCTACGGGCAGGGGACACCCTGCTGGCTGCCACCGGCCGCCCCTACGATACGCTGGAAGGCGTCATCGGTCTGGACGACAAAGGCAAGGGCACCGGTACTCTGATGGACTACGGCGTGAAGTACGACGAAGCCCCGCTGAAAGCGGATTTCACCCCGGATTATGACCTCATCGCCCAAAAGGCACCGGGGGCCAAGGTCTGCCACATCCAGCGCAGCCGGGGCTATCTGCAGCGGAATGCGTTCGATCTGGCCACCATCCGGAAGATCGCCGACACCGCCCGCGCCGCCAACCCGGAGATCATCGTCTTTGTGGACAACTGCTACGGCGAGTTCACCCAGACGGAAGAACCCTGCCAGGCCGGTGCCGACCTCGTGGTGGGCAGCCTCATCAAGAACCCCGGCGGCGGCATCGCCCCCACCGGCGGCTACATCGCAGGCCGCAAAGACCTCGTGGAACTCTGCGCCTACCGCCTGAACGCACCCGGTCTCGGCAAGGAGCTGGGCTGCACACTGGATACCCCCCGCGATCTGTATCTGGGCTTCTACTATGCGCCCGGCGTCGTGTGTGAGGCCATCAAGACGGCCATTTATGCGCAGTGCCTGCTGGAACTGGTGGGCAAGAAGCCCATCCCGCGCTACTGCGAGGACCACAACGACATCGTGACCTGCTTCGACGCCGGTACGGCGGATGCCCTCATCGGGTTCTGCCGCGGTGTGCAGGCGGCCAGCCCGGTGGACAGCTATGCGGCCCCGGAACCCTCGCCGGAACCGGGCTATACCGATGAGGTCATCATGGCCAGCGGCAGCTTTACGCAGGGCAGCACCATCGAGCTTTCCTGCGACGGCCCGCTGCGGGAGCCCTACACCTGCTATCTGCAAGGCGGCCTGAACTTTGCAGCCAGCCGCGCCGGGGTGCTGCTGGCCGTGCAGAACGCTTACTTTGGAGAACGTTGACGTAACGATTCCGGCCTGCTTCGTTCCATGGGCGCAGCGGGCCGGGCGGTAAAAGAAGAAAGTGTGAAACCAATGAACAAGGTAACTCCCATTGACGCTGAAATGTTGGCACGTTTTGAGCAGGGCTATGCGGCCCGCCCGGAGCTGCAGGTGATGTCCAATGCCATCTCCCGCACGGCTCTGCCGGATGCCGCCTTTGTGCCCGCTGCCGCCGCCAGATTGCAGATGGATTTCTCCGTTCTGGTCCAGACCAGCAACATCACCAACCAGAAGCAGAGCGGCCGCTGCTGGATGTTCTCCACCCTGAACGTCCTGCGCGAGCGGGTCATCCGGCAGTGCAAACTGGAGGATTTCTCCATCTCGTCCACCTATCTGGCCTTCTACGACAAGCTGGAAAAGGCAAACCTCTTCTTTGAGAACATCCTTCACTTTGCCGCACAGGAACTGGATGACCGCGAGACCTTCACCCTGCTGGGAAACCCGCTGCCCGATGGCGGCCAGTGGGATATGGCGGTCAGCCTCATCAAAAAGTACGGCGTCGTGCCCTCCTGGGTGATGCCGGAGACGGTGCACTCCACCGGCACGGCCAAGTACCTGCCCATCCTGAACCGCAAGCTGCGCGAGGATGCGCTGGAGCTTCGCGCCCTTGTCCGCGAAGGCAAGGACCCCTCGGCCCGCCGCGAGGAGATGCTGGCAGAGGTCTACAACGCCCTGCGCATCCTCTACGGCCAGCCGCCCAAGACCTTCGATTTCGAGTACACCGATACCGACAAGGTCTACCACTGCGACCGCGGCCTGACCCCGAAGCAGTTCCTCGACAAGTACGTCGGCAGCGATTTCGATGACTATGCCGTCATCATCGCTTCGCCCATCCACGCAGTCAACCGCACCTACTGCCAGCCGTTTATGGGGGATGTGGTCGAGGACGGCATGTTCTGGCTCAACCTCTCGCAGGAGGAGCTGGAAGACCTGACCATCCGCCAGCTGCAGGCCGGGGAGGGCGTCATGTTCAGCTGCGATTGCCACCCGGACGGCGACCGCGCCAACGGCTACTGGGACCCCGACTGCTTCCAGTACGGCGAGGTGCTGGGCGGGCTGACCTTTGGCATGACCAAGTCGGAGCGTCTGCTCACCCGCGACAGCACCATGAACCACTGCATGATGTTTTGCGGCGTCAATCTGGACAAGAACGGCACCGCCAACCGCTGGAAGATCGAGAACAGCTGGGGCGAGGAGTCCGGCCAGAAAGGCTACTACATCGGCAGTGAGAAGTGGTTCCAGGCCAACGTCTATCAGGTCACTGTCCGCAAGAGCCTGCTGAGCGATGCCCAGCGCGCCCTGCTGGCGCAGGAACCTCTGCCCATGAAGCTGTGGGACCCGCTGGCATAAACCGACGTTCAACCGAAAAAATGCTCTGCCTTTTCCGGCAGAGCATTTTTTGTTCAGTCTGCGAGCAGGGGCAGCTTTAACGTGAAGCAGCTGCCTTTGCCCACTTCGCTTTCCAGCAGGATCTCGCCATGATGTAAGCGGGCCAGCTCCTGCGCAATGGTCAGGCCGAGGCCGGTGGAGTCGTGCTTGGTGTTGGCCGTGGTGTGGAAGTAGCGGTCAAATACGGCGGCCTGGTCTTCCGGGGCAATGCCGCAGCCGGTGTCCTGCACACAGACGAGAGCAGAGCCCTCCGCCTCCCAGCTGTGGACGGTGATGGTGCCGCCCGCAGGGGTGTAGTGGATGGCGTTGGTCACGAGATTCTGCAAGATCTGCTGCAGCCGCACCGCGTCGCCCCAGACGGGCAGTTCGACGTCGAATTGTGCGCAAAGGGCAACGCCCTTGTTCTCTGCTTCGCTCCGGCAGTTCTCGCAGACCGCCTGCGCGGCCTCGCTCAGGGAAACGCGGTCTTCGTTCAGCAGGACCTGTTTCTGTTCCAGCTTGGCCGCAAGGAAGAGATCTTCGGTCAGCCGCCGCAGAAAGCGCATCCGCTGCTGCAAAGCGGGCAGGAGGGCAGGCAGGGCTTCCGGGGCCGCTTCCAGCGTGTCCAGTCCGCTGGACACCGCGAACAGCGGGCTGCGCAGGTCGTGGAAGATGTTCAGCATCATGCTCTTGCGGGCCTCGGTCTCCTCGGTCAGGGCGCGGGTGCGGTCGGCCACGCGCTGGTCCAGCTCCCGCGCCAGCTGCTCGGTGCGGTCAAATTGCAGGGCGAACCGGCGGCAGACGAAGATCATGCAGCCCAAGGTGAAGGGGATGTCGTAGATGCGGGCACACCGCATCACATAGAAGCGGATGCTCTCCGAGAAAAAGGGAAGCTCCAGCCCCGGCAGAATGACCAGCACCCGCAGGCCGACCGTTGCCGCGCAGGGGAAGAGGAGGAGCAGCACCGCGCGGTCTCCCCGCCAGTAGGCCGCGATGAGCAGCCCGATGCAGTAGGCCATGCCGCCCAGCAGCCCGATGGCCCGCACCGGCGGGCAGGTGCTGAGGGAGAGCAGAACATACCCGGCCGTCAGTGCCAGCGAGAGGGACTTCTGCTGTCTGGTCCTGGGGGCCATGCCGGTCAGCGCCGCACTGAGCCAGATGGGGGCCAGCACCGTGAGGGAAAAATACCCCCGCCGCAGAAACAGCACCATACCGCTGCCCCGCTCCGGCAAGCGGATGACCGTAGCCGCCCAGGCGATGAGGATGACGAGATAGAGCAGGAAATATCCAAGCTCCCGCTGCGGCTTGTAGTGGTGCAGTGCCAGCACGGTCGCCGCCAGTGTGCAGAAGACCGTGATGGCCATCCACTGCAAGGTCGTGCGGATGATGCGCGCATCGGAGCCTTCGTTCGGGAAGGCCCCGGCCCATTCCTGAAACAGGACTTCGAAATCCTGTCCGCTGGCGGAGGTGCCCGGTTCCAGCGGCGGAAGCTGGGCGTTGTACCAGATGCCGGCCAGCGCGATGCCCAGCGCCAGCACCACTGCGCTCAGTGCAGTGAGAAGATGTTTGGTTTTCATGGTTGACCTCCCCCGAACGAACGGAACTTCCGGAAAAACAGTTGAGAAAGCCCGTAAAATAAGGTATACTAGCTCTAGTATAGCAAAGTTTTGCGAAAAAGGGGAGAGCAAACAGGGATGATCCGTGTGCTTCTGGTGGAGGACGATCCTGTGATCCGGGACACGACCCGTTACTTTTTGAACAGCCAGCAGAATTATGAAGTGGTCTGTGCGGAGACCGGCGGCGAGGCGCTGAGCCATGCCCGCGAGAACTTCGATGTCATTCTGATGGACATCCTTCTGCCGGACACCAACGGCATGGACCTGTGCCAGCGGCTGCGGAGCTGGCATCACTGCCCCATCATCTTCACATCCTGTCTGGACGATACTGACACGGTGGTCCGGGCGCTGGAGCTGGGCGGCGACGACTTTCTGGCGAAGCCCTACAACCACAAGGTGCTGCTGGCCCGCATCATGGCGAACATCCGCCGGGTGCAGATGGACGCCGCCGAGCCCAGCGTCAACGGCTACCACTGCGCGGCCTTTACGCTGGACTCCAACAGCCACTGCGTCGAGAAGGACGGCCGGAGTATCCATCTGGCCGACATGGAGTTCCGCATTCTCTCCCTTTTCGTCCGTTACCCCAACACGTTCTTCACGGCCAACGAGCTGTATCAGAAGATCTGGGGCAAGGAAAGCCTTGGCGACGTTCGCACGGTGCAGGTGCACATCCACAATCTGCGCAGCAAGATCGAGCCGGACCCGACAAAGCCCATCTACCTGAAAAATGTCTGGGGAAAGGGGTATGTGTTCCGGCCAGATGGCCAGCCGGAGCTTTGACTCGCGCCCAAACCTGAAGGATCGTTAAACGGAATGCGCCCATTGTTTAAGGAAACTTAAGCGGTGGGCGCATTTTTTTGCCTGAATTTGACCGTTATTTGACAAACGAAGTGCGAAAACGACGTTGCAGAGCAGAGAAACGGCGGAGATGCTTAACAAATCTTAAAAGACAGGGGCAAAACTTTGTGTTAAATTATTATCGAATGAAGTCTGCGCAGGCACACACTGCACAGACCGAAGAAGCATTGGAAGGCAAATGAAGAACACACGAAGAAAAGAAGAAAGGAACCCCGCAATGAACAAGATCTCGCGCAAAGGCTTTTTGAAGATCGCTGCCGCTGCTGCCATGTCCGGCGTCACGGCCGGTGCTCTGGCTGCCTGCAACTCTGCAAGCTCCTCCTCCACCGCCGCTTCTGCCGCATCCGGCACCTACATCCCCGGCACCTATGAGGGCACGGCAGAGGGCATCTCCTCGACCGTCAAGGTCACCATGACCTTCTCCGACAGCGCTGTCACCAACGTGGTCGTCGATACCTCCGGCGAGACCGCTTCCTATGGTGCCGCCGCAGCCGACCAGCTCAAGGAGCAGCTGCTTGCTGCCGGTTCTGCCGAGATCGACGGCGTGTCCGGTTCTACCGTGACCTCCGATGCCGTTATGAAGGCAGCCAAGAGCTGCTTTGCACAGGCCAAGGGCGAAGCCACCGTGTCCAGCGTTCAGCTGCCCACCGGCGACGAGACCGACTGGCTGGGCAAGGAGCCGGACATCGACGAGGCTGCCATCACCGAGACCGTGGACACCGACATCCTCATCGTCGGTGCCGGCAACGGCGGCATGTTCGCAGCTGCTTATGCAGCCGCCAACGGCCTGAACTTCCGCATCATCGAGCAGAATGCGGCCGTGCAGGATACCCGCCACTGGTACGGTGCCATTGATTCCGCTGCCGCCAAGGCTGCCGGTGCCCCTGCGACCGACAAGGCCAAGCTGCTGAGCGAGATCTCCCGCTATGCTTCCGGCAAGTGCGACCAGCGGGTCGTCAGGACCTGGATCAATGAGTCTGCTGCGATGCACGATTTCATGCGCAGCATTCTGGAAGACAAGTTCGGCTGGGAATGCGAGTTCACCTCCGGCGATGAGGCGGAATGGCCTGCCGAGAACGCCGAGCACAACACCGATTACCTCTACCCGGTGCAGGAGCACAACTACCGTGCCAGCGAGTCCGCTTCCGGCCTGCAGCGCAACGAGGCCCTGCAGAAGTACATCGAGGAGCTGGGCTACGGCATCGACTTCAAGACCAGCCTCGCCAGAATTGAAAAGGATTCCTCCGGCCGCATCACCGGCATCATCGCCCAGAGCACCGAGGATGACCACTTCATCCGCTACAACGCCAACAAGGGCGTTCTGCTGGCCTGCGGCGGCTTCCCCGGCAACCCCTACATGATGGAGCAGCTGGACCCGCTGGGTACCTCTGTCACCACGGCCTGCTCCTACTCTCCGTCCGATAAGGGCTACGGCATACGTGCCGCCGTCTGGGCCGGTGCAAATCTGGACAAGGAAGCTGCCCCCATGCTGTTCGACCGCGGCATCGTGGCTCCCGGCGTGGATGGAGGCTATGTTGACAGTGAGAATGCGTTTGGCGGCAAGGCGTTCCCCGGCAAGATCAAGCAGTACAACCCCGGCACGCAGCCGTTCCTGAAGGTCAACCGCAACGGTGAACGCTTCGCCAACGAAAGCTGCCCCTACAACGACATCGTCTATGCCGCTGCCCACCAGCCGGGCCGTGTGTATGCCCAGATCTGCGACGCCAACATTCTGGAAGACGTCAAGCGCTTCCACACCATTGGCTGCTCCGCGCAGACCCGCAACGCAGGCGAGGACTATATCAAGAAGCAGATGGAGAATGCAGAAACGGAAGGCTGCTTCTTCAAGGCCGACACCATCGAGGAGCTGGCCGACAAGCTGGGCTTCACCGGCGACGCCAAGGAGACCTTCCTCGCCACCGTCGAGCGCTACAATGCGCTGTACGATGCCCAGGAGGATACCGATTTCGGCAAGCCCGCATACCGCCTGAGCGCGATCCGCAAGGCTCCGTTCTATGGCTGCTGGCTGGGTGCCTCTCTGCTGACCACCGAGCAGGGCATTGCCATCAACGAAAAGGGTCAGGCGCTGGACAACAACAACCAGCCCATGGAGGGCCTGTATATCACCGGTGATATGTCCGGCAGCTTCTTTGCCAACAACTACCCCTGCCTGATGGCAGGCGTGGCCATGGGCCGCACCCTGACCTTTGCCATGAAGGCCGTCAAGCAGATGGCCGGTCTGGAGTAAGGCGGATTTCCCCGAAAATCAAATTCAAAAAAGCAGCGCCGCAGAAGGTTCAAAGCCCTCTGCGGCGCTGTTTTTTCCCTCTATACACAAATCAAAAAGCCGGTCTGCCTCAGCACACGGCGCGGGAAACCGGAACGACCGGCTCCACAAGAGCGGGGTGCATCCCCTCGCGGTAGTCCAGGTCGCCCTGATCCAGACCGCGCAGCAATACTTCGGCGGTTGCAATGTTGGTGGCGATGGGTACACTGTGCATGTCACACAGGCGGAGCAGGTTCTGCTCGATGAAGTTACCGCTGTCCGTCTTGAGCGGGTCGCGGAAGAACAGCACCAGATCGACTTCGTCGCAGGCGACGCGCGCCGTGATCTGCTGGATGCCGCCCAGCCGTCCGGAGAGGTAGCAATGGACTGGCAGGCCAGTGGCCTGGTTCAGCATACGACCGGTGGTGCCGGTGGCGATGACCGTGTTGCGGGAAAGAATGCCGCTGTACGCGGTGCAGAACTGAAGCGCGAGTTCTTTGCGGGAATCATGTGCAAGGATTGCGATGGTCATAATTCACACTCTCCTTTGTCTCAATGTCTGGTTGCGGACGAACACTTTTTTGGATTGGATTCACTGAGCGTACAATTTCAAATTTGAAACATTCAACCCACAACATTTGTTCTAAACTTTCCACTATAGTTGTACCGCGCCAAAATGGGCCTTGTCAAGAGAAAAATCGTCTTTTTCTACGATTTTCTACCCGGAAGTACGACTTTTGTTTTGTGGAGAACAGCGAAAACTTGGATGCAACCATCGACAAAGACGAAAGACACATTCGGACCATCGAACGGAACTGTTTTCAATGAAAAAACAGTCCATGGGAGAAAACAAATGTACAAATGGCATTGCGAAGCAATGACTGAGAGGTTTTCACCGCACCTGCCCATCTCCATGGATGATGTACTTATAGCTGCACAGCTCCTGCAGCCCCATCGGGCCGCGGGCGTGGAGCTTCTGGGTGGAGATGCCCATCTCACAGCCCAGACCGAACTCGCCGCCGTCAGTGAAGCGGGTGGAGCAGTTGACGTAGACCGCCGCACTGTCCACGGCTGCTGTGAAGAGGGCGGCATGGGCCTCGTTCCGGGTCAGGATGGCCTCGCTGTGGCCGGTGGAGTGTTCGGCAATGTGGCCGATGGCTTCTTCCACGCTGTCCACGACCTTGACGGCCAGAATGTAGTCGAGAAATTCGGTATCGAAATCCTTCGGCCCGGCGGGGGTGCCGTCAATGACAGCCGCCGCCCGCTCATCCAGCCGCAGTTCGACCGGGTGCAGGCCCCGCGCCACGCGGGCCGGGCCAAGACGCCGGGCCAGCTTGGGCAGAAACTCCGCCGCAATGGCGGAATGCACAAGGCAGACTTCCTCGGCGTTGCAGACGCTGGGGCGGCTGGCCTTGGCGTTTTCGATGATGTCCAGCGCCTGAGCCTGGTCGGCGGAGTCATCGACAAAGACGTGGCAGATGCCGGTGCCGGTCTGGATGCAGGGAACTTTGGCATTCTCCACACAGGCCCGGATGAGCCCGGCCCCGCCGCGCGGAATGAGCAGGTCCACAAAACCAACGGCCGTCATCAGCGCGTTGGCGGAGGCGTGGGTGGTGTCCTCGATGAGGGAGACGGCGGCTTCCGGCAGACCGTTTTCCTTCAGGCCGCGGCGCAGAGCCTCAACGATGGCGTGGGCCGAACGCCAGGCCTCCCGGCCACAGCGCAGGACGCAGACGTTGCCGCTCTTGATGGCGAGGGCGGCGGCGTCGCTGGTCACATTGGGGCGGCTCTCGTAGATGATGGCGATGACGCCCATGGGCACGGCGGTCTTTTCGATGACCAGACCGTTGGGCCGCTCGATGCGCTTGAGCACAGCGCCCACCGGGTCGGGCAGGCTGGCCACTTCCAGAATGCCCCGCGCCATGGCACCGATGCGCTCCGGCGTCAGGGCCAGACGGTCGAGCATCACGTCGGAGATGTGCCCTCTGGCGGCGGCCATGTCCTCGGCGTTGGCGGCCAGAATGGCCTGCATCTGGTCGGGGTGGCACAGCCAGTCTGCCATGCCCCAGAGCGCCTGTTTGCGGGTCTGTTCATCCGCCAGCGCCAGTGCAGACTTCGCGGCGCGTGCAGCTTCCAGAATTTCCTGTGTCGTCATGGTTCAGCCCTCCTTCCGGCCTGCAAAGCGGGTACCCACCGGTCTGCCCTCGGCAATGTCGTACAGCAGCTCCGGGTGGGAGCCGTTGGCGATGACCATGTCTGCGCCAAGTTCCGTCACCAGCTGGGCGGCGCGGAGCTTGGTGGACATGCCGCCGGTCCCCAGCGATGAACCGACCCCGTCGGCCAGCGCCAGGATCTCCGGCGTGATGCGCTCCACCAGCGGGAGCAGCCTTGCCTCCGGGTGGGTGTGGGGGTTGGCGGTGTACAGGCCGTCGATGTCGCTCAGCAGCACCAGCAGGTCGGCGTGGATGCAGCGGCAGACGATGGCGGCCAGAGTGTCGTTGTCGCCGATGGAGGTGATCTCATCGGTGGCCACGGTGTCGTTTTCGTTGATGATGGGCAGTGCACCCAGCTCCAGCAGGCGGTTCAGGGTGTTTTCCACGTTCTGCCGCCGACCGGCATCCTCAACGTCCACACCGGTCAGCAGCACCTGGGCCACGTTGTGGTTGTAAGCTGTGAACAGCCGATCGTAGGTGTACATCAGCTCGCACTGGCCCACGGCGGCGCAGGCCTGCTTGGTGGCCATATCTTTGGGGCGCTGGGGGAGCGAGAGCTTGCCCACGCCCATACCGATGGCACCGGAGGAGACGAGGATGACCTCGTGCCCGGCATTCTTCAGGTCGCTGAGTACCTTGACCAGATCTTCGGTGTGGCGGATGTTCAGCCGCCCGGTGGAGTGCGCCAGCGTGGAAGTGCCGACTTTGACGACGATTCGCATATCCTTACCCCTTTCCCATCTCTTTTGTCCGATCGTAAGCGGCGAGGACGGCGTCCATCACGGCACCACGGAACCCCTGCTCTTCCAGCACACGGACGCCCTGAATGGTGCTGCCGCCGGGGCTGCACACGGCATCCTTCAGCTCGCCGGGGTGCTTGCCGCTCTCCAAAACGAGCTTGGCGCTGCCCAGCACCATCTGGGCGGCATATTCCTGCGCCTTGGCGCGGGGCAGGCCGCAGGCCCACGCCGCCGTCGGCCAGTGCCTCGATGAACTGGTACACCCAGGCCGGGCCGCAGCCGGAAACGCAGCTGGCCGCGTCGATCAGGGGTTCCGGCACCGGGTCGAGCCGCCCGGCGGGGGCCATCAGCTTGCAGAATTCGGCCTCTTCTTCGGCGGTGACATGGCTGGAACAATACTGGATCATCCCTTCGCCCACGGAAGCCGGGGTGTTGGGCATGATGCGGATGACGGGGTAGTCCTCACCGGCCAGTTCCTGAATGCGGGAAATGGGCAGGCCCGCCGCCATGCTGCACAGGACGAACCGGCCCGGCCGCTCGGCCAGTGTGAACTTCAGCGGGGTCAGCAGAGCCTCCATCATCTGCGGCTTGACAGCGAGGAAGATGAGGTCGCACCGGCCTGCCACCTCGTCGTTGATCGTGGTATTGCAGCCCAGTTCGGCGGCCAGTTTCTCCGCCTTGGCAGCGGTGCGGTTGGCCAAATACACGTTCTGCGGGTCTGCTGCTTTGCACACCGCGCGGGCAATGGCCCCGCCCATGTTGCCGCAACCTAAAAATCCAATGGTCTTGAGCATAACAAAAACCTTCTTTCTTAAATTCCACCCGGCCTGCCCCCGCATTGGGGCAGGGGAGATGCTGTTTCATCTCCGCCTCCATTGTAAGCAGACGGGGGCCGAAAATCAAGAGGGGAAGGGCCTGCTGAAAAAAGAATGTTTCAAAAAATGGGCTGGAATGGGAGCACAAACGGTAGAAAATTTCGCAATACGGAGCCGTAGTAACAGAAAATTTACCCTGAATTTGGAATTTTGCTTGCAAATCGTCCTCGGAAAGAGGTATATTATAAAAGGAAGTGTTCTCACTTCTCCGGCTGGGAGGCCGGCCACCACAAACAGCAGTGCGCGCGGCGCGGCTGGGAAAGGATGGAGGTTGTGTCACAGACGACAAAGAGGGCTCTGGAAGCATCGCTGAAAAAGCTGCTGCTCCAGAAACCCCTGAACAAGATCACGATCAACGATATCACGGAGGACTGCGGGGTCAACCGCATGACGTTCTACTACCACTTCAAGGATATCTACGATCTGGTGGACTGGATCATGGTCGAAGACGCCGCAAAGGCGCTGGAAAACAAGCCCACGTTCGATACCTGGACGGAGGCATTTCTGGACATCCTGCACCAGGTGCAGGAGAACAAGGTGCTGGTGATGAACGTCTACCGCTCGATCAGCCGGGAGCAGGTGGAACAGTACTTATATAAGCTGCTGGACCCCATGCTGCGGGAATTCATGGAACGCGGGATGCAGGGGATCACCGTGCAGGATGACGATATACAGTTCATCGTGGATTTCTACAAGTATGCGCTGGTGGGCATGGCGCTGGAATGGATCCGCAAGGATATGAAGGAGGACCCCGTCCGGATGACGGAACGGCTGAATATCCTGATCCGTGGCGATTTCCAGCGTGCGCTGAACCGGTTCCGCACAGACCGCAGCCCCTCGGAACTGGATGATTGATGAAAATTTAGACAGAAGAAGCATTGTGATGGGTTTTCCATCACGGTGCTTTTTCTGTTTATGGAACCTTTTTTGACAACATGGTACAGTACCATCAGCGCAAACTATAAGACGAAAGAAACCACAACAAACGGAGGGAATAACATGTATTATTCCAGTGGTAACTATGAAGCATTTGCGCGGCCGCGGAAACCAAAGGACGTAGACCGCAAGTCGGCCTACCTCGTCGGCACCGGGCTGGCTGCCCTCACAGCGGCCTGCTATCTGGTGCGGGATGGTCAGATGAAGGGCGAACATGTCCACCTCTTTGAAAAAGGGGCCATCCCCGGCGGCGCATGCGATGGTTATCAATACCCCGGCATCGGCTACGTGATGCGGGGCGGGCGCGAGATGGACGATCATTTCGAGGTCATGTGGGACCTGTTCCGCTCCATTCCGTCGATCGAGACCGAGGGCGTCAGTGTGCTGGATGAGTACTACTGGCTGAACAAAAAAGACCCGAACGTCTCACTCTGCCGTGCGACCGAACAACAGGGCCGGGATGCCCACACCGACGGCCGGTTCGGCCTGTCGGACAAGGGCTGCATGGAGATCCTGAAGCTCTTCTTCACCCCGGACGAGCAGCTGTACGACAAGCGGATCACCGACGTGTTCGACGCAGAAGTCCTCGGTTCGAATTTCTGGCTCTATTGGCGGACGATGTTCGCCTTTGAGAACTGGCACAGCGCATTGGAGATGAAGCTCTACCTCAAGCGCTACGTCCACCATGTGGGCGGTCTGCCGGATCTCCGGGCGCTCCGGTTCACGAAGTACAACCAGTATGAGTCGATGATCCTGCCCATGATCCGCTATCTGGAGGGTTACGGGGTCCGGTTCCACTACAACACGAAGGTGACGAACATCGAGTTCGACTGTGCGGACGGCAAAAAGCAGGCCCGCACCATCTGCCTTCTGGTGGACGACCACGAGGAGCGGGTGGACCTGACCGAAAACGATCTGGTCTTCATCACCAACGGCGGCTGCGTCGAGAACAGCTCCATCGGTGCGCAGGACCAGCCCGCTGCGCTGGACACGGCGCTCCACCCCGGCAATGGCTGGGATCTGTGGAAGAAGATCGCCGCGCAGGACCCCGCCTTCGGCCACCCGGAGAAATTCTGCTCCGACCCGGAGCAGACCAACTGGATGAGCGCCACCGTGACCACGCTGGACGAGCAGATCGTGCCCTACATCCAGAACATCTGCAAGCGGGACCCCTTCAGCGGCGGGGTCGTCACCGGCGGCATCGTGACCGTCCGGGACTCCAACTGGCTGCTGAGCTGGACCTTCAACCGCCAGCCGCAGTTCCGGAATCAGCCCAAAGGCCAGCTCGTGGGCTGGCTCTACGGCCTGTTCAGCGACACGCCCGGCAACTACGTGAAGAAGCCCATGCGGGACTGCACCGGCAAGGAGATCTGCATGGAGTGGCTGTATCATCTCGGTGTGCCGGAACCGGAGATCGAAGACCTGGCCGAACACAGCGCCAACACGGTGCCCGTCATGATGCCGTACATCACGGCCTTCTTCATGCCCCGCGCAGCAGGCGACCGGCCCGCTGTGGTGCCGGAGGGCGCGGTGAACTTCGCGTTTCTGGGGCAGTTCGCAGAGACCCCGCGTGACACCATCTTCACCACCGAATACTCCATGCGCACCGGCATGGAGGCGGTGTATACCCTGCTGGACATCGACCGGGGCGTACCGGAGGTCTGGGGCAGCACCTACGACGTCCGCGACCTGCTGAACGCAGCCGTGCAGCTGCGGGATGGACGCCCGCTGCGCGACCTCAAGATGCGATGGATCGAGCGGTTCGCGCTCGGCAAAGTCATCGACAGGGTGCAGGAGACCGACCTCGGCCGCCTGCTGCAAGAATATAAGATCATCTGAACGCCGGGTCCTGATCCCGGCGGGGGAGGATGCTCCCCACATCAGACAACGCATGGGAGGAAATTGGAATGAATACCACATTTGATTCTCTGACTCATAAGATGCAGCGCGCCGCACTGGGCAAGACGGCAGATATCGTGCTGTCCCACGTCAACAAGGACCGCGAAAAGGCCGTGACCCAGTTGGTGGATGTCGCCAAGACCTTCTATGGCGATTCCTTCAGCGAGGAAACTTACAATCATGCCCGCCAGACCCTCTCGAACCCGGACAGCAAGTGGTCCAGGCTCATCAACTGTATGCTGGACCAGCTGGACCCCAATGTGGCCCGCACCACAGCTCTGAACCTGGGCTATGAGGCCTTCTTCTGTGGCACCAAGACCATCCGTGAGAACCGCGTCAAGTACCAGTGCAACATCCCCTGGCTGATCCTGTTCGACCCCACCTCCGCCTGCAACATGCACTGCGTGGGCTGCTGGGCCGGCGAGTACGGCCACAAGAACAACCTGAGCTTTGACGATATGGACAAGATCGTCTCTCAGGGCAAGGAGCTGGGCGTGTACCTCTACATGCTCACCGGCGGCGAGCCGCTGGTCCGCAAGGC
>OOBN01001782.1_pt1 | contig 14689 bp, 7 predicted proteins | sample 1671091 | NCBI WGS metagenome assembly OOBN01 (sample SAMN06348121, study PRJEB24527) | human gut metagenome | biome: human gut; feature: ankylosing spondylitis patient; material: feces | host: Homo sapiens | place: China | collected 2015-10 | reverse complement strand
GCAGCTCTGCTTACTGCAATTCTTATAATAAGCTGTTTTCCGTCAGGAGTGATGACTACAGTATCAAGAGCTGATGATGCGAAAAAGGAGAATATACTGACAAAGATATCAGAAGATGCAGTATTAAAGTATAATACTGCAACCGGAAGATATGAAGGAACAGCAAAACTGCTGGTCACAGGAATACAGGATGAACAATGCATAGTTCTTAATGTCAATGATATAAGGGATACAAATGGCTGTACGCTTGATGTTACCTTTGTTGACGATGAGGATAAGGAAGAAATGACATATAAAAATGGAGATATAATCACTCTCTTATATGCTGCAAGCAACTATGCATATAATGTAGCCTACAACATTCAGCTTGAAGTAAAGGGAACAGTAAAGAAAGACTACAGAGCATTGGAGATACCAGAACTTTCAGCAGCAGAATGGGAATATGAAATATCAGGTGATACGGTAATACTGGGTAAGTACATAGGAACTAATAAGGATATCGTTCTTTATCCCCAATATTCCATTGCAGGAACAGTCTATAATACCCATATGAAGATTACGCAGTACAAAACGGAATATTATAATGACGGAGATTATGATACAGATGACTGGGAAAATTCAGAAGTATATGATGCAGATGGACCGTTTGTAAATAATACAAAGATAAAATCAGTAAAGTTTCTTGATGGGGTTAAAATTGGCAGTGATACATCTAAAGATATTGTAGTGTGTGCAGATACCCTTAACGATTACAGCAGCGTAGATGGCAGTATAAAGTCAATAGCTGACTCTACTGTATACAATGCACTTGACGAACCAGGGGCGCTTGATATGTATGGCAACAGTACAGTAGAGACAGTTGAAGGTCAGAACATGAAAGCCATGTTTGCCGGATGCACTTCTCTTGAAAAAGTAGAAAACATTCCTGATGATGTAGTGAAGATGGAAAATACATTCAGGGATTGTAAAAAACTTGTAAGTATTACAAACCTCCCATCAAAACTTAAGGATATGGGAAAGACTTTTCAGGGTTGCAAATCCCTGGTCGATATTCCGCAGATTCCTGACGGAGTAATTAACATGAACTCGGCTTTCAGAAATGACACTAAATTTAATCCTTCAAAAAGGCTCGTCATTCCTAAAACATGTAAGAATCTTATGGAAACATTTGAAAAGTGCAACGCAATGGAGCTTTGTCCTATCATATATCCGGAGACAGAGCTTTATAATCTTTATTACACTTTTTATAACTGTTATGCCATGACAGAGCTTCCAGCCATACCTGATACGGTTATTGCGGGAGTGAGAATGTTCATGGGCTGCAGGTCGGCTGAAAAAGTATATGGTGATAATCCAATCGTTATAAGAGGCATTAGTGACTTACAGCAGGCGGATATAAGTAATTATTACATATCAGAAGGACTGATTGACGCTTTCAGAGGATTAAAGAAAATCAAAGCTGAAATATATCTGCCACAGATGGACAGTATAGATAACCAGCCTGGTTTTCCTTATGACAACTGGGGAAGCTACGGTAAAAATATATCATATGAATTAACAGTAACCAGCAGTTCAGATGAGGCCCGCAGGTATTATGTGAATAATTCCGGGATTACCAGTAAGACCGTAAGCGGTAAAACGGTACTTAATGACATGATTCTGACAGATGAAAATGCTCATCAGCAGCTTATAGATAAAATGTCAATGCTCAAACAGATGCCTACAGTTTTTTTAACCAATGATACAGACTTCAATTCACTGAATCTTATAAAAGAGATAGCAGAAGACATAAAAGAAGTGTATAAGGACGCTGGTTATACGGTAACTGTTAAATGTGAGAATCGTGGTGCAAAGGCAGACGGATATAAAATAAGGACAACTGAATCAAAGCCTGTATTCTGGGAGACAGCGATACCGGAGGATAATGGCGGAGCAGGAAATTCAGAACTGAAAGTATATCTGCCGGATAACAGCCTGTATGATGATATAAGCAGGCTTGCCGGTACAGCAGGCACGACAGGCTCATATACAAGCAATATTCTGACGGATAAGTATACACAACATCCTGATATAACAGTATCTTATACACCGGAGCAGACAGGGGATGATGAACTGATATCATTTGTAAATCTGTCTGTAAGATATTCTCCGGTAAAATATACGGTAAGGTTCTATGATTATGATAAAAGCACTGTTCTGTATTCAGAAGAAGTGCTGCCAGAGGGAGCTGTTACACTTCCAGAATCTCCTAAGAGAAGTGATACGGTAACTGATACATCAGTTATTTCATATGCCTTTTTTGAATGGAGAGACTGCTTAACAGACAGTCCGGCTGGGCTTGATGCGGTTGACAGAGATATGGATGTATATGCTGCATACACAGAAAGCGTAACTTATACAACAAAGCTTACACTGGAATACTACACCATTGCAGACCTTGAAAAAGGCGTGTATGATACAGTTCCGTATGAGACAGTGGTTACGGATTATAATGAAGAAATAAAGACGAGCAGTTATATACCGGAAGACATTGTTATACATACAGCCACAGCAGCTGGCTTTGACAATACGCAGACATGGAGCTTTGATAAATGGCTTCCTGATACAGAATACCAGCTTACAGGCAGATTCACCGGAACAGATAATGTAACAGTCAAGCTGTATGCAGGGTATAAGCTTGCAGATGAATCATATATAAGCACAGAGGAGCTTGACAGCATACAGATAGCAAGACAGCCGGATAAGACCGCCTATATCGTAAAAGACAGCTTCGATAAGAAAGGTCTTGTTGTGGATGCAGTCTATAAGCAGACATGGAATGACGGACATGTGACATACAGGACAGAATATAACACATCATACGATGTAGATACTGAAACAGAGCTTAAGCTTACAGATACATTTGTAACCGTAAGCAAGACTGATAATGGACTAACAAGAACAGCGGATGTGGGAATAACCGTGTCAGATGAGATAGTAAGTACAGAATTAGACCACATAAGCATTGCCAGACATGCAGACAGGCTTAATTATATCAAGGGGGAATGCTTTGATAAGAAAGGTCTTGTTGTTGATGCTGTATATAAGAATACATACCGTTCAGGTCGTATAACATACACTGTACAGGAAAATGCAGCGTACAGTGTTGATACAGAAAAGAAGCTTATGCCTGATGACATAAGCATGGATATAAGCTTTACTGACAATGGCATCACAAAGCATACAGAGGAGGCAGTCACCGTAAAGGATGTCTTCTGTGTTAATTATTACTCATATGACCGTACAACACTTATAAAGAGTGACATGGTAGTAGAAGGACAGGATTCCGCAGCTCCTGCAGTACCGGACAGGAAAGACTTTGTAACTGATACATCAAGAACGGCATATACATTTCTTGAATGGAGAGATGCCATTACAGATACAGCGGCTGTTCTTAAAGACATAACCGGAAATATGAATGTATATGCTGCATATACAGAAAGCATAACATATACAACAAAGCTTACACTGGAATACTACACTGTTGTAGACCTTGAAAAAGGTGTGTATGATACAGCTCCGTGTGAAACTGTGGTTACGGATTATAATGAAGATATAAAGATGAGCAGTTATATACCGGAAGACATTGTTATCCATATAACTACTGCAGACGGTGAGAAGATACAGACATGGAGTTTTGATAAATGGCTTCCTGATACAGAATACCAGCTTACAGGCAGATTCACAGGAACAGATAATGTAACCATTAAGCTGTATTCAGAGTATAAGCTTGCAGGTGAATCATATGTAAACAAAGAGCCGGAAGACATTGAAGAAGCAGAGGAAACAGAAAAAGCGGAAGAGACGGTTAAGACAGGTGATGACATGACTGCCAGGATGTATATATGGCTTTTTGTGTTATCAGCAGCTTTGACAGGCATAGTGACAACGGTTTCCAGACAGGCTTATGTGCGTAAGAAGTAACTGACGCAATGCGGTAAAAAATGTATAAAAAATCAGAATAAAGCTACACTAATGCGCAAAATATGTTACAATATCATTAAGAGGACAGTGTATATGTGATGGCTTAATTGTGACGGATTCCGTCACAGAAGGTTACACATGCTCATGTGGAGCAACTAAATAACAATTAAATAATTGTGACGGAATCCGTCACATATAATGAGACAAGTTTTAACTTGCATTATAAATAATAAGGAAATCTTTACTGGATATATTCCAGTAGGGGTTTCCTTTTTTGTTGCAAAAAATCAGGAAAGGAAACGGATATGAAAAGTGTAAGAGACCCGCCAGAGTAATAAAGGTAAAAGAGTAACTAACGCACATGTGACGGAATCCGTCACGGAAAGGAACATTATAATGAAAAAGGGAAAGAGGAAAAGACATGCATTGCTTGAAAAAGTAATGTCAGGTCTGATGTCGGCACTTATGATAATAACAACGGTGCTGACATGTATAACCCCTATTACTGCAAAAGCAGAAGGGTCTAATTATACTCTTATAAGTCTTGGAGAAGAAAAATGGTATGATGATGTGTTTTCTGGCTATGATGATTCCATGGGACACTGGAAGACATACCATTTTACTGTACAGGACGATTATGGGAATGAGTATGAGGCTATATGTATTGAACCACATAAGGATACACCAAGGGAGAGTGAAACATTTACAGCAACAACAGAGTATGGAACAGATGATATAGAAGCAAGAGCAATGTTCTGGGCTGTAGGAGCTGGATGGGATGATGAAGACTGGGGTGTGCTTAAAGATTATCCTTATGAATTAAGATGGATTATAGCCCATCACACAATTGCCCTTGCAAACGGACAGGATGACTGGAATACACCTTTAAATGGCAATGGTACATTCTTGGGTGATGGAGAAGGGAAACTTGGCTGGGAATTGTGCCAGGAGCTTCTTAACATAGCATCCAATATAAGTCCTTCATCAGTAGGATACGAGTGCAGTCTTACATATCTTTCAAACGATTCCAGTGATAATCAGAGTCTTGGAATATATAATGATACTCCAGTTAAAGAATTTACCGGAAGTGTAAGATTCCACAAGGAATCAGCAATGCCATCCATATCAGATGGTAACAGCTGCTACAGTCTTGCAGGAGCTGAAATATCCGTATATTCAGATTCAGGCTGTACAGATTTGCTTGATACACTTACGACAGGCGAAGACGGATATACAGGTTATTACAGCACAACATTCAGGGAAGGTGAAAGTGTAACACTTTACTTCAAGGAAACAAAAGCACCAAAAGGTTTCCTTATAAATGATGAAGTGCGTTCGATAACACTTGATTCAGAAGACAGCTACACTGAGACAATAACAGATATGCCTGGTAATGACCCTGTTAGGCTATTATTAAAAAAGCAGACTGCAGATGGACATGGTTCTGGTAACACAAGACTTGAAGGGGCTGAGTATACAGTAAAGTACTATGATATTTTATCTGATACAGACCCAGCGCAGTCAGGAAGCACAGCTAAGTACACATGGGTATTTAAGACTGATGAAAACGGAAGAATAAGACTTACACCTGATTACCTCATTGAAGGCAGTGATGAGCTGGTTTCAGATGCTAATGGTGTATATGTATTGCCTTTGGGTACAATCACATTACGGGAAACAAAAGCTCCGGAAGGTTATCTTATTAATGATACAGTGTATGTAGCTCAAACATCATTAACAAACAATTATATAGTAACAACCAACCTTCCAACAGATGACAAGGCAGCGCAGGAGACTCCGTATGAAGGAACTATTAGCATCCAGAAATTCTTAGGTGGCAGTAATGCAGTAAAGGCTTCTGAACCTGATGCAGAGTTTCAGATTTATCTTAAATCTGCAGGAAGCTATGATGCATCACCGGAAGATTCAAGACAGACAATCACAACAGATGACAATGGATATGCTATAACAAAGCGTCTTCCATATGGTACATACACAATTCATCAGACCAAAGGTAATAACAAGTACTACTTTATTGATGATATTGATGTGACAATCAGTGATAATAATGCCAATTACCATAAGATTCTTGAAAATACTCCGATAGAATTTTATCTTAAGATGGTAAAAAAGGACGCTGATACTGGCAACACAGTAAATGTAGCAGGTGCAACCTTTGAACTGTATGATGAGAACGGTGCAAAGGTATCATTTAAGACAATGACATCAGGCGGAGTACAGACCTTTGACAGCTTCACAACCAATGAAAACGGCTGTGTATATACACTGGAAAAGCTTCTTAAGGGTAACTATACCCTTGTAGAGACTAAAGCACCAGAAGGATATGTACTTGATTCAACTCCGGTATCATTTACTGTATCTGAAAACACATATACAGAAGATGGCGGAACTGAAATTGTTGTGGTTGAAAAGGCAGATAAGGCAGTAACAGGACAGCTTACAGTTACAAAGGTCGGTGAGGTGCTTGATAAGTGGGATGCCGCAACAGCAGACAATGATAATCACTTTGTCTATAAGAAAGCCAATATCCAGGGTGCGTCATTTACCCTTACTGCAAAGGAAGACATAAAGACAGCAGACAATAACGGATATGCATACAGAGCAGGTGATGTAGTAGCAGAATTTACTACAGGAGCTGACGGAAGCTCTGTAATAGATAACCTTCCATTAGGAAGCTATGTATTAACAGAGACAAAAGCGCCTGCAGGCTTTGTTATTGATACAGACCCGGTAGATGTTACATTTACATACGCAGGACAGACAGTAGATATTGTTAAGGATTCCAAGACTGTGGAAGACGAAAGACAGAAGATTGCAGTAGATGCCAACAAGACAGACGCTGCAACAATGAACCCTCTTCTCAATACAGTATTTGCCATTTATGCAGATGAGGATATTGTTAATCATGACGGCACTGTAATAATTAAGAAGGGTGCAATGATTGAGAGACAGACCACCAATGCATTAGGAAAAGCCGTATTTGTTTCGGACCTTCCATTAGGTCATTACATTGTAAAAGAGATAGATTCTCCTACAGGCTATGGAAACAGGTTTGAATCAAAGACAATAGATGCAGCATATAAGTCACAGACTACAAAGGTGCAGACATTTTCATATTTCTTTGAGGACGACCATACAGAGATTGTAAGAACCCAGGCAACAGATACAGCAACAGGTACACATCAGGGTGCTTTGAGTGCTGACAATAAATATGTTGTTTCCGATCATGTTGAGTGTAACAATCTTTTTCCAGGAAAGACTTATACATTAAAAGGAACATTAACAGATAAGGAAACAGGAAAAGCTCTTAAGGATATCAACGGAAATGATGTGACGGAATCCGTAACATTTAAGGCAACAGGAGTAAAGCAGACAGTTACAGTAACATTCAGTTTTGAGGCAGAGCTTGCCGGAAAGACACTTGTGGCATATGAAAACATGTTCCAGGATGGAAAGATGATATATACACATGCAGATATTGATGATACAGAGCAGACAGTGTATTATCCTGAAATCCATACAACAGCAACGGATAAAGCTTCACAGACACATACAGGAACTGTTGATGAGCAGACAACTGTAATAGATAAGGTTGACTATAAGAATCTTATTCCCGGCAGCACATATGAGGTATCAGGTGTTCTGATGAATCAGGAGACAGGTGCAGCACTTCTTGATAAAGACGGAAAAGAGATTACAGCTAAGACAACATTCAAGGCTGAAAAGGCTTCCGGCAGTGTTGAACTTGAATTTACATTTGACAGTACCCTGCTTATTGGAAAATCAGTGGTAGCATTTGAAGAGCTTTATAACGAGAATATCAAGGTTGCTTTCCATACAGATATCAGGGATGAAGGACAGACGGTACATTACCCTGAAATTCATACGACAGCAACAGATGCAGTCACAAAGACACATACTGCAGCACCGGATTCAAAGACAACCATTATAGATAAGGTTGATTATAAGAATCTTGTACCGGGAGAGTCTTATGAAGTATCTGGTATCATTATGGATAAGACCACAGGAGAAGCACTTACCGATAAGAATGGAAATACAATAACATCAAAGACAGCATTTAAGGCAGAAAAAGCAGACGGAAGCATTGATGTGACATTTACATTTGACAGTACACTCCTTGAAGATAAATCTGTTGTAGTATATGAAGACCTTTACAGTGGAAATGCAAAGGTGACTTCACATGCAGATATAACAGATGAAGGACAGACAGTTAATTTTCCTAAGATTCAGACAACAGCAACAGATAAGAATACTTTCACACATACAGGAATGATTGCGGAAAAGACAACCATAACAGATAAGGTTGATTACAGCAATCTTACGATTGGAGAGAAGTATAAATTATCAGGAGTTCTTATGAATCAGGAAACTGGAAAGAAGCTTCTTGATAAGGATGGAAAAGAAATTACATCTGAAAAAGAGTTTACGGCAGAGAGCAAAGACGGAAGCATTGATATTGAGTTTACATTTGACAGCTCGCTGCTTGCCGGAAAGACAACAGTAGTCTTTGAAGACCTCTATAATGAAAAAATCAGGGTGGCTTCACATGCTGATATAAAGGATGAGGAACAGAGCGTGCATTTCCCGGATATACACACAACTGCAACTATTGACAGTGCCAAGAGCATTACGGAAAAAGGAAGCGTAATACTTAAGGATGTTGTTGATTATAAGAATCTCATAGTCGGAAAGACATATGAGGTAAAGGGTGTCCTTATGAATCAGGAGACAGGCGAGAAGTTCTTAGATAAGGATGGAAACGAGATTACAGGTTCAGCATCATTTACAGCACAAAAGGCAGATGGAAGTGTTGATGTAACATTTACATTTGACAGTTCGCTGCTTGCCGGAAATACAATAGTAGTCTTTGAAAATCTGTATGAGAATAATGTCAAAGTTATAGGACATGCAGATATCAATGATGTAAACCAGACTGTTGAGATAGTAAAAACAGGCGATATATCAAATGCATACATATATGCACTGATTGCACTTATATCACTTGCGGTCATGGTAAGCCTTGTAATGATAAAAAAGAGCAGAAATCATAATTAAAATGTGACGGAATCCGTCACAATATCCTTCATTATAAGGATTAAAATATATCACACATTCATGGCAGGTGCTTAATCGCATCTGCCATTTTTAGAAAGGAGAGCATATGCAGTATCGAAATAATGCAGAAGTTCCGTTTAGTGCATATATCACTAATCTTGGAAAATACACAGAGGGCAGAACGGAAGGTGAGTGGGTGGATTTTCCTACTACCAAAGAAAAGCTGCAGGAAACTATGAAGCGTATCGGAATAGGTGACAAGCGGGCTGATGGAACAGTTTATGAAGAAATATTCATAACAGATTATGACTATAACTTACCGGAGCTGGTACAGCTTAATCTTGGTGAATATGAGAATATCAACCAGCTTAACTATCTGGCAAAGAAGATAGATGAGATAGATGATAACATGCAGAGCCAGTTTCAGGCTGCGGCAGATATATTTGGTACAAGCATAGACCAGCTCATTAACCTTACAGATAATCTTGATAAATTTACACTCTATGAGAATGTAAAAAATGATGAAGACTTTGGAATGAAGCTCATCAATGATGATGAGAGGAAAGTTCCTGAATGGCTGCAGGATTATATTGACTATGAGGCATATGGAAGAGATGAAGCAATAAACAGGGGCGGTCTTTATTCTGAATATGGCTACATAGAACAGACATCAGGCATTGAGGAATACTATAAGGGTGTGGCTGATATTCCGGTAGAAGACCTTGTATTACTTCCTGACGATAAGAAAATGGCAGAAAACATAGAGACAATGAAAGATGTGTTATCTGCTACAGATGCGATTCTGTCAGAACAGAAGCAGACTGCAGAAACTAAAAATGTGACGGAAACCGTCACGGATGATATATCGGAGGAAGTGGATGAAGAACTGGAAGAGCCAGATATTGAACATGGAATATGCATGTAGAAAGGAGATGTGCGATGTTTTGTAATAAATGCGGTACAGAAAATCCGGAAGAAGCAATGTTTTGCAGTAACTGTGGTAACAACATGAAGTTAAGCAGCAATTCCGGCATATTAAAGCTGGAAAAAGCAGCACAAGAAGAAAATGTGACGGAATCCGTCACACAGGATAATGATGGCAGTAAGGATGATGGTGTTACTGAAAGCCTTACTCCTGACATGCATCTTGAAAATACAAAGGCAAAGGAAGAGAAGCAGCTTGCACAGATAGTTGCCGAAATGAGAGCAGAGAATAAGCAGGCAGTACCTAAGAAGGGCTGGTATATATATTCGTTAATGTCTGCCATTCCGGTAGCCGGTTTTATCTTTTTTGCGGCTAAAAAGCGTGAGAAGAACGAGAATAAGAAAAACTTTGCAAAAGCAGGTTTTGTGATTAATCTGATTCTTTCACTGGTGATTATTATTACTGCCGGAGTAATCTTATATTTTTCTTTTGGTGGAAAAATCACACTGCCTAAGAAGCATACAGAAAAGGTGACAGAGGCAGCGGTGGAAGAGACAAAAGCGGTAGAAAGCAGTGCAGCCCAAACAACATCAGCTAATGCATCATCAGGTACAGCACAGCAGACAAGTCCGGTAAAAAAGACAGAGCCTGTAAAAAGCTATTCTTATGATAAGAACAGTAAAACATTTACATTTGAACTGAATGGAAATACCTTTAAATATCCTGTCAGTGCAGCGGCAATAAAAGACCTTGGATACATATATGTAAGCAATACACTGTCAAGCGAGACAACAACGCTTGATATGTATACGGATGCATATAAGAGTACGATAATGGTTAAATACAACGCCAAGGCAGGAAATACATCTGACTGCTATGCACTTGCTGCAGAACTAAAGGAAGGTTCAACCTTTATGGGGCTGTCTGCCAGAACAGATTATGCTGCATTAAAGGAAGCCTTTAAAAATGCAGACAGGGAGGTACAGACTGATTACAGGTCTGATACAGGAACAGGAATAATACAGTACATGTTTGGTGACAGAAGAATATCCGTGACAATGGATAACGGATATGTCACAGGAGCAACAATAGAGTAAATTAAAAGAAACGAGGTAAAACATTATGAGAAGAGGATTAAGTCCGGTCAAAGTATTAGCATTAATAGGAGTAGTTATCATAGCACTTGTGTTGTGTCTTGTATTATCAAGAGTCATAGTTGGTATCAATCCGGCAGTATTAAAGAGATGGTTTGGAATGATATTTTTCGTTATGTTTCTTGTAGTTGCAGGAATAGGAGTATTCCTTGTCGGCAGGTATGTTGGCAGAGACAGATAAACAGGAGTAAGGGTCTGTGTTAAAAAGACACAGGCTCTTTTTTAATGCAAAAAGGTGACGGATTCCGTCACAGCCGTAAGGCAGAAAGGATAATCAGATGAAGAAACAGAAAATAAAATTGAGTGAAACACAGAGAAAGGCACTGCAGTTTTTAATGATAGCTGCATTTGTAAGCATATTTATATTTGTTCCTCAACTGACAGTGTTTGCGGAAGAGGGAGCAACAGACGGAGCAGCAATTGTTACAGGTGCTTTTAATAATCTTACAGCAATAATTACAGCAATAGTAAGTTCGATAGGTTCAATTATCCTGTTGTGGGCTTTATTTGAAATAGGAGTATCAATGCAGTCACAGGAAGGAACAATGCAGGCTATGGGATTCAAGAGAGTAGGCGGTGGTCTTGTAATGACACTTGCACCACAGCTTGTAAGTGCAATTATCGGATAGAAAAGTGTATTGCTGTTTACGATCGTAAGCAATGCACATATGTTTTACAGAAATAATGATTAAGAGAGGCAGGTGTTTAGCGGCATCTGCCTCTCTTAGAAAGGAGAACCAATGAACATATTAATAAATCCGGTAGCACTGGCGGCAGCTCCGCAGTGGGTAATTGACCTGTTATCCGGTGGCTCGGTATATACCATAGCACAGGAATTGTGGAATTTTGTTATGGGAATTGCTTACACGCTCATGGGTAAAAATGTTACTTCATTTACCACTCCGGCAATTAATGCAATTGCACAGGCGCTTGGTCTTGGTGGCAACATTGGCGCATGGGATTATATAAAGAATACGGCGTTTCCGTTGTTCATGTCTATGGGTGCAGTGTTCTTAAATATGTTTACCCTTATAGGTTTCTGCCGTCAGGCAAGCAACCTGAAAGAAGGAATTACAATGGAAGCATGGATAGAACTTTTTATAAAGCTTGTTGTTGCAAATATCCTGATGACAAACTGCCTTGATATAATGCAGGAATTTACCGGCTTTGCAATCACAACAACCAAGGTGCTGCTTCCAAAGGGAGTGCCTACTGTAATAGGCGGTGATTATGATGCCGGATTCAGACTGGCAATGCTGATGCTTGCACCTATATATCTTATCATATCCGGTGTATGCTCAATCACTGTTCTTATTGAGATACTTGGAAGATTCTTAAATCTGTTCATGCTGATAGCTGTTGCTCCTCTTGCGCTTTCTACACTTGCAGGAGGAAGAGGACTTGAAAATTCAGCTATAGCGTGGTTTAAAAGCTTTCTTACTAATGCGCTGCAGATAATAATAATAGCACTTGTAATGCAGCTGTGCGCCGGACTTAATGCAGGTCTTACAGGCATGTGTAATACAGGTCTTTTAGCCTCATGGTTTGACGGAGCCGTGGCGGTGATATTATCACTTATATTCATGCCGTTTATGGCAACCGCAGTAAAATCAAGCGACAACTTCTTAAAGAGGGCATTTGATTTAAGATAATTATTGTGACGGATTCCGTCACACAGAAAGGAATGAAAGCAGATGAAAATTAACACAAATAAGGATTTCCTGAAAGAGTATAAAAACGATTTCTGGAAAGGCTTTTCTATGACAGATATTGTACATATTGCAGAAGGTTTTCTATGTGCGGGTGCTGTTGTTGCCGGGCTTGTGCTTGGGTTTAAGATACCGATAACGATAGCAATATATTGTGCAGTGCCTGTAGCTGCACCAGTCATATTCATAGGCTTTTACAAGTATCAGGGCTATTTATCAGTCAAAGAGCTTGTGAAGGAATATATGTATACAGGCAATACTAAAAGACTTCTGTATGAATCGGAAGAGACAGAACCAGACAGAAAATTTCAAATCATAAGAAACATTAACAATAAGGACAAAGCTAAGAGAAAAAGGAAGGGGGCTTAACCGTGGCATTTTATATGAATCCGGCTAAAAGATTCAGCGACAGCATAACACTTACAACAGCGCCGGTAAAAACACCTAAAAATACCAGAGAAGCATTGTTCATTCATAAGGCATATCCTAATGGCATTTTCCAGATTGAAAATAGCAAAGGAGCTGTACTTTATGACAGGTGCTACACATTCACAGACATATCATATGTAAACAAAGATGATGAGGACAAGGCAAATGTCCTTCTTTCATTAATGGATTTTTTAAAGGGAATGAGTACATCATTTAAGATAACAGTGTCTAACCAGTATCAGAACATGACACAGTTCGTTAATGACATATTCACAGATATTAACAAAAGTGATTATCCGGAAGTAAGCAATGGAATAAGCATGTGGATTAAAGAGAAGATGGAAGATTCTGACCTGCACGACTTAAACCGGGTGCTTACTCTGACAATAACAGTCAGGACAAGAACATATGATGAGGCAAGAAGCTACTTTCTTGCAATGGATACGGAGCTTGAAAGAATGTTTGGCGCAATGAGTAGCATAATAGTACCAATGAAGGCTGAACAGAGGCTTAACATGATTCGCAATTTTTTCTATCAGGAAGAAAAGAAGGAATATGATTTCAGCCATGATGCATTATATGATGTTATTCCTGTGTCAGTAGACCAGTACAGGGATTTCCTCATGTTTAATAATGACACATATGTATCAGTGTTGTTTGCCAGGGATTATGATACAGCACTTGATGAGGGAAAGCTTATACATACGATATCAGATACAGCTTACCAGTCGTTTGTGACAATCGATTATGCACCTGTTGAGCATGCGGTAACAAGAAGCATGTTAAGAAGTGCATATGGAAACAACGAGAGGGCAATCAGTCAGGAAGCAGATTCCAAGAAGAGCAATAACCAGTCTGTTACCGGAATATCCTACAACAAGAAAAAGAAGAAAGCAGAGCTTGAAGGATATATGGACCAGCTGGATGATGATTCAGAGGAATGCATACAGGCAGGTCTTTTAGTTGTTGTTACGGCAAACAGCGAGGATGAGCTTGCAGCAAGGATAGAGTCAATACAGCGTACAGGAAAGAACGTAGGAGTATATCTTGAGACATATAATTATGTGCAGCTTAAGGCATTTAACACAGCGCTTCCCACAGGTGTAAGACAGGTTAAAAAGATGAGAAGCTTCTACACATCTTCATTAGTAGCTTTGCAGCCGTTCTTTGCACCGGAAGTTACAGAGCCGGGAGGAATATTTTACGGAATCAACAACACTACCAAGAACCTTGTGTTTGCCAACCGTAAGACATTAACTTCTCCTCATGGAATAATAATAGGACATACAGGAAGCGGCAAGAGTTATCTTATCAAGGAGACAGAGATAACCCAGACACTTCTATCCACAGATGATGATATCCAGATAATAGACCCGCAGAATGAGACACAGAATGTATGCGCCATGTACGGC
>OOBN01001781.1_pt1 | contig 14714 bp, 10 predicted proteins | sample 1671091 | NCBI WGS metagenome assembly OOBN01 (sample SAMN06348121, study PRJEB24527) | human gut metagenome | biome: human gut; feature: ankylosing spondylitis patient; material: feces | host: Homo sapiens | place: China | collected 2015-10 | reverse complement strand
CTCGAGTGGGATCGAATGCCCTGAATGCCTTGCATGGCAAGGCGTTCAGCGAGCGCAGCGAGGACTTTTCCGCCGCGCAGCGGTGGAAAAGTAACGGCGTTTTTGCTTTGAAAGATGGACTCCAGTAAAAACCGGAGTCCATCTTTCAAAGCAAAGTGTTGTCCATATTCCATATAATGTGTGTGGTGAGAAAAGCAATGCTTACGATGTAGTATTAGGAAATTGCGTTTAAAAGAGCAGGATGGATTTCCCATGATACTGATTAACAAGAGATTGATTATACTCATCACCGCCGGGCATGTTCCCGCTTCGGAATACGGGAGGGGTATATCCCTTTGACACCAGGTATTTGCAGGTTTCCAGGACCAGGCAGTCTGCCACGAAACAGTTGCAGAAGGTGGAGGTGGGGCCAATATTCTGCTCACATCCCTCTACTTCCAAAATGGCATCGCCGTAGGGGAGGTGGTTATTTAAGTAGATATCGACGGTTTGGTACAAGTTTGCCCCGGTCGGATGGCGGGAGGGATGGGCCTTGGGTACCCGCTCCGCAAAAGAACTAGAGGTAATGGCGATGGAGGTGACTCCAAGCCGCTTTGCTTCCAAAGCACAATCAATGGTCATGCTGTTGATTCCGTATGCGTTGATGATCAGAAGGACCTCCCCAGGGGCCTTTCCCACACCATAGGACTCCAAAACGGCCTTTGCATAGCCTGGAACTCGCTCTACCTTCATGGAGCGAAAACCGCCGTGACTCAAATTAGTTCCAGGATCTAAAATTGCGTTGATACAGGCCAATCCACCTGCGCGGGAAAACATCTCCTCCACAGCCATATTGGAATGGCCGCCGGGGCCGATAACATGAATCACCTGTCCCCGCATAATGGAATCGCCCATTACCTGTGCCGCTCTTTGGATGGATTCCATTTCATCGGCGCAGATTTCGTCCAGTAAACTTGTGATGATCTGCTTGTAAGATTTCATGTCCTGACTCATATGATTGCGTTCCTTTCATTGTCATATTGGCGTTCAACAGTAGTTACACGGCCGCATGGAAGAAAAACAGCCGGACACACGGAACCGTCTGATCCCTCTTAATGGAATGATACCGTCCGGGCGGGGCTACAAAACAGACGCCAGGGGAGAGGGGGATCTCCTGGTCGCCGACTACCGCGAGGCCGGTTCCACTTAGGACAAAAAACACCTCTTGATCCTCATGTGTGCCGCCCTGGAGATAATCCAGCTGCGTATACTCCAAAATTCCGCACCGGCAGCCGGCCTGACAGCCGTTTTCCTGATCCAGAAGTGGGATGAATCGGTACTCATCAAACACGACTCGCTGGGAATCCGTCTCCTTGGTGTAAAGACTCATAGGAAGCGAACGTCCCCTCCTTCCGACTCCTTGTAGGTCTCTTTGCCCCGGAAGAGCTCGATTAGAGCCGGGATCATAAAGACCGCAGCGGACAGGGAAAACACCGGAAGGGCGGAGTAGGCCCAGATCATGGACCACCGGATGGTGGGAAAAATCAGCATCCGCTTGGTTCCCGCCATCTCCACGCCGGTGACAAACAGCATGACAAAAAACGCAAAGGTCAGCAGTGTGATTACGACGGTGACCACGTGGCGAAGCCTATGGGGAAAGCGGCTGATAAGAAGATCCAGGACAATGTGCTCCTTCTGATAGACTCCTACCGCCATTCCCAGCATGATCATCCACACAATGCAGATCGTGCTGATATCGGTGACCCACAGGAAGGAGTGATTGAAAAACGTGCGGCTGATGATCTCCATGGTATTGATCGAGAAAATGACCAGGAAAAGTGTTCCGGAAATATAGGTTTGAATCGCGGCCAGGCCATCCAGCAATTTTTTGAACATCATTTATCCCCCTCCTATTCCAAAAATCAGATTGGGCAGCCAGGTCACAGTCCATGGAACATAGGTAATGATCAGCTGACAGACCAAAAGCGCCACAATAAAGGGGAGCGATGCCTTTGTGATCCGCTCAAAGGAGACGCCGGAGAGCTTCGACTCGATAAAGAGCAGCGCGCCCACCGGAGGCGTGACCAGACCGATCATCAGGTTGCAGATCATGACCATGCCGAAATGGATGGAGTCAATGCCGAGCTGATTGGCAATGGGCAGAAGCACGGGACCAAAAATCAGCATGGCCGGGGTGGCATCCATGATCATGCCTAAAAAGAGAAAGAAAATGTTGATTCCCAGCAGGAACATGACCGGAGTGATGTTGTACTGCTCCACCAGCGCCACCAGCTGGGCGCTCAGGCCCTCCACCGCGATGATATAGGAGAAAATATCCGCCACGGTGAACAGGGCCATAATGATGGAGGAGAACAAAGCCATTTTACAGAAGACCTGAAACATGGATTTCAGGGTAATGGTCCGGTATACAAATATTCCGATCACCAACACATAGGCGCAGGCCAAAATGGCAATTTCCGTCACCGTGGCCATTCCGGTCAGCACACCTGCGATAATGATCACAGGGGCAATCAGGGACAGAACGGACCGCTTAAACACTGATCCAAAGCGCTCCCTGTTCTCCTCCTGCGGCTCGTCCACTTTTAAATTCATCTTGCGGGTCGCAAACAGAACGATAATGTGCATAGAGCCAGCCATGATCAGCCCCGGAATCAAGGCGCCAAAAAACAGGCGGCCAATGGACAGGTTCGTAATCAAGGCCAGAAACACCATGGGAATTCCCGGGGGGATGATGGGCCCCAGTACAGCCGCCGCCGCATTCAGCGCGGCGGAAAACTCCTCCGGATACCCCTCCTTTTTCATTCTGGGCAGCAAAACCGGGGAGATGGCCGCCGCGTCCGCCGGCCCTGAGCCGGACACCAGAGAGAAGATCACGTTCACCACAATACACGCGTGGGCCAGTCCGCCCCGGAATTTTCCGATAAAATACATGGAGAAATCCAGCATCCTCTCAGTCATCCCGGAGATATTCATCAGTTCGCCCACTAAAATAAAAAACGGAATCGCCATGAGGGAGATATCCGACAGACCGTTGACCATGCTGTTGGAAATCATGGACAAGGGTCCATTCCCAGTTCCCAGCAAATAGCATACCCCGGAAACCGCCATGGAGACGAAAACGGGCATTCCCAGGAACATGAGAAGAAACATCACCAGAAAAATGATAACAATCGCCATAACAGAATCCTTTCGTATCGCCTGCCCGGAGAGGCCGGCCGATCCCGGCCGGCCGTCCCCGGGCTGTTACCGGAACGGTCTCAACACCGCGCTTATACCGGAAATCCGGCGTTGCATTGTCTGCAGATCCGGCGGACTTTCCTTCTCATTCCGGTGTATAGCTGTCCTTAAAGGCCATGATCTCATCCATGGTCCCTGTGGGCCAGAGGTCGCCGGCCGCGTCCAGTTCCTGATAGAAGTCTTCTCCCAGCTTGTCCTGGATGGACTGGACGTCGATCTCCACATAGGTCATATGTTCATTGAGGAAGTCCATCGTCTCGTCCATCTGCTGAGCCACCTGCTCCGCCTCATACTCCACAGCCTGCTTCGCGGCTTCCTTCACCGCCGCCTGCTGCTCAGAACTCATCTGCTGCCACACAGTTTCACTGATAAAGATCGCGCTGACATCGCGGATATAGTCGGTCTCCATGAAGTAGTCCTGTACCTCGTACAAGCTGCTGTTGCGGACCGTGATAAAGTTGTTCTCCTGGGCATCCACAGTCCCCTGAGACAGCGCCATATACAGGTCGCCCAGGGGTACCACAACAGGCGTGGCGCCCAGACGCTTCATGGTCTCCTGGACCAAAGCGGACTCCGCCGTACGGATCTTCAGCCCCGCAAAGTCATCGGCATTTTCCACCGGGACGTTGGCTGTCAGCTGCCGGGGGGGAAGCTCTCCCCGCGCGGCCAACACGCGCACCCCTGTGGTCTGCGCCGCCTCCTCAAACCACTGCTGGGCTGTGTCCGAGTCCAAGAAAGCCTGGAACTCCTCCTGGGAGTCCCACAAGAAAGGAGCGGTCACGGCGTTAAATTTCTGGGCTCCCTCCAGCCAGGGGTAGCAGGAGAGCGTATTGTAGAATAAATCTGTCAATCCTGTGGGCATTCCGCTGAGCATGTCGTTGCTGCTGCCCAGAACGCTGTTGGGATAGGTGGTCACACTGATGTTCAGATCCGGGTCTTCGGCCAGAACCTCTGCAAAGCGGTTCATCGCCAGGGTAGCGGGATCGTCCTCCGTTTTGATGCCGGCCAGCTTCAGGTTAAAGCTCTTTGCGGTGGAAGAAGTGGTCCCGCCTTGGGGCTGGGATTCTGCGCTGCCTCCCCCGGAGCCGGAACACGCCGTACAGGCCAGAGAGAGGGAGAGGGCCATTGCCAGGGCAATTGCAAGTTTCCGTTTCATACTCATTCTCCTTTTTATTATAGTTGTATGTGCCTTTCTGCCTACTTCTTCTCATCGTTTTGGGTTGTTTTTTTGAGTACTGCTTCCTCGGACTGATAGATGATCCTGCCGTCTATCATGGTCATCAAGATCTGGATTGCTTCATCGAAAATCAGGATATCCGCCCGTTTACCCTGGGTCAAGCTGCCGATCGCTCCATCCTGTTTCAGAATCTGGGCTGGAGTCAGGGAGGCCATCCGTACTGCATCCAGCAGCGGAATCCCCGCCTTGTGGACTACTGTGGAGACAAGGCGGTTTGTTGTGGCAACACTCCCTGCAAACGCGGTGCGGTCCGGCATTTTTGCCACCCCATCCTCGATGATGACGGTCTGGCCGTGTTTGAGGCTGCCGGAAATGCTCAGTCCGTCCGGCATTCCAGCTCCGCGCAGCGAATCGGTAATCAGCGCCGTTTTGCCCGGCCCCTTGATGTTATAGATCAGGCGAATCAGCTCCGGCGGCAGATGGCATCCGTCTGCAATGATCTCCACGGTCAACGCGTCAATCAAATAAGCGCTTTCTACCATCCCCAAAAAGCGATAGGCATTGCGCCGGTGGACTCCGTCCATTCCGGAATACAAATGGGTCACATGGCGGTAGCCGTGTTCGCAGGCCTCCACAACCGTATCATATTCCGCATCGCTGTGGCCCATCGCCGCCAGGATTCCCCGCCGGGCCAGCTCATCTCCCAGCTCCAGCGCCCCGTCCAGCTCGGGAGCAATACTCCAGCGCAGGATGTCATCCGACCAGCTTAAAATTTCCAGGTACTCTTCCCGGTCAGGCTGCCGGAGATAGCGAACATCTTGACCACCAGCCTGTCTGTGGGCAAAGTAAGGTCCCTCTAAGTGCAGGCCCAGTAATTTTGCACCCGCCTGATTTGTCTGCCTCGCAATCCGGAACGCCGCCATCAGGTCCTTCAATTCCTCATTGGGACAGGTGAGCGTCGTTGGGACGATGGACGTGGTCCCGTATCTGGCGTGCAGCTCGGCGGCCCCCAGAATGGCTTCCGGGGTGCCGTCCATAAAATCGTGCCCGCCGCCGCCGTGCGTGTGGATGTCTACAAATCCCGGGGAGACAAAATTCCCCCGCGCGTCGATCTCTTCTTCACAAGGCAGACCGCTGCCCCGCTCTCCCACATAATCGATCTTCCCCTCCTGGATTTCCACAACTCCGTCTGACAAGATCCGATAGGGGGTAATGACCTGGCCATTTACAATTTTGGTTCGTTTCATATTAAGGATCCTTTCCCAGCAGAGCGCCGCTGGCCTCGTCCACATACAAGATGGCATTGGGGTGCCGCCGGAGGATAGAGGCCGGGCATGCCTCCTCGATCTTTCCCTCCACCGCTCTCTTCACAGCCGCGGCCTTTTTCTCGCCGGGGACCATGCAGAACAGATAGCGGCCCGCGAACAAGCTGGGGATAGTGAGCGTAACTGCCTGTTCCGGCACCACTTCCAGGGAGGAAAAGCACCCGTCGTGCACCTGCTGATTGCGGCAGGTCAAATCCAAGGTTACACGTTTGACAGCCTCTGGGTCCTGAAAGAGGGCGGTATGGGGATCGTTAAAGGCGATGTGTCCATTTTCCCCAATTCCCAGACAGACGATGTCCACCGGAAAGCGGCGGAGCAGGGCGGCATACCGCCGACATTCCTCCAGGATATTTTGGGCGGACCCGTCCAGATAATGTACCGACCGAAACGGAACGCAGCCCATAATATGCTCCCTCAGATAAGTCCCAAACCGCTGGGGCGCATCCTGGGGCAGGCCGATGTACTCGTCCATGTGGAAGGCGTTGATTCGCTCCCACTCAATGTCCGGCATGTTCCTCAGCGCTTCCAAGAATTCATTTTGAGACGGCGCCGCTGCAAAAATCATATTCACCTCCTCTTGAGAGCACAGCAGCCGCTTCAGACAATCCGCCACATCTGCAGCAGAACAGTCTCCTAACTCCCGAGGTGATTTTAACTTCTTTATGGTCAGGGTGTTCTGTTCCTGTATTTTTTCACTCATAAAATCAGATTCCTTTCATATAAACTTGCTTTTGGCCTGTCGGAAGATCATAAACTGCCTTATAAGACGCTTATCCTGTAAGAATAGATCTCTTTTCTTGTTGTGCTTATTCTAACTCTTATATTTGCAAACTACAATTTCAAAAACAACATTCTTGTTTGCAAATCTTATAATTTTGTGGTATGATATGAATAATATATTCCGAATTTTTGTTTCGTTTTCAGTTTAAAATATACACCTCGGAAAGGCGGGAACTATCGTGAGCACTCGACTATCGCCGTCTCAGTACAACCCTAAAATGGAAATGAAGCGCCCTGATTTAGACTTGCGGTATGTGTTTGATGAGAAACCGCCCGTGGTGGAACTTCACATGCATACTTTTTATGAATTCTTCTACTTTTGTGAGGGAGATCTGGAAACTTACGTGGTGGGTTCCCGCAGTTACAAATTAAAGCACGGCGATATTTTGATCATTCCTCCAGGCGTCATGCACCACCCGATTTTTTCTGATACAGCAGGTCAATATAAGCGCTATGTACTCTCCATTTCCCAGGAGTTTATGGAAAAACGGGTCTTAGAGGATCCCGACATTCTGCATGCAATTCAGCTTTGCCGAAAGATCAATGAATTCCTGATCCGCTGCTCCTCACCGGCCCACGCAGAGCGGTTGGAACACTGCCTGCTTTCTATGTGGTATGAGATACAACAGGAAAATCTGTGCGTCAGCGCAAGTTTGCATAGCCTCTGCACCCACTTTCTTGTAGAGTTAAATCGTACTGTCTCAGACAGCAGCATCGTATCGGCCAGAATGGGCTACCAAAGGCCTCTGTTGGAAAAAATAATAGCTTATATTTGGGAAAACTTCAGTCATCGGATTTCCCTGGACCAAACAGCAGAGTGTTTTTTTGTCAGTCCTGCTACAGTGGAAAATCTTTTCCGTCAAAAGTTGGGAAAATCATTTTACCAATATGTGATTGAATATCGCATTGCAATCGCCCAGTCTATGATTGCGCAGGGATATCCCATGAAAGATATTTCGATTCGGTGCGGATTTGCGGACTACAGTGCATTTTACAAATTGTTCAAAAAGCAACTTGGTGTTTCGCCAAGTGAATACCGGACCATTGCTCCCACCAGTTATCTAAATGACTGACGGCTTTTAGCAAAATCCGACCCGCCCGGCTGCCGGTATTTCCGCCCACAGCAAAGGTGGTCCCATTCCCAGGGAACTATCGTGTCTGCGTTATTGCGCTACTAGTTATCTTGTTTGCGATCGGGTGCCTTATAAAAACGGAGGCCAGTGTGTTGATTCTTGACCTAATTCCAATCCCCATCGGGCTGCGCGGCAGCAGGACAGAGTCTTATGCAGGCGGTTAAAGATTTGTCAACTTATCTGTTTGTTCTGATTGCCGCTGTAATGATTGTCTCTTTATAAATCCTGGGCGTTTCCTTGTATGAGCTGAAAAAACTGGACGGCCCGCCTCCCCCAGTGGGGGGGCGGGCCGTCCCGTTTTTTCAGAGGCCTCCGCCTCTTAGTATGAAATTTGTACCTCGCTCAGTGGGGTCAGGAGGCCAGGAAGGCGTCCCGAACCAACTCATCGAAGGTGCGCATGGGGATAAAGTCCTCCCAATCCTCGCTGGTGTGCTGGGAGTTGCGCCACACATAAGCGTGGCTGTTCGTGGCCTCCTGAACGTCCTCGTAATACCAGGCGCTCTCGGGGTTATCGGGCCACACCGTCATATCCTCCAGCATGTAGTCGGCATCGGGAGCCCGCTCCAGCACTTCATTCACCAGAGCCATAACCTCGGCGCGGGTGATGAAGCGGTCGGGACCGAAGGTGCCGTCGGGGTAACCGGCGACCCAGCCCTCGGCTGCGGCGCGGTTGATGTAGTCCCGGGCCCAGTGGTCGGAGATGTCGGTAAACTGATCCGGTCCGCTGTACTGTGCGTTGGAGAACAGCGAGGCCACCACAGCGAACTCAGCGCGGGTAATATTGGCGCCGGGGTCAAAGACACCGCCGGGCCGGCCCAGCATCAGGTCGCCGTTTGTCATTGTGGTAATGGCGTAGTAGGACCAGCGCCCATACTCCACATCGGGGTAGGGGTTGTACTCGGTAATGAAGTCGGCGCGGGAGGAATCGGTGAGCAGACGGAAGAAGATGGTGGCAACCTCCTCGCGGGTGATGTAGCCCTCGGGCTGCACGGTTCCGTCGGGGTAGCCGGACACATAGGCGATGTGATCTTCCTTGTTCAGCTCGGGCTTATCATCGTCATCGTCATCGTCGTCATTGCTGGAGCCGCCGCCACCGCCGCCGCTGTGGCTGCCGCCATTGTCCTCTTCCCAGAACAGAGCGAAGGGGGAAAAGCTATTAACTGTGAACTTGATGCCGTGGTCGGTCATCTCCAGCGCTCCGTTGTCCTCCGAGAAGAGAACCATATCCTTCACATAGCCTGTTCCATCCAACTCATTATTGACATCACGGTCCAGCCCCTCATAGTGGACCACATAGAACTCGGTGTTCTGGTCGGTGCCCTCGGGATACGGCCAGTAGATGTCCACATTCTGATCTGTGGTCACATAGGCGTTGCCGTTGCTGGTATCCACCAGATCCAGGTACTGCATCTGATAGTCGTGACTCGAGGTAATTTCAGAGAATTTGTCTATCGCGCTGTTGTACAAAGTGTTGTCCGGGTCGGGGACGATACTGTCCACCAGCAGAGCCACCGCATCGGGATCGGCCACTTCCAGATCGCTGTCATTGATATAGAAGTTGGTGTCAGTAGGAACATAGGCTGTGATCTCACCGACCTCGCTGGCAGGTGCACCGGTGTTCACGTCGTTGATGGGGTCTTCCTCGTTCACGCCGCGGATAGACAGCGTGCCAGGCATTACAACCGCACTGTACTGATTCGTCTCGCCGTTAACCGTAAGTTCTGCCTTGACCAGGCCTTGGTTCAGGTCGCCGGCGTAGATGGACATTGAGTAGTTCTGATACAGTTCTCCCTGCGACACGTTAAAGTCGTCACTAGTCATGAAGTCCTCGCCTTGGGTAAATTGGAGGCGAATGGGGATTTCTTCTGTTTTCCCAGTTTCAGCGTTGTATACTTCCGCTGGCAGAATACGGTAGATGAATTTGTTGAAGGCCATGCTGGTATTATCCGCGTTGTTGTCATATCGCTCCAACTTCCAAGTTCGTTGCTGGCCGCCAAAGTTATATGTAAAGGTCAGGTATTGGGAGAGATCAACAACCTCCTGCCCATCCTCATTGAGCACAATGTCCTCTTCCTTGGCGTTCTGCAACAGCCAGGCATTCACATCATCCGGCAGGGTAATGTAGAAACCGGGCTCAGGCAAGCCATCGCTGGCAGTCCCTACGGTGTCATCTTCTCCTTCACCGGTGACTACGCTCTCATAGCCGTCGCCTCCAGTGTAAATGGTGATATCCGCAGGCTGAATAGAGATTTGATGGGATTTGTAGGTGTTAACATAATGAACCAGCGACGGGCCTGAGGCTTCAATCGTACCGCTAGCCGAAGTACTGTCAGAGTTATACAGGATAGCCAGCGTGGGAGCGTCATGATTGGTCACAGTGGTGGTAAAGTCCGGCTCAGCCGCCTCGGTTACGGTATATTGGGTGCCGATAGGAAGACCGTAGATTGAGACAGTTTCACCGTTCTTTAACTGCAGGCTGCCGCCGCTGGTGATGCTTCCGGAAGGAGTATCTTCGTTTGCGAAGTAATATGGGTAACTTCCCTCCGCATCAAAAGTCACTGTAAAGTGGAAGGCCTGGCCCAGAATTTCCTGGTCTATTGTATTGTTTACTGTTTTGGAGATCACCAGCGCGTTGGCCGGAGCTTCCACTTTGTAGGTTACCTCGGGGATCGGGAAGGTCTCTGTTCCGGTCCGGTCGGTAGAGGTGGTGTACTCCAAGGTAGCCTCTTCGTTGGTGGGGATCTGAATCGTCCCGGTTCCCACAGGCAGGCTGACCAGCGTCAGGGAGTAGGTCAGTTCTACCGGCTTGCCGGTTTCCACCGGCACGTTGATCTGCCAGTTGAACTGCTCCGGCACCGTGCTGCTGCCGGGAATGTAGGTCACCGAGTAAGGATACTGGCCATCCCCGTCTGCCTCACCAAAATAAACCGTGTTGGCAGCCTTGTCTACCGATGTAGCAGTAACAGGGATGCCGCCCACAGTCAGAGTGAAGGTGTTCTCGTCGATGCCGTTCTTATCCGTCAGATCGAAATAGCTGCTGATGATGTCGTTGACCGTGCCGCTGTCAATGGCGTAAAGCACATGACTCATAACATCATCAAACATGCCGTCGTAGTCGTCTGCCGATTCCGGAATGGCGGAGGAGAAGTCACCGAAATCACCAAGATTCGAAATGGCGTTGTAGGACCACTCGTATTGCCCATTCTGCTGATAGCGCGGGTCGGCGTAGGAGTAGGCGTTATACTCCTCTACAATTTCCTGCCAGATCTGCGCCGTCATGTAGAGAGCGGCATCCGAAGCGCTGGCGGTGCTGGCCACATCTTCCGCAGGGATGTAGCTGTTCTCTTTTGCAAATTTAGGAATCGCAGACCAATCTGTGTCTTCTCCCTGGCCATGGGCGATTCCATATTTGCTCGCCGTATACTGGCCTTCCTCATACTGGATTTGATAGGTCTCCATGGTACTCTGGATCATGTCTTCATAGCCCTGATACCAGGTTTCCATATCCAGGAACTCGTTGTAGTACGCGGCTCCCTTGTCGCTGTGGTGCCAGTCGATCGTCTCATGGCTGGCGTACAGGTTTTCTTCGCCGTTGGCTACACTTTCACTGTAGAACGAGAATACATTGTTTTCGGTCCCGTCCCCCCACAGATACGTGACGCCGTCGGTTACCAGGACCAGATGCTTGTACTCGTCTGCAACGCTCTCATCGGCGTCCAGCATCTTCTTGCCCGCAAGCAGTCCGGCGTAGATATTGGTTCCGCTGGAGTCTACCTCATGGAAGATCACACTGTCCTGAATGGTTTCAAAATTTACTTCATTCAGTTCCGTGAGTTCCAGCTGTTCCAGAACGCCTTGCTCAAAATTGACGACGCCGACTTTGATCGTGTTGCCTTCTCCAACCCGGTCCATCAGCTCATCCAGCATATTGGCCGCTTCCTGACGAATATCCGTGCTGGCAGACTTGTCCAGAACAAATACCACGTCGGAAGCGGTGGTGACGGTATTTCCGCCCACATTCAGGGTAACATCCGTCTGGTTGTTTTCATCCAGCTGGGTCGCAGTTTTGTCGACCGTGACATCAAAGTCATAGATGGGCAGGTCAGGCTCCGGTTCTTCCTCCGCCTCCTGCAATTCAATCACATTATAATATGTAAACGTATAATTTTGATAGGCATTGCCCATACCAGGACCATCAATCCCATATCCGGACCAGATCTCCAAAGTATCTCCAGAAGCAAAACCGTCTTGGGTCAAATTTTGGAAATATGTATTGGTCTCTTCATAGAGATCTGTTCCAAGCATATAGTCCCCTACGGCGTGAGAGCGGGAAAATTCCAAATCACCTGATGGATTCGGATTGAGGTACTCCGCGTTTTCTTTTCCAAACACCACGCTGAAAAGCCCTTGATAAAAAGCATTATAGCTCACCGCTGCCAATTCAGATTCGGGCCATTTGATCTGAACATCCACCTGATCCCCATTGGTTTCAACAAACAAAAAGCGGTCGATCCATGGATACTCAGAAATATACTGCTCCAGCTGTCCCTTCGACATGGTCCAGATACCGTTTTTATACGTCATGTCGTCGCCAAGCCAATCGGGATTTTCAGCAAACATCTCACTCAAAGACGCATAGCTCGTACTGTGTCTTTCATTGAAGTAGTCAAGCATGTAGTCGCTTATAGCAGACTCCCCTATGTAACTCTTCGCTGCCAGATAAGTATAAATCTGACACATCATCTCAAAGGTCACAGCATTGTCGTCTTCGACCTCAAAGACATCCTCATAGAAAAACTTTGGAATCATGGCTCCAGACAAAGAGATGGGCATATACTGGCCATCGTAAGTCAAAATCGGGAGCAGGGAGTTGTCTTCTATACTGCCAAACTCGCTGGTATCTTTTGGCGCAAGCACAAAACTATTGTCCCGATATGTGTAAGTTCGGCTTGACTCATTTGTAATGTTGATCTGGAACTTAAAGTGATTACCGGGCACCTGAGATTCATTTTCCCACAAGTCCAACGCTCCCTGTGCCAAATCAATCACCAGATCGGAAAGTGCTCCGTCGTGGATCGTGTAATTGAACACATATCCATCTTTAGCATTTCCAGTGTAACCATCATAGGTCACAAACTCAGACTGCTCTTTGTAATCGACAGAACAGGTTTCCTCTGGAATCTCAACGGAGGGCATAATTGGATCAGGCTCAGATTCCGTTTCCACAACAATGGTAAAGCTCTCTGATTGTGCCGTATCTGAGTTCGCACTCAGAGGAGCCGGCTCATTGCCGGTGATACTGTCATCCTCAGCCTCCTGTCCCTGCACCTCTTCACTAGATTCGACGTTTGCGTCTTCTGGGGTAAAGACATGCGTCACAGTGACCATACCAGGTGCAACTGCCGTTATGGTACGTTCAGCCGTATTGCCGTCTCCATTATCTTCGAATTCAACGACGTTTGCCTCTGAAGAGTCTATAGACCAGCTGTGGTCATTTCCCATGGAACCATTCAAAACTGCCTGGTCTCCCACATTTAGGGTGATGGAAGTTCCTGGCTCTACAGTCTTGTCTGGTTCTGTTTCGGCTGCCAGCGTCGACATCGGTAGCATGGACGCAACCATACCTAAGGTCAACAGCGCTGACAACAATCGTTTTTTCATTTCTCGTTTTCCTCCTTTATACTAGGATCGGATTCCCGGCGTCCGCCGGGAGGGAGAACACACGCTCAGGGGCCCCTCACCTCCCTGGAATCCCAGCCGATGGAGAGCTGTTCGGCCTCCAGCAGGCCGTCGCAGGCCTGCTCCACCATCCGGTCCAGCTGGGCCCGGAAGCGGTCCTGGGTTGTCTGCCACAGGTGCTTGAGGCACCTGGGATTTGCCTTCTCCTCCGCAACCTGCGCATCCCGGCACAGCTGCTTCATGCTGTCGGTGACGGCGGTGCGCCCCAGCGGCCTCCCGCTTCTGGTCTGGAACAGCGGGCCCCGGACCACGCCGCTGCGCCCGGCGTAGTCCAGCAGCTCCCGGCGCAGGAACTCCGGCAGGCGCACCGGACACTCCGCCTCCCCGCGTAAAGCCTCCACCGTCAGCAGCTTCAGGTCCCCCACCGGCAGCTCTGTGCTGCCGAACAGCTTGACCAGCAGATAGATCCGCTCCTTGCCCAGAATCCGGGCGGTGGACAGCAGCCGCAGGTACTCCCCCCGGGTCAGCTCCGGCGTGCCGCCCTCCCCGATCTGCAGGGTTCCCCGGGTCTGCAGCTCCCGCCGCCCCAGAAAGGCCACCAGGTGGTTGGCCACCGACAGGCGGGTGTTGACCGTCCGGGGGGAATATCCCTCCTCCAGCATGTCCTGCTGCCACCGGTCCAGAGTCCCGGGCAGCAGGGTCTTATCCTCGGGCAGGGCGTCGTACAGGGAGCCGATATTTCGCTGATAGGTGTCCAGCGTGCCGGGGGTGCGCCCCTTCCGGGCCAACTCCTCCAAAAAGGAGGCGATGCACTCCTCCGTCAGCGTCAGCTCCACCTGCTTCTGCCCGGCGGCATGCGTCTTGATTCCGTTCAAGCTCCTCCCCCCTGTCCCTCATATGCAAAATAAGTGTTTTGGGACTTGCCTGGGGCGAGCATGGGCAGGGGATCTCCGCAAAACCGAGAGCCCGGCGGCCGCCGGAGTCCATGAAGAAGCAAATAGGGTGCAAAAATCCAGCCACATAAACAACACAGGTCTATGGGGCTGAATTTTTGCACCCAAAATCAGGAAGAGGCCCTTGAAAATTTGGAATTCCCGTGCTACAATGCTCTTACTTCTATGTAGCATTTTGGTGTTTCTATAAAAAACTATGTCAAAACACTTATTTTGTCTTACTGAATGAGACGCATTTTCCTTAAAATTTCCGCGTGCTCCGCACCGGTGGAGATGAGGTAGATGCGGGTGGTTTCGATGGAGCTGTGGCCCAGCACGTCGGCCAGCTTCACCACGTCCCGGCACACCTTATAAAAGGTTCGGGCGAACAGGTGCCGCAGGTTGTGGGGGAACACCTTGCTGGGGGCCACCCCGGCCGCATTGCAAAGCC
>OOBN01001772.1_pt1 | contig 14766 bp, 8 predicted proteins | sample 1671091 | NCBI WGS metagenome assembly OOBN01 (sample SAMN06348121, study PRJEB24527) | human gut metagenome | biome: human gut; feature: ankylosing spondylitis patient; material: feces | host: Homo sapiens | place: China | collected 2015-10 | reverse complement strand
CGGCCATGTAGATCTCCGAATAGTTGTAGATCTTGCCGCCGAGCGAGTAGGCGAAATAGACACCCAGTTTGAAGCCGTGAATGTAGAACGTGTTTTGCAGACCGCCGTACAGATAGGGGTCGGCGTTGCCCTGATAAATCAGGTCTTCGCGCGACATCACGCCGTCGTGGTTGACGTCGTAGTAGCGTGCGCCGCCGTCGGTGTTGGAGACGCTCACGTAGGTCTTCGTAATTTCGTTCTCCTTGCGTTCGTCGGCGTTTTTCCACGTGCCGCCGTACTTGAAGCCCCACAGCGAGTTGAGCGGGTATCCCTTGACGTATCCGTACATCATGTAGCTGTTGTTGCCCGGCGAGTCGTAAGCCGAAATGAAGTCTTCCGAGCCGATATCGTCGACCATCTGGTCGTTATGCGACATCGTGAGCGTCGTCGTCCAGTGGAAGTTCGGCCGCACGATGTTCTGGCTCTCGATCGAAAGCTCGATGCCCTTGTTCGACGTCGAGCCGATATTGGTCCAGCGCGAGGTGTAACCCGTCTGGGCGGCTACGGCCAGCGACATGAGCAGATCGGTTGTCTTGGATTTGTAGGCTTCGGCCGTGATGTTCAGGCGGCCTTTGAACATCGACCAGTCGATGGCCACGTTGTAGGCGGCCGTCTTCTCCCATGTCAGGTCGGGCGAATCCAGACGGCTGCGGTAGAAGGCGACAGGCTGCGAACCGTCGAACAGATAGCCGCCTGTGGTGGACGAGAGCACGGCCAGCGAACGGTAGGTGCTGATCGCGTCGTTGCCGGTCAGACCGGCGCTCACGCGAATCGACAGGTCGTCTATCCAGTCGCAGTCTTTCAGGAAGTTCTCGTTGGCCAGATTCCACTTGACGGCCGCCGACGGGAAGAATGCCCACTTGTTGTTGGCCGCGAAGTTCGAGGCGCCGTCGTAACGGCCGGTCACCGTGAGGTAGTAGCGCGATTTCCAGTTGTAGTTCAGACGGGCGTAGACCGACATCTTGGTCTTTTTCGAGTAGGCCGTGCCTGCCGAGTAGGTCTCCTTGTCCAGGACAGCGTTCATGTTGTTCCACATGATGGCGTCGTCCATGTAGCCTTTGCCCGAGAGATTGAAGTCGTGCGACACGAACCGGTAGGCCGAGAAGCCGCCGAGGACGTCCAGCGCATGGCCGTTCTTCTCGAACTTGTAGCCGGCCGTCGTCTCCCACGAGAACGAATTCTCGTCCCAGTCGGCGCGGTATGCCTCGCCGCCTTCGTTTTCGCTCTTCATGGGCAGCGTGCCCGGATAGTAACGGTACGTGTGACGCTGGTAGAGGTAGTAGGAGAAGGTGCTGTTGATCGTGAAGTTCTTGATCGGTTCCAGTTTGAGCGAGAAGTTGTGGTTGCTCGAATGACGTTCGAGGTAATGGGTGTTCTGGTCGATCAACGCACGCGGCGTATTGATTTTCTGTCCGTTGTAGTACAGCGGGTTGTATGTGTCCGTCGGTTTGAGCAGCGGTGACAGGTATTGGGCGCCGCTCCACCAGTTGGTGCCGCCTATCGTGGCCTTGTTCTGGTCGTTGTGCCTCCATGTATAAGACCCCGTGTAACCGACTTTCAGCCATTTGAACAGCTGGCGTTCGAGGTTGATACGCCCCGTGAAGCGCTTCTGGCCGCTGTCGTCGATGATGCCCTGCGTATCGTTGTAGGAGAACGAAGAGTAGTACGAGGCTTTCTCGTTGGTGCCCGAGAGCGAGAGCGCGTAATTCGAGTAGATGGCCGTGCGGGTGATCTCCTTGATCCAGTCGGTTCCCTCGCCCAGCGAGAGCGGGTCGGGGTACACCGAGCCGGAGAGCGGCGTATCGGCGCCGATGTCGGGATGGTTGGCGTCGGAGCCGAACGAGGCGTAGTCGTTGCGGTATTGTGCGAATTCCGCCGCGTTCATGATGTCGAGGTGGCGGGGCAGCTGCGAGAAGCCGATGTCGGTCTTGAACGTGATGTTCGGCTTGCCCGTCGTGCCGAGTCCCCGTTTGGTGGTGATGAGGATGACGCCGTTGGCGCCGCGTGAACCGTAGATGGCCGTCGACGAGGCGTCTTTCAGCACGGAGATGGAAGCGATGTCGTCGGAGTTGATGTCGTTCAGGTCGTGGATGGCGTCCATCACGCCGTCGACGACGATCAGCGGCTCGTTCGACGCGTTGATCGAGCGCGTGCCGCGGATGCGGATGGTGGTCGTGGCGCCCGGCTCACCGGTGGTCGACATGAAGTCGGCTCCGGCGATACGTCCCTGAAGGGCGTTGTCGACCGAAAGAACCGGTACGTCCTTGATGTCGTTCATCTTGACCGTCGCGACCGAACCGGTCAGGTCCTTTTTGGCGACCTGGCCGTAACCGATGACCACGATTTCGTCGATGTCGGTGGAGGAGTCCTTCTCCATCCTGACGGTGAAGTTCGTCCGCGAACCCACGTTCAGGGTCTCGGTCTTGTAACCCAGGTACGAAATCTGGAGGCTGTCCGAAGGCTTGGCCTTGATGGTGAATTTGCCTTTGACATCGGTGACTGCGCCCTGCGTGCCTTTGACGACCACGACCGTGGCGCCGATCAGCGGGTTGCCGTCCGGGTCGAGGACGGTTCCGCTGACAGTCTGGGCCTTTTGTTGAGCCGTTGCCGGCGCCGTGTGCGCCGCGAGCAGTATCAGTACCGCCACCAGCGACATCACTCGGACGGATGCTCTTATTGAGTGAAGAATTTTATTCATTTTAGGCTTTTTTTTGTTGAAACGACTTGTTCCTCTTTTTTACTCTTGTTCCTCCTCGTCGAAAGGCGCTCCCAGGATGATGTCCTTACCGCTGCCGTTGTTTTCGGCAAAGTAGTCCTCTTCGACCTTCTGCAGACGGCGGATGTAGAAATTGTCGAGGTAAATGCGGTTGTTGACGGCGGAGTTCTGCGTGAGGGAGCCGCAGATGATGCGGACCCGCGTGTTGGCCGTAATCGGGTTGGCTTTCGTGCCGGCGACGAAGACGAGGAAATCGTGACCCTCCCACATGTCTTCGGGGAACTCCTCGCTCGAAATGTCGTAATAGCCGGCTTCGAGGTCGATCGTGGTCTTCTCGGATTGGGCGAAATCACGGATGACGCCCCCGCCGAGCACCTCGACCGTGATCTTGTTGTCGTCCCGGGCGCCGGTCATGTAATCGGTGAAGGCCACGGCGCGGAACGAAACCATCAGCAGCGAGTCGCTGCGGAGCGTGTTGGTGTAGGGCGAAATCAGGTCGGCTCCGTGGCCCTTGTCGTCGCCCAGTTTCAGGTAGCCGTTCTTGCCGTAGCAGTGGGCGACCTCCTCCCCTTCGATCGTCGTGGACGTGAACCCGAGGTTTTTCTGGGCCGTGGTCCAGTTGTCGATCGGGGTTTCGCCGTCGGTGAAGCGCGGGTCGGTCTTGCCGTACTTCAGGGTCGCGAAATCATTGCTCACGCGGGCCGTGGAGCCTTGGTGGATGGGGATTATCCGGTTGTAGTTCAGTTCGCCGTCGGAGGCTGCCAGAATCAGCATGCCCGTGCGCCGCGTGTAGTAGCTCGACGTCGTGCTGCGCCGGTTGGCCTTCAGGGTTATCACGCGAAGCCCCGTCTGGGGATCTGTCGAAGAGTAATCCACCACCTTGGCCCACGGCGTCGCTGCGTCGTCTTCCCACGTCGCGACAAAGTCGATATTGGCGTCCACGTAGAGTTTGGCGAGACCGCCTTTCACGCCGACGATGCCGGCGTCGATAGGCTCTTTTGCGATCGGGTCCGCGTAGACCTTGATCGATTCGTTACGATCGGAGTTCGAATGCGTTTCACACGACGTGATGCCGATTGCCGCTGCGATTAATGCGGCTCCGGCCAATCCGCGTGAAAAACGGACGAAACCCTTCGTCAGGAATGTTTTTCTCATAATTGGTAAAAAGGTTAAGATTGGGTTTTATTTATTTGGGGTCGGTTGATCGACGGGAGGTCTACTGTTTCAGCTCGAAGTCCGCCAGAATCGGGCGGTGGTCCGACGGGTCGTAGAAGTTGGACACGTAGGGGCTTTGGGTCGCCGTGGTCCACTTGTCCATGACGGTCAGTGCGTTCACTATGCGGGCGTACATCGAGGGCGACGCATACATGTAGTCGATACGGGCGTTGCCGTAAGTCGACGATATGAAGCTTCCCGGGTAGCGCTCGGCGATGATGTCCTTGAGGTCGGTATGGTCCAGAATGTGGTTGTGGACCAGCAGCCGGGTGTCGTTCTCGGGATAGCCGTAGTACCAGTTGTCGGCGCGCGACCGCGAGTTGAAGTCGCCCATCATCAGCCAATCCTGACAGGAAGCGTACGCGGGATTGTTGACGGTCTGCGCGCAGATGTACTTGATCTCGAATTCGCGGTACTTGTCGCCCTCCTTGTTGGCGGCGCTCGCCGCCTGATCGGCCGAGCCGACTCCGAATCCATAGGCCTGCGGCCACGTGTGGAGCGTCACGATGTTTATCGTCCGGCCCTTCACGGTAACCCGCTGAATGGCGGCGCCGTGGGACACGGGCTTGCCCGCCTGGTCCGAATCGGTTATTTTCAGCAGCGTCTCGATCGGATATTTCGACGTGATGGTCTGCGGATAGTTGTCGCGCCAGCCGCCGACGGCCGTGTAGGCGTGGCCGTAACGGGCCGCCAGTGCCGCCCAGCCGTCGGGCAGGAACCGGGCGGAGGAGGCTTGCGCCGAATTCGTATTGTCCTTGTAGATGGTGGCCGATTCGCACCATACGCAGATGTCGGGATCGTATTTCTTCACCCACGCGACGAAGTTGTTGTAATTGTTCGCCTGGTCGGACCACATGCCGTTCTGGATGTTCCAGTAGAGCACGCGCAGGTTGTCGGAGCCGCGGCCCATCTCGCCGAGCGCGCGGACCTCGATATTGTCCACGTAGAAGCCGTGCACGCCGCTGCTCACGTCGTTGCCGGCCCAGTAGAGCATCGTGCCGTCGGTCGCGTTGTTTACGACGACCTCCACGTTGTGCCACTTCTTGACGGCCGCTTCGCTCGACGGGAGCGTTACGTGGCTCTTTTCGACGATGTATCTCCCCGAGGCGCTCGTGTAGCCCGAATTGTCGGCCGTCAGGGCGATGCTCTTGCCGTCGACGGAGGCCGACGCGATCATGCCGCCGTTCACCACCTGGAACAGCAGGAGGTCCGTCGATCCGTACTGGTAGCAGAAATCGAACGAAACCTTCACGGAACGTATGCCGTCGATGGATTTCAGGGCTGCGGTCTGGAAAATGCCCCGCCCCGTGTTACCTGTGCCGCAAGCCAGATAGCCCTGGTATTCCTGGCAGCGGAACATATAGGTATAGTCGGCGATATTGCGGCTTGCGACGTACGAATCGGACATCAGGTGGGACGTGCCGACCGTTTTGCCGCTGATCTCGTCCCACGTGTTCGACTGGATGAACGCCGAGCCGGGGTTGTTGTAGGCGACCTTCTCGAAGGAGTCCGCATAGCCGTCGCGTCCGGTTCCCGTACCGGGGGTGACGGCTTCGGCCGTCGGAGCGTATCCCGTCGACTCCTGGCCGCCCATGATGTTGCCGCCCCAGACGAAATTGTCGAAACTCTCGTAAAACACCAGGTCGGAGTCGGGGGCGTATTTCAGCGTTACGGACGTGGCCTTCCCCGCCGTCAGCTGCGCAGTCGTCAGCGTGTGCTCCATGGCGCGGTGCTCCGAATCGGAAATGGTGATTTTCAGGCCCGACGGATAGTCGCCCGGGGCCAGCATCACGTAGAAATGTTTCGGCGTGCCGCTCTCCAGCGAGACGCATTTGCCGTTGTCGGTGCAGTTCAGCACGGCGAAACCGACACCGCCGGTGATTGAGAGGTAGCCGCGCGAGGGCAGGAAATTCGCATAGCCTGCCAGGGGGCTTTCTGCGAGGTTCTCGACCTTCACCGAGGCGATTTTGGCCGACCCGGTCAGGGCCAGGTCCAGCACGGCGAAGGCGTCGTCGAACACCAGCTTGTTGCCGTTCTCCTTGGTGTAGGAGCCGTACATGGGATACGATTGCAGCGATGCCGCCGTGGCGGCCCAGAACTGCGAGTAGGGCAGTTTCACGTCGGCATAGGCCGAAGAGCCGTACCAGCCGGAGGAGCCTGAATTGGTCAGGATGGCGTTGTAGGTCCCGGAGCTCGAAGCGCTCGCCTCGACGTAGTAGCGGCCGTTTTCATCGCTTTCGACGGCATAGGATTTTCCGTTGACCGAGACGAGCGATTTGCTCCATGCCCGTTCGCCGGTTCCCATGGCCTTGCGGACGGAATTTTCCGCCTCGCGGAGATAGAAACGGACTTTGCCGTTCACTACCTGTATGTCCTCGTATTCATCGCCGCCGCCCGGATTGTCGGGTCCGTCGGGATCGTCGACATGTTTGTCTCCGCTGCTGCACGCCATGCAGAGACACCCCGCCAGCAACAGCGCCGGCTTCAGGATGAAGTTCAGGGATTCTCGTAGATTTAGGGTCATAGTTTCGTGTTTTATGGTTGGGTGAAAAGTTGTCGGCTGCCGGTCGGACACAATGAAAAACGCGTGCATATTGCCATATACGGCAATATGCACGCGTCAATCGCGGGCGGTGACGGTTTACTTAACTCCGGGTATTCGGCGCGGCGAGGGGGGGGGGAAATTTACAAGTCCCCTGCGGCGCGAGCAGGCTCGTGCCGTAACCGGACGGTGGTGATCGAACAATCGGCGGTAAAGTAAATTCACGGCTCTAATTTTGATCGTTTTTTTATCGGAAATGAGTTTCGAAAAGATTCATTCCCAAAAGCAAATGTAACCAAAATATTGTTATCGGGCAAATAGGATGCCTGAAAAATAATCGTTTTTTAACATTTTTGCTGCTTTTCGTGTTTCGATTTGGGGAGAGGACCGTTCGGCGTGGCTTTTCGTTTGAAAGGAATGTCCGGAGGGGAACCGCGGATTCTGCGGCCCGTTCGGAACGGGGAGAAGCGCGCCGGCAAGAGACGGAAAAGCCCCGCATTCGGGGAATGCAGGGCTTCGTTGAGCTACCAGGATTCGAACCTGGAATAACAGGACCAGAATCTGTTGTGTTACCGTTACACCATAGCTCAATAGATTTTGGTGATGCAAAAGTAGAACTTTATTTTGCAAATGCAAAGAAAAATCCGGAAAAAATTTCATACATTTGTTTCAATCTACGCAGAAAAAACCGCTTGAAACTTAAAATTTACACAAAATCAGAAAATTATGGGAATTAAATTTCGGCTTATCGCCATGAACTTCCTTCAGTATGCGATCTGGGGTTCGTGGCTCATCTCGCTGGGCGCCTACCTGGGAGGCGGACTCGACTTCTCGGGATTGCAGATCGGCAGCTTCTTCGCGACGATGGGAATCGCCTCGCTGTTCATGCCCGCCGTGATGGGGATTATCGCCGACCGCTGGATTCCGGCGCAGAAACTGCTGGGCATCTGCCATTTCATCAGCGGCGCGTTTCTCATCGCCGCGGCCTCGCAGACGGCTTACGCCCCGCTGTACAGCTGCATGCTGCTGAGCGTGATGTTCTACATGCCGACCATCGCCCTGTCGAACTCCGTGGCCTACAACGCCCTCGACCTGGCCCGGCTCGATACCGTGAAGCATTTTCCGCCCATCCGCGTATGGGGAACCGTGGGATTCATCGCCGCCATGTGGTTCGTTGACCTGACGCACATCGGGGGCGTGCAGATCAAGCTCACCGAGTGGCAGCTCTACGTTTCGGCCCTGCTGTCGTTTGTACTGGCGGCCTACTCGTTCTCGCTGCCGGGGTGTCCCGTCGAGCGCAGCGCGCAGAAGCAGTCGTGGGTCGATACGCTGGGCTTGCGGGCCTTCGCGCTCTTCAAGGAGAAGCGGATGGCCATTTTCTTCGTCTTCTCGATGCTGCTGGGCGCCGCTTTGCAGATCACCAACGCCTTCGGCGACAGCTACATTCAGAATTTCGGCTCGATGCCCCAGTATGCCGATTCGGCCATCGTGAAGCACTCGGTGATCCTGCTCTCGCTGTCGCAGATGTCCGAAACGCTCTGCATTCTGCTGATTCCTTTCTTCCTCCGGCGTTTCGGCATTAAGAAAGTGATGCTGATTTCGATGCTGGCCTGGGTGCTGCGCTTCGGGTTCTTCGGCATCGGCGATCCGGGATCGGGTGCGGCGTTCCTCGTGCTTTCGATGATCGTCTACGGCGTGGCGTTCGACTTCTTCAACATCTCCGGCTCGCTCTTCGTCGAAAAGGAGACCAGCCGCGAGATCCGCTCCTCGGCGCAGGGCGTCTTTATGATTATGACCAACGGTTTCGGCGCCTTCTTCGGCTCGTATGCCGCGGGCGCCGTCGTGGACGCATACGGGTGGCCCGATTCTTGGTTCATCTTCGCAGGGTACGCGCTCGTGGTGGCCGTGGTTTTCGCCGTGGTTTTCAAATACAGGCACAACCCTGCCGAAATGGAGGGCGTGAAACATTGATGACTGACGGTCCGGCGGCGGGGAGAACCTTGCCGCCGGATTTTTTTATCCGCGCAGGAGCATTTCGACCTGAGGAGCGCCCGCTTCGGAGTATTCGCTGGCGGACAGTGCGCCGGAGGGGCGGATGATGACCGGATGCATGGCGGGCGTTTTATTTTATAGAGGTGCCGTTACGACATTAAAGATACGAAAATTATGGATACGATCGGTGTGAATGATGCGAGCTGCATCCGCTGCGGCCGCTGCGTGAAGGTGTGCCCTTCGCAGATTTTCGTGCAGGAAAAAGCCGGGGGCGACGTGACGCTGCATAAACCCGAAAACTGCATCCTTTGCGGACATTGTGTGGCCGCCTGCCCCACGGGGTCGGTGAACCATGCGGAGTTTCCGGCCGAGCGGGTGCATGCGGTGGATTACGGCGCGATGCCCACGCCCGAGCAGGTGGAACTGCTGCTGGCCGTGCGGCGGTCGAACCGCGCACTTTCGGCGCGCCCCGTGCCGCAGGAGCTGCTGGACCGCATCGTTGCGGCGGCGGACCGCGCCCCGACGGCGAGCAATGCCCGCCAGCTGGGGTATACGCTGGTGACCGACGCGGCGCAGCTGCGCGCTGTCACGGAATATACGCTCGGGATTTTCGGCACACTCGAAAAGCGGCTGCTGCATCCGCTCGTGCGGCCGTGGCTGAGCCGCCTCGTGCCGGGCGTTTATCGTTATGTGCCGGTGTTCAAACGCCTGCGGCGCGAATATGCCGAGGGCCGCGACCGCGTGCTGCGGGGCGCGACGGCGGTGCTGTTCATCCATGCGCCCAGGGAAAGCCGGTTCGGTGCGGAGGACGGGAACCTGGCGTATGAAAACGCTTCACTGATGGCCGAGGCGCTGGGCGTGAGCCAGATATACATGGGGTTCGTGCTGACGGCCGTCCGGCAGGACAGGAAGGCGAAGCTGGCCGCGATGCTGGGACTGGGCGACCGCCGCATCTGCGCGGTGATGGCCCTCGGGATGCCGCAGTTCCGCTATCCCAATTACATCGACCGCGCGCCGGCGCCGGTGACGCGGAAATAGCTGTTTCGGCGTTTTGCCGTTACAGATGGAAAGTCCTGTATGTATAAGGTTTCGGTCGGGCAGGTATGCGTCAATACATATTGTCGTACATCGACTGCGATTTGTCGTATTTCAGGTCGGAGAGCGATGCGGCCTTGACGCCGATGTTGAAACTCCACGAACGGTGGTAGCCGAACGGAATCCACGAAAAGGACATCTGCCAGCAGTGGAGGTCGCGCGTGATCGAGACCGACGAGGTGGTCAGCTTGTTGGCCTTGATGTCGTAGCCGCCCTGGAAGGTGATGCCCGTCTTGGGGGTGACGTTCAGCGAACCGTTGAAGCCGATGGTTTGGGTGACGTTCTTCCGGTAGCCCGTCGTGCCGTTGTTGGTGTACGAGATCGAGTAGTTGACCGCGTAGTTGAATCCGAAGTTCCACGGCAGCGAGAAGTCGTAGTAGCTTTGCGCCATGTACTGTCTTCGCAGCACGGGGTCCATCTGCCCGTAAGGGTCGTAGAACGGGTTCTGGTACTCCGGAGGTATCGACGTGATGTCGTTGATGGCCGTTTCGCTCCGGTCGTTGCGCGATTTGAACGTATAGCCGAACGACCAGCCCGTCGAGACGACGCGGCCCGGGAAGAAGAGCTTGTTGTAACGCTTGCCCTCGGGCGAGACGCGGTAGGGGTCGAGCGTCAGCGAGAGGTTGATGCCGAAATTGTTGAACAGCGTCGTACGGAACGAGACCGGGATGTTCGAAAGTCCCATCGAGTCGGCCAGAAAGTTGTACGAACCGCTGATGCGCAGTTCGTCGATCAGCTTGATCTTCTTCACGCCCGAGGTGTCGCGTTTCGAGAGGACCTTCATTTCGAGGTTCTGCGACAGCGAGAAGTTCATCGACATCGAACGGCCCGACGAGGGGACGCCGTAGGCGTTGACGGCATAGGGCGAATAGGTCGTGAAGCGGCCCGTGGAGTCGGTCTGGCGGGTCTGGTAGTAGCCGTATTTGGGGTCGCTGAAGTCCGGGGCGTAGGAGAAGCCGATCGAGGGGGTCAGCGTGTGGCGGATCGCCTGGATCTTGCGGTCGCGGCTCTTCTTCGTGAAGTCGTACATGCCGTAGACCGTCGTGGAGGCCGAAACGCTGAAGTTGTAGTTGTAGAGGCGGTAGAAACCGTAGTTCGTCGGCAGCGTGTCGGTCTGGTTGGTGACGGGGTTCCACTCGAACTCGACCTTCTTGAAATACCACTTCTCGTTGTAGTTGACCGACGGCGAGAGGTTGATGTAGTTTAACAGGTTGAACGACGCCGAAATCGGAATCGAGTGCTCGATGCCGTTCTTCATGTTTTCAAGCGTCTCCTTGGAGAAGACCTCCGATTCGGTGGTGGTCACCGAGTTGGTCATCTTACCCGTGTACTGCATCGAGATCTTCTCGTACCAGCGGTCCTTGCCCTGCTTCTCCTTGCGTTTGAAGGGGTAGAAGCGCGAGACGTTGAAGACCATCGTGGGGAGCGTGATGGAGATGGTCTTGTTCTGCGAGTTCTGCGAGATGGCCATGTTCGCCGACAGCGAGAAGGGCGTTCCGGCCCAGTTCTTCGAGTAGGAGACCGTCGAGTTGGTCTGTGTCGAGAGGATGTCGTTGAGGTTCGTGGCTGAATAGCGGCTGTAACCGCTCGTGGCGAAGTTCACCGAGGCCGAGAAGGTCGAACCCGGGTTGGCCTTGGGGTCCTGCGAGTGGGTCCACTGGATGCGGAAGTTGCTCTGCTTGATGTAGTCGTCCTCGCCCTTTTCGCCCGTCTTGACATTCGAATACTGCATGTTGAAACTGCCGCTGTACTTGTAGCGCTTGATGTAGCGCGAGGCGGCCGAAGCCTCCCACGATCCCAGCGTGTAGAATCCGCCGCGCACCGCCAGGTCGGCGTATTCGCCCAGGGTGAAGTAATAGCCTAGGTCGCGCAGGAAGAAACCTTTGGAGTACTCCTCGCCGTAGGTGGGCATCAGCAGGCCCGACTTGGGGCCCATGTTGATCGGGAAGAAGCCCTCGGGGATGCCGAGGAAGTAGATCGGCACGTCCTCCATCACCAGGTAGGCCGGGCCGGTGATCACCTTCTTGCCGGGTATGACCTTCGCCTTGGTCATCGCCAGGTAGAAGTGGGGGTGGTCCGTATGGTCGCAGGTGGTGTACTTGCCGTGCTCGATGTTGATCGTGTTGTCGGGCATCTTCTTCACGCTGCCGCCCACCAGCCAGCCGTCGCCCTGCTGCGTGGCCACGCCCTTGATTTTCGCCTTCTTCGAGTCGAGGTTGTAGGTGATCGTGTCCATCTGGTAGGTGGCCGACCCTTCGGTGAATTCGGGTTTGGTGACAATATCCTTGCCGTCGAGCGTGTCGGGCTTGCCGTAGGCGTAGACCATCTTCGAATCCATGTCGATGCGCATGTAGTCGGCCTTGAGGTTGCTGTTCTGGTAGGTGACGTCGCCCTTGTTGTAGATGTAGACCAGCTTGTTGCGCACGTCGTAGACCAGCGAGTCGGTGTTCTTGCCCGTGATCGGGTCGTCGAGGAACGCCCCTGCGGGCCGCGGCGTCTTCACCGAATCGCGGCGGAGCGTGTCGGCGGCGAGCGAGTCGGGCCGTGCCGCGCCCGGAGAATCGGCCTTCTGCGCCACGAGCGAGTCGACCTGCGCCGAAAAGAGCGAATCCTTCTCCTCCTGCGGCAGTGCGTTGAACGCTTCGCGCCGCCGGGCCTCTTCGCGCGCCTGCCTGCGGGCCTCGCGCCGCGAGGGGGTGACAAAAGGCGGACGTGCGCTCGTGTCGGGACGTATCGCGTCGGCGCGGGACGGAACCGGGACGGTGTCCCCGGGGGCGGGATTGCGGGCCGTGCGGGGCGCTCCGCCGCCCAGTACGATCTGGGCAAACAGCAGAATCACCGTCGCCGACAAGAGATATTTTACCCTAATTTTATCCAAAATCCCAAAAATTTTCCATACCTTTGCCGACAAGTCGGCAAAAACGCCCGGATCGAGGTCCTGTGCCCTTCCCGCCGCGTTTTCGGCCCGACAAAGATAGGTAAAAATTTATAGAAAGCTCACACTTGGTACCATTAAATATGCGCACACGACTTTTGCTGCTATTCGCCTTCGCGGCTGCAACTGTTCTTATGAACGTTGCGTCTGCGGGGAATATTGCGCACGGCGTCGAAGTCGTGGTCATCGACGCCGGGCACGGGGGAAAATTCCCCGGCGCGCACTACGGCGGGGTCTATGAAAAGGACCTCACGCTGAAGGTGGCGCTCAAACTCGGAAAGCTCGTCGAGGAGGGGATGCCGGGCGTGAAGGTGGTCTACACCCGCACGGCGGACAGGACTCTGGGGGCGGACCTGGCGGCCGACCTGCAGGCGCGGGCCGACATTGCCAACAAGGCCGGGGGCGACCTCTTCATCTCGATCCACGCCAACGCCGCACCCCGGGCGACGGGCGTGCGGGGCGTCGAGACGCTGATCATGGGCGAGAGTTCGAAGGAGCAGCGCTACAACGAGAACGCCCTGTTCGAAAACAACCGCGAGGATCTGATCGACATGTCCGACGAACGGACGGCGGCCATCGTGCGGGCTTACATTCAGAATCTCCAGTTCACCTACGGCGAATACAGCATGGCTTTCGCCCGCTGCATTCAGAACAGCTACCTCAAGGCGGGCCGCCATTCGCGCGGCATAAAGCCGCAGCTGCTGCGGGTGCTCTATGCGACGGACATGCCGGGCGTGCTGACCGAGATCGGGTTCATGTCCAACCAGCAGGAACTGGCCTACATGAAGTCCGATAAGGGGCAGAACGAGATCGCCCGGTCGCTCTACCAGGCGATCCGCAACTATTCGGTCTATGTGCTCGGGACCCGGATGGCCGAGGAGGAGCAGGCCGCTGCCGCGAAACCGGCCGCGGAACAGCCTGCGGAAAAGTCTGCCGGAAAGGCCGCGGAAAAGAGCGTTGAAAAGCCTGCGGCAAAGTCCGCTGAAAAGACCGCAGCGGCGCAGCCCGCGGAGGGAAAGACCGCGACGGCCGCTCCGGTCAGAACCCCGGAGAAACCGGCCGTACAGCCCCTGCGCTATACGATTCAGGTGATGGCTTCGGCGTCGCCCGTACCCCTCGCCTCGGCGCAGTTCCGTGCCTACCGCGGCAAGGTGAAGGAGTATGCGGCCGAGGGGCGGTTCCCCTATAAATACGGTGTGGGCGAGTACGGCACCCGTGAAGCCGCACAGCGGAAGCTGGCCGAGGTGCGCAAGGTATTTCCCGGGGCCTTCGTGGTCGCGTGCCGGGGTACGCAAATTGTAAAATAAAAGTACAGATATGAAAAGGGAAGTTAAAATCGGAATTTTCGGCGTGACGATGATCATTGCCGCGTGGGCCGGAATCCGGTTTTTGAAAGGATTCGACATTTTCAGCCGCAATTCGGTCTATTACGCCGCCTACGACCAGATCAACGGCGTGCAGGCGGCGTCGCCGATTATGATGAAAGGCGTCAAGATCGGTACGGTGACGGGCATTTCGTTCGATCCGCAGCGCAGCGACAACGTCGTGTTGCAGTTCACCATCAAACGTCAGTATCACATTCCGACCGACTCCGAGGCCAAGATTTACAGCAACGGGCTGATGGGCGGAAAGGCCATCGAAATCAACTACGGCACGGCGCGCACCTATCTCCAGAAGGGCGACACGCTGCGTTCGGTGCGCGAACGCGACCTGATGGACGTGGCCGGGTCGGAGCTGGATTTCTTCAAGCAGAAGGTGTCGCAGGTGACGGGCGACCTCTCGCGCACGCTGACCAATCTCAATCGCCTGATGGAGGCCAACGCGCAGAATATTTCCGGGACGTTGAGCCACCTGAACGCCATTACGGGCGACATGGCCGGCTTGCTCGACGCCGAGAAGCGCAACCTGAAAGCCGCCGTCGACGACCTTACGGAGTTCTCCGCGATGCTGGGCAGGAATACCCCGCGTGTGGACAGCATCGTCGGCAGCCTGAACCGGATAACCGGGGAGCTGGCCGACGCCGGGTTCGCCCGCAGGCTTACGGACGCTGTGGACGAGGTGAACGGTCTGCTGGCAAAGGTCGAGGCGCGGCTGGAGGGCGATAAGTCCATGCTGGCAAAGCAGGGCAAAAAGACCACCAGATAGACACAATTTGAGACATAAATCCATAAAAAGTGTTAAAAAACCCGCGCTTTTATCAAAAACTTGCAACAAAAGTGCGTTAAATGCGTA
>OOBN01001768.1_pt1 | contig 14799 bp, 12 predicted proteins | sample 1671091 | NCBI WGS metagenome assembly OOBN01 (sample SAMN06348121, study PRJEB24527) | human gut metagenome | biome: human gut; feature: ankylosing spondylitis patient; material: feces | host: Homo sapiens | place: China | collected 2015-10 | reverse complement strand
CGATTTCGGCAGCTCCTTGGAATACGTCGCCTTTGTGCGAAGATATCCGTTTGTGCCGTCCTGACCGTCAAAGGCGTTCCAGGTGTGCGGAAGATTGACGGTCTCGGTCTTTACGTCGAGCGTAAAGAGCCAACCGTCATTTATCCTTATGACATTTCTCATTGTGTGACCTCCCGTAAGATGATTTTATTATATACTGATATTAACAGAATACACATTAAAAGTCAATCTAATCAATTTTCACAGTCTATATGATACACCAAATATTTTAAACTTGTATGAACAACTTGAACATTCTGAAAAATTCGATAAAAAGCTTCGGAGTGATAAGCTTATCCCGCAAGATTTGTTTGTACCGTTTGGCGGATTTTGCTGTATTTTTTTCGCCGATATCCGGTAAGTACAAAAGCATCCGCAGAAATTTTCGTTCTGCGGATGCTTCGTTTTGTCTATATGCTTTTATGCCTCGGGGCAGATGTTCGTTGCAACGATATCAACGCCGGTGCCGAGAATGTTTGCGCAGACAACGTCGCCGATTTTGACGGGAGCCTTGATTTCAAGAGTTCCTATCTCCTTGACGCAGTCCTTGACCTTGTCCTTCGGAACAGCCTTTGCGGACTTAACGGGAACGACGGGGTGAACGCCGCCGCTGACCTTGACGGTCGTGGTAAGGCTTCTCTCGGGGTTGGTGCACTCGGTTCTCGCATAGGCGTCGCCGCGCTTGCAGGTGTTGCCGGTAACGCTGAGGATCTCTCCGCTGTCGCTGAGCTCAACGGAAATCTGGCAGCCCATGGGGCAGGCGACACAAATAATATCTTTTACCATGATTATTCCTCCACCTGAATTTCGATTATGCCGTTCTCATCAAAGTTCTTGAGCATATCGCTCTTGATGATGACGTTCTCCATCTCGCCGGGAGCGAGTCTCGGGCGCTTCTTGCTGATGAGCGTCTCGCCGTTATAGGTAACGACTACCTTGGCGTTCTTGTGAACGTCGCCGACTCTGAAGAAGAGCTTAACGTCCTCATCCTCGCCCAGAGCTATCTTCTGCGGTACGATGTAACGCACGCCGTTGATGCCTCTGGTCTTGACATATTTCTTTTCCTTGTTTCCGCCGTTCTTTATATATCTCGCTGCGCCCTCGCCGGCCGTCTGGCTCTCGAGGGTAACGAAGTCAACAAGGTCGTGAACGTGCAGCACGTTGCCGCAGGCGAAAACGCCGGGGTGAGTAGTCTCTCTGTATTCGTCAACTACCGGGCCGCCGGTGACGCGGTCAAACTCGATGCCCATGTTCTTGCTCAGCTCGTTCTCGGGGATAAGACCGACGGAAAGCATGAGCGTATCGCAGGGGACATATTCCTCTGTGCCGGGTATCGGGCGGCGGTTATCGTCGACCTGTGCAATGGTAACGCCCTCAAGACGCTCCTTGCCGTGGATGTCGATAACGGTAGTGCTGAGCTTGAGCGGAATATCAAAGTCGTTGAGGCACTGTACGATGTTTCTTGTAAGACCGCTCGAATAGGGCATGAGCTCGCAGACCATCTTGACATGAGCACCCTCAAGGGTCATGCGGCGCGCCATGATAAGACCGATATCGCCCGAGCCGAGGATAACGACCTCCTTACCGGGCATATAGCCGTCGATGTTGACATATTTCTGGGCGGTGCCTGCGGAGAGAACGCCTGCGCAGCGGGTGCCCGCTATGTTGAGTGCGCCTCTCGGACGCTCGCGGCAGCCCATGGCAAGGATAACTGCGGTAGCGTCTATTTCAATAAGACCGTCCTCTTTGTTAACTGCGGTGACAACGTTGTCATCGGAGATGGAGAGCACCATAGTGTCGGTCTTAACGACAATGTCGGTGTCCTCAACGAGCTCGATGAAGCGCGCGGCATATTCGGGGCCGGACAGCTCCTCGCCGAAGTAGTGCAGACCGAAGCCGGTGTGTATGCACTGCTCAAGGATACCGCCGAGAGTCTCTGCGCGCTCGAGTATGATTATCTTTTCAACGCCGCTTTCACGCGCCTTGAGCGCGGCGGCCATGCCTGCGGGGCCTCCGCCGATAACGGCAAGATCATATTTAAGCATTAGTATTCATCCTTTCATGCTGCGAAAATTCGCAAATCACTTAGTCTTGCCGAAGAGGATTTTGGACTCTCCGCCGCATTTTGTAATGTCGTCAAGCTCCTGACCAAGCTCTCTTGCGAGTATCTCGACTACCTTTGAGCCGCAGAAGCCGCCCTGACAGCGACCCATACCGGCTCTCGTGCGGCGCTTTACGCCGTCGACGTCAACAGCACCTGCGGGTGCATGGATAGCGTCGAGAATTTCGCCTTCGGTTATAGTCTCGCAGCGGCAGATAACTCTGCCGTATGCGCTGTTCTTCTCAACAAGAACCTTGCGCTCTTCTGCGTTCATGTGACGGAAACGCACGGGAGCGGGTCTGCCGGGAATGAAGTCCGCTTTCTCGCTGACTTCGCCCATGTCCTGCAGAATCATGTCGCAGACATAGAGACCGATAGCGGGAGCGGAGGAGAGGCCGGGGGATTCGATGCCGGCAACATTTATAAACTTCGCGTCCTTCTCGCTGGGAGCGATGATGAAATCGTCACCGGTGCTGTGGGCGCGGATACCTGCGAATGAGGTGATGACGTCGCGGGTCGAGAGCGACGGGACGGACTTGAGCGCGGTCTTGAAAACGCCGTTTGTGCCGGCTGCGGTGGTTGCGCAGTCGTCCTTTTCGTCGATATCGACGGCGCTCGGACCGACGAGCAGGTTGCCGTCAACGGTGGGAGTGACGAGGACACCTTTACCCATCTTGGTGGGGCACTGGAATATCGTGTGCTTGACCTTGTCGCCGACCGCTCTGTCCATGAGCATATATTCGCCCTTACGGGGAATAATTGTCATTGAATTGTCGCCGATGAGAGAAGCGACCTTGTCGCAGAAAACGCCTGCGGCGTTGACAACATACTCGGCCTCGATCTCGCCTGCGTCGGACTTGAGAACAAAATTACCCTGAGCGTTCTTTTCAATAGCTGTAACATCAAAATTACGGAAGAGCTCAACGCCGTTCGTGACTGCGTTTTCGACTGCTGCTATCGTCAGCTCGTAGGGGCAGACGATTCCGGCGGTCGGAGCATAGAGCGCGGCAACAGCCTCATCGCTGAGATTGGGCTCTTCGCGGTGAAGAGTTTCCTTGTCGATTATCTCGAGTCCGGGAACTCCGTTCGCTTCGCCTCTCGCCTTGAGCTCTTCAAGAGTCTCGAGCTCCTCGTTCGAGAAAGCGACAACATAAGAGCCGATGGGCTTGAACGGGACATGAAGAGTCTCGCACAGAGCGGGCATTGCTGCCGTACCCTCAACATTAAGTTTTGCTTTGAGAGTACCGGGCATTGCGTCGAAACCCGAGTGAACAATGGCGCTGTTTGCTTTTGTTGTGCCCATTGCCACGTCAATGCATTTTTCAACCAATGCTACTTTGATGTTATATCGGCACAGCTCTCTTGCGACTAAAGCGCCGCTGATGCCTGCACCGATAATTGCTACATCGTATGACATTTTTTTACCTCCAGACGGAAAAAGTATTGCTGGTTTTGCAAACAGAAGTATTATAACACTTTTTTGCCAGGCAAACAATAGCATAAAGCGACATAATCGATATTTTTGTAATTATATTTTTCGTCATTTTGTGCCATTTTAATTATTACGAAAATTTTTTGTGCCGTTTAATAATTGCGCTCGGATTCGGGAGCAATAAACGCCGCCGTCGGGGCTTCGAAATAAAACTATAACAATTTTCCTTGCCTCCGCATAAACTGTTGCGGGGGTGTTTTTGTGCGCCGTATTCGTCGATTAAATATACGCACTCTGCCGCGCGGGGCGTTTAAGGCTCTGTGCGCCTTTACGCTGGCGCTTTGCACAGTCCTTATTTTTGATGCGCGGCTTCGCCCGGCGGTGCGCAACATCGCCATGACCCGCGCCAAGAGTCTCGCCGTGCGCACGGTAGGCAGCAGTATAGAAAAGTTTATATCCGAAAATCCCGAGGACTGCGCGGCTCTTGTGAGTGTAAGCGGCAGCGACGGAAAAGTAAATTCAATGTCGCTCAATGCCGCGTCCGTCAATCTTTTTAAGTCGCGCCTTGTCCGCGCCGTCGACGAAGCGCTCGAAGAAAACGCACGGTTTACCGTGAGAATACCTCTCGGCTCGGTCACGGGCTCCGAGGTCTTTGCGGGAGCGGGTCCCGAAATACCCGTAACCGTCCGCATGACAGGCGGCGCAAGCGCGCAGATAACCGACGAATTTACCTCGGCGGGCATAAATCAGACCCGCCACAGGGTAATGCTCAGAGTCGAGTGCTCCGTCTATGTCTTTTTGGGCGGGGACGAGGGTGCGGCGGAGTTCTCAGATGAATACTGTATCGCCGAGAATATTGTTATCGGCTCCGTTCCTCAGACGACGGTGACAATAGACATTCCTCAGAGACAGTAAAATAAACGGTTGTTAGATATGCCGAGTTTGTGGTATAATATCCGCAGAGAAAACGGAAGGCTTTAAAGGAGGAATCCCTTTTGACGGATAAGGAACAGAGCGCAAAGCGCGCACAGGAGCTCAGAGATAAGCTCAATTATTACAGCAAAAAGTATTATGTCGACGATGACCCCGAGATAGAGGACTATGAATACGATATGCTCCAGCGCGAGCTCAAGGCTATTGAGGAGAAATACCCCGACCTTGTTTCGCCCGATTCTCCGACGGTGCGAGTCGGCGGCAGTGCGGAAAATCTCTTTGCAAAGGTAGCGCACCGCGTGCGCATGGAGAGCCTCCAGGACGCGTTCGGCTTCGGCGAGATAGAGGAGTTTGACCGCAGGGTCAGAGAGACCGAGCACGATGTGCATTATGTGGTCGAACCGAAGATAGACGGACTTTCCGTCTCGCTCGAATATACGGACGGTGTGCTGACCCGCGGCTCGACCCGCGGAGACGGCGACGTCGGCGAGGATGTTACCGCAAATCTTCGTACAGTGCGCTCTATCCCGCTCAAAATAAAAACCCCGCTTCCTTTTTTGGAGGTCAGGGGCGAGGTGTATATGCCGAAATCCGTCTTTGCCTCCCTTGTCGCAAGGCAGGAGCTCGACGGCGAAAAGCCTTTCAAGAATCCGCGCAACGCAGCCGCGGGCTCGCTCAGACAGAAGGACTCCAAAGTAACCGCGGGCAGGGGACTCGATATTTTCGTTTTCAATGTCCAGCAGATAGAGGGCAAGGAGCTGACATCACATAAGCAGTCGCTCGATTTCCTGCGCGAGCAGGGCTTTCATACAATCCCGTTCTACACGCGATTTGATAATATAACGGATGTAATAGGGGAACTCAAGCGCATCGGGGAGATACGCTCGGGACTCGAATATGATATAGACGGCGCTGTTATAAAAGTTGACGATTTCGTTCAGCGCAGACGCCTCGGCAGCACTTCGAAATTCCCCAAATGGGCGGTGGCTTTCAAATATCCGCCGGAAGAAAAGACGACAAAGCTCGTAGATATAGAAATAGGTGTCGGGCGCACGGGCGTGCTCACTCCGACCGCCGTGTTTGAGCCTGTTCTGCTTGCGGGCTCGACAGTCAGCCGCGCAACGCTCCACAATCAGGATTTCATCGCCGAAAAGGATATCCGCATCGGTGACGAGGTCGCCATAAGAAAAGCGGGCGATATAATCCCGGAGGTCGTGCGCGTTGTGTCGCACGCAAAAGATTCCGAGCCCTATGTCTTGCCATCGATTTGTCCGTCCTGCTCCGCTCCCGTTATCCGTGAGGAGGGCGAGGCGGCTGTCCGCTGCGTCAATCCCGAGTGTCCGGCGCAGCTTCTGAGAAATGTTATCCATTTCTGCTCGCGTGATGCCATGGATATCGAGGGACTCGGCGATGCACTCGTCGAAAAGTTTATCTCGGAGGGTCTGATATCGAATGTAGCCGATATATATGACATAACGGCAGGCGAAATAACGGCTCTCGAGGGACATCAGGAGAAGTCGGCAAATAATCTTATTGAGGCCATAGAGCGCTCGAAGCAAAACGACCTTTCGCGTCTGCTGTTCGCGCTCGGAATACGCCATATCGGCCAGAAAGCGGCGAAGCTCCTGTCCGAGCATTTCGGCGATATAGATTCGATAGCCGCCGCTTCCGAGGATGAGATATCGGCAATAGACGGCTTCGGCGGCATAATGGCAAAGAGCGCGGTTGAATTTTTCTCCCTGAGCCAGACCTCGGATCTTATAGCGAGACTTAAAGCCGCCGGGGTCAATATGAAGTCGCTGAAAGAAAAGAGCGACGATCAGCGATTCAAAGGCCTGACCTTTGTTCTAACGGGCACTCTGCCCACGCTCTCGAGAAAAGAAGCGACGGATATAATCGAAGGTCTCGGCGGCAAAGCCTCGTCCTCCGTCTCGAAAAAGACTTCGTATGTCGTCGCAGGCGAGGAGGCGGGAAGCAAGCTTCAGAAAGCCAACGACCTCGGTATACCCGTAATAACGCAGGACGACCTGATGAAAATGGCTCAGGAATAACAGACAAGCATCCGTACAGATTTACTGTGCGGATGCTCTATTTTTGATATTCTCGTCTGTATGCCGCCGGGGAGAGCCCCGAATAGCTCTTGAAAACCCTGTTGAAGTGGCTCAGGCTGTAGTAGCCGAGCTGCATGGAGATTTCGAGCGTAGTCATTTTGGTTCCGCTGAGCAGGAGACAGGCGTATTCGCATTTTGCGTCCCTGAGATATGCCGACACCGTCTTGCCCGCATATTTCTTAAAAGCCTCAATGACAACGGGCGGCGAAAAGTTGCTCATCTCATATACATCCGCCGCGCTGCACGTCATGTATTCCGGCGCGTGTATTTTTTCAATAATATCTTCAAACCATTCGGGACAGATTATCTTCTGCGTTAGCTTCGAGCTGTTTAATATAGAGATAAAATCCGCTGCGGTCGAGCATATTACGCTCGCCGCCTTTTCATATCCGTCGCCTACGAGCTTGCTTATGAGACTTGCGCGCGAGTCGAAGTATGCCTGCTCCTCGGCAGAGAGCACAGCCGTCAGCGGCTTCTGCGTCTCAAGCTCCCGCGGGTCTATCCCGATAGCTGAGCAGATTTCGTCAAATTTTTTCGGCGAGATGCATATGTTCATATGCGCGCTCGAAAAATTTTCTATGCGGCTCAAGCGGTGAATGTCGCCGGGGCATATCATGCAAAGCGTGCCTTTGCCTATTTCCGAGGGCTTTTCGTTTACCTCGTGGCATAAACGACCGTCCGTGACGAGAAAAATCTCATAGTAGTTGTGTCCGTGCGCTGCCGTGCCCGACGAGCCCCAACGGTGAAAGGACACGGAATATTTGCCGATTATCGGGTGCGTTTTGTAGTCGATAATATTCGTCATATCTGTGCGATTCACTCCTTCTCGCCGTACTTACTTAAAAATACCACAATTTATTGCCGATTTCAAGAGCTTATATTGACTCTCGAGACATAAAATTAAAAAAATCACTTATTACTGTTAAAAAATAGCAAGAAAAACAAAATGTACTGTTTTATAATAATGATGAAATTATTTTTATGGAGTTTGCACAAAATGTCAAGCGCCGATATATTTTATTGAAGAGAAAAAGGAGGATAACCGATGGAACCTTCAAACACCTTGAACCGAAAACGCACATCCCCCTTCCGCTACGGCTTCGGTATGTTCGGCACATCTATTCCGATAAATATGCTGAAGTCATATGCGGCCGCATATTATGTACTGAAGCTCGGTCTTATCACGACCGACCAGATGGCAAAAATACTGTTTATCTACACCTTTGCGGACAGAACTAATACGCGGTGGGGCAAGCGCAGACCTTGGCTTGTTATCGGCACTCCGCTGATGGCTTTGGCGTTCGTGCTGTTCTTTAATATGCCGGCAAGAGTGCAGTCCGACTCGGGAAAGGCATATTTGTATATTTTACTTATGTACATACTCGCAGGTACTCTCGACTCGCTCATGTATGCAAACTACAGCGCACTGTTCCCGACTCTTTTCAAAACCGATGAGCTCAGGGCAAAGACAAGCGCCATAAGGCAGATTTGTCAGCTCGTCGCAATGGTCATTTCTATTGTTCTCACTCCCGTTGTCACCTCGAAGATAGGCTACGGCGTCACGGCTGTTATATACGGCGCGATAGCTCTGGTGGTTATACTGTATACTGCTTTCGGATGCTATGAAAACATCGAGGAAGAGAGAGCGGAGTCGGACAACAGCGAAAAGCCCGATCTCTTTAAGGCGATATTCGCTCTTATCACCAACGGCAAGTTCTGGATATACGGCTTGGCTTTTGCGCTTTATTCCGCAGCATTTTCGCTTATTGCTCAGGCTGTACCGTTCTATGTGGAATATACCCTGAAGCTCGGCAGCTCCATGACTACCGTCATGCTCGCCGTAGTGTTCGGCTTCGCCCTTATCGGCATAATCATATGGTCTAATGTCGTAAAAAACATCGGCATAATGAATGTTTTCCGTCTCGGATTTATCATTATGACCGTGGGCTTCATTCCGTTGTTCTTTGCGAAAAAAATGTTCTTTGCCGCCGCTGTAATGAGCGTTATGGGTATAGGAGTTGCGGGTATACTTGTTACCCTCGACTGTATCAGCGCCAAAATAATCGATGACGACTATGAGCGCCACGGAGTAAAGCGCGAGGGAATGCTGACGAGTCTTATCGGCGTCATGGGTCGCCTGAGCGGAATTTATGTTTCGCTCGGCTATAAAGTTATCGGCTCGGCGTTCGGCTTTGAGAGCGGTCTGAATCCCGGAACAAATCCGGATATGGCATCACGGTTCCTGCTCTGCGTATTCCCTTTTATCGCGCTGGCAGTGTCCACCGTCTTTACGCTGTTCCTGCATTTCAAAGACGAGGATAAAGATTGGTTCGTTTTAAAAAAGAAGAAAGAGAAAAATGCAAATGGCCAAGTATCTTATAATCAATGCCGATGATTTCGGCTACAATCCACAGCAGACAAAGGCGATAGACGAGCTGATGCGTGGCGGGCTGATAACCTCGACCTCGCTTATGACCGTCGCACCCGACGCTGCAAACGCCGCCGAGCTTGCGAGGCTCGGTGGTTATCCCGTCGGCGTGCATCTGACGATAAATTCAGATGACAGCAAAAATCGCTGGCAGAGCAACAGCGGCGCCCCGTCGCTGTGCGAAAAGGGGATGGGACTCTATGAGAGCCAGGTGGAGCTCGCTCTTCACGCCCGCCGCCGCGATGTCCGCACGGAGCTTGAGGCTCAGTATAACTTCATCAGCTCAAGGGGCGTTGAGGTCGACCACGCGGACAACCACTGCGCCACGCTCTACGGAATAAACGGCAGACGTTTTTATATCGACGCTTATAATTTCTGCGCCGAGCATTCTCTGCCCTATAGGTTCCCGAAAACACCCGGCTTTTTGTCGAGGCAGATTGACAGGGAAGCCCCGGGAATAGTAAAATGCCTTCAAAAAATTATTGTCGGAGCGGGCGAGCGGCGCGGAGTCGCCCAACTCGATGACCTTGTGTCAAATCCCTGGTCAATGGATCGTATAAAAGATTACGACACCCTGAGAAAATATTATCTTGACGCTGTCGAAAACTGTATCGACGGAGTGACCGAGATTTTTATGCATCCGGCGTATCCGATAGACGACAAGCCCGGCGAATGGACAAAGCGCGTCTATGAATTTAAGCTTCTCCAAAGCGGTGATCTCCTTGAGGCCGCGCATAAGAACAACATAGAATTAGTCTCGTGGTCGGTGTTCAAGGACCTCGGGAAAATATAAAAGAAACGAAGGATAAAAATGATGAAAAAACTTCTGAGTGTTCTCCTCACCTTTGCGCTGCTGCTGAGCTTTGTAACTCCGGCGTTCGCGTATAAGGGTGCGGAGACGGCAAACACGCCCGCACAGGCGGAGAAAATGCACGACCCCGCAGCCTGCAATATTACCCCCGTGGTTCTGGTCAGGGGAATGGATATGATGGGGCTCTATATCGACAAGGATACGGAGAATGAGCGCAACGCCCTCAATTTCAGCATTAAAGATTTGCTCTTTATGCTCTGCAAGGGCATTTACGGGGCGGTCAAAGAGAAAAACTTCGACCCCTTTGCCCAAGCCGTTATAGACTATGCGGCCAAATTGCTCGACGGCTATGCGATGAAGGAAAACGGCACGTCAAAGTACAATGTCAGCGTCGATCAGTATCCCGAGAGTGCGGAGAATCATCCGGAAATTTGGGAGGATTACGACTCCGAGGGAGAGCGCGGAATGGCTCGTGCCTGCGCCGAGAATCTTCCCGCTGACCATACGTTTTTCTTTACATATGACTGGCGCAGCGATCCCTATGCCGTGGCGGACGAAATAGCCGCGACTGTTGACAGGGCGATAGCAAAGTTGGGTCATAAAAAAGTCACGATAGTCTGCGCGAGCATGGGCGGCATCATGACCGTCGCCTATCTCTCGAAGTACGGCTACAGCAAGGTTGACCGCTGCCTGTTTATGTCGTCGACCATGTGCGGAGCGCAGGTGGCTTCGGACGTTCTTACCGGAAAGATAGCGATAAAAGCGGATGAGATGTATAACTACTTCTCGGGTCTGCTTGCCGATGTTACCGGCTCGAACGAGATGGTGTCCGCGATGATGAAGACGCTGAACTTCGTCGGCGTGTTCAAGCTGCTCCAAAAAGTTACGGATTGCATTATCGACAACTACAAGGACGATGTCTATGAGCGCGTGCTCATTCCCGATTTTGCCTATATGCCTGTTCTGTGGGGACTTCTCCAGCCGGAGGATTACGATGAAGCGGTGGATTTCGTTTTCGGCGATAACGCCTCCGCCCATGCAGACTTCCTCGCTTACGGTGAGCGGCTTCAGAAGATGATGGCGAACCGCACCGCGCTGATTGAAAATATGATTCGCGACGGCGTCAAGGTTGCTGTGGTTGCCCATTATGACAGACCGCTTGCGCCTCTCTATGAGAACGCGAATTTCAACGGCGACGGCGTGCTTGAGACATATCAGATGTCCGGCTATGCGACTGTTGCAAAGTACGGCCAAACCCTCGGCGACGACTATGTTCCCGCTAAGGCAGAGTATCTCTCTCCCGACAGATGCGTCGACCTCTCGACCGCGCTCTTCCCGGAGCATACATATATAATCAAGGGCGCGCCCCACGTCGCCGCAGCTTACGGCACGGAATACAGCCGGTTCTTCCTCTGGCTTCTCACCTATGACGGCGACTTCCGCGCCGGAAAGTATGAGGCCTATCCGCAGTTCATGCTCTCGGGCTTCGATCAGCATCTAAGCAAATGGGAAAGCTGACCCCGTAGAACGAACAGCCCCGATTCTAACAAAAAAATCCTGCCCGAAAGAAGTATCTCGGGTAGGATTTTTTTGTTTCTTCGATGTATCCGTAAGGTGTGAACACTGCAAATAAATATGTTTCGCAGATTTTACTTTTTAGCTTTAATGCGGTAGATTTATCTTTTCAAGTGTGATAAAATATTCCTATACTGTTTTTGAGGATTGACGGCTTAAATGGATGACAGGCTATTCACAAACAAAGATTTGCGGGCGATGATAATTCCGCTTTTTGTCGAGCAGTTTTTGCTGCTGCTCGTCGGTATAGCGGATACGTTTGTCGTCAGCTTTGTCGGCGACTCCGCGGTTTCGGGCGTGTCGCTCGTCAATTCCTTTAACACCGTTATAATTTTCCTCTTTTCCGCCCTTGCGTCCGGCGGCGCAGTTATAATCAGCCAGTATATCGGTAGCAGGGATAACGTGCAGGCGGGCAAGGCGGCAAGTCAGCTGTTGATGTTTTCGACCGTCAGCTCCGTCTGTGTGTCCGCGCTCATACTGATTTTTACCCGCCCTCTCCTCAATCTGCTTTTCGGCAGGGTGGAGGACGATGTTATGGCGGCGTGTGTCGAGTATATGTGCATAACCGCGTGCTCTTTCCCGGCGCTCGCGGTCTATAATGCGGGCGCGGCCATGTGCCGCAGCGTCGGCAGAGCGGATGTGTCGATGTACATATCCGCCTTTGCAAATGCCGTCAATATAATCGGAAATATAATAGGCGTGTTTGCGCTCAAGGCGGGCGTCGCGGGTGTCGCTTATCCGTCGCTGGCAGCGCGGATTATTTCCGCCGTCGCTATTACCCTCTATTGCTTCATGCACAAGAAAACGCCTGTCAGATATACTTTATCGGGCATATTCGCATGGCACGGCTCACTGCTCAAAAAGGTGCTCGGTATAGCCGTTCCCAACGGCGTTGAAAACGGCGTGCATCAGCTCGTTAAGGTCGCTTTGAGCAGCATGGTCGCGCAGTTCGGAACATATCAGATAGCCGCAACGGGCGTGTCGCAGAGCATATGGTCGCTCGCGGCGCTTATGGGTATGGCTATGGCGCCCGTCTATACTACCGTTATAGGCCGGTGTATGGGGGCAGGAGATACAGATGCCGCCAATCACTATTTCAAAAAGCTCAACAAGCTGACCTTTATCCTGTCTTTGGTGTGGAACGCGGCAGTGTTTGCGATGACGCCGCTGTTTTTGAAGTTCTTTGCGATATCCGACGAGGCGAAGCATCTTGCGCTCATTATGGTGCTCATAAATAACGCCATAAACGCATTCGCATACACCTTTGCCGGACCTCTCGGCAACGGACTCAGGGCGGCGGGCGATGTCAAATTTACCATGACAGTCTCCGTTGTGCTGACTATTGCCGCGCGGCTGTTCTTCTCCGCGCTGTTCGGACTGTGGCTCAACATGGGCGCTGTCGGCGTGGCGATAGGCACGAGTATGGATTTGCTCTTCCGCGGGGCGATATTCTTCGTGCGCTATAAAAAACAGAAATGGACAGAGTTTAAGCTTATATAAAAAAGAAGGCATCCGCGTGAATACACACGCAGATGCCTTTTTTAACTTTCGGTTTATCAGTCTTCGACAGTGACTGTTCCGTCCTCGTCAACGGTGATAGTCATGCCGTCCTTGACATAGGACAGGAATTCCTCGCCCAGCGAGTCGACGACCGGCATTTTGCCCGGCTGGAGCCACACGTCGGCGAGGATCGCGCCGGCGGCTGCCAGAGAATCGATGGGGTTGGCAAACAGCATGACCTTTGCGCAGTAGAGAACCATTCCGCCGGTCGTCGAGCCGATAGTCTGGGGCAGGCAGAGAGCCGTGCCGACCATAGGTTTGCCAAAGAGATCGGGATTGTTCTGATCGCCGCACTTAGCGGTCTTGTCGCCGAACTGGAGGCTCTTCTGGAAGGAAGCAAGGGTGTTAAAGCCGTTGTGTGAAACGAGAGCTTTTGCCGTGCATTTGCCTGCGGCAACGGGGCGTCCTTTGAACTGTTTCATGTTACTTTGCCTCCTTTGTGATAATATCGAGAATCTCGGCGCTTGTGTAATAGCGCGAGGTCGTATATGTCCTGAGCTTGTTGGAGTTTGTGATGACGGGCATCTTGCCTGCAAGCGGGTTGTTCATATACATCAGCGGGCATATGTAGCTGAGAACTACGCCGGTGGCCTTGAGCTTCGCGGCGTTGGGTGTTGCGTTGAACTTCTCGACAACAGCCGGAGCGGCGGTGAATACAGTCGGTATCGAGACCTTGCTTCTGCCGTTCTTCTTGAGCGCCTCGGAGACGTTCTCCGTCCACTCGACGAGCTGATCGTAGGAGAGATGAGGGCAGCCGACAAAGCAGAGCTTCGGAGTTGCGTTCTTATCCTTCCACATGACGGGATAGTTGTTCTTAACCCTGTCAAGCTCGGCGTCGTCAATGATATAGACCTTTGCGCCCTCGGCGATAAGGCTCTCGCCCTGCTCGACCGCTTCGGGAGTGAGACCGTCGATGTGATAGAGACCGACAGCGCCGTTGGAGGCGGTAGCCGCACCGAAATCCTTGAGGTACGCCTTTGCATCGCCGTCAAGCTCCGTGCCTATCCACTTGTCGAGACCCTTGACATAGGGGACATCCTCCATGACCTTCATGCCGATAGCCGAGCCGAGAATCTGAGCCTCGGGCATCTTCGTTGTCTTAACTTCGACTATCCATGTGGCCTTTCTGCCCTCGTCGGTGACAAGTCCGAAATAGGGGACGCGGCCGATGATGGAGCCGAAAAGCTCGATTATGCCGGAGTTTCTGTTGCAGCGCGCGCCGAGAACGGAGTTTGCGTAGACAACGGCGGAGGATTCTGCCCATGAGAGCACATCGCCCTTGTTGGGGATGTTGCCGACCTCATCCATGTAGCAGGTGCAGGTGTAGGACTTGCTGTCGACAAGACCGAGCTTTGCAAGCTGCGCGTCGTAGCTGTCCTGCATATTGTACATGAACTTTTTGAAAACGATGTTCTTCAGGAAGCTTGAGGGCACATTGGGGTCGAGGGGCTTTGGATCAACGGAGAACTTCTGGCTCGAAACGGCGCCGCCCGCGATAAGCTGATCCATAAGATCATAGACGGGCTGCATAACTCCGAGACCGAAGCTTGTGACAAGGTGTCCCATCTTGCTTGTGACAGGCACCATTTTTGTGGCGCCGAAAGCGTCACCGTACATGACAAGGGTCTTCATGACCTTCGCCATGGTTTCGCCTTTCCCGCCGTTGAGGATGTCCTCCTCTTCGGGAGTAAGGTGCATTTTGTAATTCATGTATATCCACCTTTCAATAAAAATTTCACAGTAAGCAATCTGACAAATAAATAGTATCACAAATCGCAAATAAAATGATTTGCAATTTAGAAAAATAAA
>OOBN01001766.1_pt1 | contig 14812 bp, 14 predicted proteins | sample 1671091 | NCBI WGS metagenome assembly OOBN01 (sample SAMN06348121, study PRJEB24527) | human gut metagenome | biome: human gut; feature: ankylosing spondylitis patient; material: feces | host: Homo sapiens | place: China | collected 2015-10 | reverse complement strand
TAAAAATCAACGATGGCAAAAGCAATGATTTTCAATAACGAACTTTTGTATAAATAAAAAAAATACCGGGAACAGACAAATCATTTTCCTCTGTTCCCGGCAACTGCCTAGAAAAATACACCTTTCACAAATATCTCAATCCCAATTCCGATCAGGATCACACCACCCAGAACATCTGCCTTTCCTGACAGCTTTGTTCCCAATGTCTTACCAAGATACAATCCGGTCTCGCATATCACAAATGTCACCACAGCAACAATTAATGAACAGACTACAGCCATAATCAGACCATATTCGGCGATTGTAAATCCTACAGACAATGCATCAATTGACGTTGCGATTCCCTGCATCATAAGAACTGCAAAGCTTAATTTTTTCATTTCTTTATTTTCTTCTTCACCTTGCATGGATTCCTTGATCATACTTCCTCCGATATACAGAAGCAGGATCAACGCGATCCACGGAATGAATTTCTGAAACTGTCCGAATACCTGCACGATCGTATGCACACAGATCCATCCTACCATAGGCATTAAGAACTGAAAGAACCCATATACTCCTGCGATATAAGCCATTCTTGATTTCTTCATATGCTTTTCATTCATTCCATTTGCCAGTGAGACTGAAAATGCATCCATTGCCAGTCCTACTCCAAGTAAAGCACTGTTCATAAAGAACAAAAAATTCCAATCCATTATCATTTCCTCCAAAATTAATTTCAAATACATGGCGACAAAAAACCAGATATAACAGCTGTCTGCCATACCTGGTCCATACTTTCTTATAGATAGAGAGAGTCCACGCATAGATCTTACAGCTACACATGAGTCTCACAAATTAAAACAAGCCAGATCAGTCGATCAGTATGTTGACTTGTTGCGTTATACGCCTGTTACTCCCTCATCGGTCATTTATCATCTAAAAGAAAATAACATAATTAATAATTTTTGTCAATAAGCGACCATTTATTTCATTTTCTGTGGTATGCTGTAGACAGAGATTCCCCCGGAACAACTTTGAAAAGAATCAATAAAGGAGTCACAACAATGCCGCACTACTATATGTTCTACAAACCTTTCGGCTGCGTCACCGCCCGGCGCGACGACCGCTATCCGACGGTTATGGACTATTTTATGGAATTACATAACGACAGGCTTTCTCCGGTCGGACGCCTTGACCGCGAGACGACCGGACTTCTTCTGATCACAGATGACGGTATCTTCAACCAGAAGCTCACTCATCCTTCCTATCACAAAGAGAAAACTTATGAATTCACCCTTCTTGGTGATCTGACACCGGAACTGGTACATAAGCTGGAAACAGGTGTCATTCTGAAGGGCGCCGATACCCTGACTGCCCCGGCAAAAATTACCGTAACCGGACATGCAGTAATGTCCGATATTCTTTCCACACTGCCGGAAGAAATCCAGAAAGATATCCACAAAAACCGTCCGGATCACCCCGTCACCTATGGGATAATTACCATCTCCGAGGGGAAGAAACGCCAGATCCGGCGCATGATGAAGTCTGTTCACTGCTGTGTGATCGAATTAAAACGTATTTCCATCGGAGACATTGTACTTGATAAAGCGCTTTGTCCAGGAGAGTGGCAGGAAATATTTCCTCACACATAGCGATACAGAGAACTTTCCACCGGCAACTTCTCTTGCATACTTTGGTATACAAAAACGCTTCAGGAATCTGTCATATAACAAAATTCCTGAAGCGTTTTTATTCTTATTCGATTCTGTTTCTATCCACCTTAGTTACCTGAGCTTGATGAACTGCTTGAACTTGATGAACTGCTTGAGCTTGACGAACTGCTTGAGCTTGACTCAACCTGAATGCACTGATTAGCCAGCCATTCTTTTACAAGATCATTCAGCGCAATCTCTTTCAGATCTGACTTTGATGCAGCTTTCTTTAAAGCTTTTACACTGTCGTATCCATACTCTTTTGCAATCTTCTTAAGCTCTGTCTTATAAGTTGCATCATCTAACTTGATGTTCTCTTTATCTGCAATTGCCTTTGTTACCAATGTCTGCTTTACACTGGATTTTGCAGCTTTTGTTACCTGTTTTTCGAACTTTTCAACAGTTGTTCCCATCTGCTGCTTGATCAGATCATCATATGACATGTTATAAGCTTTTGCAACAGACTTGTACTGAGAGATCAGAGAATCCTCAATCTTCTTTACATCTTTCTCCGGATATTTCTTAACTTTTGTATTATCAAGAACCTTCTGCCATGCTGCCTGCTGCAAAGTATCATTGTATGTCTTTTCGTTATCTTCCTCGAGAGACTTCTTCACTTCTTCTTTGTACTCTTTTACTGTCTTTGATTTCTTAGATACTTTCTTTACCAGTTTGTCTGTAAGCTTTGGTGTATTCTTTTTGGAAATGGATTTTACAGTAATTGTAAATGTTACATCTTTGCCTGCAAGATCAGAACTTCCATAATTCTCCGGGAACTTTCCGTTCCAGTCAAATGTATCACCGATCTTGTGTCCGATAATACTGTCTTCAAATCCTTCGATGAAAGAATTAGAACCGATCTCCAGTGGATAATCTGTAGAAGATCCACCGTCAAATGCTTCGCCATTCATCTTTCCAACGAAATCAATCGTTGCTGTATCGCCTTTTTTTACTGCACGGTCTGTCACTTCTTTTGTTGTTGCATTTTCATCCAGTACTGACTGAATCTGTGTATTCACATCATCATCCGTTACTTCGCTCGGTTTGTCAACTTTATCTACTTCAACACCTTTGTAGACTGAAATCTTAATGTTGTCATTTTCAAGACCTTTCGTCGACTGACAACCAGTCATCAAAAGAGAAACTGCCATAACACCTGTTAATAACATTGCCACTTTCTTTTTCATATCGCACCTCATTTTATCATTCATTCTAAGGTGGGAACTTTATCCCATCTGCTTTCCGAAGTATACGCTAACGCATACCACTCTGTTATATCACATTTTGAAAAACTTTCATAGCATTTTCACATATATTTCACTCTTTTATCAAAATTTTTGTTTTGAAATCACCTACTTTTCCTGTATACTTCTTGCACTCCCACCAAAACAATGTTAGAATATTTGTTATGGAATATAGAATATAGGAGGTTTATTGTGAAGACATTTACAATTGTATTATTGGTAATCCTTGTGATTTTGATCGTTGCATGTGTTGTATTATATTTCGTTGGAAAGAAAGCCGAGAAGAAACAGGCAGATCAGCAGGCACAGCTTGATGCAGTTGCACAGACTGTTTCCATCCTGGTTATCGATAAAGGTCGTATGAAATTAAAAGATGCCGGTTTGCCGGATATCGTACTCGAGAATACACCAAAGTATCTTCGCCGTTCAAAAGTACCGGTTGTAAAAGCCAAAGTCGGACCGAAGATCATGACACTTATGTGTGATGCGCAGGTTTATCCTTTGATTCCTGTTAAGAAGGAAGTCAAAGCTACGATCAGTGGTATTTACATCACAGCTGTTAAAGGTGTAAGAGGTCCTCTGGATGTACCGGAGAAGAAAAAAGGATTTTTCGCAAGATTAAGAAACAAATAAGAGTAAAGAGTACTTAAAAACAGCATTGGAACTTATCGTTCCAGTGCTGTTATTTTTATGTCTATATTGCAATCGGCAACAGGATCTCCGTTGATGTCCAGTGCATAATTCACATGCACCGTGATCTTTTCATCCTGTTCTTCGAACTGGATATCCTTGGTAAAGACTCCAATCATCATCTCACCGTATGGTGTCTCATACTGTGTCATATTGATCTTATCTTTCTCGAATACCATGTGGGTATTCGTAATTCCGCTCTTGATGATCTCGACCTTCTGGTCATCCAGGATCCTTACTTTATTCTTGATGGTTCCCGGGATTCCTTCCACCAGTTCATCATAGATCACATAATGCTTTCCATTTTTCTCATAATAGCTCGCAGGTGCGATTACCTCGATTGGTTCACTTCCCGGCTCATCGCCCTGTGCTTCAATCCCGGTCACATCCTGATGCAGACCGGATATACTTAATAATACGTCTTTTGTCATATATGCTCCTAATAATCTTCAATATCAATTGCCTGTGTCTTATCTACATCGTACGGCAGGATTGAATTGGCGAATTTCTTAAACTTCTCTGCCGCATCACTGACATAAAAATCATATGCCGCCGGTTCTCCCGATGTATTGGCAATTTTCTGCTCTTCCAGTATCTGCTTCAAATCCATCGCTGTCTCGTACGCCGGATTTACAATATGTACAGACTCTCCAAAATATGCCATAATCCTGGATCTGAGAAGCGGATAGTGGGTACATCCCAGAATCAGTGTATCAATCTCCGACTTTCTCATATCGGACAGATAGATATCGATCACTTCTTCTGTGATCTTATGCTTTGCAAATCCTTCTTCTACCAGCGGAACAAATAACGGACATGGTTTTCCTATAACTTCCGCTTCCGGCATAAGTTTTCTGATCTCTTTGGTATAAGTCTCGCTCTTGATCGTTGCCTCTGTACCAAGTACGCCGATCTGACCGTTTTTCGTCTCTCTTACGGCAGCTCTTGCTCCCGGTACGATCACTCCGATGATCGGAATGTCGAACTCTTGCTGCACTGTCTCAAGCGCCAGCGCACTGGCCGTATTACATGCAATCACGATCGCCTTTACATTCTTTGTTTTTAAAAAACGGATGATCTGTCTGGAAAAACGGATAATGTTATTCTTTGACTTACTTCCGTATGGAACTCTTGCTGTATCCCCAAAATATACTACATTTTCATTCGGCAGCTGACGCATGATCTCTCTTGTGACGGTCAACCCGCCGACTCCCGAATCAAACACACCGATTGCTGCAGTGTTCCTGTTTTTATTTTCCACGATATTAAATCTCCTTTTATGAATACTCCACCATATTTTACTATTGTACCGTCTTGGACGTGCATTTTCAAGAGATTTTATGTCGAAACCTCCCTTGTATACTTTGCTATAAAAAAAGTTACCTGCCATAAAACAGATAACTTTTTATTCTTTATTCCGGTTTTAATTACAGAGCCAGCTCTTTTGCAATCTCATACTGGTAAGCAGGAATTCCTTTTGTCATTCCAAGTGCTTCATCAATATCGAAGTCTACATACTCACCATGTTTGTAACCTACAACACGGTTTGTCTTTCCTTCAAGCAGAAGATCTACGGCTTTTGCTCCCATGATAGAAGCGTATACTCTGTCTTTACATGTCGGGCTTCCACCACGCTGCATATGTCCGAGAATCGTTGCTCTTGTCTCCATACCTGTTGCTTCTTCAATTCTCTTAGCCATGTTCATAGAATCTCCAACACCCTCTGCATTGATGATGATGTAGTTCTTCTTTCCACGTTTTCTTGATTCCTGAATATCTTCAATGATCTTCTCTTCGTCATAATCATGCTCTTCAGGCATCAGGATCTTCTCTGCTCCGTTTGCAATACCGCACCACAGTGCAAGGTATCCTGCATCTCTACCCATAACCTCGATGATAGAGCATCTCTCATGAGAAGTTGATGTATCACGTACTTTGTCAATAGCCTGCATAGCTGTATTAACGGCTGTATCGAATCCGATTGTATATTCCGTACAGGCAATATCCAGATCGATCGTTCCCGGAAGTCCGATTGTGTTGATTCCAAAATTAGCAAGTTTCTGAGCTCCGGCAAATGATCCGTCACCACCGATGACTACCAGACCATCAATACCATATTTTTTGCAGATAGCTGCTGCTTTCTGCTGACCTTCCTCTGTACGCATCTCTGCACAACGGGCTGTCTGAAGAATTGTACCTCCGCGCTCAATTGTATCGGATACGTCTCTGGCTGACAGATCGATAATTTCCTCGTTTAAAAGTCCCTGATATCCTCTTCTGATACCTCTTACTTTCACTCCTTTACCCAGTGCTGTACGAACAACGGCACGGATTGCTGCGTTCATTCCAGGAGCATCTCCACCACTTGTCAATACACCTATTGTACGAATTACTTTTTTGTCTGCCATGATTCATTCCTCCATTGTATTAGTTTGTTCCAATTATCTTCTAACCATTATCATTTCTCTCCGATGATATTGTACATGAATTAGTGCACGCTTTCAATGGGTTTTTCTATAACTTTTACACAACTTTCACCCAGATAATTCGTCAATCTGCTCAACAATACCTCATCTGCGGTCACATTCCAGCCCTTTGCCAAGCGTTTTACTGCTTTTTCTTTCCTGCAATAGATGATAACTTCATCCATTCCTTCAGATACTTTCAGAATGTCCTGAAGCATTCCTTCCTGCTGAAGATAAGTCGCTTTATCCGGATATTGAAGCCATAGTTCCTTCTTCGTCTGTTCAAACGGGATCACCTGCTCACAGATCAGTTTACTTGGTGCATCATCTTCTTCGGATACCCTTCCCTTTATAAATACTTTGGCTTCTTCATTCAGATACATCTGATTTTTTTCAAAATCTCTCGGAAAGATCACAACTTCGACTGATCCCACCAGATCTTCCAGTGTAATAAATGCCATAACTTTATTGGTCTTGGTATATTTGATCGTCTTATTGGTGATCATGCCGCCGACGATCTCTTTTGCACCGTCATGTACCTTTGTCCTTCCCGTCTCATCATCTATCTGGAAATCTAATGTCGTTCTGGAAATGTTCTTCTTCCATTTTTCCTCATAATCCTCCAGCGGATGACCGCTTAAGTACACACCCAGCACTTCTTTTTCAAATGCAAGCTTTGTCTCTTTCTCGTACTCTCCTACATCCGGAAGTGGAATGTCGAATTCCGATTTCTGGTCATCACTTACGATGTCAAATAATGAAAGCTGTCCGGTCATGGAGTATTTCCGCTCACGGTTCACCTGATCCAGGATTTGTACATAAACTACCATAAACTGCTTTCTTGTACCACCCAGACTGTCAAATGCTCCGGATTTGATAAAGCTTTCAATCGTGCGCTTATTGACTTCTTTTCCTGACAGACGTTCGATAAAGTCTTTCAGGTTGCTGAATTCTCCTCCATTTTTTCGTTCCTGGATGATCGACTCGATCACTGGCTTTCCGATACTCTTGATCGCCGCCAGACCATAACGGATATTGCCGCCGTCAACGGAGAAGCTTCCTTCTCCTTTATTAATATCCGGTGGAAGAATCTTAATTCCCATCTGTCTGCAACTGTAAATGTACTCTGATACTTTTCCCGGATTGTCGATCACGGAAGTCATAAGTGCTGCCATGAATTCCACCGGATAGTAATATTTTAACCAGGCAGTCTGATATGATACCACCGCATAGGCTGCCGCATGTGATTTGTTAAATGCATATTTGGCAAAATCGATCATTTCATCATAAATCTTATTCGCCGTCTTCTCGTCGATTCCGTTGGCGATACAGCCCGGCACGCCTTCGTCCGGATTACCATATACGAAATTCTGGCGCTCTTTCTGCATGACATCGCCCTTTTTCTTCGACATCGCTCTTCGCAGAAGATCGCTTCGTCCAAGCGTATATCCAGCCAGATCACGCACGATCTGCATAACCTGTTCCTGATATACGATACATCCATAAGTCGGTGCCAGGATCGGCTCTAACTGCGGGCAGTCATAAGTGATGCTATCCGGATTGTTCTTTCCCTTGATGTACTGCGGGATGAAATCCATCGGTCCCGGACGGTATAAGGAGATACCGGCAATGATATCCTCCAGATTCTGCGGTTTCAGTTCCTTCATGAAGTTCTTCATTCCGGCACTTTCAAGCTGGAATACGCCATCGGTCTTTCCTGTTCCGATAGACGCCAGAACTGCTTTATCATCATAATCGATTTTATTAATGTCTATTGTCTTACCGCTGCTGATGCTTGCCAGACGCTCTGCATCCTGTATAACAGTCAGGGTACGCAGACCCAGGAAATCCATTTTCAGAAGCCCCAGTTCTTCCAGTGTTGTCATCGTAAACTGTGTCGTCACTGAGCCGTCCGATCCAAGAGACAATGGCACGAATTCTTCGATCGCACGCTGACCGATCACAACTCCCGCTGCATGCATGGATGTATGTCTCGGAAGACCTTCCAGTCTTCTCGACATATCGATCAGTTCCTTAACCTGTTCATCTTCCTGATACAGTTTCTTGAATTCTGGATTCATCTTCAGTGCCTTATCAAGCGTAATATTCAGCTCTGTCGGCACCATCTTTGCAATGCTGTCTACAAATGCATACGGAAGGTCCATGACACGTCCTACGTCACGGATGACTCCACGTGCTGCCATCGTACCGAAAGTTACAATCTGTACTACCCGGTCTGCGCCGTATTTTCTTCCTACATAATCAATGACTTCCTGGCGTCTCTCAAAGCAGAAGTCCACGTCGATATCGGGCATGGATACACGTTCCGGATTCAGGAAACGTTCGAACAGAAGCTGATATTTGATCGGATCGATACTTGTAATTCCCAGACAGTACGATACGATACTTCCGGCCGCCGAACCTCGCCCCGGTCCGACCTTGATCCCCTGTGTTCTTGCATAATTAATGAAATCCCACACGATCAGGAAGTAATCTACATATCCCATGGATTTGATGACCGACAATTCGTATTCCAGACGTTCTTTCAACGAATCATCCCCGTCCGGATACCGTTCTTTCAATCCGTCAAAACAAAGTTTATTCAGATATTCCCAGGAAGTATATCCTTCCGGCACATCATATTTCGGCAGTTTGGTGACACCGAATTCAATCTCTACATTACAGCGGTCTGCAATCTTCTGCGTGTTCTCCAACGCCTGCAGTGCATATGGAAATAACTGCTTCATCTCTTCTTCGGACTTAATATAATACTGGCCGCCTTCGTAGCGCATACGATCTTCATCTGCCAGCTTTTTACCCGTCTGGATGCATAACAGAATGTCATGCGGTTTTACGTCTTCTGCGTAAGTATAATGCACGTCATTCGTCGCAACCAGTTCGATCCCTGTCTCCTGTGACATACAGAGCAGTGACTGGTTCACGATCTGCTGTTCCTGCATTCCGTGATCCTGTAATTCCAGGAAGAAATTTCCTTTTCCGAAAATGTCCTGATACCTTAGTGCTGCTGCCTTTCCTTCTTCATACATGCCGCGCAGGATATTCTTCTGTACCTCACCGGCCAGACACGCACTGAGCGCAATGATTCCTTCATGGAATTCCTGCAGCACTTCCAGGTCTACTCTTGGTTTATAGTAATAGCCTTCCGTAAATCCTCTGGACACGATCTTCATCAGATTATGGTATCCCAGATCATTTTCCGCCAGAAGCACCAGATGATAATAACGGTCCTCCCCGCTTCCGACAGCTTCTTTATCGAATCTCGATCCCGGTGCAACATAGACTTCGCATCCGAGGATCGGCTTAATCCCTGCTGCTCTTGCCGCACGGTAAAAATCGATCACACCATACATGACACCATGATCCGTGATCGCCACGCTGTTCATCCCGAGTTCTTTTACCCTGGCTACACACTCTTTGATTTTATTTGAACCGTCCAACAGACTGTATTCTGTATGGACGTGGAGATGTGCAAAGCTCATAGCTTTCTCCTTTCCTGATTCTATCCACAATGATAAAAAAAGGTGCTCCCTTCAGGGAACACCCTCTCAAACATTCATGTTTGCCTTAGTCTTCTTTTCCAGTTCCAAGAAGCATGAATTTTACAAGTTTATCGATATCCTGTGGCTCATGAGCAACGATTTCCAGTTCCGGGATTTCTCCGTTAGAGAAGATATTTGCCATAGATACATACTGAGATAATTTTGACTTTAAGTTCAGTCTGTCACCTTCACCTGTTACAAGTTCAACTTTTCCTTCACAAGAATCAACTACTTTGAAAAATCCTTCGACATCTGTAATATTCTGTACTTTCATTTCTCATTCTCCTTTTTATTCATTTTATTATTAACAATCTTAATGCTTTTATTATACCTTATTTCTTTTTCATTTCAATATTCTTTTCAGAAATTTTTATATGTCCTTCTTTAAGAAGTCTTCCAACGGCACGTTTGAATGCATTTTTACTTAATCCGAATTCCTGTTTGATTACTTCCGGATCTACTTTATCGTTAAATGGAAGCTTTCCACCGTATTCTTCCATACGTTTCATGATCATCGCCGCATCGGCATCCATCTGAAGAAATGCTTTCTCTCTGACACTTAAGTCAAGCTTTCCGTCTTCTCTTACTTTCAGGACTCTGGCGGATACACGGTCTCCGACTCTTAACCTGCCAAATGCTTCTCTCTTCGGGATCAGTGCACTGTAGCAGTCATCCACTGCCACGAACACTCCGAAGTTATCACTCGTCTCGTAAATGATTCCTTCTACATGATCATCCTTTTTATATGGAGAATCTGTACGAAGCTTTTCGTATACTTTCATTGTCGCACAAAGTCTTCCGGACTTGTCCACATACAGTGCGACAAGCACTTCATCACCTTTTTTTACTTTTGCAGTCTGTTCTTTGAACGGAAGCAGAAGGTCTTTTTCCAGTCCCCAGTCAAGGAACGCCCCGATTCTTCCGGTATCTGCAACTTTCAATACTGCCAGTTCATCTAACGTGATCTTTGGCTCCTGCGTTGTTGCGATCAGACGGTCAGACGAATCTTTATACAAAAATACTTCTACAGGATCTCCGACTTCTACATCTTTTGGTACCTGTTTTTTCGGAAGCAGGACTTTGTCATCTTTATTACCAAGATATACCCCGAACTCTACTTCTTTAACGATCATCAATCTTCTTTTCTTTCCTAAATAATCTGTTAATCCCATATTTTTCCTCTCTGTTTCCTTTTCTCTTTTTCCAAAGTGTATATGTTTTCTTATTGTATCAGCATCCATATAAGAATGTCTATGCAAACTTAAATTCGATCACTGCATACGGTCTGGCCTTTTCATTGCAAAGCTCTATAACCGTTCTGTCCTCTTCTATGGCAATCCTTGGATAGATCACATCACCATATACCGCTGATTTCTTATATTCCACACGCATCTGGTGCACTTCTTTATCTTTTGGCAATGATTCCAGCGCCATCTGTACATATTGGCAGTTGTTGACATGCTCATTCGTATCAATATGATATCTGCGTACCGGAAAACTTTCCAGTTCTTTTGCCTCTTTCGGAAGTGCGATTTTTCTTGATTCATATTCCATCTCATACGAATCTCCTACCCCATATGGTGCAATCTCCGATTCTTCCGGTCTTGACGGACGTCCCTTTTCCATGTCCATATATACCCACAGCGAATTTGCATATGCTACATCTTTTCCTTCACTGTCTGTCATACAGAAATTACGTTCTCCAAACAAACCGTTAAAGTCCGTCGCCCATGTACTTGTCTGTATCTTTTCACCGATCTTCGGATAACGTTCTACCACTACCTGCCAAGATGACAGGATCCATGCCCGCTTTTTTTCGCTGCAGTGTTCGATTCCAAGTCCCAGATCTTCTGACTGGAATGTACTGCAGTCCTGAAAATAATTTACGATTCCCGGCAGGGTAATTCTTCTGGTATGATCCACTTCACTGAATCGTATTCTTCCATCTATCGTATATTGATTGTCTCTCATTTTAGTCTGACTCCTTTGCATGATCTTTTCCGAAGAAAAACCACTTTATCTTAAATTCTGAAGTGGCCGTTACCATTTCATATTCTTCTGCACTTAATGCTTCTTTCAGTTCTTTCTTTCCATCTTCATCTACCACTGCACAGGTTGCATTGGTAAAACACAGATTTGGATAAAGTACACACCACCAGTTATGTCCATTTCCCTTCCCAAGTACAATTCTCAGTGCTTCGTAATTTCCCTCGGGAAAAATGATATCTCCATACCGTTTGTCCGGAAAATAGCAGGTGGTCACCTCCGCTTTCGCCCGATATGATACTTTCTCTTTTTTCAATATTTTATCTGCTGTATCCGTCAGTTCTTTTTTGTGGGTCAGGGTCCATGCTTTTGTCGCCTTTGCATCCCTTCTTTCGGCTCTGGTCATATGTGCTTTCATATACTTTAGAACCGCATCCCGCACTTTCAGTTTGATTTTCTGATCATTTGCACTGTCACTTTCTGCGATCACATGAAAACGGAAGACTTCTTTGGCCAGTGACTGCTGTGTATCGCTAAGTTCTGCATGTACAATTTCCATACGCCAGTTCATAATGCCCGCTGTCAGTATGAACGATATCAGACAGGCTATGATCAGGCAGATCGTTTCTCGTTTCATCTATGTATCTCCTTCCTGTATACTGCATTTTTCTGATACAGGAAGTCTTGACACAGCTTATCTTATCTATACACTTTTACAGTCTTTTAATTCTGTTTTGTGCGGATCACATCGATCACAGTGGTCACCTGGTTATCAATATGTTTACACATAATATCTGTTGCCGCCTTCTTCTCACCTTTACTGATGTATTCTATGATTGCGGCATGCTCTGCGATCAGCTGTGGATGTGCTTCTTCACGTTTCAGATATTCCACACGATAACGATACATCTGTTCTCTTAAATTATTCAGAAGCTGGATCAGTTTCTGATTGTCTGTTGCCATATAGATAATGTCATGGAAACGTACATCTGCTTCAGCGATCTCTGTAATATCTTTACTCTTTAAGATCTTCTTAAAATCTTCCGCAGCTTTCTTCATCTCTTCGATCTCTTCTTTCGTGATCTTATCACATGCAAGCTGCACAGCCAGTTCTTCCAGTGCTTTTCTTACTTCCAGAACGTCCCGCATATTCTTTTCTGTGATCTCTGCTACCTCAGCTCCTTTTCTTGGAATCATCAGTACCAGGCCTTCCAGTTCCAGTTTGCGGATTGCTTCACGGATCGGGGTACGGCTTACTCCGAGTTTATTTGCAAGCTGGATCTCCATCAGTCTTTCTCCCGGTTTTAACTCTCCTCGCAAGATCGCCTGTCTCAAAGTATTGAACACGACATCTCTAAGCGGCAGATATTCATTCATATTTACTTTAAAATTCGATTCCATGCTTATTTCCTCCTTGCATTATGTATGCCTGTCACATACACCTGCTTTGCCAATTGCTTTTCTCTTATCTTTGCTGCTGCTTTTCTTGCTTTCTCTTTGCTGTCATAAATTCCAAAAACGGTCGGCCCACTGCCACTCATCATAGCATTCAGAGCTCCATGTTCTTTCATTACATTCTTGATCTGTTCAATAACCGGATATTCTTCGATCGTTACCTTTTCCAGTACATTTCCCATGCTCGAAGCAACTTTTTCGATATCATGAGCCTTCAGTCCGTCTATAATACCATCAATATCCGGATGATCCTCTATCTCATGCGAATCCAGTTTTTCATAGACCAGCTTCGTCGATACACTGATCGGCGGTTTTGCGATCAGCACATGACATTTCGGGCAGGCCGGAAGTGGTGTCAGTATCTCTCCGATTCCTTCCGCAAGAACAGTTCCCCGCATAACGCAGTACGGAACATCCGCTCCCAATGTCACTCCTCTTTCCATCAGTTCTTTCTGTGAAAGACCAAGTGAAAACATACGGTTAATCCCGAACAGAACTGCCGCTGCATTCGAGCTTCCTCCTGCCATTCCTGCTGCCACCGGTATGTGTTTATCAAGGGTGATCTTTACACCCTCTTTTACGTCGAACTCTTTCATCAGAAGGTCTGCTGCCTGATATGCCAGGTTATTCTCATTCACCGGCAGATAAAAAAGATTCGTCGACAACTCTATTCCCGGCTTTTTCGTCTTTTCTATCCGGATCTGGTCGTACAGGTACACTGTCTGCATCACCATACGTACATCGTGATATCCGTTCTCTCTCCGTCCCAGAACATCCAGACCCAGATTGATCTTTCCAAGTGCCTTCAATTCCATTTTATCCATTCTATTTGTCTCCTTACATTTTGTATACAATGTGCTTATAGTATACTCAAATTTTGCTTAAAAATCAATATTTTATCGCCTTTATTTACATCTTCTTTTTCCATATGATTCACTTCTTTTATATTTTCCACAGTCGTATTATATTTTTTCGCCAGATTCCACAATGTATCCCCGTTTTTCACAAAATATCCCACAATGCCGGGTCTGTTTTCCAGCTCCTCGGTACTCATCGGGGTGAACTTTGCGGATTCAATATTTTGCACCATAACAGGCTCTTTCTGGAAGCAGTTGAATGCCAGCACAGCCTTTACTTCCACCTCTCCGTTTCCCATAAGTCCTACGGAAAGCTGCTCAACTGTCCAGTCCAGTTCTTCTGCTTCAGGTTCTCCGCCCCCATTCTCTAAAAGATATGTAAACGGCACCATTCCCTGCCATACACCAAACGGCATCTGATCATCTTCCCTGACATACAAAAACATCAGATGAAGAACACCTTCGATATGGATTCCATCTTCTTCTGCTTTCGTAGATTCCGGCTGTATCTTTCCTTTACAGTAACAGATCTGAAGAATATTGTCTTTTAGTTCCGGAAGTGTCAGTTCTTCGGCGATCCTGCATTTTGAATGGTTCTGAAGCTTTAAGCGGAAGCACTTCTTTTCTTTTATATCCGGAACGCAGACATGATCCAGCATATACATATCTTCAAGAATCTGGATTTTTTCTTCTTCATATACAACAAGACGTACTTCCAGTGTCGCCTCTATACCAAGAATACGCATTTCCCCGTTTTCATCCATGCGGGCTTCAACATTCACATCTGTAAGATTCAGACTGGCCTGATGATACATTCCCGGCACAGTCCCCATACATTCTATCCTTCCCTCATATGGAACC
>OOBN01001751.1_pt1 | contig 14955 bp, 14 predicted proteins | sample 1671091 | NCBI WGS metagenome assembly OOBN01 (sample SAMN06348121, study PRJEB24527) | human gut metagenome | biome: human gut; feature: ankylosing spondylitis patient; material: feces | host: Homo sapiens | place: China | collected 2015-10 | reverse complement strand
AGGGCTTACCTTGACTTGCTGTGCCTGCGTGATGGAGACGGTGCCGAAGAGCAGCATCTCCTTGAACATGGCACCATTGATGGTATCGTGCATGGGATGACGACCTCCTCGGTTATTACATATTCATACTGTCGACGCAAACATCAATGCTGCGGATGCTCGCGCCTGTGTTTTCGCTGACCATATAGCGCACCTGATTGATGATCGAGCGGCAAACGGCGGCAATGTTGACGCCGTGCTCGACGATGATGTGCAGCTCGATGGAAATATCGCCCTCTTCGTGGGGAATGATGCGCACGCCCTTGCTCATCGCTTCGCGGCGCAGCAGGTGGACAAGACCGTCCGTCATCGAGCGGTAGGCCATGCCCTTGACGCCGAAGCAGCTCGTAGCCGCGGCGCCGGTAATATTGGACAGAGCGGCGTCAGAAATGCTGATCTCGCCCTTTTCAGTCTGTAGCCTGATCATGGAAGATACTCCTTTCTCCCTGGTCGATAAAATGTGACCATATCACTATTCCGTATCATTATATACGAAGCGTGCGGGAATAACAAGAGAAAATATTTTGCGCAAAATGCGGGAAAATGTCAACGTGTCTATTGAAAATGAACGGAAATACTCGTATTATGGAAACCTAAGAGAGCTTGCGCCCGTATTTCGGCGCAGGGGAGGAAGAGGCTATGAGAGTGATCACAGGCTCGGCGCGCGGACGGCGGCTGGGCGAGCTGAAGGGCATGGAGACCCGGCCGACGACCGACAAGGTCAAGGAAAGTATTTTTAATTGTATCCAGTTCGATGTGGAGGATGCGCGCGTGCTCGATCTTTTTGCGGGCACGGGCCAGCTCGGGATCGAGGCGCTCTCGCGCGGGGCAAAAAGCGCGCTTTTTGTCGATAAGCGCGCGGACGCGGTCAAGCTTGTGCGCGAAAATCTCGCGCTGTGCCGCCTTGAGGAGAATGCGCAGGTCATCTGCGGCGATTCGCTCGCGGCGCTCGGCACGCAGAGCGGCCGCTTCGACATTATTTTCCTCGACCCGCCGTATGAGAGCGGCCTTTTAGAGCAGGCGATGGAGAAGATCGCGCAGTTTGACATTTTATCGCCCCATGGTATAATGGTCGCGGAAAGTCCGCAGCACCAGGCGCTGCCTGAGCTTCCCGCGCCGTACGGCTTATATCGGGAGTACCGCTACGGCAAGATCAAGGTGAGCATCTATCACCGCGCGGGGGAGGAAGAGGCATGAAGATCGCGGTCTTTCCCGGCTCATTCGACCCTGTGACGGTCGGACATCGGGACATCATCGCGCGCGCGTCAAGGCTCTTCGACCGCGTGTACGTGTCCATCGTGCCGAACGGGGAGAAGACGCACCCGATGTTTACCGACGAGCAGAAGCTCACGCTCATGCGCGTGAGCGTCGCGGAGTTTCCCAACGTGGAGGCGGAGCTCGGCGGCGGCCTTCTGACCGATTATGCCCTGCGCAGGGGCGCGCAGTTTCTGGTGCGCGGCGTGCGCAACAGCGTGGATTTTGACGCCGAGCAGCAGCTCTCGCTCATCTACCGCGACGTGTCGGACGGCGCTCTTGAAACGGTGCTGCTCGTCGCGGAGCCGAGGTATCAGCACATCAGCTCCACGATGGTGCGAGAGATGATCAAATACGGCCAAGACCTTGAAAAATATATGCCGCTGCGCGCGGCGGAGCTTGTGAAAGGATGGAGAAACCATGGCGAATAACGATGTGCAGCATCTTTTGGATATGCTTTACGAGATGATCGACGGCGCGAAGAACGCGCCGCTGACGAGCGACAAGTGCCTTTTGAACCGCGACGAGGCGCTCGACCTGCTCGACGAGATCCGCGCGCAGCTCCCGGTGGAGCTTTCCCGCGCGCAGGAGCTCGTCCGCGCCAAGGAGGACTATGTCAAGGCCGCCAAGCGTGACGTGGAGCGCATGATGCAGCAGGCGGAGCAGGACGCGAAGAATAAGGTCTCCGAGACCGAGGTGCTCGGCATCGCCCGCGAAAAGAGCCGCGAGATCATCAAGAAGGCCGAGGACCGCTCGCGCGAGATGTACCGCGTGGCCAACGAGTACACCGAGGATGCGCTGCGCCGCACCGAGGAGGCCATCCAGATGGCGCTCGAGGAGGTCAAGCAGTCCCGCGTGCGCTTCCGCGCCGCTTCTGCCGAGCAGATGCAGAAAAAACGCGAGGAACTGGCGCAGTCCGCCGAAAAACAACAATAAGCAGCAAATAAATTTTGTCGAAATCGACAAAAACCAAGGCGCCCGGTAGACATAATCTATATTTTGACTTTACATAAAGGAGCACCACAAGATGTTGTGGCGCTCCTTTTTTGCACCGCAAGAGAATAAAACATCTGTTTGGATTGCGGACGTCCCGCGGCGCCTTTTCCGAAGAAAAAGCGCCGAAAGGCTTGAAATTACAGGAAAATTTCTGCTTGCAATTTTTATGTGAATCTCGTATACTCAAAACAAAGGTGGGGGAAAGTGGGGCATTGTACCACAAAAATGGTTTGCTTTCCCACACGAGCACCGAAAGAGACAGCGCACGGCTTTTTCAAAAGAGAGGAAAAGGCCGCGTTTTCGCGCCCCTTCGATGCGAAACCGGACGAAAAAAGGGGGGAGCCGCCGTGACGGGTCAGTATCAGCACACGATCGACACCAAGGGGCGGCTGTTCATTCCCGCGAAGCTGCGCGAGGAGCTCGGCGACACGTTTTATGTCACCATGGGCATGGACTCCTGCCTGAGCGTCTATTCCGATTCCTCCTGGGCGCGCTTCACCGAAAAGTTTGAAAGCCTGCCCTACACGAAGACCAAGGCCATGCGTCCGCTCTTTGCCAACGCCGCCAAGTGCGAGCCCGACGCGCAGGGGCGCATCGTGCTGCCGCAGAAGCTCAGGGCCTACGCGCATCTTGAAAAGGACGTGGTCGTGATCGGCGTTTCCAACCGCGCTGAGATCTGGAACGCGGAGAAGTGGGCGGAGATCGAGGCCGAGGAACTCAACCCCGAGAATCTGGCCGCCGTGATGGAAGAGTTGGGATTCTGATATGGAAGAGAACTACGGCCATAAGCCGGTGCTGCTGCACGAGTGCCTCGATGCGCTCGCCATCAAACCGGACGGCGTTTATGTGGACGGCACGCTCGGCCGCGCGGGGCACTCGCTCGAGATCGTGCGCCGCCTGACAACGGGGCGGCTCATCGCGCTGGATCGCGACGAAACAGCGATCGAAGCGGCGACCTGTCGCCTCGGCGACTATATGGACAGGGTCACGCTCGTGCACAGCAACTTCAGCGCGCTGGGGAATGTCCTGCATGAGCTCGGCATCCAAGGCGTGGACGGAATGCTCTTTGACCTGGGCGTTTCCTCCCCGCAGCTTGACGAGGCGCAGCGCGGCTTTTCCTACAAGCAGGACGCGCCGCTCGATATGCGCATGGACGAGTCCGCCGCGCTGACCGCGCGCGAGGTCGTGAACACATGGCCCTACGAGGAGCTGCGCCGCATCCTCTTTGAATACGGCGAGGAGCGCTACGCGCCTGCCATCGCGAAGAGAATTTGCCAGCACCGCGAGCAAAAGCCCATCGAAACGACGCTGGAGCTTGCCGACATCATCCGCTCGGCCATGCCCGCGAGCGCGCTGCGCGAAAAGCAGCACCCCGCGAAAAGAAGCTTTCAGGCCATCCGCATCGCCGTGAACGACGAGCTGGGCGAGCTTCCGCCGATGCTTGATGCGGCGGCGGAGAATCTCAGGAGCGGAGGGCGGCTCGCCGTCATCACGTTCCATTCGCTCGAGGACCGCATCGTCAAGCGGAAGTTCCAGGAGCTGGCGCAGGGCTGCATCTGCCCGCCGGAATTCCCGGTGTGCGTATGCGGCAGAACGCCGAAGATCAGGCTCGTGACGAGAAAGCCCATCGTTTCGGGCGAGGAAGAGCTTGCAGAAAATCCCCGCGCCCGCAGCGCCAAGCTGAGGGTGGCGGAAAAGTGTTGAAAACCATCAGAAATTGACCGGAAGGGAAGCGTCGACTATGGCCAGCCGCAAAAATCAACATATGAGATATACCGGCGGCCGCGTCGATGGCAACCTTGCCTATGACCCCGCGTATGAGGAGCGCCAGCGCAGGCTCCGCCGCGAGCGCGAGTACGGGCGTGAGCACGAGCGCCGCGAGGAATTCATGCGTCCGCCGCAGCGCAGGCCGCAGCAGAAGGCGGCTCCCGTCCGTCGCCCGCGCGAAAGAGTCTCGCTCGGCGCGCTGTGCGGCTTTGCGGCGCTGGCCGCCATGGTCGCGCTGATGATCATGTGCCGCGCACAACTGACGGAGATCTCCTCGCAGGTCGTCTCCGTGCAGAAGGAGATCTCGGCGCTCGAGGATGAGCACGTCGCGCTGCTCACGCGCTATGAAAAGACCTTCGACCTCACGACCATCAAGGAGGCGGCGGCCGCGGCAGGCATGGCCAAGCCCAGCTCCTCGCAGGTCTACTACATCGACCTGTCGGAATCCGACAGCGTGGTCGTCTACCAGCAAAAGAGCACGAACGTGCTCAGCAAGGTGTTTTCCTCGCTGGGCAGCGGCGTGTGCGCGGTGGTGGAATATTTCAAATGAGCGAAGCTATACATAAGGAGTAAGGAGCTTCCTTACTCCTTTTCCGTCTTTAAGGAGGATGAACGACTGTGGCAGGACCCCAGAATCAGAAGAGACGCCCGGAATCCGCGCGCCGCGCAAACCGCGTCATCCAGTCAAGAACGCTGCTGCTTCTGGGCGTGTTCGGCGTGCTGACGTTCGTGCTGCTCTTCACCAAGCTCTATCACTGGCAGATCACCGAGCATGATGAGCTCCAGTCTGTCGCCGTGCGCCAGCAGACGCTGCGCACCACGGTGGAGGCGAGCCGCGGCACCATCTATGACAGAAACGGCACCATCTTAGCCATGTCCGCCTCGGCGGAGGATATCTTCCTCTCGCCCAAGGAGATCATCGAAAACGAGCAGGACCAGGACCTCATCGCCGAGGGCCTTGCCGAGATACTCGGCCTTGAAAAGGACGATATCCTCAAAAAGATGGAGAAAACGAACTCCCAGTACGAGATCCTCAAGAAAAAGGCGGACGACGAGCTGGCCGACAAGGTGCGCGAGTTCATCAACGACAACGACCTCAAGGGCGTCTTTCTGCGCCCGACGAGCAAGCGCAGCTATCCCAAGGGGACGCTTGCCGCTCAGGTCATCGGCTTTGCCAATGAAAACGGCGGCGCGATGGGCCTGGAGGCCACCTATAATGACGAGCTGACCGGCGAGAGCGGCATGGTCGTCACCGCGCGCGACCGCGACGGCCGCGCTGTGCTCTACCAGTACGACCAGTATTTCGACGCGGAAAACGGCTGCGACCTGCAAACCACGCTCGACACCACCATCCAGTACTATCTGGAAAAGGGCGTGCAGGAGCTGGAGGCACGCTTTGGCACCGGCAAGGGCGCGACGGGCATCGTCATGGACGTCAACACCGGCGCGGTGCTGGCGATGGCGTCGCTGCCGACCTATGACCTCAACGACCCCAGCACGATCTACAACGACTTCCTCACAAGCGGCATGACCGAAGAGGAGATCATCGAAAACGCCACGGAGCTGCGCAATAAGCAGTGGCGCAGTAAGGCCATCAACGATACCTACGAGCCGGGCTCCACCTTCAAGACGCTCACGCTCGCCATGGCGCTTGAGGAAAACGTCGTGGACCTGAACAGCGGCTTCTACTGCGGCGGCAACATGACCGTCGAAGGGCAGAAGATCTGGTGCTCCAAGCGCACGGGCCACGGCCAGCAGGACCTTTCCACGGCCTTTGCAAACTCCTGCAACCCCGCCTTTATGAACATCGGCCTTCGCATCGGCAACGCGAAGTTCTACCAGTATATGAAGGACTTCGGCCTCATGGAGAAAACCGGCATCGACACCACGGGCGAAGCCAGCGGCTTTGCCAACAAGGAGATCGAATACTCCACGCTGGCGCTGGCGTGCTATGCCTTCGGCCAGAACTTCAACGTTACGCCCATCGCGCTGCTCGCGGCGCAGTGCGCCTGCGTCAACGGCGGCTATCTCTACACGCCGTATCTTGTCGAGCAGGTCACCGATCAGGACGGAAACGTCGTCTCCAAGCACGACGCAACGCCCATCCGTCAGGTCGTCTCCGAGGAGACCTCCGCGCTCGTGCGTCAGATCATGGAGCAGGAGGTCACGAGCGGCACGGGCAAGAACGGTCAGGTCGCGGGCTACCGCATCGGCGGCAAGACCGGCACGGCGGATAAGGTCGGCGGCAACGTCATCGTTTCCTTCGTGTGCTTCGCGCCCGCGGACGACCCGCAGGTGATGATGCTCCTCACGCTCGACGAGCCGAACAAGTGGACCGGGACCTACGTTTCCGGCGGCAACATGGTCGCGCCCATCGCCAGCTCCGTCATGAGCGAGATCCTGCCCTACCTCGGCATCGAGCCGAGCTACACCGCCGAAGAGCTCGTCGGCGCGGATAAGACCGTGCCGAACGTCATCGGCCTGGGCAAGGACGCGGCAGTCGAAAGGCTCGCCGCCAGCGGCTTTACCTGCCGCACCGTCGGCAGCGGCGATACCGTTACCGACCAGACGCCTGTCGGCGGCGCGATCGTGCCGAACAGCGCGGAGATCATCCTCTACCTCGGCGCGGAGAAGTCGACCGACAAGTGCATCGTGCCGAACGTCGTGGGCGACAGCGCCGCGACCGCAAACCAGAAGATCGTGAACGCGGGGCTCATCATGGGCGTCTCCGGCGCGACGAACGCGAGCTCGTCCACCGTGCGCGCCATCTCGCAGAGCATCGCCGCCGGCACGGAGGTCGAGGCCGGCACGGTCGTGCGCGTCCAGTTCAGCGACAGCTCGGTGCGCGACTAAAGAGAGCAAGACCCAATTCCGGAAGGAATTTTTTAAAACGCTTCTCAGAGATGTTATCGCTGCACTCGAAGAGAAGGATATCCACGCACCCCTTGACCTTGCCGTGAGCGGCCTTGCGCTCGACTCACGCAGGGTGAGCGCGGGAACGCTCTTTTTCGCCCTGCCGGGGGAAAAGAAGGACGGCGGCGACTTTATCGCCGAGGCGATGGCGCGCGGCGCGGTCTGCGCCGTGTGCGAGCAGCCGCCGGAGGGGGAGAGGCCCTATATTCTTGTGCCGGACGCGCACAAAGCGCTTGCGCTTTGCGCGGCGGTGTGGTATGGTACTCCGGCGGGAAAAATGACCCTCGTGGGCGTGACCGGCACGAACGGGAAAACGACCACGACATATCTCATCAAGCAGCTGCTGGAAAAGACGCTTTGCGTGAAAGTCGGACTCATCGGCACAAATCAAAATCTCATCGGCGATAAGGTCGTTCCGACCGACCGCACGACGCCGGACGCGCTGACCGTGCAGCGCCTGCTCGCTCAAATGGCCAACGCGGGCTGCGAATACGCGGTGATGGAGGTCTCGTCCCACGCGCTGATGCAGAGCAGGGTGGCGGGCATTCATTTCCGCGTCGGCGTTTTCACGAATCTGACGCAGGATCACCTCGACTATCACGGCACGATGGAGGCCTACTGTGATGCGAAGGCGCGGCTTTTTGACCAATGCGGCATCGCCTGCGTCAACGGGGACGACCCGTGGACGCGGCGGCTGCTCGCCCGCTTTGCGGGGGAAAGGGTGACCTTCGGCCAGGGGATGACGAATGACCTTGTCGGCTGGCGGGCACGCTATGAAAACGACTGTGTGCGCTTTACCGCCTGCACCGATTTGGACCACGAGGAGACGAGGATCGGCATTCCCGGCGGCTTTTCGCTCTACAACGCGCTGGCGGCGCTCTCCGCTGTGCAGGCGCTCGGCGTGCCGCTGTACGATGCGGCGAGGGCGCTGGCGGAATGTGTCGGCGTCAAGGGCCGGTGCGAGGTCGTGCCGCTTCCCGCGCCGTTCACCGTCATCATCGACTATGCCCACACACCCGACGGGCTCAAGAATATCCTCTCCACGGTCGGAACCTTTGCCGATGGGCGCGTGATCGCGCTCTTTGGCTGCGGGGGAGACCGCGACAAAACGAAGCGCCCCCGCATGGCGCGCATCGCCGCGGCGCTTGCGGACTTTGCCGTTCTTACGAGCGATAACCCGCGCACCGAGGACCCCTACGCCATCCTGCGCGACGCGCTGCCGGGGCTGATGGAGAGCAGAACGCCCTTTGCCGTCATCGAAGACAGGCGCAGGGCCATCGGCTTTGCCCTTTCGGAGGCGCGGAGCGGCGATGTGATCGTCCTCTGCGGCAAGGGGCATGAAACCTATCAGGAGATCGGAACGATAAAATACCACCTCGACGAGAGGGAGGTCGTGCGCGAGCTGTTCGCGCGAGAACAAAGGAAAGAAGCCGGGCCACCGGCCGGAGGGAACGAACATGAAGATCATCATCGCCTGTATTCTGAGCTTCGCGGTATCCGCGATCACGGGGAAATATCTGGTCCCTAAGCTGCGCGCGCTGAAGGCGGGGCAGAGCATCCGCGAGGACGGCCCCACGTGGCACGCAGGGAAGGCCGGAACGCCCACGATGGGCGGCCTGATGTTCATTCTGGGCATTTTTGTCTCCATCCTGATCTGCGGCTGGAAGGGCATGATGGCGGGGGACTTCAAACATTTCTATATCTTCTTCTTCGCGCTCATCTTCGGCGTGATCGGCTTTCTGGACGACTATGAGAAGGTGAAGCACCATCAGAATCTCGGCCTGACTGCCATCCAGAAGTTCCTGCTCCAGCTTGTCGCGGCGGTCGCGTTCCTCTGCCTGATGCGCTTTGAGGGGATGCTCACGCCGAATCTCTATGTGCCGTTTTTCAACACCTACATCATCTTCAGTTGGCCGGTCTATATGGTCTTTGCGGCCTTTGTCATCGTCGGTACGGTCAACGCCGTGAACATCACCGACGGCATCGACGGTCTTGCCGGCAGCGTGACGGTGCCGGTGGGTCTGTTCTTCTCGGTGCTTGCGTTCTGGTGGCAGGGCTACGACCAGCTTGGCATCTATTCTGCGGCGCTCGTCGGCGGTCTGCTCGGCTTCCTCATCTACAATTTTCATCCCGCCAAGGTCTTCATGGGCGACACGGGCTCGCTCTTCCTCGGCGGCACGGTGGCGGCGCTGGCCTTTGCCTACGATATGCCGCTCGTGCTCATCCCCGTCGGCTTTGTCTACATCTGCGAGACGCTTTCCGACATTTTGCAGGTCATCTACTTCAAGGCGACGCACGGCAAGCGTCTGTTCAAGATGGCGCCGCTGCACCACCACTTCGAGCTTTGCGGCTGGAGCGAGGTGAAGCTCGTCGCCGTGTTTACGAGCGTGAGCGCGCTGTGCTGCCTCGCGGCGCTGTTCGGTGTGCTCAACAGATTTCACTTCTAAGATATTCAAAATCGTGCAAGGCACGATTTTGAGAGGGTTGCAGTGTGCGCCACTCACCGTGCCGCACACTGTAAAGTGTCGCTGCGGACGCGCATGGAAACCGGCGAAGCGCCGCCAGTGGCGGAAACAGCGAGACGGTTTCGAGGAAGCGGCACGATTGGCGCACATGAAAGGTGCGGGAATCGTAATGCCGCAACGGTGACCGTCCTCCGCGACGGATTAGAATAGTTTGCCGCCTGCGGGCGGCAAATGGGCGGGCGTTTCAATTGTGCTTACACAATTATGACTTAGATGAAAGGGGGGAGCGGGCATGACCAAGGAAGAACGCCTGCTGCGGCAGGAGCAGCGCGAGCGGGCAAAGGCGATCGAGGCCGCCGCGCGCGAAGCGGGCCGCGGGCCGATCGACCTTCCGTATCTGCTGCTGGTGCTCTCGCTCGTGGGCGTTGGCCTCATCATGCTGTTTTCCGCGAGCTTCCCCTCGGCCTACTATGAAGAGGGTAACCCCGCGTACTACCTCATCCGTCAGGGGATTTTTGCGATCCTCGGTATTACGGCGATGTTCATCATCGGAAAGATCAACTACGAGCGCTACCGCGCGGTGGCAAAGCTCGCGCTGCTGGTCTCCATCGTGCTGCTCGTGCTCGTTTTGATCCCCGGTATCGGCACGGGCAGACTGACGCACGGCGCGCAGCGCTGGATCCGTCTCGGCGCTATCCAGTTCCAGCCCTCCGAGCTTGCCAAGGTCGGCATCATCCTCTATTTTGCCGACAGCATTTCGAAAAAGAAGGACAAAATGGCCACATTTCGCTACGGCATTGTGCCCTATGCGGCCATTCTCGGCGTGATCGGCGTGCTGATGCTGAAGGAGCCGCACTTTTCCGGCCTTGTGCTGCTGCTGGGAATCGGAGCGGTGATGATGTATGTCGGCGGCATCCGCAACTACTGGGTCGGGCTTGGCTTTGCTCTGGTGCTGGTCGTGATCTACGCCTTTGCAACAGGGATCATCACCTATAACTCGAGCCGCCTCAACATCTGGCTCGACCCGTTCAATGAAGAGTGGATGCAGGGCGACGGCTATCAGATCCGACAAAGCCTGCTCTCCATCGGTTCGGGCGGACTCTTCGGCGTGGGACTCGGCAAGAGCCGGCAGAAGTTCCTGTTCCTGCCCGAGGAGCACAACGACTTCATTTTCGCCATCATCTGCGAGGAGCTCGGTCTGGTCGGCGCGACGATCATCATGGTCATGTTCGCGCTGCTCATCATCCGCGGCTACTGGATCGCCCTGCACGCGCGCGACCGCTTCGGCAGCCTCCTTGCCGTCGGCGTGACGACGCAGATCGCGCTTCAGGTGTTTCTGAACATTGCGGTCGTGTCGAATCTGATTCCAAACACGGGCATTTCGCTGCCGTTTTTCAGCTACGGCGGCACGGCGCTCGCCGTACAGCTTGCCGAGGTCGGCATCGTACTGAGCGTTTCGCGCCAGATGCGTTAGCGCGGAAAGGAGCACCCTGCATGAAAGTCATCTTTACCTGCGGCGGCACGGCGGGGCACGTCAACCCCGCGCTCGCGATCGCGGGCTATATGCGCGAAAGGGACGCGAGCACCGAGATCCTGTTCGTCGGCGCGGAGCGCGGATTGGAGCGCGACCTGATTGCGCACACGGACTATCCCTTCCGCACGGTGAATATTTCGTCGTTTCACCGCTCCTTCCGTCCTGCGGAGATCAAGCACAACCTTGTCTCGCTCAAAAACCTTGCTCATGCCGAGCGCGAGGCGAACGCGATTTTGAACGATTTCAAGCCGGACCTCATCGTCGGCACCGGCGGCTACGCGAGCTATCCGCTCGTGCGCTACGGCGCAAAGGCGGGCATCCCGACGGCGGTGCATGAGTCGAACATCGTGCCGGGGCTGACGACGCGGCAGCTCGAGCCGCACTGCGACCGCATCATGGTCGGCTTTGAGGACTGCCGCGCGCACTACAGGCACCCAGAGAAGGTGGTCGTGACCGGCACACCCGTGCGCGGAGACTTCTTCGCGCTGTCAAAGCAGCAGGCGAAGGAGAAGCTCGGCGTGAACGACGGGCGCAAGCTCATCGTCTCGTTCTGGGGCAGCCTTGGCTCAAACGCGATGAATCGTGCGATGGCCGATTTTCTGGCGCTTGAGAGCGCGAAGGAGCCGTTTCACCACATCCACGGCGTCGGCGAGATCTGCTGGAGCTCCATGCAGCAATGGCTCAGCGACGACAGTGTGGACCTTTCCGCCCATCCCGCGCTCCAGGTGCGCGAGTATATCTACGACATGGCGGCCGTCATGCGCGCGGCGGACCTCGTCATCTGCCGCGCGGGGGCGTCCACGCTCAGTGAGCTGACGGCGCTTGGCGTTCCGGCAATTTTGGTGCCCTCGCCCAACGTGACGAATCATCATCAGGAGAAGAACGCGGCGCTGCTGGGCGACCACGGCGCGGCGCTCGTGCTGGCGGAGGAGGGCTTGGACGGCAAGAAGCTTTTCGCCGCCGCCGCGGGCCTGCTCAGGGATGATGCGCGCATGGCGCGGATGGCGGACAGCATGGCGCAGCTCGGCATCCGCGATGCGACCGAGCGCATCTACCGCACCGTCATGGCGCTGGTGAAATAAAAAGAGCATCAAAAAAAGGAAGCAAGCCTCGGCTCGCTTCCTTTTTGCTTGGCTGGGGATTTATTCCGCCTTCAGGAGGAAGTCCATATAGACGGGATTGTGGTCCGAGTAGCGATAGCCTGCGTCGAGGACAGCGGCAGAGACAGCCTCGACGTTATCGGACACGAGGAAACCGTCGACCGTCACACGGAAGGTCGTTTCCTCGTTGTAGGGCTCGTTGGCCGTGCGGCAGGAGGCGACGGGGTGCGCGGGGTCAAAGGGCGCGACGAGGGAGAGCCCTGCGGGGATCGTGCCCTCGGGAATGGGCTGCGCCCATGTGTCGTTCTCACCGCCGGCAACGCCGAAGATCTCGCCGGAGGCGCCAAGCAGGTCCTTGTTGAAGTCGCCGCCCGCGACGCAGTAGTTGCCGCTTTCATATTCCGCGAGCAGATCGGCGCAGAGCATTTGAAGCTGCTCGGTGGCGATGGTGCCGTCGGACGTGTAGGCCGAGAGATGGAGGTTATAGAGCACGAACTCCTTCCCGTTTGCCATCGGGATGCGGCTGACAGAGTAGCAGCGGTCAAGGTCGACGAGCTTCATAAAGCCCTGTTCGATGGGCAGCGAGCGGCGCATGGCGGAGGAAATGGGGAAGGTGGAATAGGTGATGATGCCCGCCCTGTTCGCCCCGTGCGGGGAGAGGAAGGGATAGAAGAGATAGGGACTGTCGTAGTTCTGCGCGTAGACCTCGTCAAACTCGCGGCCATCCATCACATCGCGGAGGTAGGCGTCCTCGGAGACGTGCCAACTGCGTGTGCCGTCGATGTCGACCTCCTGAAAGAGAGCGAAATCGGGAGAAAGGTCCTTGACGAGCGAAGCCTCGCCGCGGATGTTCTCCACAGCGGCCTCGGCGCTGCGGGCGCGGCTCTCCTTGCCGCCGTCCATGAAGAAGCTGTAATCGCTGCTGTAGGCGCCAAAGCCCACGTTGGCAGAGGCGATGCGGTAGGTGATGTCTGTCTCCGCCGCGTCCTCCATGGGGACGGGAGATTCGCAGGTGGTGCGCACCACGTCGAGCACCTGATAGTCTTCCACGCGGTAGTAGGCGGCGAAGACATAGATCACATAGGCGAGCGCGGCCAGAACGAGCGCAAGGAGCGCAAAGAGCGCGATTTTCAGCGGCTTTTTCATCAGAAATCTCCTTTCGGAAAGTGCGGGTTTTCCTTTTATTTTGCCACAAAGCGCTGCGGAAAGCAAGGCAAAAAGAAGTTGACGCACCGGAGCAAAGCGGCTATACTGAAAATGCAGTATTATTGCTCAAAGCTCCGCGCTGTCACCCCGGTCCGCCCCATGCGCATACGATGAAACAGAATGTGCTTTGTGGGAGGGAACGCGATGTGTGAGCTCTATGTAGAGGGCGGGGAGCGCCTGTACGGGGAACTCGAGATACAAGGCTCAAAAAACAGCGTGCTGCCGATTTTGGCGGCAACGCTTTTGTGCGCGGATACCTGCGTGATCGAAAACTGCCCGAAATTGCGGGACGTGGACGCATCCATTGCCATTTTGCGGCATTTGGGCTGCTGCACGCACCGGGAGGGCGATGCGCTCGTGGTGGACACGGCGCGTATGGACCGCTGCGCGGTGCCCGACGCGCTGATGCGCGAGATGCGCTCGTCGATCATCTTCCTCGGCGCGATTTTAGCGCGCTGCCGGGAGGCGACGATCTGCTATCCCGGCGGCTGTGAGCTGGGGCCGCGCCCCATTGACCTGCACCTTGCCGCGCTGCGCGCCCTGGGAGCGGAGATCAGAGAAACGGGCGGCGAGCTCCGGTGCCGCGGCGGGGAGCTTTTCGGGAGCGATGTGTACTTACCCATGCCGAGCGTAGGCGCGACGGAGAACGCACTCCTCTGCGCCTGCGGCGCAGATCTCCGCGGCGCCGGGACCCCAACGATCGAGATCGAGGGCGGAAAGGCGCTGCACGGCGCGACCTACACCATCCTCCCGGACCGCATCGAGACTGCGACCTATCTCTGCGCCTGCGCCGCCTGCGGCGGGGCGCTCACGCTCCGCCGCGCCGCACCGGCGTCCTGCGCGGGCGTGATCGAAGCGCTCGGGCAGTGCGGCTGCCGCATCCGCTGCGGCTATGACACGATCGCCATCCATCGGCAGGGGCCTCTGACGGCCTGCCGCCCGGTGACGGCCCGGCCCTATCCCGGCTTTCCGACCGGCGCGCAGGCAATTCTGATGGCGGCGGTTCTGCGGGCAAAAGGAGAGAGCGTGTTTCGCGAGACCGTCTTTGAACGGCGCTTTCTGCATGTGCCGGAACTGCAAAAGCTCGGGGCGGATATCGTGCTTTCGGGAAAAACGGCGCGCGTGCGGGGCGTAGCCCATCTTCATGGCGCGATGCTGCGTGCCGAAGACCTGCTTCACCGAGACCATTTTTGAAAACCGCTTTCTCTATGTGCAGGAGCTGCAGAAGCTCGGCGCAAAGCTCAGTCAGGACGGCCGGACCGTCCGATTGCAGGGCGCGGAGCCGCTGCACGCGGCGCGCCTGCACGCCGGGGATCTGCGCGGCGGGGCCGCGCTGGTGCTCGGAGCCATGCAGGCCGAGGGGGAAAGTACCATTTTTGGAGTAAAACACATCGAACGGGGATATGATACTCTTGAGGCTGCGCTGCAAAGCGTCGGCGCTCGCCTGAAAACAGTGGAAATCCCCAAAAAGATGTGATATACTTTGTATATTCTGAGCCTCCGAAGGAGAATGCATCATGCGCACGAAGCAAAGCAAAGCGAATAGGGAAGCACGAGCCGCAGGCAAGGCACGTCAGGTGCGCAGCAGTGCGCTCGGCAAGCTCCTCATCATGCTCGCTGTCGTTGCTGCGATCGTCTTCGGCGTCGCGATCTTCTTCAAGGTCAACACCATTGAGATCCA
>OOBN01001741.1_pt1 | contig 14995 bp, 10 predicted proteins | sample 1671091 | NCBI WGS metagenome assembly OOBN01 (sample SAMN06348121, study PRJEB24527) | human gut metagenome | biome: human gut; feature: ankylosing spondylitis patient; material: feces | host: Homo sapiens | place: China | collected 2015-10 | reverse complement strand
GTATGACGCGCCGGTGCTGCTGCTCGACGAGCCGTTTCGCGGGCTGGACGCGGCGCTGCGGCAGCGCGTGACCGCGCTGGTCGCGGACGCGGCGCGGGAGAAGGCCCTCGTGCTCGCCACGCACGACGCGGCCGACGCCGCCGCGCTCGGCTGCGCGGTGTATGCGTATGCCGACGGCGCGTTCCGCCGCGACGGATGAGGTGAACGTGGGACACGCACTGCCCCACCGGCGCCGCCGGAAGGAACCGCACAGCATCCAACAAAAAAACACCGTCTCCCGGATGGGAGACGGTGTTTTTTGCACGCACTGCGTTTTCACGACCCGCTGCCGGACGTCTGCGTGGGCGCCGTGACCTCCGTGCGCGTGACGCCCTTGGAGAAGGTCAGGCTCTTGAGGATGGCCGAAAAGTCGTTGGACATACTGCGGTAGAGGTCGGCGTTCTCGTTGGCGAACTGCACGTCGGTCGGCAGCTCGGCAATGAGGTTGTAGTTCGCGCCGTCGACGGTCAGGCCGCAGATGGCCTGATACTCCGGCAGCACGGTATAGTCATAATCGGTGGGAAAGACCTCAAGCATGAACAGAAAGCCGCCCAGACCGTTGTCGTAGTCGGTCTTTTCGTAAAAGCCGACGTAATAGCCGCCGTCGTTGGCGCCGCATTCGGTCAGGTAATCGTCGCCCCAGCTGGCCGGCAGCGTGACGGAAAAATAGCCGCCCTTGCCGTCGTCATACGTCGGGCAGAGGGTGATGTTCCCCGCCTTGTCGGCCGCAGCCGTCGGCTGGGCGGACGCGGCGGTCTTCTCGCTGCGGCCGCAGGCGGCCAGAGACAGCGCGAGCGCCAGCGCCAGCACGAGCGCCGGGATGTTTCGTTTCATGCAGATCGCTCCTTTCCGAATCTTCGCACGGGAATATTATACGCCGCCGGCCCGCGTGTGTAAACCCCTGGGCCGGGCGGCGCGCGGCGCGCAAAAAGATGCACGTCAGATACTCTGACGTGCATCCGAGCGAAAGGTTCCGGTTTTTTTACGCGGCGGCGGGCTTGCTGTGCTTGCGCAGGACGATCTGCAGCACGATGACGACCACGATGACCGCGACGCCGACGACGTCGGTCATGAACTCCGGGTCGATCAGGCACAGGCCGCCGGCGGCGAGCAGGATGCGCTGCCACCAGGGCGCGCGCGTGACGATATAGCCCTCGAGCGCGGCGGCGATGCCGAAGATGCCGAGGCACGACGTGATGATGACCTGAATGGCGGCGAGCACGCCCTGATCCATGAGCAGCATGGAGGGGTTCATCGCAAAGATGTACGGCACGATGAACGCCGCGATGGCGAGCTTCGTGGCATTGATGCCGGTCTTCATGGGGTCGGACTTGGCGATGGCGGAGCCGGCGTAGGCCGCCAGCGCGACCGGCGGCGTGATATCGGCGACGATGCCGAAGTAGAACACGAAGAAGTGGGCCGCAACCTTCGGGATGCCGAGCGTGATGAGGATCGGCGCGCAGGTGGAGGCCATGATGCAGTAGTTGGCGGTCGTGGGCACGCCCATGCCGAGCACGATGCAGCAGAGCATCGTCAGGAAGAGCGCCAGCAGCAGCGAGAGCGTCGGGTTCGGGATGGCGCTGCTGATCGCAATGACGCCGCTGATGAGCTTGGACGCCAGGCCCGTGACGGTGATGCAGCCCGCGATCATGCCGGCCATGGCGCAAGCCACGGCGACGGTGATGCTGCCCTTGCCGCCGGCCTCGAGCGAGTCGAGGATCATGCGGCCGGTCTTTTTGGCGGTGATGCCGGCGACGCTGCCGGTCTTGGTCTCCCGCACCTCGGCAGAGGCGTCACAGATGGTGCCGACCAGGCTCACGGCGATGGAGATCAGGATGGCGATCGCAGCGGAAAACTGCAGCGAGCGGATGTTCGCCGTGACCATCCAGATCAGGAACACGAGCGGCAGCAGCAGATAGACGTTGCGGATGAGGTACTTGAAGCGGGGCAGCTCCGAGCGCGGGATGCCCTTGAGGCCGAGCTTCTTGGCCTCGAGATGCACGGAGATGAAGATGCCGCCGAAATACAGCACGGCAGGCAGGATCGCCCAGAGTGTGACCTGACCATAGGTCACGCCCATGTACTCGGCCATGAGGAACGCGGCCGCGCCCATGATGGGCGGCATGATCTGGCCGCCGGTGGAGGCCGCCGCCTCGACGGCGCCGGCGAACTCCGGCTTGTAGCCGGTCTTTTTCATCATCGGGATCGTGACCGAGCCGGTGGTGACGGTGTTGCCGACGGACGAGCCGGACACCATGCCGCACAGCGCGGACGAGATAACGGCGACCTTGGCCGGGCCGCCGGAGGTCCAGCCGGCGATGGCGTTGGCTGCGTCAATGAAGAAGCTGGCGATGCCGGTTCGCTCAAGGAAGCCGCCGAAGATGATGAACACGGCGATGAACTTCGCGCACACCTGCACGGGCGTGCTCAGCACGCCGGACGTGCCGAAAAAGAGCGTGTAGATCACGCGGCTGAGCACCTGCTGGAACGTCTGCCCGGCGTTGAGCATGCTCACGAACGTGTACACGAGCAGCGCGCCGACGACCACGAGGATCGGCAGGCCGACGCAGCGGCGGCACAGCTCGGCCAGCACGAGGATGCCGGCCACGCCGACGGCGATGAGAAACGGCGTCATCTTGGCGGCGCTGGTGAGCGTCTTGATGAGCACGGAGTAGTTAAAGCAATAGTAGAAAAACGCAGCCGCGCCGATGACCATGATGACGATATCGTACCACGGCAGGCGGTTGGCGTGCACATGCTTCTTGCTGGCGGGGTAGGTCAGGTAGCCCATGATGACGATCAGCCCGAGGAACGCGGTCAGGCGGATCTCGAGCGCGGCCGTGCTGAACAGCGTCGACCAGATGCAGTAGACCGAAAACAGCGCCATGACGACGGAGATAACGATCTTGGGCTTGCCCGCCCAGATGCGGGTGGCGGATTCGCGGTCATACTTGCGCATGACGGCGTCCATTTCCTCCTGCAGCGAAGCGCTTGCCGCGGCGTCCGCGGCCTTTTTGTTGTCAGACATAGAGGGAAACCTCCGTTCCGGTTAGGATGGAAAAGCTACGGCGTCAGGGGTACTGACGCCGTAGCGAACGTTTACGGGATGCAGCGCATCACCGCCTCGGGCATCAATAGGTGCCGGCCTTGATGGTGGCGGCGGTGTAGTACGGGGAAGCGGAAAGCAGGGACTGCACGTGGCTGTCGTCGAGGCTGACGAGGTAGACGCTGCCGGCGGTGGCAAGGTCGGTGATGGCCGTGGTGGGCGCACCGGCGACGATGAACGCGGCGTCGATCTTGCCGTCCTTCAGGCTCTCGGCGCTGTCGCCGAAGCTCTGGTACACGGCGGAGATGTCAGACTCCTTGAGGTCGTAAGCGCTGAGCACGTCAATGGCGTTGAAGTACACGCCCGAGCCGGCCGCACCGATGGAGACCTTCTTGCCGGCGAGGTCGGCAACGGTCTTGATGTCGGGGTTGGTGGTGACGATCTGCACCTGCTCCTGATACAGCTGAGCCACGACGGAGAAGCCGGTGACGGGGCTGTCAAACAGGCGCTGGCCGTTGTAGGCGTAGTTCATGACGTCGCTCTGCACGAACGCGAGCTGGACGTTGCCGTTGGTCAGATCCTCGACGTTGGCCTGAGAGCCGCCGGAGGTGAGGGCCGTGACCTTGCAGTCGGACTTGCCGGAGACGAAGGAAGCGAGCACGCCGCCGAAGGCGTAGTACGTGCCGGACTCGCCGCCGGTGCCGAAGCTGAGCGCGGAAGCGGTGCCGTTGCCGGCGCCTTCCTTGACCGCGTCGACCTTGAAGCCCTTCTCCTCAAAGTACTTGGCAGCGCCGGGGTGATACGGCACGCCCTTGACGGAGGCGGCAGCCTCGATGCTCAGCTCCGCGCCCTTGGCGTGCTGAGCGGTGATGGCGTCGAGATTGTCAAAGATGGTGGACACGAACGCATAGATCTCGTCGGTCGGGACATCGTCGCGGGCGATGACGATCGCGCCGACGGAGACGGTGTTGGTATCGACCTTGGAAGCGGAACCCGTGTCGTCGGTCTTGGTGTCGGTATTGCCGCCGCCGCAGGCGCACAGCGCAAACACCATGACGAGGGCGAGCGCCAGCGCCACGATTTTGTTGAACTTCATAGTTGATTCTCTCCTTTTTGAAATTTTCCTCTTGCAAAGATTCAATATGCGTTCATTATACCTGCAATTTGTGCAAATTTCAAGCGAAAAAATGAAACTTTATGCCTGCTCGTGTGCAAAAACTTTCACACACTAACAGTTTTCTGATACAAACCGCCACATCTTGCGCCGCTTGGGCAAATTTTCCCACTCCGGGCACAAGACGCCTCACACAAGTAAGCAAAAATCCGGCCTGTGCAAAATTTGCACAGGCCGAATCATCGACCGGAATGCGTTATGCGTCCTTGTCCTTGTCCGCGTCCGGGTCGGGCTGCACGAGCACGCGCTCGACGCGGCGGCCGTCCATGGCGAGGACCGTGACGGTGAGGTTTTCGTACCGGAAGCTGTCGCCCACCTTCGGGAACGTGCCAAAGCGCTCGAGCGTCCAGCCGCCGACGGTGGTGCTGTCGGCGTCGTCGAGGGCGTCCTCGTTCCAGTCGAGCAGCTCGAGAAAGTCCGAGAGCGTCATGGCGCCGTCGAGCTCATAGCCGCCGTCGGGCCGCGTGACGACCTCGTTTTCCACCACGTCCTTCTCGTCCCAGATGTCGCCGACGAGCTCCTCGAGCACGTCCTCCATCGTGATGACGCCGAGCGTGCCGCCGAACTCGTCCGTGACGACGGCGAGGTGCTTCTGCTCGCGGCGGAGCTTTGCCAGCACGTCGGGCAGGCGCGTGGTCTTGTAGACGAAGCACGGTGGAATGAGCTGCGCGCGCAGATCGTCCGGCCGGCCGTCCATCATGGCCTTGTAAAAGCGGTTGAGGTACAGGAAACCGATGATATTGTCCACGCTGCCGGAGTAGACCGGCAGGCGGGAATACGACGAATCGTTGATAATGCGCACGATCTCGTCCCAGTCGTCGTCGATGTCGATGGCGACCATGTCGACGCGGGCGGTCATGGCCTCGCTCGCGCTGACGTCGGAAAAGTCGAGCGCGGAGCGCAGCAGCTCGCTGCGGTCCTCGTCGAGCACGTCCTCGTCCTCGGCCGTCTCGATGATCGACTGCAGCTCCTGCGAGGCGGCCTCCTCGGGATCGCCGTCGCCGGCATCGCCGTGCAGCGGGCGCGTGATGAGGTGCACGAGCCCGACGACGAGCCAGATCACGGGGTAGAGGATGACCGACAGCGCGCGGATGATATAGGCATTGCGCAGGGCGATGCCGTTGGCGTTCTGCTTGGCGACGATCTTCGGCATCGTCTCGCCGAAGATGATGACCAGCAGCGTCAGCACGACGGTGGACACCCACGTCCACTGCTCGCCCGCGAGCAGGATGACGATCACGGAGCCGAGCGACGACGCCGCGATGTTGACGAGGTTGTTGCCGATGAGGATAGCGCTGAGGGTGCGGTCGAAGTGGTCGAGGATGCCGACGGCCGTTTTCGCGCGGCGGTCGCCGTCCTCGGCGGCGTTTTCGAGCCGCAGGCGGTTGGCCGACGAATACGACATTTCCGACGCGGAGAAGAACGCCGACAGCGCGATCAGCACGACGAGCGCGGCAAAATACCACACGATGCTCATGCCGACTCGCCCCCTTTCTCCGGGGCGGCGTCCGCGGGGGCGGCCTCGTCGGTCTCCTCCGGCAGCAGGCGCACGACGAGCTTGACGATGCGCTTTTGCTTCATGTCGGAAATGCGCACGTCGAGCCGGTGATAGCGGAAGCCCTCCCGCTCGCGCGGGATGTAGGAAAACTGCTCATACGTCCACTCGCCGAGCAGCTTGTAGCGCAGCTCCTCGTCGTCCTCGGGGTCGGTGTAGTCGAGCCGGTCGAACACCTCGCCGACGGTCATCTCGGCATCGACCTCGTAGCGACCGCCGCCGAGCGGCACGAACGACTCCTCGACCACGTCGTCCTCGTCCCAGATCTCGCCGACGAGCTCCTCGACGATGTCCTCCACGGTCACGATGCCGAGCGTGCCGCCGTAGTTGTCGGTGACGATGGCGAGGTTTGCCTTGCGGCTGCTCAGCTCGGGCAGCACCTCGGCGATGAGGGTGCTCTGGTGCACGAACACGGGCTCGTCGAGCAGGGGGCGCACGTCCACGGCCTTGCCGCCGGCGGCAATGCACGCCTTGATGTATTTGCGGATCTGCAGGATGCCGATCACATTGTCAATGCTGTCGGCATACACGGGCAGACGGCTGTGGCGCTGCTCGCGCACGTAGGCGAGGATCTCCTCCGGGGGATCGTCCACGTCCACGGCGGCGACGTCCACGCGCGCCGTGATGACGCTCTCGACCGGCACGTCGGCAAACGACAGGGCCGAGCTCATGAGCTCGCCGCGCTCGGCGGTCAGCTCCCCGTCGTCGGTCATGTTCTCGATGATGTCGGCCAGCTCATCCTCCGTCACGGTCACGGCGGGCTCGCTCTGTACGCGGCGGGCGACGGCGTTGCCGAAGGCGGTGAGCAGGGCCGACAGGGGTTGAAAGAGCACCATGAAAAACCGCAGTGAGCGCGCCGTGCGCATGGCCAGCCGCTCGGCGTATTTCTTGGCGATGCTCTTCGGCAGCATCTCGCCTGCGAAGAACACGACCACGGTCGTGACGAGCGTGCCGGCGGTGACGGCCCACATGCCCCACTGCCGCTGCACGGCCACGGTCACGAGCGTTGCGATCGTCAGGTGCAGAATGTTCGTGCCGATCAGCAGCGTCGTGATCGCCTGATCGAAGTGGTCGAGCACATACAGCGCCTGCTCGGCGCGGCGGTTGCCGTGGTCAGCGGCGGCTTTGAGCCGGATGCGGCTCGCGGATGCAAACGCTGTCTCCATGACGGCGAAATAGGCCGCGCCAAGGAGCAGCACGATGATAACAGGCAAAATATTCCATAAATCCTGCTTAGGGCCAGCGTCCATTGCGGATCATCACACTCCTGAATACCTCCCCCGGCCGGTGCCTATCCGGACGGGAGATAAATTAACGTTCATGATACCATAAAATGCCCGGCGCGTCAACGGCTTTTCTCCTCCGTGACGGCGACGTTGCCCGGCCCTGCCAGCTCGCGCAGCTCCTCGACGAGCGCGGGGTGCACGACGCAGCGGGCCGCGGCGCGCCGGCCCGTGTCCTCAAACACGAGCACGAGCTGCTCGTCGCCGGGGAACATCTCGAGGATGAGCTCGATGCGCTTCACGGCCGGGTGGTCCTTATCCGGCAGCCGCACCCAGAGCCGGTGACGCTTCGGCGGCTCGGGCCGCGGCGGCGGGTCGCGGCGCGGCGGCGTGCGCAGGGTCTCGAGCCCCTGCTCCGTCAGCGGCAGGACCTTGTCCGCCACGAGCTGCGGGTCGGATTCATCCCGCGTCGAGATGCGCCCGGCGACGAACAGCGCGGGGGTTTCCTGCGCCAGCAGGTCGCGGCAGGCGTCGAGCGCGGGCGAAAACACGAGCACCTCCATGCTGCCGCTGTCGTCCTCGAGCTGGAGGTAGGCCATGCGGGTGTTCTTGCGCGTGGCGCGCTCGCGGCTGGCGGTGCAGATACCGGCGAGCACAACGCGCTGCCCGTCGCGGTAGCGGTGCGCGGCCGTGGCCGGGGCGTGGAAGCTTGCGAGAATGTCGCCCATGGGCGCGGCCTTGGCCTGCTGCGCGAGCGCGCGGTAGTCGTCCATCGGGTGGCCGGTGAGGTACAGCCCCGTCGTCTCGCGCTCCATGGCTATGAGCTCTGCGCGCGTGAACTCCTCCACGTCCGGCAGCACGAGCTGCGTCGTGTCGGCGGGCGCTCCCCCGTCGTCCGGCGCGCTGAAGAGGTTCATCTGGCCGGTGAGGTTCATGCGGCTCTCGCTCGCCGCGCCGCCCAGCACGCGGTCGACCGACTGCATGAGCGCCTTGCGTTTATAGCCCATGCGGTCGAAGCACCCGGCGCGGATGAGGCTCTCGACGGCGCGGCGGTTGAGGTCGTGCCCGTTCATGCGGCGGCAGAACTCGTCAAACGCCGTGAACGGCCCGCCGATCTCCCGCTCGCGCATGAGCGCCTGGATGAGTCCGCGCCCCACGCCCTTGATGGCCACAAGGCCGAAGCGCAGATCACCCTCCTCGACGGTGAAGTCGGCGTCGGACGCATTGATGTCCGGCGGCAGCAGGCGGATGCCCAGCTCGCGGCACTCGGCGATGTACTCCGTGACCTTCGGCGTGTTGTCGAGCACGGAGGTCAAAAGCGCTGCCATGTATTCGTGCGGGTAGTTGCGCTTCATGTACGCCGTGCGGTAGGACACGATGGCGTAGGACACGGCGTGCGCCTTGTTGAAGGCGTAGCTTGCAAAGGCGAGGATCTCGTCGTAAATTTCGTTTGCCGTCTGCTCCGGCACGCCGCGCGCCACCGCGCCGGGGATATTCCGCTCCGGGTCGCCGTGCACGAACGCAGCGCGCTCGGCCGTGATGACGGCCTCTTTTTTCTTCGACATGGCGCGGCGGATCATGTCCGCCTGCCCGAGCGAGAACCCGGCCAGCTGCCGGAAGATCTCGATGACCTGCTCCTGATAGACGATGCAGCCGTAGGTCACGGACAGGATCGGCTCGAGCAGGGGGTGCTTGTAGGTGATGCGCTCCGGGTGCGCCGAGCAGGCGAGAAACCGCGGGATGCTCTCCATCGGCCCGGGGCGGTAGAGCGCGATGACGGCGGTGATGTCCTCGATGCTGCGCGGGCGCAGCCCCATGCACACGGCCGTGATGCCCGCGCTCTCGAGCTGGAACACGCCGACGGTGCGCCCGGCGGCGAGCATGTCAAACGTCTTCTTATCGTCGAGCGGGATGCGCTCGACCTGAAACCCCGGCTCGCGGCGGCGCACCTGCCGCGCCGCGTCCTCGAGCACGGTGAGGTTGCGCAGGCCGAGAAAGTCCATCTTCAGCAGCCCCAGCTCCTCGAGCGTCGTCATCTGGAACTGGCACACGAGCGCGCCGTCGTTGCTCGCCAGCGGCACGTAGGCGCACACCGGCTGCTCCGTGATGACCACGCCCGCCGCGTGCGTGGACGCATGCCGCGGCATGCCCTCGATGGCGCGGGCCGTGTCGATGAGCTGGTGCAGCCGGTCGTCCCCGTCATACATGGCGCGCAGCGTCTGCGACTGCTGCAGCGCCTCGTCGAGCGTGGTGTTGATGCCGCCGGGGATGGCCTTGGCCACAGCGTCCACCTCGGCGTAGGTCATGTTCATGACCCGGCCGACGTCACGCACTGCCGCGCGCGCGGCCATCGTGCCGAACGTGACGATCTGCGCCACGTGGTCGGCGCCGTATTTGCGGATCACGTAGTCGATCACTTCCCCGCGCCGCTGCACGCAGAAGTCCACGTCGATATCCGGCATGCTTACGCGCTCGGGGTTGAGAAAGCGCTCGAAGTAGAGGTTATACTGCACGGGATCGACGTCCGTGATGCCGAGGCAGTAGGACACGACGCTGCCGGCAGCGCTGCCGCGCCCCGGCCCGACGGGGATGTGCTGGGCCTTGGCGTAGCCGATGAAATCGCTTACGATGAGAAAGTAGTCCACAAAGCCCATGCGCCGGATCATGTTGAGCTCATAATCCAGACGCTTTCGCACCTCCGGCCGGTCGCCGTAGCGTTTTTCAAAGCCGCGCGCGCACAGCTTTGTGAGATAGGCGTCCGCGTCCGTCTCCCCCTCCGGCAGCAGAAAGCGCGGCAGGTGGTAGTGACCGAACGTGAAGTCGAAATGACACCGGTCAGCAATGCGCTGCGTGTTTTCCACCGCGTCGGGATATTCGTCAAAGAGCGCGCGCATCTCGGCCTCGCTCTTGAGGTAAAACTCGTCGTTCGGGAAGCGCAGGCGGTCCGGGCTGTCGAGCGTCTGCCCGGTCTGGATGCACAGCAGCACGTCCTGATCGTAGGCGTCCTGTTTTTTAATATAGTGTACGTCGTTCGTCGCCGCGAGGGGGATGCCCGTCTCGCGGTGGATGCGCAGCAGCGCCGCACGCACGCGCGCCTCGTCGGTCATGTGGTGGTTCTGCAGCTCAAGGTAGAAGTTCCCCTCGCCGAACAGTTCCTGCAGCTCCACGGCGCGTGCCTTGGCCGCCTCATAATCTCCCCGCAGCACCGCGCGCGGAATGTCGCCCGCGACGCAGCCGCTCAGGCAGATGAGGCCGTCTGCATGTTTGTGCAGCAGCGGCCAGTCGATGCGCGGCTTGCCGTAAAACCCGCGCTCGAACGCCGCCGACACGAGATAGCACAGGTTGTGGTAGCCCGTCTCGTCGCGGCAGAGCAGGATCAGGTGCGTGTAGGCATCGTCCACGCCGTGGACGCGGTCGGTCATGCCGCGCGGGGCGACATAGACCTCGCAGCCGATGATCGGCCGGATGCCGGCAGCGACCGCCGCCTTGTAAAAAGCGACCGCGCCGTACATGACACCGTGGTCGGTGATCGCCAGCGCGGTCTGACCCAGCTCTTTGGCGCGCTCGACGAGCGGCCCGATGCGGCAGGCGCCGTCGAGCAGGCTGTATTCACTATGTACGTGCAGATGTGCAAACCCCATCGTGCGTTCCTTTCAGTCGTCCATGTGAAATTCCATGAGTTTTTTCAGCCGGTAGTTCAGACAGCTCTTCGTCACCGGCGGATACGAGAGCGTGGCGAGGTCGGCCAGGCTGGCCTCGGGATTGGCAATGCGCAGCAGCGCCGCGCTCTGCAGCTTTTCCGGCAGCACGTCGAGTCCGTAGTCGCGCTCGATGCGGCGGATGGCGTCGATCTGCTCCTGCGCCGCGGCGACGACCTTGTCGGCGTTGGCGGTGTCGCAGTTGACCTTGCGGTTGATGGAGTTGTTCATGGACTTCTCCACCTTGGCGGACATGATGTCCATGGCGGCGCAGGGCGCGCCGATCTTGGTCAGGAAGTCCTCGATGGCCTCGGACTTCTTGAAATAGAGCACGGTGTTCGCGCCGCGGTCGATGCTGCGCGCGGCAAAGCCCAGCTCTGTGAGCAGGGCGGCCGTCTCGCGGCTGACGCTCGCGTGCGCCGTGATGAGCTCGAGGTGGTAGTTCTTGCTCGGGGCGGTCACGCTGCCGCCCGCGAGAAACGCCCCCCGCAGGAACGACGCCTTGCAGCAGTCGTTTTCGAGCACGGCGAGGTTGATGTGGTGCGCGACCGTGCGCGAGAGATCGGCGCCGAAGGCGGCGAACACCGTCTCGACGGCGGCGCGGTCGGTGATGGTCAGCACGTGGCGGCCGCCGGCCTTTTCCCCGGCCGGCAGGGCAAAGTGCGCGCCGAACGCGCGGCGAAACAGCTTCGGCAGCCGCTCGGCAAAGGCGTCGCACGCCGTGACGATGCGGATCTCCCGCGTCGTGAACGTGTGGCAGTACAGCAGCACGCCGTAGGCCTCGGCCACGGCGCAGCAGTGGCGGCTGACCGGCACGCGGCACAGCTCGTTTTTCACTTCGGATGCAAAGGACATGGCGCGCCTCCGTCAGGTCTTGGGAAAGTCCCGGTTGCGCAGGCGGACGTTGGCGTCGCGCGCGGCGAGGTAGTCCGTCAGTACCTTGGCCACGGCCACGCTGCGGTGCTGCCCGCCCGTGCAGCCGATGCCGATCGTGAGCGCATAGCGCCCCTCGGCGGCGTACTGCGGCAGGAGAAAATCGACCATGTCGGTGAGCTTGGAGAGGAAATTTTTCGCCACGTCGCTGCGCAGGACGTATTCCTGCACCTCGGCGTCCATGCCGCTCATGGGGCGGAGCTTTTCGACGTAAAACGGGTTCGGCAGAAAGCGCACGTCGAACACGAGGTCGGCGTCGATCGGGATGCCGTACTTGAAGCCGAAGGACACGACGTTGACGAGAATGTCGCGCCGCGTGCCGCCGTCGGCAAAATACTCGCAGATGCGCTTTTGCAGCATGGCGAGCGTGAGGCCCGTCGTGTTGATGACGAAGTCCGCGCGCTCGCGCACGGGGGCGAGCAACTCGCTCTCGCGGCGCACGGCCTCGGGCAGAGAGCAGCCGCTCTCGGCCTGCAGCGGGTGCGGCCGGCGCGACTCCTTGTAGCGGCGCACGATGGCGCTCTCCGACGCCTCGACGAACAGAATGCGGTAGTGCACGCCCATGCTCCCAAGCTCCCCGAGCGCGGCAAACAGCTCGGAAAAGCTCTCCTGACTGCGGATGTCCGTCACGAGCGCGACCTTTTCATACCGTCCGCGCGTGGCCAGGCACAGCTCGGCAAACTTCGTCAGCAGTGCCGTGGGCATATTGTCCACGCAGTAAAAGTCCAGATCCTCCAGCACGTCGGCCGCGCGGCTCTTGCCGCCGCCGGACAGGCCCGATACGATCAGAAATTCCATCCCGTCACCCCCGGATGATCTTCACTTCCGGCTCGAGCTCCACGCCGGACGTGCGCAGCACCTCGCTGCGGATGTGATCCATGAGCCGCAGCACATCGTCAAACGTGGCCCCGCCGCGGTTGACGACGAAGCCCGCGTGCTTTTCACTCACCTGCGCGCCGCCGACGGCATAGCCCTTGAGGCCGGCCGCGTCGATGAGCGCAGCGGCGTAGCCCCCCGCGGGGCGCTTGAACGTGCTGCCCGCGCTCGGCAGGTCGAGCGGCTGGCGGCTGCGGCGGCGCTCGCTCAGGTCGAGCATACGCGCCCGGATCTCCGCCGGGTCGCCCGGCGTGAGCGCGAGCGTGCTGCCGAGCACGACGCAGTCCGTGTCGGAAAACACGCTGTGCCGGTAGCCGAAATCATGCGCCACGCCCTCTGCCTCGCACAGGTTCAGGTCATGGTCAAGATAGCGCGTGGAGACGACGACGTCCTTCATCTCGCCGCCGTAAGCGCCCGCGTTCATCGACACCGCGCCGCCCAGCGAGCCGGGGATGCCGTGGGCAAATTCCAGCCCCGCGAGCCCATAGCCCAGCGCCGCCTGCGCCAGCCGCGCGAGCGGGATGCCCGCGCCCGCGCGCAGGTGCGTCGCGTCGGTGCGCGCCACGTCCGCCATGCGCTCGCCCATCTGCACGACGATGCGGTCAACATCGCCGTCGGTGATCAGCAGGTTCGTGCCGTTGCCGATGAGGAGCGGCTGCGCGCCGCCGTCTCTCACGATGCGGCAGACGGCCGCCGTCTCCTCCGCGGACGCGGGGCGCACGAGCGCGCGCGCCGGCCCGCCGATGCGAAACGAGCAGTGCGCGCGCATCGGTTCGTATTCCAAAATCTCCAGCTCCGGCAGCTGCTCGCGCAGCACGCGGACGATGGGGTCCAGATTCGTCATAACTTCCTGTTCCTTTCCGGGTCAGAACCCGATGCCGAGGTCGATGCTGCGGTCGTGCTCGTCGGCGAGCTTCTGCGCCGCGTTGTAGCCCATGCCCTTCTGGCGGTTGTTCATGGCGGCAAGCTCGAGGATGACCGCGAGATTGCGTCCCGGCCCGACCGGGATCGTCACGCACGGCACGCGCACGTTGAGGATCTCGCAGTATTCCGTCGTCAGGCCCAGCCGGTCGTAGGCCCGGCCGTCCTCCCACGGCTCGAGCTGCACGACGAGATCCACGCGCGTCTCGGGCTTGACCGCGCCGACGCCGTAGATCTGCCGCGCGTCGATCACGCCGATGCCGCGCAGCTCCATGTAGTAGCGGATCATCTCGGGCGCGGAGCCCATGAGCGTCGTGCGGTTGATGCGCTTGATCTCCACGGCGTCGTCCGCGACGAGGCGGTGGCCGCGCTTGATGAGCTCGAGCGCCGTCTCGCTCTTGCCCACGCCGCTGTCGCCCGTGATGAGCACGCCCTCACCGAACACCTCGACGAGCACGCCGTGCTGCGTCAGACGCGGGGCGAGGTAGCTCGAGAGCGAGGCGATGAGGTCGGCCATGAACTCCGACGTGTCCTTGCGCACGAGAAAGAGGTTGCGGTCGTACTTTTCGGCCATCTCCAGGCACTCGGGAAACGGATCCATGCCGTGGCAGATGACGAGACCGATGATGTTGTAGCGCATGAACTGCTCAAAGCGTTCGCGCCGCTGGTCGGGCGTGAGCGTCTCGAGATACGTGCTCTCGACGCGGCCGATGATCTGCAGCCGCTCGGGGTCGAAGTAGTTGTAAAACCCGGCGAGCTGCAGCCCCGGGCGGTTGACGTCGGCGGTGCGGATCTCGCGCGTGGCGTAGTCCTGGGCCGCGTGCAGGACGGTCAGCCCCTGCTCGGCAGCGATCTTTTGCAGCGCGACGGTATAATGCGGTGCGCCCATCGTGCGCGCCTCCTTTCCGGTAAAGCCGCCGGTGCGGCGGCGAAGTTGTTTCGTCCGGGCGGAGCACCTGCTCCCCCGCTTCCCATTGTACCCAAAGCGGCGGCGTTTGGCAACGGCTTTTGCAGCGTGCCGGGCATTTTTTCCGGCCGCGGAACGGAAAATGCGCAGAAAATGTGAAAATCATCTTGCAATCGGCCGGGGTTTCTGCTATTATGAGAAAGCTGTTCTCGCAGACAATAGAGAAGGAGGTGCTTCAACCAATGGCAAAATGTCAGTTTTGCGACAAGGGCTTGAGCTTCGGCATCAAAGTGAGCCACTCTCACCGCCGCTCGAACCGCACTTGGAAACCCAATGTGAAGCGCGTCAAGGCCATCGTGGACGGCAAACCCCAGCACGTCTACGCATGCACCCGCTGCCTCCGCAGCGGCCTCGTTGTGAAGCCCGCCGCCCGCAAGGCTGTGAAAGGCTAGTTTTTCTTTTCTTTACGAAATTTGAAGCGTCCCGCAGGTCTCCTGCAGGGCGCTTTTTTTGTATTCCCAGCCCGGATCCATCCCCCATGCAGAAACGTTTCTTTCCCAGCGCGCGCCCCGTCCGGCGAAAGAGCCGCGTCCAGAGAAGCGGGCTTCTCTCTTTACGCCGTG
>OOBN01001728.1_pt1 | contig 15071 bp, 14 predicted proteins | sample 1671091 | NCBI WGS metagenome assembly OOBN01 (sample SAMN06348121, study PRJEB24527) | human gut metagenome | biome: human gut; feature: ankylosing spondylitis patient; material: feces | host: Homo sapiens | place: China | collected 2015-10 | reverse complement strand
TGGCGGCAGGCAGGGTCACGGGGATGCCCAGCGTGTTGGCCGCAGCCAGCGTCATGATGGTGATGGTGATAGCCGCGCCATCCATATTGATGGTAGCACCCAGAGGGATGGAGACGGAATACATATCCTTATCGAGGCCCAGCTTCTCGCACAGGGCCATGTTGACGGGGATGTTGGCCGCAGAGCTGCGGGTGAAGAAAGCGGTCAGGCCGGACTCCTTCAGGCAGCGGAACACCAGAGGATACGGGTTGCAGCGCAGATAGAGGAAGATGATAAAGGGCGAAACGATGAACGCCATGAAGAGCATGGTACCCACCAGCAGGGCCAGCAGCTTGCCGTACTGGGTGAAGATGGCCAGACCGTTGCCGGCCACATTGGTGTACACCAGACCCATGATGCCGAAGGGAGCCAGATTGATGATCCAGCGTACCACCTGCGACACAGCGTCGGCAGTGTCGGCAAGGAACTTCTTGGTGGTGTCAGAGCCGATGTTCTTCATGGCAAGGCCGAACATGCAGGCCCAGAACAGGATGCCGATGTAGTTGCCGCTCATCAGAGAGCTGACAGGGTTGGCGACGAAGTTGGTGAGCAGGGTGTTCAGCACCTCGCCCAGACCCTGCGGCACCACGTCCGACTGAGCAGCGTCTGCCAGAACGACCGACACAGGGAACATGAAGCTGGTGATCGAAGCGATCGCAGCCGCAAGGAAGGTGGTGAGCATGTACAGCCAGATGACCGTACCGAAGCGGCGGTCCAGCTTGGAGCTGCCCTGTGCCAGTGCGCTCGCCACGATGACGAACACCAGCACCGGAGCGATGCCCTTCAGTGCGCCGACGAACAGGCTGCCCAGCTCACCGACCCAGCCTGCACCCGGCACCGCAAGCGCCAGCACCGCGCCGATGACCAGACCGACGACGATGCGAAGGATGAGGCTGACCTCATTGTACTTCTTCGCAATGGCTTTTGCACCATTCATCATATAGAACACTCCTCTGTATTTGTGCGTCCTCGACGCACACTTTTCCTGTCTCTTACCCAAAGACAGTTGTTATTATAGCACACACGGAAGAAAAGTCAAAGGTTTTCAGTGAATTTTTCGGGCTGCTTCGGCAGATTTTTCGTTTTCGGCCTTCCTCCGCGCCGCCTTATGTGTGCGTCATAGAAATACACAACTGAAATATCTTACCGCTTAGGGCAGAAAAATCCCCCGGCAGAGTTCGTCTGCCGGGGGATAGTCATTCTTATTTATTTTTTCTGATCTTTCAGTCGTCCTGATAGGCCACTTTGCCGGGGACGAAACCCTGGATGCCCATGCCGGGTGCATCCGAGACGGTGATATTCTTCTCGTCGAAGACCGCGCCGCCGAGGATGTGGTCCTCGCTGCAGAGCACCGGGCCGTCCAGGTCCACTTTGGTGATGATCTTCTTGGCGCAGGCCAGCTCCACGGCTGCGTTGACCGAGATCTTGGCTTCCAGCATACAGCCGATCATGCACTCCACGCCGTAGACCTCCGCCGCCGAAGCGATGCGGAGGGCGTTGGTGATGCCGCCGCACTTCATCAGCTTGATGTTCACGAAATCGGCTGCGCCGGTCTGCATGATGCGCAGGGCATCCGCCGGGCTGAACACGCTCTCATCGGCCAGCACCGGCACACTGGCGTGGCGGGTGACGTACTGCATCCCCTCGAGGTCAGCTGCCGGGACAGGCTGCTCAACGAACTCGATGTCCAGGCCCTTCTCCTGCATCTGGTCGAGGATGCGGACAGCCTGCTTTGCATTCCACGCCTGATTGGCGTCGATGCGGAGCTTGACGTCCTTGCCCACGGCCTCGCGGACGGCGGCCAGACGGGCCACGTCCAGCTCCGGGTCGATGCCCACCTTGACCTTCAGGCAGTCATAACCGCGCTGGATGGCGGTGCGGGCGTCCCGGGCCATCTCCTCGGGCGGGTTGACGCTGATGGTGATGTCCGTCACGATATTGCTGCGCGCGCCGCCCAGCATCCGGTAGACCGGGGCGCTGTACTTCTGGCCCAGCAGGTCCCACAGGGCCATATCCACAGCAGCCTTGGCGCTGGTGTTGTGGACGAGGGCCTTCTGCACGGCGGCGGTCAGATCCTCGAACTCGTCGAGGCCGCGGCCCAGGATGGCCGGAGCGATGTGGTCACGGATGGCGCCGATGATGGCACCGGTGGTGTCGCCGGTGATGACGCCGGTGGGAGGTGCCTCACCGTAGCCCACCGCGCCGGTGTCGGTGTGCAGCTCAACGATGACGTCCTCCACGCTGCTCACGGTGCGCAGCGCTGTCTTGAAGGGGACGCGGAGCGGGGTCGAGATGCGGCCCAGCTTTACCTGTGTGATCTTCATGCCAGTCCCTCCTTATTCTTCCTGCATGTGTACGGTGGCCGACAGCTTCTGATAGGCGACGCGGGGCGTGCCGTCTTCCACATGGATGATGCCGCAGCGGGCAAAACCGTTCTTCTCGAGAAGATGCTGCATGATCTTGTTGTCGGCGTGGGTGTCGGCCCGCAGGCTCTCGCAGTGCTCGAGGCACCATGCGATGACCTCAGACGCCACACCCCTGCGGTCACCCGTCGAGGCCAGCCGGTGGATGGTGCCGTAAGGCACCTCATCGTTGAGCCACTGGCCGTCTTCGATTTTCGCGTAGGTGGGGTCCGGCCCGAGGATGAAGGCAAACACCGCCTCGAGACAGCCGTTCACCGTATAGACGAACAGCCGGTTGGAGTCGATGTCTTCTTCCAGCATCTCCTGCGGCGGATAGCTGTCGCCCCACTGGGTCGGGTTGCCCGAATCCGCCATTTCTTTCCGGGCATGGGCATAGATCTCTAAAATTTGCTCCAGATCAGAGCGCCGTGCTCCACGAAACATTCCGTTTCCACCTTCTCTTTCCGTGCGCCGCGGCGCACTCCCACATTTTTGCAGGTCTGGCTTTTATTGTAACACACTCTGCATCGTTTTTCCATCTTAAGACATCAAAAGACGTCCCGCAGACACGGGACGTCTTTTTTCGCGGTGTGCTCAAAGGTCAGGCCGGTGTGCGGGTGCGGGCCGCGCGGCTCTGGCGGTACTCACGGGGGCTCTGGCCGTACCGCTCGTGGAACAGGCGGTAGAAATAGCTGGTGTTCTCGTAGCCGACGTAGGTGATGATCTGCTGGATGTTCCAGTCGCTGCGGCGCAGCAGGCGGGCGGCAGTCTCCATCCGGTGCTTCTGGAGCAATTCCTTATAAGTACGGCCTGTCTGCGCCCGGACGCACTCGCTGACGTAGGCCAGAGAGACGCCGTAGCTGCGGGCCACATTGGAGAGGCTGGCCTCACGGTAATTCTTGGTGATCTCATCCAAAGCCGCCTGCACCAGTTCTTCGCGGCTGACGGCCGCGCCGTAGGCTTCCAGCGGGAAATTCTTGGTGTTCATCGGTATCCTCCGTTGCGGCGCAGCCGGGGACATGGGGGATGTCGGAGCCGGGCCGCGCTCAGGTCTCATAAGCGTCCCTCTGTTGGGAGGCTTCTGCCTATAATACGGCGCAGCCGGGCCGGAAATTGCATAAGACAAGAAAAAACTCCAAAATTTTTCAGACGGGGTTTCGACAAAGCAAAAGCTGCCGCCCGCCTCGGGCAGCAGCTTTTCAGGAAAAGAGAAAGAGGAAAACAGAACTCAGAACATCTTCTCGTGGTGATACCGGCCCGTGCGCAGGAACTCCACCCACTCGGCGATGTTCACGGCGTGGTCGCCGATGCGCTCGAGGTACTTGATGACCATCAGCACATCCAGCGCGGCGTCCACTTTGCCGGGGTCGGCGGCGATCTCCGCCGCCAGCATCCGCTTGATGGTGTTGAAGTCGTAGTCCACCGCGTCGTCGGCGTCGATGACGGCTTTTGCCGCCGCCTCATCTTCTGCCGCAAAGGCGCTCATGGCGTCCTGCAGCATCTTGTGGGCTTTGCGGCCCATCTCAATGCTCCTGCTCACGGCGGGGTCGCCCGCCTTGCGGACACCGGCCAGATGGGGGACGATCTCCGCAATGTCGGCGGCATGGTCCCCGATGCGCTCCACGTCTGTCACCACCTTCATGGCAGCAGAGATAAAGCGCAGATCACTTGCCACCGGCTGCTGACGCAGCAGCAGGGTCATGCAGCGGTGCTCGATGTCCCGCTCCATCCGGTTGACCTCGGTGTCGCCCTTGATGATGCCCTTTGCTTCCTCGGCGTCCGCCGTGCAGAGGGCTTCCAGCGCATCCTCCACCGCGTCGGCAGAGAGCTGGCTCATCCTGGCCAGCGATCCCTTCAGGGCCGCGAGGTCGGCTTCGTACTGTGTGCGTGTGCTCATATCGCAAACCCTCCTTTTTAACCGAAGCGGCCCGAGATGTAGTCCTCGGTGCGCTTATCCTTCGGGGTGCTGAAAATCTCGCTCGTGGGGCCGCACTCCACCAGCTCACCCAGCAGGAAGAAGGCCGTGCGGTCGCTGATACGGGCCGCCTGCTGCATGTTATGGGTGACGATGACCACGGTGTAGTTCTTTTTCAGCTCGCTCATCAGCTCTTCCACCTTCATGGTGGAGCCGGGGTCGAGGGCGCTGGTGGGCTCGTCCATCAGCAGGACTTCGGGCTTGACAGCCAGAGCCCGGGCGATGCACAGGCGCTGCTGCTGGCCGCCGGAGAGGCCCAGCGCGCTCTTTTTCAGGCGGTCTTTCACCTCGTCCCAGAGGGCAGCGCCCCGCAGGGAGCTTTCCACCAGCTCATCCAGCTCCGCCTTATTGCGGACGCCGTGGAGCTTGGGGCCGTAAGTAATATTGTCGTAGATGCTCATGGGGAAGGGGTTCGCCTTCTGGAAGACCATGCCCACGCGGCGGCGCAGGTCGGTCAGCTGCATCTCCTTTGAGAAAATATCCTCGCCCCGGAGCCGGACGTCGCCCTCGATGCGGACGTTCGGCACAAGGTCGTTCATCCGGTTCAGGGTCTTGAGGAAGGTGGATTTGCCGCAGCCCGAGGGGCCGATGAGGGCAGTGATCTCCCGTTCGCCCACGTCCAGCGAGATGCCCTTGAGGGCCTTGAAGTCGCCGTACCAGAGGTTCAGATCTTTTGCCGAGATGACCGGCATATTGTTATCCATAAAATACCCCTTACTGTTTCTGTTTGAGCTTTGTTTTTGCCAGACGGGCTGCGAGGTCGATGAGAAGCACCAGGACCAGCAGCACTGCGCCGATGCCCCAGGCGGAGGCGAAGTCGCCGTCCTCGAAGGCCCGCAGATAGAGCAGGACGGAGAGGGTCGCGCCGTTGGATGTGTAAGCCCTGGCGATGCTGCCCGCAATAACTTCCGCCGCACCGGCGGTGAAGAGCAGGGCCGCGCTCTCGCCCACGATACGGCCCACGGCCAGGATGCAGCCGGTGACGATGCCGTCGATGCTGCAGGGCAGCACGATGGTGCGGATGATGTGCCACTTGCCCGCGCCGAGGCCCAGAGCGCCCTCCCGGTAGCCCTGCGGCACCGTTTTGAGGGACTCCTGCGTGGTGCGGATGATGGTGGGCAGGTTCATGACCACCAGCGTCAGGCTGCCGGAGAGCAGGCAGGTCTTGAAGCCCATGGTCTGGGCGAAGACCAGCATGCCCACGAGGCCGTAGATGATGCTGGGGATGCCCGCCAGCGTCTCATTCGTGAACTCGATGACCTCAATGAGCTTCCGGTTGGAGGCATACTCCGTGAGGTAAACTGCCGCGCCCACGCCCAGCGGAAGGACGATGAGCAGGGTGAGCAGGATGACATAGAACGTGTTGAGGATGGCGGGCAGGATGCCGTCGGTGCCTTTGAGGACGCTGGCGGTGGTGGAAAGGAATTCCCAGCTGATGTGGGGGATGCCCCGCACCAGCACCAGCCCGATGACGCCCACCGTGAGGGCGATGACCAGCACTGCCGCCGCCCAGACCACAGCGGTCATGATGACGTTCCATGCGCGGCGGGAGGGGGAGAAGTCACTTTTCATCCTTGTTTCCTCCCTTCAGCACAGCGTTGAGCAGCACATTGATGACCATGATGAAGACGAACAGCACCAGCGCGATGCTGAACAGCGCCTGCTTCTGCAGGCCGCTGGCGTAGCTCATCTCCTTGGCGATGGCCGTGGTCAGGAAGGTGACGCTGCGGAAGAGGCTGTCCGGCATATTGGGGCTGTTGCCGGCCACCATCATGACGGCCATTGCCTCGCCGATGGCGCGGCCGATGCCCAGAACGATTCCGGCTGCAATGCCGCTCCTGGCCGCCGGGATGCTGATCCTGAACCAGGTTTCCGTATCGGTCGCACCCAGTGCCAGACTGCCCTGCTCATACTCGGGCGGCACGGCGTTGAGGGCCGTCACCGACACCGACACGATGCTGGGCAGGATCATGATGGACAGCACCACGATGGCCGACAGCAGGCAGGCACCGGACGCCTTGCCAAAGGTCTTTGCCACGGCGGGCACCAGCACCTGCATGCCCAGCAGGCCGAACACCACGCTGGGGATGCCGCTCAGCAGCTCCACCGCCGTGACGACCACATTGCGCACGCCGGGAGCTGCCGCTTTCGAGAGGAACACTGCTGTCAGCAGGCCCACCGGCACGCCGATGAGGGACGCGCCCAGGGTGCCGTAAATGCTCGAAAGCAGGAAGGGCAGGATGCCGTACTTCGGCTCGGACGCCGTGGAGGCCCACTCGGTGCCGAAGAGGAAGTTCAGCGGGCCGATCTTTCCGATGGCGGGCAGGCCCGACAGGAACATATAGATGGTAATGACAGCCACGCAGCCCACGGCAAGGATGCCGCAGAGGAAGAAGATGGCGTTCATGACAGCTTCCAGCCACTGGGCCGGGGTGCGGGGCAGCTCGAATCTTTTCATAAAAACACCTGAGGGATCCCCTCGCAAAATTACTCGTTCACCGGCACAGCGCCTGCGGTGCGGATGAGGTCGGCAGCGTCGGTGCTGGCAGCAAAGTCGAAGAACGCCTGAGCCTGAGCGGAGAGGGTGACGGAGTCGTTGGTGACGAACACGAAGGGGCGCTGCACCTCATAGCTGCCGTCCTTGACGGTCTCCTCGCTGCACTCCACGCCGCCGACGGTCACAGCCTTGACGGTGTCGCCGATGGCAGACAGAGAAGCGTAGCCGATGGCCAGCGGGTTGGCCTCCACAGCGCTGATGACAGCGCCGGTAGCCGTCAGCTCCTGCGCGTACTTGCAGGAATCCTTGACGTCCACGATGCTCTCGAAGCCATCGCGGGTGCCGGAGCCAGCCTCGCGGCCCACCAGAACGATCTCGCCGTCGTCGCCGCCGACCTCGGACCAGTTGGTGATCTCGCCGGTGAACATCTGCTTGAGCTGGTCAACGGTCAGGTCCTCGACCTTGCTGTCCTTGTTGACGATGATGGCGATGCCGTCCAGAGCTACGATGGTGCCGGTGACGCCGGTCTCGTCAGCCTTCAGGGCGCGGGAAGAAAGACCGATGTCCAGAGTCTTATCGGCAGCGCCGGTGATGCCTGCGCCGGAACCGGTGGGGTCATAGCTGATGGTGACATCCGGCTCGATCTCAGCGAAGCCCTCGGTCAGGGCGGCGATGACGTTCTTCATAGAGGTGGAACCGCCGGTGGCGACATTGCCGGACAGCGCAGCCGCAGAAGAAGCGGAAGCAGCGGTGCCGGATGCGGCGGCAGAAGAGGCAGCCGTGGAAGAAGCTGCGCCGCCGCAGGCGGTCAGGGCAGCAGCAGCGGCAGCGGCGCCGCAGATGGACAGGAACGAACGACGAGTGATCTTTTTCATCATAATATCTCCTTCAACTGGGCCGGCCCTTTTGTTCTGGCCGGGCTGTTTTCCTTTTCTTCGTTGCGTCTCTCTTGGGACGCCTTTATTGTAGCGCACCGCCCATCCGGCTGCGACCATGGCGGCGCAAAATGCAGGTAAAGCTTTGTGCGGTGTTTTTGCGCTGCTGTCATCCTCTGGTAAAGCCGGTGTGGAAAACAGGACACTCGATTTTACATTTCCGGTCAAACTGTCAAAAATCCGCACGTTCGTTTGTGCATCCCGCCCGCTGAAGGGGGCAAAAAAGGCTGCTTCACAGAACGTAAAGCAGCCTTTCAGACCCTATGATCGAATCAAAATTTCTCTTCCGTGCCGTCCGGGCGGTAGAGCTGGACATATCTGCGCCACTTGTCCGCGCCCATCACCCGGCTGTAGCAGTCGGCCAGCTCTTTGCTGGCCGTCTCCGCATCCAGCGTCTCCCCCTCGGCAGGCAGGACCAGTACCCGGAACCATGCGTCGAAAAGATGCTCCGTCCAGCCGGTGTCAACGGCCCCGCAGCGGGCATAAAAGCCCAGACGCCGGACGGCCATGGCCTCGTCGTCGGCCTTCTCGGGACACTCGGCCTCGATGAGGATGGCCTTTGCGCCCTCCTCGTGGGCGGGCAGAGCGGCCAGCAGACGTGCGCCAATGCCGGTGCTGCGGTAGGCGGGCAGGACGGAGAAATAGTCCAGCTGGCTCACTTCACAGCCCATAGGCTGCACCATCAGCAGATAGGACACCAGCGTCTCCCCCTCGAACACGCCCCAGGTGTGGGCCATGCCGACGGCTTCACTGTTCAGTATCATGCTCAGGGGTTTCAGCTCGCTGGGCGGGAAGTCGCGGCGCATCTCGTCCAGATACACCCGCGTCAGCTCGTCGGCGGTGAGTTTCTTCCACGTAAAGTTCTGGGGCTTCATATCAAAATTCCTTTCCGATAAAAATACCGCCGGGCCGGGCGCAGCGGCCCGTTCCCGGCGGTGTTTGAGAAGTTGTTTTCGTAAGAAAACAGCTTCTTCGTTACAGCTGCTTGCTCAGGGCATCGTACACAGCCTGCACATCGCCCTTGATAACCACCTGGCAAGCGTTCTTGGCCGGGCGGATGACGCCCTCTGCGCCTGCAGCCTTGGCAGCGGCCTCGTCCACGGAGGCGTAGCTGTGTACCTCAAAGCGGAGGCGGGTGGCGCAGTAGTCCACCTTGACGATATTATCCTTGCCGCCGAGGGCTTTCAGGATGCCGGAGGCCAGTGCCTCGCTCTCGGCAGAGCTCATGCTGGGCGTCTCGGCCCCGCCGTTCTTATGGTTGTGATAATACTTGCGTCCAAAATAGAAGCAGGCCATGGCCACCATGGCGAGAACGATCTTGAACGGCAGCGTGATCGGAAGGAATGTGACGATGAGCGCGATGACGATAGCGGCGATCCAGCTGTAAATATCCATTCCCAAAAACATACGATAATTCCTCCTTTGGGGAACGATGCGGCGGGCGCTTCCGGCAGGAAGCCGCCCGGACCCAGTCCGGGTACAACACCATATTAACATACTGCCGGGAAAAAAGAAAGCCTTTTCGGGCATCTTTCGGCCCGAGAGCTTGCATCCCGGGCCGGAATCGGGTACTATAAAGACAGTATATCCCCAATACACGGAAGGAGCATCCTTATGGAATGGACTGATATTCGCCTGACCGTATCCAAAGCCGACGCCGAGGCCGCTGAGGCCGTGGCCACCATGATCGCGGAGGGCGGCATTTATATCGAAGATTACAGCGACATCGAGGAACAGGTGGAGCAGATCGCCCACGTGGACCTCATCGAGCAGGAGCTGCTGGACAAGCCCCGGGACACCGTCATCATCCATATGTACCTCGAGCCGGGCGCTTCGCCGGTGGAGACGCTGGCCCTCATCGCGGCCCGGATGGAGGCCGCAGGCATCCCCTACACCTCCGAGACCGAGGGGGTGGAGCAGGAGGACTGGCAGAACGGCTGGCGCAAATACTACCACCCGATGGACGTGGGCCAGCGCCTCGCCATCGTGCCGTCCTGGCAGGACTATGATACCGACCGCGTTAAGCTCATCCTCGACCCGGGCCTTGCTTTCGGCACCGGCGGCCATGAGACCACCAACCTCTGCCTCGAAGTGCTGGACGAGCGGGTCAAGGGCGGCGAGCGGGTGCTGGACATCGGCACCGGCAGCGGCATCCTCGCCATCGCAGCCCTCAAGCTGGGCGCAGCCGTGGCTGAGGGCGTGGACATCGACCCCGTGGCCGTCCGCACCGCCGGCGAGAACGCCGCCCTCAACGGCGTAGCCGACAAGCTCACCGTCCTCGTGGGCGATCTGTCCGACAAGGCCAGCGGCAAGTACGACATCATCACGGCCAACATCGTGGCCAACGCCATCATGTCCCTGGCCCCTGCCGTCCCCGGCCTGATGGCCGACGACGCCGTCTTCATTGCCAGCGGCATCATCGACAGCCGGAAGGATGAGGTCATCGCTGCGCTGGAAGCCGCCGGCCTCGCTGTGCTGGAAGTGAAAGAGAAGCGCGGCTGGGAGTGCATCGTCTGCAAAAAAGCGTAAATTTTTCAACGGGCTTGCCCTCTCAGGCCGCTTCGCGTCCAGCTCTCCCAAAGGGAGAGCCAAAGACGTAACGGGCAGGCAAAAGCCTCTCCCTTTGGGAGAGGTGGCATTGCGTGAGCAATGACGGAGAGGGCAAGGACGCTCAAGGAGGAACCATGCCGCACCGTTATTTTACCACTGAAATTTCCGACGGCACCGCCGTGCTGCGGGGGGCCGACGCCCACCATCTCTCCCGCGTGATGCGGGGCAAACTGGGGGACACCGTCATCCTCTGCGACGGCAGCGCCGTCGAGTATACTGCCACCATCATCGGCTTCGGCGACGAGACGGTGGAGTTCAGCGTGGAGCCGGGCTACCCCAGCGCCGCAGAGCCCACCGTGGACGTCACCCTGCTGGTGGGCTACCCCAAGCAGGACAAGCTGGAGCAGGTCATCCGCCACGGCGTCGAGCTGGGCTGTGACCACTTCATCCCATTTTTCAGCCGCTACTGCGTGGCCGCGCCCAAGAAGGAAGAGCAGAAAAACGAGCGCTACAACCGCATCGCCTTTGAAGCCGCCAAGCAGTGCGGCCGGGGCGTACTGCCGGATGTGGCCCTTCCGCTGCCCAACTTCGGGGCCGTCTGCCGCAGCCTCGACCAGTATGATCTCGTGCTCTTCTGCTACGAGTGCGGCGGCGCACCCCTGCGCCAGCTTCTGGCTGAGGCCACGCCCGCCGATGGCGAAAAGCTGAAGATCGCCATCATCACCGGCGCAGAGGGCGGTTTCGCCGCCGAGGAAGCTGAGATGGCCGCAAAAGCCGGCGCAAAGACCGTCGGCCTCGGCCCCCGCATCCTCCGCTGTGAGACGGCCCCGCTGGCCGTTGTCTCTGCCGTCATGACCCTGACGGGGAACCTCGAGTAAGTTCTGACATCAGAAACGGCGTCCCGCCGAGGTGGGACGCCCTTTTGCTGTATTCAGTTCTGATACACTTCACGCCGATGGCCTACTGTCAAAGCCAGGATCACCAGCTCTTCATCCTCAATGAGGCAGAGCAGACGGTAATCTCCAATGCGATACCTCCACTGTCCGCTCCGGTTGGCCGTCAGGCCCTTGCCGTGGGCGCGTGGGTCAGCGCAGTCCACGAGGTTTTTGTCTATCCACGCTTTCAGCATCCGCTGGGTATAGCGGTCTAATTTTCGAAATTCCTTTTCAAATCGCGGCGTCGTTTCCACCCGGTATTTCATAAGTCGAGTTCCTTCCAGAACTCACCCACCGGGCGGCTCTTCTTTCCGCTGCGCTGATACTCGCCGTAGGCTTCCTCTGCGGCGGTAATGTCATAATCCTCTTCGATTTTGTCGAACAGCGCCCGCTTGAATGCTTCGCCCATCGACATGGAATGGAGCTTTGCATAGCTGTCGGCCAGCTGCCGTTCTTCTTCCGATAACCGAATCGAGAATGCCATACCATCATCTCCTTTTCATAGTACATTGTACTACATCAACTTCAAACTGTCAATGGCACGGTTTATTTCGCATCTGCATCCCGCAGGGCCTTTTTGATGGTCAACAGGTTCTGCGGGCTCATGGAGAAGCTGCGCAGTCCGAGGCGGAGATACTGGGTCGCGTTGACGGCATTGCCGACGGCGAGGCCGCAGATGGTGACGGGGATGTCCGCTTTCCTGGCGGCGTCCACCACCATGGCGATGAGCTTTTTCATGGCCGGGCTGGCGGGACGGTAGTAGTGCTCGGCAATGGCCAGTTCCCGGCTCACCGCGTGGGTGTACTGGGTCAAGTCGTTGGTGCCGATGACGAAGAAGCGGCAGCCGTGGGCAGTGAAGTCCTCTGCCGTCAGGCAGGCGGCGGGTACGCTGAGCATGACGCCGAAGGGGACGTCAGGCTCGAACTCCACGCCCCGCTCGGCGAGCTTGCGGCGGCAGTAGTCCACCACCTGCATGGCGGAATCCCAGTCCTCAATGTTCGTCACCATGGGGAACATGACCCGCAGCGGGCCTTTTGCAGCGGCACGCATGAGGGCGCAGATCTGTACTGCCATCTGGGGCAGATTGCGCAGGCTGCTGCGGATGCCCCGCAGGCCCAGCTTGGAGGACTGGACGCCCTGATAGGCGTCGGCCATGGTGCGGTCGGCACCGAAGTCGAAGGTGCGCACCGTCACCATCTTTCCCTTGGCGGCGGCGAGGCAGGAGGTGTAGAACAGATACTGCTCCTGCTCGTCCATGGCGTGGCCGGGCATCATCATGTAACTGCTGCGCAGCAGGCCCACGCCGGACGCGCCGGACTCCATCGCGGTCCCCACATCCTCGGGGCCGAAGCAGTTGGCCAGAAGCTCGAACTCCTCGCCGTCCCGGGTGCGGTTGGGCAGCTCAAGCTGGGCGTTCAGCTCCTTGTTCTGGCGCTGCATCTCGCAGATGCAGGTGATGGCGCTCTGCCGGGCGGCGGCATCCGGGTCAAGGATGCACTCGCCCTCGGTGGCGTTCAGGATGACCTCGCGGCCGTCGCAGTCTTTCAGGAAATCTCCGCCCACCTGGGTGATGCCCGGGATGTTCAGCGAGCGGGCGATGATGGCCGCATGGCTCTGGCCGCTGCCCTCGGCGGTGATGAGGCCGAGGATGCGGCCCGCCGGGACGCTGAACAGATCGGTGGGCATGAGCAGGTCAGACGCAAGGATGACCGGGTGGTCGAGGGCCAGCCAGCTGCGGATCCGGTGGCAGAGGATGTTGGTGATGCGCTGGGTCACGTCGAGGATGTCCACGCTCCGCAGCTGCATGTAGGCGTTGTCCTTCATGGCGGCCAGCTGGGCGGCGTAGCGGTGGCCCACACGGTCCATCGCCTCGGCGGCACCGACGCCGGCCTTTATCTGGAAAGCCACCTCATTCATGAAGCCCTCGTCTTCCAGCATCATGCTCTGGAACAGGAAGATGGCCTGCTCCGAGGGCGCGGCGCGGCCTGCCATCTCGTCCAGCTCCTGCTGAGCCACCTTGATGGCGTCTTCCAGCGCCTGCTTTTCCTGTTCGGGGTGGAAAGGCCCCTCGCCGAACACCAGCGGCGGGCGGTCCAGCCGACTGACCTGACCCAGCACGAGGCCGGGCGATGCGGTAAAGCCCTTATATACCTTCATGTTTCCATCTCCTCCGGCGGCACTCTGCCGGTCAGCGCCCGGCAGACCAGTGCCTGCAAAAAGGTGTTGGGCAGCAGAGCGGCCCGTGCGGCCTGCGCCGGGCCTGCTTCGCCCTCGAACAGCGGCTCGAAGCTCCTGAGGCGCTCGAAGTCGCATTTTGCAAGGAAAGCTTCTCCCAAAGTACGGGTGGTGTAGTAGGGGGCGGGGTCTACGCCCACGTCCTCAGCCACGGCTTCCAGCGGGGCAAGCTCTGCATCCGAGAGTTTTGCCAGCAGGAGAGCGGCGTCTGCCGTCAGGGTGGAGGGGTGCTTTTCCCGCACGTCCTTCTGGACGGCCTCGAAGGCCGCATGGAATGCGGCGGCATCCGCGCTGCTCTCAGCCCCGCTGTCCACAGCGTAGGCGCAGCCCCGCAGCCGCCCGAAGGCCCGCAATGTATCGTGGTAGCCCAGCTCGATGTTCCGCCGGGCGGTGGCGGGCTCGAAGTGGAGGATGTCGCCCAGCTCCCAGTAGCTTCGGATGAGGGTGGTGGGCAGGCCGGTGCGGTTGGGGCGGGTGATGCCCACACCCTCCAGGTCCACACAGACCAGCTCTTCTGCGCCCATCTTCTGGGCCAGCGCGGTGGGCATATTGTCCCGGTAGCCGCCGCCGAGGTAAGACCCCCCGTCGATGGTGTGGGCCCGCAGGGCGGGGAAGCAGGCTGCAGAGGCCAGCAGGTAGTCTTTCACCTTCCCCTCGGGGATGTCTTCCAGCGGAAGCTCCCGGGCCTTGAGGGTCTTCTGCTCCACGGTCACGAGGCCCAGCCGGATGGGGCTTTTGCGGAGTTTCTCTTCGTCCAGCACCCGCTCGACGATCTCTTCCAGCGGAGTGACGTCCATGCCGCCCTGAGTCACAGCGTCTTTGAGGAATGCGTGCAGCTCAGAAAGCGGCGCATCCTCGGCAGGCAGCTCCATCACATCCTGGCTGCGGATGGTCAGCCACATGTCCCGGGCCGTCTCGTAGAGGTCAAGGGCGAACATGGCGCCGTTCAGGCTGCCGACGCTGGTACCCGTAATGATCTGGGGCCGCCAGCCCAGCTCGGTCAGCGCCCGCCAGACGCCCACCTGATAGCTGCCGCGGGCGCCCCCGCCCGCCAGCACCAGCGCTTTTACGGGGGTGTTGTTCTGCGCCATGTTTTCTGCCTCCTTTGATGTGTTCCGGTTTTGCCTAGATTATAGCATATTTCCCGGGAGATTTCTCTCTGTTTTTGTAACAAAAAATGTGCTATAATAAATTCACTTTGCCAGAACGATTCAGGAGGACGACAGATGCACCGCAAGCAATGGATTTTCGACATGGACGGCACTCTGCTCGACTCCATGTTCATCTGGAACGACCTGGGCGCCCGGACCCTGCGCACCTTGGGCATCGAGCCGGAGGCGAACCTGGGCGAGAAGCTCAAGGTCCTGACCGTCCGCCAGGGCGCCGCCTACTGCAAGGACGCCTACCACATGACCCAGAGTGTGGACGAGATCGTCGCCCTGATCGAGGCCCAGGTGGAGGACTTCTACACCCACCAGGTCCAGGCCAAGGCCGGCGTTGTGA
>OOBN01001719.1_pt1 | contig 15163 bp, 15 predicted proteins | sample 1671091 | NCBI WGS metagenome assembly OOBN01 (sample SAMN06348121, study PRJEB24527) | human gut metagenome | biome: human gut; feature: ankylosing spondylitis patient; material: feces | host: Homo sapiens | place: China | collected 2015-10 | reverse complement strand
GCGACCACCGAGATCTACACTCTTTCCCTACACGACGCTCTTCCGATCTCCGGACGCGGATATGCAGGACGTGCTTGGACGGTACATTCAGGACGCGGATCAGCTCGACTACGATGAAGAAATGGATGCCGCCGAGGAATTTGGAATTGCAGATACGGACTATGGAATTGTAAAACGTGCAGATTCTGCTCCAACAATGCAGTTTGATATGCAGCTATAGGAGGTGATGTTTTGGCACAATACATTGAATTTACCCCAGAGCAGAAAGAGCGTGCAGCGACCGTTGACCTTGAAGAATTTCTCCTCCAGCAAGGAGAAAAGCTCATCAAATCCGGCCGTGAAAAGAGGCTTGCCAGCGATCACAGCGTCACGGTGCGCGGCTGCGAGTGGTTTGACCATGCGTCAAACGAAGGTGGCCGCGCTGTCAGCTTTGTTCAAAAATATTACGGCAAAAGTTACGCCGAAGCCATGTCCATGCTGCTTGGCGAGAGCATGGAGCCGATTTATCCGCAGGCGAAAAAGCAGGAACAGGTCGATCAAAAGCCATTCGCGCCGCCCGTTCCGAACGCGAATATGCACCGCGTATTTGCATATCTGCTCAAAACGCGCGGACTGGATGCCGACGTGGTTTCGTATTTCGCGCGTAAGAAAATGCTCTACGAGGACGCGGCGCATCACAATGCTGTGTTCATTGGCACAGATGAAGGAAACTGCCCACGCCATGCGCATCTGCGCAGCACGAACAGCTTCGGCAAAGCCTTTCGCCTGAATGTCGAATCCAGCGACCCGCGCTACAGTTTTCATCATGCCGGAACCGACGGGAGCCTTTATGTTTTTGAAGCGCCCATTGATATGCTGTCGTATATCTCTATGAATCCACATCAGTGGCAGGAGCACAGCTATGTCGCTTGCTGCGGCACGTCCCCAATTCCGGTGATGCAAATGCTGAAACCCGATACGCAGATTGTCTATCTTTGCCTTGATAACGACGATGCCGGACACAAAGCCAGTGAACGAATGGCAGAGCTTTTGCATGAACGCGGCATCATGACAGAACGTCTCGTGCCGGAACTGAAAGACTGGAACGACGATCTTCTCCATGCCCAGAAGGAGGAATTAGCTCCATGCCTGAGTCTATGACCCCGTTGGTTGCCGTTGGTGTGATAGGCGCGTTATTCGTTCTTCTGCTTTCACTTCTAACAAACGACTACTCCCTGAACAACATCAAATCCAAAACCGTTGGAGACGGTCAGTACGGCACAGCGCGCTGGGCCACAGATCAGGAGATCCGAAAAGCCTACGTCACGGTTCCCTTTGATGTTGCATCATGGCGCGCCGGGAAGAGACGCCCGACCGTGCAGGGACTGGTTCTCGGCAGTGTGCAGCGCGGCAAGCGGCTGGAGGCGTTGGTGGACCGCGACGATGTGCATTGCCTCATGATCGGTGCATCCGGTGTCGGCAAGACTGCATTTTTTCTATATCCCAACATCGAATTTGCCTGCGCTTGTGGCATGAGCTTCCTGATTTTGGATACCAAAGGTGACCTCGCGCGCAACTGCGGAAGGATCGCGCAGAAGTACTATGGCTATCGCGTATCAGTGGTCGACCTGCGCAACCCGATCCGCTCGGATGGAAACAATCTGATGACGTTGGTCAACCGCTATATGGACGTGGCCCGTGAGCATCCGGACAACCTTGCAGCACGGGCGAATGCAGAAAAATATGCGAAGATCCTCGCCAAAACCATCGTCAATCCGGGCGGCGACGAGCAGGATCGTGGACAGAACTCGTACTTCTATGACGCAGCAGAGGGCGTGCTGGCAACCGTGATCATGACGCTGTCGGAGTTTATTCCAACGGACAGCGCGGGGCATGACAAGCGGCACATCATGTCTGTGTTCAAGCTGGTGAAGGAACTGATGGCTCCCATGGGAAAGAAGAATGGATTTCAGGTTCTGATAGACAGCCTGCCGGATACGCATAAGGCAGGCTGGATGGCGACCGCAGCAACCAGTTCCTCCGAACAAGGCATGGCTTCCGTCATGTCCACGGTGCTGTCCAGATTAAATTCGTTCATTGATTCCGAGCAGGAGCAGGTGCTTTGCTATGACAGCCCGATCGATGCGGAGCACTTCGCGTCCGAGAAGTGTGCAATTTTTCTAATCATCCCGGAAGAAGACCCGACGAAACACTTCATGGCGGGCCTCATGATCCAGAACCTGTCGCGAGAGCTGTTCTCCATTGCGGACGCTAACGAAGGAAAGCTAAAAAAGCGCGTGGTATTTTACTGCGACGAATTTGGGACGATGCCGCCCTTTGACGTTCTGCCGCTGTTCTCCGCTGGGCGAAGCCGCAAGCTGACGCTTGTACCGATCATCCAGAGTCTTGCGCAGCTCGAAAAAAATTACGGCAAAGAGGGTGCGGAGATCATAGCCGATAACTGTCAGGACACCATCTTTGGCGGCTTTGCACCGAACAGCCAGACGGCAGAAACGCTCTCCAAAGCTCTCGGCAGCCGGACCGTTTTGACCGGCTCCATCAGTAAGGGAAAGGACAGCAACAGCCAGAGCTTGCAGATGGCAGAGCGCGCATTGCTCTCTCCGGATGAACTGAAAAGTCTCCCGAAGGGAGAATTTGTTGTCATGAAAACCGGCACGCACCCGATGCGCACGAAGCTGCAATTATATTTCAAATGGGGCATCAAGTTTGAAGAACCATATCAAACGCCAGAGCGCGCCCAGCGCGAGGTCTACTACGCAGGAAAGGAGGAATTGCTGATGAATATCAAGAAAAGCCTGTATTCCCAGCCAAGGCCGGTCTCAATACCGAAAGCGGATGACTATATGAGCAGCTACGGCGACAAATGAGCTTCTTCGGCTCCATCTATGCTGATCCTGACTTGCCGCATCGAGCGCGGACAGTCTATATGTATCTCCGCGACCGCGCAGGCGGCGGGAGCTGCTGGCCGGGTGTGAAAACCATTGCCCGCGACCTGCATCTCTCGCCGCGCACAGTGCAAAGGGCGTTGAACGATCTGGAACGTGCCGGATACATCCAGCGCCAGCGCCGGCACCGCGAAAACGGAAGCTGCACGTCAAATTTATACATTATAGCAAATGAGGTCAAATAGCAAACGCGGACGCTCCCGCCAAGGGGAACATCCGCGTGTTTGCTGTCACCAGCGCCGCGACACCACGGCGCAGCTTGAAGGGTCAACTCTAGCTGAGAACCAATACAGAAAGAAAAATCTGAATCTAAGAAAGGATGTTTCTATGCGAAAAATCAAGTTCATATCCATTCTGCTGGTGCTGTCGATGCTGCTGACGGTACCGGTTTTTGCTTTTTCCACAGGCTTTACGGACGTGTCGGAGAAAGCAACTTACGCGGAAGCCGTTTCATATCTTGCCGACGCTGGCATCCTGAGAGGAACAGCATCCGGCAGATTCTCACCGAACGAGAAGATCACGGTCAGCCAGTGGGCGACGATGCTCTGCCGCGCGTTTGATACCGAGCCGGAAGGCACTTCATGGCAAGAAACTGGCACGAATGCTGTCCAGATCGCCGTCCGCAGCGGCTGGTTAGACCCGACTGCGGTTTGGGATAAAAACGGCTTTATCTGCCGCGGCGAACTCTATCGGACTGCATTCGCGGCAGCCGGAATCCCAATCTATGACGCAACGCTTTACGGATTGGACTGGTTGTCCGACAGTGAAAATGCTCTGCGCGTCGGAAAAGCGTTTGGGCTTTGTGCTGAAAATAAGACGGCAGCAGAACTCGTCACACGCGCCGAAGCTGCGCAGCTTGGCCGCGCGGATGTAGTCCATGAGCGCGTTGTCGCACAGCAGCTCAAACGCCGTCAGCGCGCCGCCGCTCATGGCCGCCGCGCCGGCAGCCGCCGCATTGCCCAGCCACGTGTTGCCGTAGAGCGCGGTGAGCGCCTCGGCCGAGTCGAACGCCGCGAGCACGCGGTCCGTGCCGATCGTGCCGCCCGGGATGAGCGCAGTCTTGAGAAAGTCCGCGTCCTTGGCCATGCGGCGCGTGCGCACGGCAGCGCGCAGGTTCGCGCTGTCGATCTGCAGCTGCACATAGCCTCTGGCAAAGCCGCCGTCGCTCAGGCCGTCGGAAAGCGCGAGCATCTGCGCGAAATACGCGCGGTCGAGCTCGAAGTCCGCTGCCTGCGGATTGGTCGTGCGCGCCAGGATCGCGGCGGCGCTGACCATGGCCTGCGCCAGAATGGGCGGGATGTCGCGGTAGTCCTCCTCGAGAAACGCCGTGAGCAGTTTCTGCGGCGCCACGGTGCCGCGCTGCGACAGGATCGCATCGCACTCCACGCCCATCGCCCGCGCCTTGATGAGCGCCTTGGCATTGTGGTAGTCATACTTGAGGCGGAACAGCTGCACGAGCTGCGCCTCCGGGACCATGCCCTCGACCTCATCGAACAGCGCCGCGATGTGCGCCTCGAGCGCAGCGCCGGCTTCCTTCGCGGACAGGCCGCTCAGGTCGCCGTAGCCGCATTCCTCCAAGATCTTGGCCGCCTCGTCGTTCGTGGGCGCGTCGATCATGCGCTCCATGCGCTCAGCGGAAAGCATTTTGGTCTCGCGGGCTGCCAGCATTGCCGTAATCGCAAGGTAATTCGTATCTTTTACTTTAGACAATTCGGTTCCTCCCTCATGCGGCGCAGCACTCTGCGCCCCATATAGGATAATTCATTCCCCCCGCACGGGGGCGGGGCAGGTCACGCGCCGAACAAGACCTCGGCAACCTGAGCAGCCAGATCACTGCGGCAGAGCTCTGCGATCGTCTCCACGGCACAGTTAACCTCGATATCTCCCTGCTGGAGCACAAACCCGGCGCGCAGGTCGCGCGTGGCCTGGCTCATGGTGAGCCGGCCGGGCTTGCCCTGCTGCGCGAGCAGCGCATTGGCAGCGTCCACGACCGCCTGACCGCACGCGGCCTGATCCTTGGCGTTGAACACCAGGGTCTCGGTGCCGGTCGTCGCGGCCTGCGCGGCGAGTTTGGCCAGATACGCCACGTAGTCCGCCTGCGGCATGGTGCAGATCTTATCGGGCGCGGCGGCAAACGCCGCGTCGACCATCTCCTGCTTGAGGGCAAGGACGCTCTTTCTGGCTTCCATTTCCGCCAGACGGCCCATGCGCTGCACGCGGTCCTCGCACGCTTTCACACCGTCGCGGACGCGGGCCCAGTACTGGTCCTGCGCCTGTTTGTCATAATCGGCACGGATCTCGGCGCACCTGGCCTCGGCTTCGGCCGCGATGGCCTTCGCCTGCTCCTGCGCGTCCGCCTCGATGCGGCCGGTGATTTTTTCAATACCATTCATAGATCTTTGTTCCCTTCTGTCGGAAGAGGATGGGGATTACTTCAAGCCGTTGAGCATCAGGAAGGATGCCAGCAGGCAGAGGATGGCGTAGAACTCAACCGTGATGCAGAAGATCATGCCCTTGGACCAGTCGTCGGGCTTCTTGGCCAGAATGTTCAGGGACGCGGCAGCGACCTTGCCCTGAGCGATGGCGGAGATCAGACCGCCGAGCGCGATCGGCAGGCAGGCTGCGAAGTACTGCAGGCCCTGAGCGACGGTCAGCGGAGCGGCAGCGTTGGCAGCGAAGATCTGATTCTGAGCCAGGAACCAGATAACGAAGCCGTACAGGCCCTGGGTGCCCGGGATGACCTGCATGATCATCGCTTTGCCGAACTTGCTGGGATCTTCCGAAACGAGACCTGCGCCGGCCTCACCGGCGATGCCGGTGCCCTTTGCAGAGCCAATGCACGCGAGCGCCGCTGCGAGCGCAGCGCCGAGAAGGCCGAGAGCCAGACCACCGATGGATTCGAGAAATGCCATTTTCATTTTCCTCCTTAAATATCTCTTGAATACGAATGATTAGAAATTATGATTTTCCACGTCGACATAGCGCGTGTTGATCTCGAGCGGGCGGAACGGTTTGCCGCCGTCGACATAGAACTTGCCGAAGAACTCCAGGCACTGCAGACGCAGGTCATGCACGAAGCAGCCGAGCAGGTTCAGGCCGAAGTTGAGCAGATGGCCCAACAGGAAGATGATGATGAACACGATCATCGACACGACCGTCACGCCGCCGCTCGACGGCATCGCGGCGAGGGTGTTGAACACCTGCGCGATGACGCTGCCGGCCAGCATCAGAGCCATGAGTCGGGAATACGAGAGAATGTCGCCGAACCAGCCGGTCAGGCCGTTGTAGACCGCGCCGAACACGGCGGTGACTTTGCCGAAGCCCTTGGCCTCGCGGCCGGAACCGTAGATCAGCATCAGAACGCCGATGCACAGCACGACCGGCACGCCGCCGATGTTGCCGATCTTGAGCACGAACAGCGCCAGGCCCGCGAAGATCACGAACCAGGTGCCCTCGTTGAAGATCGCATCGCCGACCTTGCCCTGACGGCACTCCATGACCATGTTCACGACCATGCCGGTCGAGAGCTGGATGAAACCGAGCACCATGGCGCCGATGAGGATCTGCGTCGTATCGGTCAGCGGGTCGAGCAGCGGGCTTGTCAGAATGCCGAGCTTGACGTCGTGACCGAACATCTTCACGATCGTCGGCACGGCGTTGCCGAAGAAGCCGCCTGTCACGATGCCGAGCAGGAACGTCGACACGCCGCAGGCGAACAGCAGCTCGCAGAAATACTTGCTGCCGCGTTTCGGCTTCATCTTGCCGAGCGCAACGAGCGCCGCGATCATCATCACAAGGCCGTAGCCCATGTCCGCCATCATGATGCCGTAGAACAAAATGAAAAACGGCGCCATGAGCGGGTTCGGATCGACCGTGCCGTAGGCCGGCAGGCTGTACATGTTCGTGACCATGTTCAGCGGTTCGGTAAATTTGTTGTTTTGGAGCTTGACCGGCACCTCGGGGTACTCGTCCTCCGTGGGATCGGCCAGATCCCAAGCGCAGTCATACTTTGCGAGCACCGCGGTGAGCTTGGCCTCCTCCGGCGCCGTGAGCCAGCCGCGCATGCACACGACGCTCTCGGTACCGACCAGGCGCTCTTCCGCCTCCGCGCGGCCGAGCTTCACGCTCGCGCGGTCGATGCAGAGCTTGAACGCATCCCGGTGCGGGGCAAAGGCGGCAATATTCGTCTCCGCCTGCTCACGCCTGCGGGTGACGTCCGCGATCTGCTGCTGCGCGTCCTCAATGTTCTGCTTTGCCGTGCCCGGCGCGCCGTTCAGGTTTGCCAGCGTGAAGCCGGACGCGCGCAGCGCCGTGATGGCTTCCGTCAGCTCCTCTTTCAAACAAATGAGCAGCACATAGTGCTGTTCCTTGTCCGAAGAGATCTCATACAGCTGCGACTCGGGCGCAGCGTCCGCCAGCGCTTTTGCAGTCTCGGCAAGATCCACTGCCGCGGGCAGCATACCCAGAGAAATGCGGGTCCTTACGGTTTCGCCCAGATCCAGCGGCAGGTCGAGTGTCTGCCACGGGCGCAGGGCCTCCATATTGCTGCGGAGCTTAGCCTCCTCGCCGTTGTAGCGGCGCACGGCCGCCTCCAGCTCCTCGATCTGTGCGACTGCATCGAGCTCCTGACGGTACGCACCGTCATCCAGGAAATCCGCCTCCGTGACCTCCGGCCGGGAGCTGAGCAGCCTGGACTTGACCGGCGCATACTTGTCGAGCAGCTTGAGCGCGGCGGTCAGGCGCGTGAGTTCACTGCGCACCTCCGTCACATTGCCGCTCTCCTGACGCAGGACTGCGGCAGATTCCGCGTCCGCAAGCAAGGCGTCCGGTTCCGAGATCTGCACGCAGCCGAGCAGCATCAGATCCCGGAGCAGCTCATCTTTCTGCCGGCGAACGACCATGAGCCGCAGCTTTTTCATGTGTACAATGGCCATCAGCCGTTCACAATCCTTTCCACGATGAGTGATGCAGCCCGATCCAGATTGGTCTTAGCCTTGATGCGCATGGCAGCTTCCTTGTTCTTGGTCTCCGCCGCCAGCGTTTCCGCATCCGCCTTCGCCTTTTCATCCGATTTGGCCCGCAGCGTCTGCAGCTCCTGCTGCGCCTTACCGACGGCAGCCTCTATCACTGCCTTTCCCTCGGCCTGGGCCGCTTCCACTGCCGCCGCAGCGGCTGCCTGCGCGTCGGCTTTGATCTGTCTGGCCCGGTTTTCTGCGTCACTGATCGTTGTTATCGCCTCAAATGACATCCGTACACCTCCCTACGAATCAAACTGTTATTATGCCGCGCAACGCCCGTTTTCACGAACTGTTTCTACATAATGTAGGTATTTTACCTTATTCATCGCTGTTAATCAAGTAAAACTGCCCAAAATTGTCTGTCAAAATTCAAACACCTATGTGTTAAAAAACTATTGATCCTGCTAGCTTTTTCACGTCATTGACGAAAATTTAACGTTATCGGATTTGCATGATTTCTCGCAATGGGAACATTCATAATTTCTGATGAAAAAATGAACAAAATGTTGGGAAATGCAAGATTTCAACACTTAAAATGTTTTTCCACTTGCTATTGTGCCGGAAATAGCCTATAATATTTTTGCTAAAGTTAAAAAGTTTGAACTATATTCGCATATTCGGAGGTACTTTCATGGAAAGCAAACGCCGTTTCGGTGACCGCAAGGACGGCCGCCTGATCCAGTCCCTCGCACCGTTTTACAAGTTCATGCCCTACATCATGCCCACGAAGAACGACGCCTGCAATCAGTTTGAGGACTGCATTGAGATCACGAACACCGACCGCTGGCTGCGCCAGAAGCGCCTCGAGGGCTACAAGGGCCTCGGCTACCTGCATCTGTTCATTGCGGCCTACATCCGTATGGTCTCCATGCGCCCCGGCATCAACCGTTTCGTGGCCGGCCGGCGCATCTATGCGCGCAACAATATCGAGGTCGTGCTGACCGTGCGCCGCAGCATGTCCACCACCTCGAACGAGACGACCATCAAGGCCGTCTTCGCCCCGACGGACACGATCTTTGACGTCTACCGCAAGATGAACGAGAAGATCGACGAGATCAAGTACGGCGACCAGGACAACAACACCGAGCAGGTCGCCGGCGCGCTGCTGAAGCTGCCGCGTTTCCTGCTGCGCTTCGCCATCGGCTGCCTGCGCGTGATGGATTACTTCGGCGTCATCCCGCAGAAGCTGCTCGACGCCAGCCCCTTCCACGGCTCGATGATTATCACCGATATGGGCTCGCTCGGCATCCCGCCGATTTATCACCACCTGTACAACTTCGGCAACCTGCCGATGTTCATCGCCTTCGGCGCCAAGCGCAAGGCGGTCGAGCTTGACCGCGAGGGCAAGCCGGTCGAGCGCAAGTACATCGACTTCATGGCCGTCATGGACGAGCGCGTGTGCGACGGGTACTATTACGCCTCCTCGTTCAAGTACATGAAGATGTTCATGCACAACCCGGCGCTGCTGGAAGTCCCGCCCGAGAAAGTGGTCGAGGATCTGTTCTGAGCATCCATACCTGCATAAGGAAAAACCTCCTGCGCTGCAGGAGGTTTTTGCATTTGTACGGCCACCCGCGCCTCCGGCGTCGACCGAACCGCACGCGCGGCCGAACACAGCAGCAGCATGATGAGCATGACAAAGATCACAAAGCGGAGTTTCTTCACCGCTCCCCCCTCCTCTGCTTTCGTTTGACACCAGTATACACAGCCGCCGCAAAAAAAGCCGTCGCATCCTGACGGCGTACAGAAAACTTTGCGGAGGCAAAGATCCCCCGGCGCGGAGTGAGCCCGCACCGGGGGATTTTTACGCATTCAGGGCAGCGCGATGAACCGCGAAAAAACAGGGCCATCCGTTCGAATGGCCCTGTGAGATATTATGCCTCGTCGTCCTGATTTGTGCTGAACTCCGCCAGCGTCAGGCCGGGATTTTTCTGCTCCGCCCAGCGGATGCTCCACTCATTATTGAAAATGAGCAGGTTGTGGCCGCGGAAGTCCTGCACCCACTTCGTGTCGGAAGCGAGGTTGAGCGCCGTGGGGTCGGTGCCCTCGCTCGTGATCCAGCGGATATAGGAATACGACAGGTCGTGGCGGCGGATGTCGATGTTGTACTCGTTCTTGAGCCGGTACTCCAGCACCTCGAACTGCAGCACGCCGACCGCACCGACGATGACCTCCTCCATGCCGCTGTTCGGCTCGTGGAAGATCTGGATGGCGCCCTCCTGCGCGATCTGGGTGACACCCTTGACAAACTGCTTGCGCTTCATGGTGTCCACCTGCGAGATGACGGAAAAGTGCTCCGGCGCGAACGTCGGGATGCCCTCGAAGCGCACGCGCAGCTTCGGGTCGCAGATCGTGTCGCCGATGGAGAAGATTCCGGGGTCGAACACGCCGATGATGTCGCCGGCGTAGGCCTCATTGATGATCGCACGCTCCTGCGCCATGAGCTGCTGCGGCTGCGCGAGCTTGAGCGTCTTGCCGCCCTGCACGTGCAGGTACTCATGGTCGCGCTCGAACTTGCCCGAACAGATGCGCATGAAGGCGATGCGGTCGCGGTGGGCCTTGTTCATGTTCGCCTGAATTTTAAATACGAACGCGGAAAACGCCGGCTGCATCGGGTCGACCACGCCGTCGGCCGTCGTGCGCGGCAGCGGCGGCATCGTCATGTGCAGGAAGTTTTCCAGAAACGGCTCGACGCCGAAATTCGTCAGCGCGGAGCCGAAGAACACCGGGCTGAGCCGGCCGGCGCGCACCTCGTCGAGATCGAAGGCGTAGCCCGCGCCGTCGAGCAGCTCAATGTCCTCGGTCAGCTTTTCGCGCTGGCGCGGCCCAATCAGCTCGTCGAGCCGCTCAACGTCCGTGAGCTCGCACTCGATGGGGCGGATCTTGTTCTGCCCGCGGTGAAACTCCTGAAACGCGAGGATCTCGCGGCGGTCGCGGTCGAACACGCCCTTGAAGTCGTGCCCGCAGCCGATGGGCCAGTTGACCGGATAAGTGCCGATGCCGAACTCGTTTTCCAGCTGCTCCATGAGCTCAAACGGGTCGCGGGCCTCGCGGTCGAGCTTATTGATGAACGTGAAGATTGGGATGTGGCGCATGGCGCAGATCTTGAAGAGCTTGCGCGTCTGCGGCTCGATGCCCTTGGCCGCGTCAATGACCATGACGGCACTGTCCGCCGCCATGAGCGTGCGGTAGGTGTCTTCCGAAAAGTCCTGGTGGCCCGGGGTGTCGAGGATGTTGATGCAATAGCCCTCGTATTCAAACTGCATGACCGACGACGTGATGGAGATGCCGCGCTGCTTTTCGAGTTCCATCCAGTCCGAGACCGCGTGGCGCGCGGTCGCCTTGCCCTTGACCGAGCCGGCGAGCTGGATGGCCCCGCCGTACAGCAGCAGCTTTTCCGTGAGCGTCGTCTTGCCGGCGTCCGGGTGCGAGATGATCGCAAACGTCCGGCGGCGCTCGATTTCCTGTTTCAGATCCATAGTCCGCTCCTCTGTTGTTCTTTCGAATATCAAACCTAGATAGTATACCCGATTTTTCCCGCGAGTGCAACAAAAACCTGCCCGTCAGGCCGTCTGCTCGCGCAGATAGAGCGTGAGTGTGGCGAGGAAGATGTCCCTGGCGTCGTAGCGCGGCGTGAGCGGGGCGAGCTGCGTGAAGAAATGCTCGCTGCCCAGCGACGCGCACAGCGCGTGCGCGCGCTCGAGCTCCGGCGTGTCCTCATCCTCCGCAAGGCGCATGGCCAGCTCCGGCAGCAGGAGCTTGAGATCGTAGATCTCCCCGCGCGGATAGGCATACGCCTCGAGCACGCACTCCGCGCCCGCGAGCGCGCAGGCCGTCAGGTCGCTGTGCTGGTCGCTGAGGACGCGGTCGGTCAGCGGCGTGTCGCTGCGGAAAAAGTCCAGCATGGAGTCCGGCGGCGTCAGCTCCCGGCGCAGCAGCCAGAGCAGATAGTCGCGCGCGACGCCCTCGATCAGCGTCTGCCCGTCGGGTTCGAACGTGTAGGTATGGCCGATATAGCTGCCGAGCACGCGCAGCGTGTCCGTATAGCCGAGGGCGATGCTGTGACGCAGCGCGTCGGGGTCGAACTCCAGCAGCTTGCCCAGCGGCTCTGCCGGGGCGATGTAGGTCACGAGCGGGTGGTTTGCGTATTTTTTCTCCGGTGTCTCCGGCTTGAGGCCGATGGCGATGACGCGGTCAGCGCCGAGGCGAAACGCCGTGCCGATCGGCAGATTGTCCGAGTACGCGCCGTCGAGGTAGTTCTGCCCGTCGATCTCGCACATCGGAAACATCGGGTAGCACGCCGACGACGCGAGGATCCACTGCGGCAGGTAGCCGGGCGCAATGTCCTGCTTGCACACCTCGACCGGCTGGAACGACGGGAAACGCGCCGTCATGAGTCCGAAATCCACCGGCGAGGCGAAAAAGCGCGCCTCGTCGAGATATTGGTGCACGAGCGCGCGGTACGGCGTGATGTCCGCCGTACGGCGGTTGAGGTCCGCCCAGTCCTTCACACGCGCGATGAGCTGCTCCGGGTGCTCAGCCAACGCCGCCAGCTCGCGCTTTTCGTGCGGCGTGGCGTCGGCGCGCTCGAGCATGATCTGCTCTTCCGTGATGTGCGTCCAGAGCTCCCACGCGCGGTCAAAATCGCCCTGCACCATTAGCGCCGCCGTGACCGAGCCGATGGACGTGCCCGTAACGATGTCAAACGGGATGCCCAGCTCCCGCATCGCCTTCCACGCGCCGACCTGATACGCGCCCTTTGTGCCGCCGCCGGCCAGCGCGATCGCCTGCTTCATGGTACATCCCTCCTTCTTGGTTCCTGAATGAATAGTTTACACGCAGCGGGTGCAAAAAGTCAATTCCGAATGAAAAGCACCGGAGGACAGATCGTCCTCCGGTGCTTTTTCACGCCCGCAGCAGGGCGCGGCGGGTCTTCCAGTCCGGCAGATAGCGCGCGATGAGCGCGTAAAACTCCGCGCCGTGGTTCATGTAGCGCAGGTGCGCCAGCTCGTGCACAACGACGTAGTCGATCGCCTCCGGCGGGTACTGCATCAGCCGCCACGAAAAGCAGATGTGCCCCCGTGAGCTGCAGCTGCCAAAGCGCGTGCGCGCGCCCGTGATGCGCATCTGCGTCGGGTAGAGGCCCATCTGCTCGGAATAATACGCCACGCGCTGCGGCAGGCAAGCCTTCGCCTGCCGGATGTAGGCCGCCCGCTCGGCGTCCGTCGGCTCGGGGTGTGCAGCAGCGCGGGCCTCCTGTTTGGCCAGCCCGCGCGCGATCCAGTCAGCGTGCGCGGCAACAAAGCGGTCGATCACCGCTTGAGACGCCCGGTACGGCGCGCGCACGATCACACGCCCGCCGCGCAGCTCGAGCGCCAGCGTGCGGCGGCCGGAGCGAATGAGTTCATACGGCTGCATGGCCTGTCCTCCCCTTTTCCGTGGTATGCAAAAAATCACTCCGCGATCGCTTCTAATTCTTCCAACGACAGCGCCCGAATCAAAACCGCGTCGTCATTGGTGTCCTGCACATAATTCTTGAGCTTCGCCAAGGCGCAAAAATAGTCACTGTCTCCGATCACACAGTCTTTTGTCGTGCTGACCAGAACGATCTTCCAATCCGCCACCGGCTTTCCATCCACCGCATATTCCTTTTGCGGGGCTTTCGGCAAGACCGTCTCTGTCCCCTCTGTTAACGCGATTGCTCCAAATGGAGCACCATCCGGTTTGCCATAAAACTTCGGCGCAGCGAAGTATGCGCGGCTCCAATCTACGGGTGGCTTCTCTGCCCTTGCTTTGTGAAACAGACTCATTGCATATCTCCTACCCTTATTTTTTACTTTGTGAAACAGCATACACCATCCGCGGCGCGGTGGCAAGCTTGGCAGCCGCCGCGCGGTGTGCTATGATGGGGACATCCATTCTTTGAGGTGATCGTATGTTCCGGATCGGCTGTCACATTTCCTCCGCAGGCGGGTATCTCGCCATGGCAAAGCGCGCGGAGGCGCTGGGCGCAAACACGTTCGCGTTCTTCACGCGCAATCCCCGCGGCGGCAGCGCCAAACCCATTGAGGAAACAGACATTGCGGCCTTTCACGCCGAGTGCGCCCGCGCGGGCATCGACCGGCTGGTCGCGCACGCGCCCTACACACTCAACCCCTGCGCAGCCAAGGCGAACGTGGCGGAGTTTGCGCGCATGGCCTTTTCCGACGACCTGCAGCGCATGGAGCACACGCCCGGCCAGCTCTATAATTTTCACCCCGGCAGCCACGTCGGGCAGGGCATCGACGTGGGCATCAAGAAGATTGCCGCGCTGCTCAATGAGGTCCTCTTTCCCGACATGACCACGACCGTCCTGCTCGAGACCATGGCCGGCAAGGGCAGCGAGGTCGGCGGCCGCTTCGAGGAGCTGCGCGCCATCATTGACCGCGTGGAGCTGCAAGCGCACATCGGCGTCTGCCTCGACACGTGCCACATCTGGGACGCGGGGTATGACATCGCCGGCGACCTTGACGGTGTGCTCTCGGAGTTTGACCGCGTGATCGGGCTCGAGCGCCTGCACGCCGTGCACCTCAACAACAGCCTCAACCCCTGCGGCAGCCACAAGGACCGGCACGCAAAGCTGCTCGACGGCTGCATCCCGCCGGAGGCGCTCGTGCGCGTCACCCGGCACCCGGCGCTGGCGGAGCTGCCGTTCATCCTCGAGACGCCGAACGACGACGCCGGGTACGCGCAGGAGATCGCCTGGCTGCGCGCGGCGCAAAAATAGCGGAATCTTTGCCTCCACTGTCCTGATTATTGGACTTTGCATGTGCTATGCTGTGATAAAAGGGAGAAAACAGAAACACAACATGGACATGGGAGGAGAAGAATCATGACCCTGCGAACGTACATTGACCACGCGATCCGCGACGGTGCCGCCTTTGACGCTGTCATCTGCGGCTGCGATGTGCAGCAGACCTTCTGCTGGCAGCCGGACATGTGCATCACAGACGCCTGCGAGGCGGAGTACCACCCGCTGCTCGACGCCGAGATCCGCGTCCTGGCCGCCGCGCCGGGCGAGCGGTTTTCCATCATCGAGATCTGCACGGACAGGCTCTTTCTCGGCGACGCCTTTTCGCAGTGCGCGGCGGGCTACTGCAGCCCGCGCGAGTACCGGCGGCTGTTCCGCGCCGGATAAAACAAGCGGCAGCGCCCGCCCCC
>OOBN01001694.1_pt1 | contig 15312 bp, 10 predicted proteins | sample 1671091 | NCBI WGS metagenome assembly OOBN01 (sample SAMN06348121, study PRJEB24527) | human gut metagenome | biome: human gut; feature: ankylosing spondylitis patient; material: feces | host: Homo sapiens | place: China | collected 2015-10 | reverse complement strand
CCTGTTTTGCCTGCGGAGAGGGATCTCCTGACGGCAGGCCGGTCCCATGGGCAAAAGGGACCGGGCGTCTGGCAGGACAGCATTCCATATAGCGGGCGGCCGTCCGCTGTCTGGCAGAAAAATTCCCAGGGGGAAACATTTCGGCCCGCCCCGGCGTATATAGGGTGAAAGCGCTTTTCAAACGAGAGAAAGGAGGCATTGCATGGAAGAGGCTGAAATCCTGCTGCGCAATGCCATGGAACACCACGGTGCCGCCGTCTACCGGCTGGCCCTGTGCCGGATGCAGAGCGTCCAGGACGCAGAGGACGTGTACCAGGACGTGTTTCTCCGGCTGCTGGGCCAGGAGGCATCTGCCTGGGACGGGGAGCATCTGCGGGCCTGGCTGCTGCGGTGCACGGTGAACCGGTGCCATGACCTGCACCGCTTCCGCCTGCGGCGTCCGGTGCTGGCGCTGGCGGACCTGCCGGAGACGGCCGCGGAAGCGGACAGCGGCGCCGCAGAGCTGTGGGACGCAGTGGCCCGCCTGCCGGAAAAGCTGCGCGTCCCCATCCACCTGTATTATGCCGAGGGATATTCCACGGAGGAGATCGCCGGGCTGCTGGACATTCCGGCGGCCACAGTCCGCACCCGGCTCCGCCGGGCCCGAAAAAGACTCAAAGACCTGCTGGGAGGAGACGACCATGAAGAAGAACGACTATCAGAATTTGATGGAGCATATCCAGCCCCCCGCCGGGCTGAATGACCGGGTGCTGTCCGCCGCCCGGCAGACGGCGGGAGCGCAGAAGGAGACGACCGGCCCCAAACATCTGGCGCCCGGAAAGCGGCGCCCGGTGCTCCGGGCGGCAGTATGCGCCGCCTGTGCACTGGCGCTGGTGGTAGGTTCTGTAACGCTGGGGCCCATTGGCGGCGGAGAGCCCGGAGAGAGCGGCGCGCCGGTAACAGCCCTGCCCAGCTTCTCCTTCGGCCTGACGGCTTATGCCGCTGACACGGGGGAGCGTTACGAGGCGAACGCCAACGGGGGGCTGGCCTTCAGCACAGCCGGTCAAGTCTCCTGGTCTGCCGAGGGCGGCCACTACACCGGCTGTCTGTTCCAGGTGACCGGGGAGAACATTCGAACCATTTCCCTTGCCATTGACCGAGAGGCGCTGTACCGCAGCAGAACTCTGACCAACCTCTCCAGAGAAGAGGTGCAGAACTATCTCGATGCCGAGGCCAACGGCACGGAGTACCGGCTTTCCAGCGGCGAAGGAGTGATCCATGCCGTTTATGGCGAGGAGGAAGAGGGGCCCCTGACCATGGAGGTGGTGACGGATCTGGGCGCTGCCGTCACGGAGGGCTATGACCCGGAGGTGCGCTATGGATTCCTGATTCCGGACACCGGCGATATCGACTGGGACAGGGATCCCCGGGTGGCGAATCAGGAGAGCATCGACCGGATGGACGGCGCTCGGCTGACGGTGACGGTGACCTTCACTGACGGTTCGGAGCAGACCAAGACCTACACGCTGTCCACAGGGCGGCTGAAGGTGGAATATGACGCAAACAGCCCCGGCGGGATCCTCCTGCCCCAGTTGGCCGGTGATGAAGACCCGTGGCTCTACGGCGTCTATGCGGTGGATGAGACGGCCAGCCGTTTCCTCCAGTGGCCGGTGCAGGGAGCCAACACCATCAGCCTCTCCAACCCCTATGGTACCCCCCGGTGGCAGCCGGGCGGCAAGACCTGTGAAACTCACACCGGAATCGACATTGCCGCGCCGGAGGGCGAGGCAGTCCTGGCCGCAGCGGGCGGCACTGTGGTGGAGTCCGGCTATGACGTGGAGCGAGGCAATTATGTGGTGATCGACCACGGGGACGGCCTTTCTACCCTATATGGCCAGTGCCGGGACTTTACGGTGGAGGAGGGCGACACCGTCCGGGCCGGGGAGATGATCGGTGCCGTGGGGAAGACCGGCATGGCAACAGGGGCCCATCTCCACTTTGAGGTCCGCCAGGACGGAGAGCCCCAGAACCCGGTGGCCTATTTTGACAGCGACGTGCGGGACACCCTCCGCATGGGCTGACCGGTCCTCTGTGAAAAGAACAGTGAGCGCGGCGCGGAATTTGTTCCGCGCCGCGCTCGTCTTTTCAAAAATCCACTCATGTCATCGGGCGGACCGGAACGCATTGTAGAGCCGGAAGAGATCCTCCAGGGCGGCGCACAGATCTGCCCGGGCGGACTGGCGGGCTACCTCCCAGGGCACGGCGCGACGGTTGGTGGACACGATAGCGGTGACGCCCTCTTGATAGGCGTCCTCCGCGCCGGGGGCCACGTCGCCCACTACGGCCACCACCGGGATCCGTGTCTGCCGGGCCCGGTGGGCGATGCCGATGACCACCTTGCCCCGAAGGCTCTGACAGTCGATACGGCCCTCGCCGGTCAGGACCGCGGTGGCACCAGGCAGCAGGGCATCGAAGCCCACGGTGTCCAGGACTGTCTCGATCCCCATCTGCAGGCGACTGCCCAGGAAGGCCATCACACCGGCTCCCATGCCGCCGGCGGCGCCAGCACCGGGAAGGTCTGCGATCTCCCGGCCCAGGTCCTGGCGGATCACCTCCGACAGGTGGCGCAGATTCCGGTCCAGACGGGTCACCATATCAGGGTCGGCCCCCTTCTGGGGGCCGAAGACGGCGCTGGCGCCATTGGGACCGCAGAGGGGGTTGTCCACATCGCACATGGTCACGATCTCCACACCGTTCAGCAGGGGGAAGCGATGGGACATGTCGATCCGGCACAACCGGTCCAGCGTGCCGCCTACAGGGACGTACTCCGCCCCGGTGCCGTCCAGAAAGCGGACGCCCAGAGCGGCGGCACAGCCGCAGCCGCCGTCGTTGGTGGCACTGCCGCCCAGGCCCAGAATGATGCGCCTGGCGCCGTCCCGGATCGCCGCCAGAATCAGCTCTCCCACGCCGTAGGTGGTGGCTCCCTCAGCACAGAGACGGCCCTCCATCAGGGGCAGGCCTGCGGCGGCGGCCATCTCGATCACGGCGGTGTAGCCATCGGCCAGCAGACCGTAAAAACCAGAGATCTTACGAAAATCCGGACCGGTGCAGGGCACCTCTACCCGGTGGCCGCCCATGGCGGCCAGAAACGCCTCCACGCTCCCCTCGCCGCCATCCGCCACGGGAATGGAGACCACCTCTGCATCCGGCACGTGGCGCAGAAGGGCCTCCCGCATCAGCTGGCAGATCTCCAGGGAGGACATGGTCCCCTTGAAGGAGTCCGGCATGAGAATCCACTTTGACATGAGTTTCCTCCTCTCTGGATGCGCGGGGCGGGCGGAAGTCCCGCCCCGGTCCGGTCACGGGTTGACCACGTTGATGGGGGCGCCCTGAAGGTAGGCCCGCACGTTGTCCACGGTGCAGTCCATGATGCGCTGGCGGCTCTCCCTGGGGGCCCAGGAGATATGGGGGGTGAGGATGCAGTTCTTGGCGGTCAGCAGGGGGTTGTCGCCCCGGATGGGCTCTGTGGACACCACATCCAGCCCGGCGGCCGCCACCTTGCCGGAGTTCAGGGCGTCCGCCAGGTCCTGCTCCACCACCATCTGGCCCCGGCTGTTATTGATGATGATGACCCCGTCCTTCATCTTGGCGATGTTCTCCCGGTTGATGATGCCGGTGTTGAAGGGGAACAGGGGCATTTGGAGGCCCAGAACGTCGGACCGGGCGAACAGTTCGTCCAGGGAGACGTACTCCACCCCCAGCTGCAGAGCTTCGTCCCGCTGGCGCATGTCGTAGGCGATGACATGCATCCCCAGGGCCGATGCGATGGCGGCAGTGTGGATGCCGATGTTCCCGCAGCCAAGCAGGCCGTATGTCTTTCCCGCCAGCTCGATCAGGGGGTAGTCCCAGTAGCACCAGTCCGGGCACTGTTCCCATTTCCCGCTCTTTACCGTATCATTATGATAACCGATGTGATGGCAGATTTCAAGCAGCAGGGCGATGGCAAACTGGCTGACGGAATGGGTGCCGTAGACCGGCACGTTGGAGACAGGGATGCCCTTCTCTTTTGCGCAGGCTATGTCCACCACGTTATAGCCGGTGGCCAGCATGGCGATGAAGCGCATGGAGGGACAGGCGTCCATCACTCGGCGGGAGATGGGGGTCTTGTTGGTGAGGACCACCTCCGCACCGCCGATCCGGGAGATGATCTCGTCCTCATCGGTGAGGCTGGTGCGGTCGTAAACCGTCAGGTCTCCCAGCTTCTCCAATTCTCCCCAGCTGAGATCGCCGGGGTTTTCCGTGTATCCGTCCAAAATGACGATGTGCATTTCATTCCTCCTGTCTGTGTGTCCCCCGGCCCGCAGGGGCCGGGGGACAGCCGATTCCACTGGAAAGTCAGCAGGATTGCAGCAGTTCCAGCGGGACGCCGTACCTGACGGCCAGATCCGCGAAGTCCTGCTCAATGGCGGGGCTGATGTCGATACCCTCCCGCTCCGCCTGCCGGGTCAGATGGAACTCGATCTCCCCGGGGATCATGATCTCCCGGAAGCCCGGTGCCGTGGGGGCGGCCTTCAGCTCATCATACATGGCGTCGGTCCGGGCTTTGAAGGTTTCCAGATCCACGAATCTGCCGATGTCGATGGCGCCCATGAAGTACCCCACACCGGAGGGCTCCTTGGGATCCTCGAACATCCGGGGGATTTGGCGGCTGTTGTTGCCGCCGCAGAGGCAGCAGCAGATCACGTCGATAATCAGGGCCAGGGCGTAGCCTTTGGCGCCGCCCAGGGGTGTCAGGGCACCCTTGTTGGCTACAGCGGGGTCTGTGGTGGGGCTGCCGTCCGGAGCCAGGGCCCAGTTGTCGGGAATGGACTTGCCCTCCTTCAGGGCCAGAGCGATCTTGCCCTTGGCCACGGTACTGGTGGCCATGTCCAGCACCAGATCCGGGTACTTGCCGGAGGGCACCGCCACCGTCAGGGGATTGGTGCCCAACATGGCGGTGGCACCGCCGAAGGGAGCCACCAGGGCGGGGGAGTTGCAGATGTTGAAGCCGATCATGCCCTCCGCCGCGGCCTGCATGGCGTAGAAGCCGCCGAAGCCGTAGTGAGAGGCATGATTTACGGTGCAAAAGCTGACACCGTATTCCTTGGCTCGCCGGATGCACGCCTGCATGGCGGCAGTGCCGATGGTGGAGCCCATGCCGTTGTTTCCGTCCATAGAGAACACGGCACCGCTGTCCATGGTGATGGTGGGCTGGGCGGTGGCGGAGGTGCACCCCCGCTCGATGCGGGTCACATAACCGCTCAGGCGGGTCATGCCGTGGGAGCGGACGCCCCGCATGTCGCTGAACAGCAGGTTCTTCAGCAGCGTCTCGGCGTCCTGGTGGGACATACCTGCCTTCTCCGCCACCTGAATGCCGAACTGCCGCAGGGATTCGACTGTGTATTTCATGGGAAAGACCTCTTTCTACAGATGTTCTTGCTTCGGCGCAATGGCCGCCCGGCGGCGCTGCATCTCGCCCCGCCAGGCCATGATCTCTTTAGCGGTGACCCTCTCACCCCGGGCGATAGCGGCTTGACAGGGCCCCTTCAAAGCTTCCTCGGCGTCCATGGCCCGGACGCAGGCCTCTGCCAGCTGCCCGGCGATCTCCTGGGGGATGACGATGGCGCCGTGGGCATCCGCATGGATCAGGTCGCCGGGGCGGACCGTCATGCCGCAGATGTCCACCGCTGTGCCGGCCTCTACCATGTGGATGTAGGCGTGGGAGATCAGCACCTCCTTGGAGAACAGGTAGAACCCGACCCTCTTTACTTCCTCGATGTCCCGGACGCCGCCGTCGGTGATGACGCCGATGCAGCCCAGGGCCCGGTGGACCGTGGCCTGTACGTCGCCCCAAAAGGAGCCCACCGGCACCCGGTCCAGGTCTTGAATGGCTGCCACCATGGGCAGGTCGAAGTCCTCATACTGGCGGTAATATGCCTCCATCACCGCGCTGTGGGCCGGCGTGGCCGGCTGCCGGGCGGAGATGACGCCGGTGCGGGCATAGCCCACCATGGGTTTGTCGCTCATGGCGGCGCGCATCCGAAGCTCCGGCCGGGTGAAGCCCTCGGTCCGGCCCCGGACACCAAAGCCCTCGATGGCGTTGCAGATGGTGGGGGTGTCAAACTGGGCCAGGGCGTCCAGCTGTTCCTGTGTCAGAAACGCCATCTCAGTACGCCCTTCCCAGCTGGTCCAGCACGGCGTGGGAGGTCTGCATCACGTTCTTGGCGCCGCTGACGATGTAGTTGAAGTCAAAGTTCATGCACATATAGTTGACACCACGGCGTATCCAGTCGGTGACGAACTTCTCGCTGCAGGCGCCGGAGACGCCGAAGAGCTTGCCGGTGCCGGCCAGGGCCTGGCCGATCTTGTCAAATTGCTCCTGCACCTCCGGGTCGTTAACGGTGTAGGTGCGCTCCGGGGTGTTCATGCTCATGGTGAAGTCGTTGGGTCCCACCACGAAGCCGCTGATGCCGGGGAGTTTGGCAATCTCCGGCAGGTCCTTTACCACGTCAATGTGCTCGATCTGTACAATGGTGAGGATATATTTGTCCGTGTCGGCCACATACGCATTCTTGTCCCAGATGCCGTAGTTGACTGCCCGGCGGGTGCCCATGCCCCGGATGCCGTCAGGGGGGTAGTGGGTGGCGGCGGCAGCCTGCTTGGCCTCTTCCAGCGAACAGACCATGGGTACCACGATGCCGTCCGCCCCCATGTCCAGGATGGCCTTGATGATGACGGGATCGTTCCAGGGCACCCGGACGATGCCGGCGGCGCCGGCGGCCCGGCAGGCCATCAGATGGTTCTGGATATCCTTGCGGTCGATGGCGCTGTGTTCGCCGTCGATCCAGATGAAGTCGAAGCCGCAGCCGGCGATCATCTCGGTGACGAAGGGGCTGTCAAAGCCCACGTGGGACCCGATGGCCAGCTTGCCGGCGGCCACTTTGTCGGTGATCTTGTGCGCATTATACATGGGAAATTCCTCCTTTAGTAATACATGAGGGCAAAAAGACGGCAGGTCCGGCCGGTCACCAGCCAGACCTGCCGCTGTGAGGACGCTGGTCAATGGAGATTACTTGAAGTAGTCGGCATAGGCCATCATCTTCTCGTTCTCTTCCTGAATGTAGGCAATAGACTCCTCGGTGTCGAGGAAATAGGGAGTCTGGTTGTAGGCGGTCTTGATCTCCTCGGCATACTCCGGCATCTCAGAGATTTCTTTGAACGCCTGGGCAAATTTCTGGCAGATGGCAGGATCGGTCCCCTTGGGGAACATGACATAGTACATCAGATCGTAGGAGAGATTCACACCCTGTTCCAGACAGGTGGGCACGTCGGGCAGGTAGTCCAGCCGCTCGGAGGTCGTGACTGCCAGATACTTAAAATCACCGGAGGTCACATAATCCTGAACGGTTCCGATGGGATTGATAATAACATCCAACTGGCCGCCCAGAAGATTCGCAACACGTTCTGCAGAGGATGAGGCATTGACGATATTCAGCTGCGCATCTTCCTCCACATTCAGTACGACGGATGCCCAGTGAGAGGTGGCTCCAGTGTTGGCGGCGATTTTTACGGTCTGGGGATTGGCCTGGGAATATGCAATCACCTCCTCCATGGTGTCATAAGGGGCGCCAGCCCGCACGACCACGGCCTCGCCGGAACTCTTTCCCACCACAGCCACGGTCTCAAATGCCTCGGAACCGTAGTCGGCAATGCCGGTGGCCTGGTTGATATTCAGGCAGGTGTGATAAAACAGGCAGGTATAACCGTCGGGAGAGGCGTTCTTGACTTCCTCGGAACCCAGCGCTCCGCCATTGCCGGTGATATTGGTGACGACTACGGTCTCACCCAACACATCCTCCAGATATTTTGCATATGTGCGGGCATTAAAGTCAGTGTCGCCCCCGGCGCCCATGGGAACGATCATGTTGATGGATTTGGTGGGCCAGTCAGTGCCGCCATCCTCCGAAGAGGCGTCATCGGCCGGGGTATCCGGGCTGTTGCCGCAGCCAGCCAGCAGGCTGCACATCATTACGGTTGCACAAAACAGAGAGAACAATTTCTTCCAGGTTTTCATGTTGAATCTTCCTTTCTTGTCATGTTTAACAGCGTCTGCTGTGGTGCACGGTTGGATTCCTCAGGCAGTTGCCTTTTTACGGTCATTTAGCTGCTTGCGAATCGTCAGAACGATGGAGATGGCAGCCGCCACCAGGAACACGCAGGAAATGGGGGATGTCACAAATGTAGAGATGTCACCGTTAGAATACATCAGCGCCCGGCGCAGGTTGGTCTCAATGGTCTCTCCCAGCACAAAGCTCATAATCATAGGTGCCAGAGGAATGTCGAATTTGCTCATGGCATAGCCTACCAGACCGAAGAAAATGATGGACCAGCAGTCGAACAGCCGGTTATTGAGTGCGAAGGCACCGACTACGCACAACACGATGATAATGGGCATCAAATAGTATTTGGGCACCTTTAAAACCTTTGCAAACAGCCGCAGGCCAAACATCTGGACAAGGATCATCAGAATGGAGGCAACCACCATGGCGGCAAACACGCCGTATACCACATCGGGGTGGGTGGTGAACAGCAGGGGACCGGGCTGGACACCGTGGACGATCAGACCACCAAGCAGCATAGCCGTAGCTGCATCACCCGGAATGCCCAAGGTGAGCAAAGGAATCATGGCCCCGCCGATGGTGGCGTTATTGGCGGACTCGGAGGCGACTACGCCGTCAATAATGCCGGTTCCAAATTTCTCCGGGGTTTTGGATTTGTTTTTAATCACTGTGTATGCCAACAGATTGGATGTGGCACCACCGATGCCGGGCAAAACACCAATGCCGGTGCCAATCAGCGCGGAAATCAGGAAATTCCATTTCTGGCTCAAAAATTCTTTTAGGGTGAAGCCGAATCCCTTGCCGGAGAACTGCATCACTTGGCCGGAGCCAGCAGCGAGAGCCTTTTTGTTCGCGGCAGTGCTGAGGATTTCTGAAATGGCATAGAGGCCCACCAGCACGGTCAGAATGTCGAAGCCTCCGCGGAGACCGGAAAAGCCGAAGGTATAACGGCTGACGGCATCAATTGGGGCTGCGCCTACGGTGATGAACATAATGCCTAGAGCCGCAGAGATCAGCCCCTTAATCAGAGATTTCCCTGCCAAGCTGGCAATCAGGGTCAGGGCGAATACCGAAACAGAGAAATACTCCGCAGGCCCGAATTTTAGAGCGAAATTAGCAATGATTGGGGAGACAAATACGAGGATCAGAATACCGAAAATCGTGCCCAGAAAAGAGAACACCGTGCCCACACCCAGAGCCTTGTAGGCCTGCCCTTTTCTGGCCAGCGGAGTTCCGTCAAAACAGGTGGCCACAGAGGCCGGCGTGCCGGGAATGTTGATCAGGATGGCTGCAATCAGACCACCGGACACGGCACCAATATAAATTGCCATCAGCAGCGCCATGCCTTTGATGGGCCCAAGACTGTATGTAACCGGCAGAAACAGCGCAATGCCGGTCACTGCGGTCAAACCGGGAACGGAGCCGAAAATAATGCCCACAATGACACCGAGAATCATCAACGCCAGCGTATCCGGTGTTGCGATTGCTGCGATGCCGTCGATAAAAAGATCTAACATGTGATGTCCTCCTCTTATCCGAGAATACCGGCCGGCAGGACCATATCCAGACCGTACACAAACAGGTAATAGACACCGATGGCCACGATAACAGAGAGGATGACAATCACAGGCAGTTTCCGCTTCTGCTTCGGTGTCAGCAGCATCATCGTGGCAAACAGGAACAGGGCCGAGGAGATGAGAAAGCCCAGCACAGACATCAACGCCATGTACACAATCAGAATCGCGAATATGGCAATCAGTGCCTTGGTGTCGGCGTTGCGGTTGGCAGCGTCATCGTCCCAGTCCTCCACCTTGAACGTGCCGTCTTCCTCTGTCGGCTTCGCAGAGGGAGCTGCAGGGGGCGGGTTTTTGCCGGCCCTCAAAGAAAAGACCAGCTGTAAAACACTGAGAACAGTCATTAGAGCGCCGATCACCTTGGGAACAAAAGAGGAATCCACCACGGAGGAGCCGCCATAGGCGTCATAGCTGGGAATTGTAAAAGCCAGCGCGAAGTACGCGACACCTACTATCAGAAAAATTACGCCAACCAGAAGCTCTTTGTTGCGAATCGTTTTTTTCATCCACTCTCACCTCTGAAATCGCATCATGTTCTCGGCTCCTTGGGCACCACCACGGGCCAGGAAGGCTGGCGGCCGGAGAGCACTTCGTCGATGCCCATAGCGGCGTGGAGGCCCATGCGGTCCGTGGTCTCCAGCGTCAGAGCCGCGTTGTGGGGCGTGACCGTCACGTTGGGCAGCTGGAAGAGCGGATCGTCCGGGCTGGGGGGTTCGGTTTGGAACACGTCCAGCCCCGCGCCGGCAATGGCGCCGTTCCGCAGGGCCTCCGCCAGATCCGCCTCCCGGATCAGGTCGCCCCGGGCCGCGTTGATCAGATAGGCCGTGGGCTTCATCATCCCGATCAAACGGCGGTCCACGCTGTTGCGGGTCTCCGGGGTGGAGGGCATGTGGATGGAGACGATGTCGCTGCCGGCGAAGATCTCCTCCATGGTCTCACGGCGGCCCACTTCCGGGTCCCAGCGGTCTGCAGGAAGGAAGGGATCATAGCCGATTACCTCCATGCCGAAGCCGTTGATGGCCTTCTTCGCCACCATGTGGCCGATCTTGCCCAGGCCCAGCAGCCCCAGGGTCTTTCCCTCCAGATCCATGCCCTTGACCCGGTTGCGGATGTCGTAGTCGCCGCGTCTGGCCGCCCGGTCAAAGAAGACCAGCTTCTTGGCGCAGGCCAGGATCAGCATCATGGTGTGCTCCGCCACCGCCACGGTATTGCTCAGGGGACCGTTGGTGACCCAGATGTTCAGCTCCCTAGCCGCGTCCAGGTCGATCTTATCCAGCCCCACCCCGTGCTTGCTGATGACCTTCAGGCGGGGGGCGGCCTCCATGATGGCACGGGTGATATGCTCATTCCGGGCCAGCAGGGCATCACAGTCTGCCACATCCTCCAAAATCGTCTGCTCGTCTGTCCCACGGCCCATTTTTATGGTATAGCCCTTTTCGGCGAGATAGTCTTTTCCGGGCTGAGAAATGTCCGAAGGGATCAGAACTTTCTTTTCCATTCTTGTCACGTCCTCTCTGTTGGTTGTTCGCCTTATTATAAAGCAATCTCTGTGCCAATTTTGGAAAAATCAATGTTTTTGGATGCCACAAAATTTTTGCTGAAACTCCGTTGAGCGGTTTTTCAGATTTTCACAAAAGTGTCTCCAAAATTTTGCAGCCTCAATTGGTTGTTTTCACCGGAGAGTGTTTTATTCGTTCAAAATAGTGTTTTAACTGTTCTAAATCGTCTCAAATAGAACAGACGGCGGCTTGACGTAAAAAGCGGCTTTTGCTATGATGGGCAAAGAAGCACACCGATTTTTGGGAACAGGAGGCTGCTATGGTTCGGATTGCCATCGTCATTCCCTACGCCAGCATGGCAAATCTCGCCTGGGACGTGTTCCAGGAGCACACGGAGCAGATGCGCCTGCAGGCTCTGGACGCCACGGAGTACTCACTGGACATCTTGGTGGCGTCCACGACCCAGGAGCTGCTGCCCCAGTGGCCGGACTGCGACGCCATGATCGCCCGGGGCGCCACCTATCTGGACTTGTGCCGCCGTTCCCTCTCTATCCCGGTGATCGAGCTGATTATCAACGGAACGGACATTGTCAATACTCTATTGCAGCTGCGGCAGAAGTACGGCCCTGTTCCGGCCGCCATCCTGGGAACCCAGAACATGATCCTGGGCGTGGAGAAGCTGGCCCGCCAGCTGGGTGTGGACGTGACGCCGTACTGTTTTCAGGAGAACAGCCTGTTGGAGATCCGCCGTTGTGTGGAGCAGGCAGCCAGAGACGGGAAGCGGGTCATCATCGGCGGCGGCACCGGCTGCCGCCTGGCGGAGGAGATCGGACTGACCTCCATGCTCATTACCTCCGGCCGGGAGGCATTCTGGAACGCCATCTCGGAGGCCAAGCAGCAGGCCAAGATCAGTCAGGTGGAACGGGAGAAGGCCCTGAGCTTCCAAACCATGCTGGACAACGCCTATGAGGGGCTGGTGGTCATCGACCGCAATCAACAGATCTCCTTTTTGAACACAGCTGCCATCCAGATTTTGCAGCTCTCCCGCCGGGAACAGTATCTGGGAAAGCCGGCATCCTCCGTGTTCTCCACCCCGGCGTTGAGCCGCATCGTGTCCGCGACGGAGAACACGGACGAGATTATCGCTTACAAAAACACCCACCTGTCCGTCAAAACGAAAAACATGATGATGCACGGCCTCCGGGCTGGAACTGTGGTTTCCCTGCTGAACGCCGCGCAGATCCAGACCACGGAGGACCAGCTGCGCAAAAAGCTCCACTACAAGGGACACAAGGCCAAGTACACCTTCGGGGACATCATCACCCGCAGCCCGCGGATGATAGCCTGTATCCAGGAGGCCAAGGCCTTTGCCCAGACGGACTCCAACATCGTGGTGGTGGGGGAGACCGGTACCGGAAAGGAGCTGTTGAGCCAGAGCATCCACGCCTGGAGCCGTCGGTCACAGAACAACTTCGTAGCCATCAACTGCGCCGCCCTGCCGGAGAACCTGCTGGAGAGCGAGCTGTTCGGCTATGTGGAGGGCGCCTTCACCGGCGCCACCAGGGGCGGTAAGCCGGGCCTGTTTGAGATCGCCCACAACGGCACCATCTTTTTGGACGAGATCTCGGAGATCCCCCTGGGACTTCAGGGGCGGCTGCTGCGGGTCCTGCAGGAGCGGGAGATCATGCGGCTGGGGGACAGTCAGGTGACTCCCATCAATATCCGGGTGATCGCGGCCACCAACAAGAACCTGGAGTCGCTGGTCCGGGCAGGTAAATTCCGCAGCGATCTCTATTACCGCCTGTATGTCCTGCAGCTGAACCTGCCCCCGCTGCGGGAGCGGCAGGAGGACATCCCGCTGCTGACGCAGAGCTTCCTTCGGAACTTCCAGGCTCGGGAGGGCGACGGCTGTCCGCTGGAACTGAGCGATGGCGACTGCCGTCTGCTGCAGAGCTGCCCCTGGCGGGGAAACATCCGGGAGCTGCAGAATTTCTGTGAGCGGCTGGCGGTGCTTTACCGGCCTGGCGTCTCTGTATCTGGCCTGATCGCCCATCTGCTGGAGAGTGCCGCCTCTCCCGAGACGCCGCCCCCGTGCCCGCCGCCGATGCCGAAGGCCGCCCATACCAGGATCGACCTGTCCTATGAGGAGTTGCTGGCCGTTCTTCAGGAATGCGGCGGGAACCGGACGCAGACGGCGGCAAAACTGGGGATCAGCCGGGGGACACTGTGGCGGCTGCTGAAGAAGTATCAGGTCGGACAGACATGAGCAGAGGCATAGCCCATGACGCATGCCGACTGCGGTTTCCAGAGTATGGGCAGGGGAGGGCAACGCTGATGGAACCCCAGCGTACGAGAAAAAGCCCTGTGGCTGTAAAGCCAAAGGGCTTAATGGTTGCTGGTACTCAGTATGTGCAGCATCTGTGCCGCTGGTGGAAGCGGGGCGCCGCTGCAAAGCCTGTCACCCCCACTTTCCTGCCATCACAAGCTTCGTATCCTGTATTCCGGCGTTATAGCCGGAACGCAAGCGATTCCCGACTCCGGCTCACCCCGCTCGAAGGCGCAGTGGAGGACTCAATGCTTGATGCTTGTGCTCCGCCGACAAGCCGAGTCTCCACGAGAAAAGCCCCCTGGCGAAAGCCAGGGGGCTTGATGTTTTTTGCACTTAGTACATGCCGCCCATCTCGCCGCCGGCGGGGGCAGCGGGAGCGGGGGGCTCGGGCTTATCGGCTACCAGGGACTCGGTGGTCAGCACCATGGCGGAGACGCTGGCGGCGTTCTCCAGGGCGCTGCGGGTCACCTTGGCGGGATCGATGATGCCGGCGGAGACCATGTCGCAGTACTCCTCCTTGTAGGCATCAAAGCCGTAGCCGGTCTTGCCGGAGGTGCGGACCTTCTCCAGGATCACGGAGCCATCCAGACCGGCGTTGGCAGCGATCTGACGGATGGGAGCCTCCAGGGCCTTGGCCACGATGCGGACACCGGTCTTTTCGTCGCCCTCCACGCTGGAAAGCAGAGCCTCCACGGCGGGGATCACGTTCACGAAGATGGTGCCGCCGCCGGCCACAACGCCTTCCTCAACAGCGGCGCGGGTGGCGTTCAGCGCGTCCTCGATGCGGAGCTTCTTCTCCTTCATCTCGGTCTCGGTGGCAGCGCCGACCTTGATGACGGCCACGCCGCCGGCCAGCTTGGCCAGCCGCTCCTGCAGCTTCTCCTTGTCATAGTCGCTGGTGGTGGTGGAGATCTGCGTGCGGATCTGGCCCACGCGATCCTTGATGGCCTGGCTGTCGCCGGCGCCGTCCACGATGGTGGTGTTCTCCTTGGTGACCTTCACCTGGCGGGCGCGGCCCAGCATATCCATGGTGGCGCTCTTCAGCTCCAGACCGACCTCCTCGGAAATCACGGTGCCGCCGGTCAGAATGGCGATATCCTGCAGCATCTCCTTGCGGCGGTCGCCAAAGCCGGGAGCCTTGACGCACACCACGTTCAGGGTGCCGCGCAGACGGTTCACGATCAGGGTGGACAGGGCCTCGCCCTCCACGTCCTCCGCGATGATCAGCAGCTTCTTGCCGGACTGGACGATCTGCTCCAGGATGGGCAGGATGTCAGCGATGACGGAGATCTTCTTGTCGGTAATCAGGATATAGGGATCGTCCAGGTTGGCCTCCATCTTCTCCATGTCGGTGGCCATGTAGGGGGTGATATAGCCCCGGTCAAACTGCATGCCCTCCACGACCTCGGAATAGGTGTCGGCGGTCTTGGACTCCTCAATGGTGATGACGCCGTCGGCAGAGACCTTCTCCATGGCGTCGGCGATCAGCTTGCCGATCTCCTCGTCGCCGGAGGACACAGCACCGACACGGGCGATGTCCTTGGAGCCGTCCACGGTCTTGGCCTGCTTCTTGACCTCGGCCACCGCGGCTTCCACGGCCTTGGCCATGCCCTTCTTCACCACGATGGGATTGGCACCGGCGGCCAGATTCTTCAGACCCTCATGGATCATGGCCTGGGCCAGCAGGGTGGCGGTGGTGGTACCGTCGCCGGCCACGTCGTTGGTCTTGGTGGAGACCTCCTTCACCAGCTGGGCGCCCATGTTCTCAAAGG
>OOBN01001680.1_pt1 | contig 15397 bp, 12 predicted proteins | sample 1671091 | NCBI WGS metagenome assembly OOBN01 (sample SAMN06348121, study PRJEB24527) | human gut metagenome | biome: human gut; feature: ankylosing spondylitis patient; material: feces | host: Homo sapiens | place: China | collected 2015-10 | reverse complement strand
CGAAGAACTGCATCTGCTTGCCCACGCGCATCGGGGAGACGCAGCATGCGATGGCGGCGTCATCGCCCCAGTGGGAGCGGATTTCCTTGTCGGACTCGTACTGGATTGCCGAGGTGTCGATGGAGATCTTGGCGCAGAAGCGCTTGTAGGCTTCCGGCAGCTTCGGATCCCAGAAGATGGTGATGTTCGGCTCCGGGCCAGGTCCAAGGTGCTCGAGGGTCAGGGTGTCGAGCAGACGGAAGGAGGTCTTGGTGACCAGCGTACGGCCATCATCGCCGAAGCCTGCGTCGGACCAAGTCGCCCAGTACGGATCGCCGGAGAAGATCGCGTCGTAATCCTTGGTACGCAGGAAGCGCACGATACGCAACTTCATGACCAAGTTGTCGATGATCTCCTGTGCGTCGGTCTCGGTGATCTTACCGGACTTCAGGTCACGCTCGAAGTACACGTCGAAGAAGGTGGAGACGCGGCCGAACGACATTGCGGCGCCATCCTGGCTCTTGACGGAAGCGAGGTAGCCCATGTAGGTCCACTGCACTGCTTCCTGAGCGGTCTGTGCCGGACGGGACAGGTCAAGACCATATTCGTTGCCGAGGTTGATCAGCTGCTTCAGGGCCTTGATCTGCTCGTCATGCTCCTCGCGGAAGCGGATCCAGTGCTCGATCTCCGGCTCGGTGAAGTCGTTGCGGTACGGCACGGAGTCCTTGTCACGCTGCTTGAACTTGATCAGGGTGTTCACACCATACAGTGCCACACGACGGTAATCGCCGATGATGCGGCCACGGCCGTAGGCATCCGGCAGGCCGGTGAGGATCTTGTTGTGGCGGGCAACCTTGATCTGCTTGGTGTACACGCCGAAGACACCGTCATTGTGGGTCTTGCGGTACTTGGTGAAGATCTTCTTGATTTCCGGATCCGGCTCCTTGCCGGCTTCCTTGATGGCCTGCTCGACCATACGCCAACCGCCGTTCGGCATCATGGCACGCTTGCAAGGAACATCGGTCTGCAGACCGACAACCACATTGTCGACTTCCGGAGAGTCGATGTAGCCGGCGCCGAATGCGTCGATGCCAGCCGGTGTGTGGGTGTCGACGTCGTAGACGCGCTGCTTGCGCTCCACGGCCAGATAGTTGTCATCGAGATACTGCCACAGGTGCTTGGTCTTCTCAGTGGCGTCAGCCAGGAAGGACTCGTCGCCCTCATAAGGCGTGTAGTTCTTCTGAATAAAGTCACGGACATCAATGTCCTTCTGCCAGTTGCCCTCAGCGAAGCCTTCCCAAGCCTTAGCCTGAAGCTCTTCCGGGGAGACTGCCGTCGCATCAACTGCTGCCATTTCCACTCCTTCTGGGTGTTGGTTTGGCGACGCATCGTTACGTCGTCGCTAGTTACCGATTCTAGCTGCACGAACCTGTAAAGAACCTGAGTTTGAGAGGAAATAAAAGTGACATATGTCACACTTGCGAAGTATAAGAAAAAATCGCGGTGCCGTAATCCAGACACCGCGATTTCTTATATCGCATCAACTACTTTTCATCGGAAGACCAGCGTTTCCATTCGCGATCCTGTTCTTCCCATTTGATGTTGCGTTCCTGCACGATCTTCCATGCATCGAGCGCGTCTTCCCTGGTTTTGTATGGTCCCATACGATGGCTCGCCGGTGAGATCATGCCCAGTTCAGGCTGTTCGGTAACCGTATTGAAATACCATTGCTTTTCCATATCACTCCTTACGAAGCGCGTAACGAAACAATAGTCCGCCGCTGTTCTATTCGCGGAACGCGTTGGTAATCGGCAAGCGGCGGTCACGGCCGAACGCCAATGCCGTCACCTTTGGCCCAAGCGGGTATTGACGGCGCTTCCATTCGGCACGATCGACCAGTCGCATAACCGTGTCGACGGTGGTCTCATCGAAACCGTCTGCCAGAAGATCTTCACGACCATGCGCATGTTCAATGTACATTGCCAACACCTGATCGAGCAGCTCATATTCCGGCAGCGAATCGGAGTCTTTCTGCCCCGGGCGAAGTTCGGCGGATGGAGCCTTTTCAATCGAATTGACGGGAATCATCACGCCGTCCGGCAACGGCGTCCCCGCAGACCCCTGCTCGTTGCCCACGATATGCAGTCCGCCAATGCCCATGCCTTCGGCGGCAGCCTTGTTGCGCCAGCGGGAGATCTCCCACACACGGGTCTTGAGCAGATCCTTGATCGGAGCGTATCCGCCGACCGCATCGCCGTAAATCGTGGAATAACCGCAGGCAAGCTCCGACTTGTTGCCCGTGGCGACAGCCAGAAGCCCCTTGGAATTCGAATATGCCATGACAATCACACCGCGAATACGCGCCTGCAGGTTCTCAGCGGCCACACCTTCAAGATCGAGCTGCTTCTGGAAGGAGACGAACAGCGGTTCGATGGGCTGAATGTCGTAGTGCGCTCCAATATTCTTCGCCAGATCGGCGGCATCATCTTTCGAACCGTCAGACGAGTACATGCTCGGCATGGAAATGCCATACACGTTAGCTCCTCCCACGGCGTCCGCGGCCATGGCCGCCACCAATGCGGAGTCGATGCCGCCGGAAAGGCCAAGGCACACGCCCTTGAAATGGTTCTTGGCCATATAATCCTTCAAGCCGAGCACACAAGCGGTATACACTTCCTCATCCGGATCAGGCTTGGCCGCGATAACACCAACCTGCTGATGTTCGGAGGCAGTATCCAAATCAAAGAAGCTCAAATCCTCCATGAACATCGGAGAACGTTCCAGCAGTGTACCGTCAGCGTCAACCACAAAACTGCCGCCATCAAACACCAGATCATCCTGACCACCCACCTGATTGAGGTAGACCATCGGCGCGTTCACTTCAGCCGCACGGCGTACCGCAAGATCGAGTCGAGTATCAGTCTTACCCTCCTCATACGGAGAACCGTTCATGGTAAGCAGCAAATCAATATGCTGCTCGGCAAGTTCTGCCACAGGACCGCCATCCTGCCAGATATCCTCGCAAATAGCCACACCAATACGTGCGCCATTCACATCAAGCACCATGGACTTATTGCCAGGACTGAAAATGCGGAATTCGTCAAACACGCCATAATTGGGCAGGAAGTGTTTGTCATAGCCGGCCCAAACCACGCCATCATGCAATACAACAAGTCGATTACGCGGCTTAGACGTTTCACGATCAGTGCCGACCGTGCCAACCACCACAAACAGGTCGCCAAGCCCATCGGCAGCCAGTTCGGTGGCAAGCCAGTTGGCTTTGTTCCACGCGGCTTTGCGGAAGGTGGCCCGCAGGGCGAGGTCTTCGATGGGATATCCGGTAAGCGTCATTTCAGGAAAGACCACGACTTGTGCGCTGTTGCTGGAAGCGAGATGCGCATAGCGCATGACTTTGTCTGCGTTGGAGTCGAGGTCTCCCACGCAAGTGTCGATTTGGGCGAGGGCGAAACGAATGTCTGTCATAGTTGACTAGTGTATTGCGATTTGCGTATCAGATATGCAAACGGCACGCATATGGCGAGAAAAACCACATGCGTGCCGAATGATCATCGTGCATATCGCATATATCTTCAGCTATCTTCGATCACAGGAGAATTGGGCCGAAGATCGACCAGCTTACGCAAGTTCGTTCAACACGGTAAACGCTGCGTTGGTATAGAATTCCACGCCCGCCTGTAAAGATTCGTCCAATCCCACGAAGTTCGGGCTGTGCCAGTCGGGGCATCCTTCCTCACCATTGGAGCCGATGAAGGCGAACACGGGCAACGCAACCTCGGTGTATTCGCAGAAGTCCTCCCCCGCCATCGACGGGTGGATCGGCTCAAGTTGCGCATATTCCCGCACATCATCGGCCACGATCTTCGACAGTCCCTCGTCGGAGACCAGCGGATCCTGGAAATCGTCCCAGTCGATGTCTGCGGTGACCCCGTAGCCAGCTGCGATGGCGTTGACCTGTTCCTTGAAGCGTTCACCGACCATGATGCCGTCTGACTTGTGGAAGTAACGCACGGTACCTTGGAAACTTGCCTTGGCCGGCACCACATTCCATACATGACCGCCATGCAGTTCGGTGATGGAAAGCACCAATGGATGGAATGGCGACACATTACGGCTCACGATGGTCTGCAACGCGAGAATCATCGTGGCGAGCGCTTCGATAGGACCGGTGCCCTTGTGCGGGTAGCCGGCATGCGTGCCCGTAGCGTGGAGCGTGACATGGAATTTCACGCATCCGGCCATCATGGGGTCAGGGCCGATGGCAATCTGCCCGGGCGCATAGTTGGGGTTGTTGTGTGCGCCGATGATGGCGGAGACGTCGGCCAGCAGTCCCGCGTCGATCATGGCGCGTGCGCCGGTGCCTGTTTCTTCGGACGGCTGGAACAGCAGTTTGATGGATCCCTTGATTTGTTTGCGGTGTTTGGCAAGCCAGAATGCCGCTCCCAGCAGATATGACATGTGCAGGTCGTGGCCGCAGCCGTGCATGACTCCATCGTTGACCGAGGAGAATGGCAATCCCGTGTCTTCCTGAATGGGAAGACCGTCGATGTCGGCGCGCAATGCGATGCGCGGTCCGGGTTGTTCTCCACGGATCAGCCCGACCACACCCGATTCGAGCGGATTGTTCAGGATTTCGATGTCGTGCGCTCTGAGCAGTTGCTCAATGTAGGCGCTTGTTTTGAATTCCTTGAAGCTGCGCTCCGGATGGGCGTGCAGGTAATGGCGGATTTCGATGAGTTCCGGCGTGATTTCGACATGTTCAGTCATCTTGCGTGAATCCCCCTTGGTTGCTTCTCTCCATTAAGATTAAGCGGCTTTCACCGTTGCTGTCAGCGTTCCAGCAGGTGCTTCGCGATGGCATTGGCGACGCCCTGCACCACCTGAACAAGTACAATCATAATGATTACCGCCGTCCAAGTCACAGTCTGGTCGAATTTCTGGTATCCGTAGGCGATGGCGAAATTACCAAGACCGCCGCCGCCGATGTATCCGGCCATGGCCGACATGTCGAGCACGCCGATGAACAGGAACGCGTAGGCGAGAATCAGCGGCGCGAGCGCCTCCGGAATAAGCACGGTACGCACGATGGTGAATTTCGAGGCTCCCATGGCTCGTGCCGCTTCAATCACACCGGAGTCGACGGGAACCAGATTCTGTTCGACAAGCCTGGATGTGGCCATGGTGCACATGATGATCATCGGGAAGATCGCGGCGGCCGTGCCGATGGAGGTGCCGATGACTTTGATGGTCAACGGTTGCATGGCTGCGAGGAAGATGATGAACGGTATCGGTCGGATGATGTTCACGATCACGTCGAGGATGCGGTAAACGACCGCGTTTTCGAATAGGTTGCCAGGACGCGTTCCGTAGAGTACCACGCCGAGGACCAGTCCGAGAATACCGCCCACGATCATGGTGACGAGCACCATTTCCAAGGTTTGCCCGATGGATTCAAACAGGAGCGGTCGTAGTACCGTCCAGTCGCTACGGCTTGCGAGGGTTACGCCTTCAATCTGTGTCATGCCTGCTCCTGTCCGGCCTTGATAAGGGCCTGTTCATATGGTGTCGGCTGTGCCGCGGTACCGAAATCGACGATATCGCTGTTTTGCGCCAGTTCGTTCAGGAACGATTCGACATTGTCTCCGCCGAATTCGTAGGTGATCGCTCCGATGGCCACGCCGTTGACAGTGTCGATACCGCCGTACAGGAGGCTGCTTCGTACGCCGTGTTTGGCGATAAGTTGTGAGATGTTCTGCCCGGATGCCGCGATGACGGTACCGTCTTCACGCTCTTCGACGTCATGCTGTCGAATAAGCACTGTGACGATGTGTCCGAGATTTTCCTCATGCATGGTGTTGATGCGCGACTCTTCAGGAATACCACTGATGGCGGTGGAGATGAATCGTTTGGTCACCGGCTGTCGCGGGGCCGCGAACACGTCGTAAACGCTGCCGGATTCCACTACTTTGCCGGAGCTTATGACCGCCACACGGTTGGCGATCTGCTGCACGACGTTCATCTGGTGGGTGATGAGCACGATGGTGATACCCATTTCCTTATTGACTCGTTTAAGCAGCGACAATACTTCCGTAGTGGTTTCCGGATCCAGAGCGCTGGTCGCCTCGTCGGCAAGCAGGATCTTAGGATTCGTGGCCAATGCCCTGGCGATGCCGACGCGCTGCTTCTGGCCGCCGGAAAGCTGCGACGGATATTTGTTCGCATGGTCGCTTAAGCCTACGAAGTCAAGCAATTGCGCCACGCGCTTGTCCTGATAATCCTTGCGCCAATGGTCGAGCTGCAACGGATAGGCGATGTTCTGCGCCACTGTTTTGGTGGAGAATAGGTTGAACTGCTGGAAGATCATGCCGATTTTCTGTCGAATCGGACGAAGCTTGGATTCGCTGAGCGACGACACTTCGGTGCCAAGTACCGTGACCGTACCCGATGTCGGCTTCTCCAAAGCATTGATCAGGCGCACCAATGTGGATTTGCCGGCTCCGGAATAGCCAATGATGCCGAAAATGTCACCTTCGTTGATGGTGAGGCTCACATCGTCGACGGCGCGAGCAACGGTCGTGCCGCGTTTGCCGCCGTCAGTGCCGCTGCCACGCTGCCGGAACTCCTTGACCACATGGTCGAATGTGATGATCGGTGTGTGTTCTGTCATACTGCCGCTTTCATTAATGGTTTTTCAACCCTTGACCATACAACCACGCCTGACGTTGGTCGCACATACAGGAAAGCCCCCTCCTTGGAGGGAGCTTTCCGAAAAGGACTTACTCGGCGTCCTTGGCTTCCTGTTCGATCGTCTTCAGGTAATCCTGAAGTTCGGATGTGCTGAACTTGTCAGCCAGAACCGCGGTGCCGCCGGAATTCTCCTGCAGCTTGTCAAGCACGCTCGAGGTCTGGAAGATCTTAACGACCTTCTTGTAGACCTCGTTGTTCACGTCGACCTTGCGAGTGGCAAAGATGTTGATGTACGGACGGGCTTCTTCGGATTCGGCGTCATCCTGGTAAATGGCGTCGGTGGCCTTCAAACCAGCGTCGGCGACATAATCATTGTTGATGACGCCTGCCGCGACCTGCGGGTCCTTCAGGGAGTTGGCGACCTGTTCGGCCTTCAGCGGGGTGACCTTGACCTTGGACTTGGATTCGTCGATGTCCTGCGGAGTGGAGAACGGCGTCCAATCGCCCTTCATCGTCACCAAGCCTGCAGCCTTGAGCACGCCGATGGCACGGGCCTGGTTGGTCTCGTCGTTCGGAATTGGGATGGTGCTGCCTTCAGGAATCTCGTCGACGCTCTTGTACTTGGTGGAATACACACCGAGCGGGTAGATTGCCACGCCGCCGATCGGCTGCAGATCCTTGTTGTTCTGCACATTGTAGTTGGCCAGATACAGTAGGTGCTGGAACTCGTTGAGGTCAAGCTCACCGGAGTCGACGGCCGGATTCTCGGAAGTGTAATCCTGGAAATCAACGATATCGACATACAGGTTCTGCTTTTCGGCCTGCTTCTTGAATTCCACCCACTGCGGATCGGTGGCGCCCACCACACCGATCTTCACCGGGTTGGCCTCGGTTCCCTTTTCTGCGGTCTTGTCGGATCCGTTGAACGCACGAACTCCAAAGAACGCTCCGACCGCGACCAGTGCGACCACCACGACGGCGATGATGATGTTACGTACCGTGTGATTGACGCGGACCGGTTCTTCCGGCAATCCTGCCGGCTGCTGATTTGCTTCTGCCATGATGAATCCTCTCTCTTCTTCTTCCTCATTGCTTTGCATGGTTTCCAACGTGTCTGTGATGGACTGCATGCCATCGCGTCGTGTCCAACCATACGCGACGCTTCCGCTGCGAGACGCCGAAACCTAAAAATTGCCTTATCGGAGTTCGTTATAGCGGGCGTTCAATCGCAATGATTCCAGCATTTTCATCAATCCTCCGGAATGTATGGAATCATGCACAATAGTGGCATGCACAGGTGTGTCGGCAATCATGTCCGCTCCCTACACTGAGACAAGCGAGCAATTACGAAATTGCATATTCGGAAGGTGTTTTCCATGACCACAATCGACATTAAAGCGGCGTTTTTCGATATCGACGGAACGTTGACGAGCTTCACCACGCACGTCGTACCGCAATCCACCATTGACGCATTGCGCGCGCTACAATCCAATGGCGTCAAGATTTTCATCTGCACCGGTCGCCCTCCTGCGCAGATGAATGTCGTGTTGGATACCATTCCCGTCGATTTCGATGGCATTGTCGGGTTCAATGGCCAATACTGCACTGACGACAGCGGATTTTTGGAAAAGCATACGCTTGACGCAACCGATGTGGCCACGATCGTGCGTTGGCTGGATGAGCATGAAGACATCGTCGCCTGCATCGGCGAAGAGGATTACGTGTATTTCAACCACAGCAACGATCAGATGCGCCGCACGTGGGCAAGCCTGGGCAAGACCGCGCCGGACGTATTCTTTGACGATCCTCGAGTGCGCACGGCGAAACATGAGACGTTCCAGATGAGCCCATACATCAGTCGTGACCAGGAAGCCGAGCTGTTGTCGCTGCTGACGAACACGCGTGGCGTGCGATGGCATCCGGATTTCGTTGATCTGATTCCCGCTGACGGCGGCAAGGATCGTGGCATCCAACGTTTTCTCGACCATTATGGCTGGTCGAAGGAGCAGGCGATTTCGTTCGGCGATGGCGGCAATGACGTGGATATGCTGCGCTTTACCGGCATCGGCGTGGCGATGGGCAACGCCACCGAAGAGCCGAAGGCGGTGGCCGATTACATTACCGATGACGTCGATCATAATGGTATTTGGAATGCTCTCAAGCATTTCGACATCATCTGACGATCTACCGTTGACCGTATTTCATTTCACTGCAGCAAGTAGATGCATGCGGCATCACAAGTTTCCCATCGCTCTGTCTCTGCAATAAAGCAATCGACCAACACTTCCGGCTCATCGGAAGACGGCATTTCGGGCTGCGCGCAATGCGCAAATCCTCAAAGTCATGCAAATACTAGTTAACGCAATACTATTTGGTGGATTTTGTTCCCGATGTTTTTCGTATAGCACCCTAGGTCACCCCTTTTTGGTATTTTCTTCTGTTAGATATGCCACACGAGGAATATCTTTTCGGAGTATACGAGATTAGGGAAAATATGGTCAACCACCATAAAATGATTAATGCTGCAATCGCAACGCTTGCGACTTGCGCCATGTTGCTGCCGGTAGTAGGCATCGCCAATGCTAATGAATCCTCGAATACCGCCGTACTTGGTGCCGGCTATACGGCCACCAAGATTTCGCACCCCAATGCAGGGCTGGGCGAAGATGACGGTATCGTAAACGTTTTGAACGGTGAATCCATTGATGATCTCACGCAGGGTTTGCCCGAGCGTGGTCAGAACTATTCATGGGCTTCGGCCGGCTACGGCGACTGGATGTATGTGGGCACCTGCTATTCCGCAATGGGTTCCACGCTGAAATACATGGCTAACACCATGGGCGCCAAGTATGCCAGCATCAAGGCCGCTTTGGATGTTGCGTTCAACGGCGAGCTGTTCCTCGACAATGGCGAGAACCACAGCTTGCTGCTCAAGATCAACGTCAAGACCGGTGAAGTGAAGATCATCGTCAATGCGATTGGCGGAGAGCATGCGGTCAACGGCTATCGTGCAGCCGTTGAATTCCATGACAAGCTGTACTTTGCTGCCGCCGCAAAGGGTCAGCCGTACCTGCTGGAAGTTGATCCGAACAGTGGTGATGCCACTGAAATCGTGTATCGTTCCGCTGCCATGACCACTGGTCTGAAGAAGGGCTACACTGCTGGTATCCGTGGTTTGACCGTGGTCAACAATCAGCTTATCGCCAGCATGATCACCGATAACGGTGCCACTATTGTGGCTTCTTCCAACCCGTCAGCAGGCCAGGATTCTTTCGCCACTATCGCTACCCAGACCGAGGGCCTGTACAACTATCCGGCATGCGCTGTAACTGATGGAGTGTTCGGTGGATGTGTGTGGGATATGGTCGGCTTCAAGGGCAATCTCTATGTCACTATGGTGACTGGAACCGCGAAGAACAACAAGCAATCCTTCGCACTCGTGCGCGGCACGCAAGATAAGGAAACCGGCAAGTGGACCTTCAAGCCGCTGGTCGGCGATCCGGCAGACGGCGCCAAGTACGAGTGGGGTTTCGGAGCGAGTCGTTCCGGCGCAGCCAACATGGTGGTATACAAGGGCCACCTGCACATCGGCGGCTACAACGATCCGATGAACGCTTTGGAGAAGGCCATGCAGATGGATTTCTCCGACCTGTACAAGGATCTGGAGAGCCCGGTCAACCTGTGGCGTATGGACGTTGACGAAGACGGCAACGAAAACTTCGAAATGCTCGCCGGCGAAGCCAACAACAAGTACTTCGGCGATTCCAAAGGCACCATCGATGGCAATACCATGCTGTCCGGCTTGGGCGACAGCGACGAGCAGAGCCGTCACCTGAACCAGTATGTGTGGCGTATGCAGTCCTACAACGGCAAGCTGTACGTCGGCACCTTCGACATCAGTGATCTTGCATACCCGGCAACCCAGTTCGCCAACGGCGACATTCTGAAGCGTACTCCGGAAGAGTGGAAGAAGCAGATCGAATACATCAAGATCTTCTTCGACTCTCTGAAGAAGAATGACCAGAACGGCACTTCCGGTACTATCGGCACGGACTCTCAGGAAGCCTCCAAGCCTTCCGAGTCCGAATCTCAGGAAACCACCAAGCCGAGCGATGATGACATCATGCCGTTGAACGAAGGCGAAGCATCTGAGAGCGATCAAGCTGCACAGGCAGTTGAAGAAGCCGGCAAGACCGACGAAGTGGCTGCTGACGTGGCTACCATGCAGCAGCTGCTGGAGGACATGGGCGCTGATCTCAACTCCAAGCAGACCGACGTGGTCTCCCCTGACGGTGTCGCTCCGCAGGCCGCTGAAACCTACACGCTCGACGATCGTTACCAGTTCCTCGCATCCCTGCAGCGGCTGCTCGACCTGTACAACAAGAACAAGCAGTATCTGCCGGAATTCATTACCAACGAGCTCGACAAGTGGCTTACCGAAGAGAATCTGGAGAACTTCATCGACTTCGTGGGCGTGCTCAGCTACCTGCATTACTCCAACGATGAGACTCGTGGCTTTGACCTGATCGTCTCCTCCGATGGCACGAACTTCCAGACCATCAGCCGTAACGGTTTCGGAGATAACAACAACCACGGTCTACGCGTGTTCGCCGTCACCGATTCCGGTCTGGCAATTGGCACCGCAAACCCGTACCATGGCACTCAGGTGTGGCTGCTAAATGATGGTGAAATCAAGAATGCTGAGCTGACGAATGGCGATGCATTCGACTACGACAAGTATGATAGCGATAAGAAGAGCGCCAACGCCAACGGTCTGACCGTTGGCATCAACCCCAATGGCAATACCGTGGAAGACGTGCAGTACGACTACCAGTCACTGACCGCCGGCACGGATTACACCGTGGCCGATGACGGTTCCATCGTGTTGAGCAGCGCATTCCTCAATGGTCGCGAAACCGGCAGCACCGGTTCTGTGGTGGTGTTCTACAACCAGGGTGCACGCGTGCGTTTCACTGTGACTATCAAGGACAGCACTCCGAACGCACCGAAGAAGGATGATGACAAGCAGAATACGAAGCCTGCCGCACACAAGAAGGCAAACACTGCCAACACCGGTTCCAACGTAATCGGCGTTGTTGTGGTGGTCGCTGTTCTGGTTGTTGCAGCAGGGGCATTGTTCGTGTTCAAGCGCAAGCGTTCCTGAATTGCCAGAGCCTGTTCTTAGGACTCATTCCTAAGTTCGTCCGCATATAACAATCCCGTATGATCCGGTTCGCCGGAATCATGCGGGATTTTTTATTTTGCAGGAATCGCCCATCTCACGTCATGTCAAACTGCCATCACAAGCTGATTTCAATGTGCGATATGCAACCATGTGGAAGTTCCGATACGGGACCCATTGAAAATGGCACGCAATCCTACAAATAACAGATTCACCGCAAGCCACAGCAATGCCATACGCAGCGCGGAAGACGCCTGCATCGCATCGCATATCCAACCAATCGCAGCAAGACAGGGTACATATATTGCAGCTGTCGCCGTACACGTCAATGCAAGATAACGGTAATCCCCTGCCCCAATCAGAATGCCATCAACAGCCCACATCCAACCAGCCAACGGCAATGTCACGCCAACAACCACCATACCGACAGTGAGCAAATGCTGGATCTCAATCGACTGAGAAAACAGCGGGGACGCACACCATCCGGCAATCATCAAACCAATACCGATTACCGTTCCTCCGCATAATCCTGCCCTGCCAGCGATTCTCGTCAAACGCATGGCTTCATCCTCTTGACGGGCACCAATCTGCGCGGCAACCAACGTCTGACCGGCAATACCAATGGCATCAAGCATGTTCAACACGAAATTCCAACTGGAATTCACCACCTGATACGCAGCCAACACTTCCACGCCCATATGCGTAGCCAGCACCACATTCGCCACCAGGCATGCACGCAACGCAAGCGTGCGCAAGAACAACACCGCACCATCGCCAGCACTGTTCAACACTCCTGACAAACGCGGCCGTAAACGGGCACCTTCCGCACGAGTCCACAACATCGCAGGAACAATAAGCAACACTGCCATGAACCATTGCGAAATCAGCGTGGCCACTCCAGACCCAAACACACCCCAACCGAATCCGAGAATAAACAGCAGATCCAGCAACGTATTGAGTATCGCACCCAGCGTAGCAGCTACCAACGTGATGCGAACCTTCTGCAGTCCGCGGAAAATACCGTTGGCCGCATACACCAGCAACATGCCGGGAATACCGAACACCACGGCACGCACGTAGTCAACCGCGTTATGCAGCACACTCCCTTGGGCTCCCATGGCCATGCACAACGGGCGTGCAATAACGAACAGCGCCACAGATACCACCACGCCAATGATTCCAGCCAGCCACAGACCATCAACGCCTGCTTCCAAGCCTTCTCTTCGTTTGCCAGCGCCCAAAAGACGCCCCACCTGCGATGTGGTGCTATACGCAAGGAACACACATAGCCCCACTACAGTGAGCACAATGGTTGACCCGACCGACAGACCGGCGAGCGCCTGCCCACCAATATGTCCGACGATGGCGGTGTCGATGAGCACGAATGCTGGTTCGGCGATAAGTTGCCCGAACGTTGGTATGGCCAGTGTGAGAATGGTGCTGATGGTGGTGCATGATGCGTTGTTTGCGGTATCTGTTTCGTGAGTATTCTGCGAAGTTGATGTGGTCATAATCGTAAGCGTCTGGCGTGTTGGGGACTACATGTGCAGTGTAAGGTCACGTGTTTCACCATTGCCGTTGATTGCTCAGATTATGACTATGCCTGTTTTGCGCTGTTGAGAATGCCGTTGAAGGTTTTCGCTGATTGTCTGCATAAAGGTAGAGGGGCATATAATTCCCGAACCGCTCGTGACGCATAGTCCAAGCTCCTTGCGATACCCATTCAAGCCCATCCAACCCCGGGGGATTCCCGAATCCACCTTCACAGTAGTACTTCATGTAACCGTCGAGCTTAGTCCCGAACACGTCGATGGGCTACCGCCCGGTCTCAAGCCCATGAGACACTTAAGATCATGACTACCATCATCATGCGCACCTCCGAAGGTGACATGCGCATGATGCTTCTTCTTTGGGATGTGACATCAGGAAACAGATCACTGGAAATCGTTGAAATTCCAATCAAAGCCACTCTGAACAATCCCGATTTTCCCGAAAAATAGAATCCCCGAGGCCGCAGGGCGGCACCTTATTCAAAATCACCGGCGTAGGCAATTACTCTTTCTTCTAATGGTTTTTCAAGAAGCAGAGAAAGACAAAACAACCGATGTCCAACGGAGACAGGAAAAGACGAAAATGGGGATGCGTCGTCACCTGCAAGGACGCGGACGAAAGCATCGTCTCCTGGCAGACCCGTTACCAGAGTCCCGTCAATCCCAGACAAAGAATCTACCGCCGATTCGGCGTGGAATCCCAGACCGAGGCGTACCGCTGGCTCGACGAGACCTTCCTCGCCGACCTACAGCTCATCCTCATCGCCGTCTACCTGAAAAACACAGCCAGAAACCCAACTAGTGCAAACACACCCTAGTCATCATCCACTGACCGATCGATCTGTCGTACGTCCATTCATAGAGAAAAAGGGAATACATATCATGGACAAGACCGCATCCAAGAACGTGGCGTGGGTGGAAAGCCCCGACGGCTACCTTGACCGCACGCCAGTATTGCAATCTTCAATGACTTCGGTGCTGTTCGCCATCTTCGTCGAGGCCATCGACCTGAGCTTCCTGGAGACCTCGGCCGACACCTACGCTACATTGCTCGGCCCGAAGCGCCTGAGCACGCTGCGTCTCAACGTGGCCCAGACCATGAACGCGCTCGGCCTGCTCACCGGCATTCTGCTCGGCAAGTACCTCGTGTTCCAGGATTCCAAGTGCGACAAGTACACCCCGGCCCAGCTCAAGGCCATGGCCGAGAAGAACGAGGCCTGATTCCGCCCCCTTTATTCGTCATTCGTGTGACTTCACGAATTGACTGACCGCAACCGGTGAGATTCTCCGAACAGGAAATCTCGCCGATTTTTCCATATGGTGCACTCAGAACCGCGCTCTTCACATCCTTCCGCGTGTCTTCAACTAAAGCGGTTTAGAATAATGCTGCTCCCTTGATATGTATATCCCTCAAACAAAGAAGTTGAATTTATGACGACCACCGCGATACCGAAGTCGGTCTCGGATTTCATGCAGCACATCACGGATCTGTGTGGCACCGAACACGCCGCCTGGGCCGAGAACTTCAACGCATGCTTTGCCAACACCCTGACCACCACGGTCAAACGGCATGATGACGGCACCACATTCCTGCTCACCGGCGATATCCCGGCCATGTGGCTGCGTGATTCGACCGCGCAATTGCGCCCGTATCTGACCCTTGCCGCCGAAGACGACGATCTCGCAAACATGATCGCCGGCCTGGTACGCCAGCAGTTCCGCTACATCACCATCGACCCGTATGCGAATGCCTTCAACGAGGAGCCGAATGGTGCTTCCTGGGACAAGGACGATCAGTCCGACTTCTCCAGCCCTTGGCTGTGGGAGCGCAAGTACGAGGTGGACTCGCTGTGCTACCCCATCCAGTTGGCTTGGATGCTGTACGCGAACACCGGCAACACCGATCACTTCGATGCCGAATTCATCGCCGGCGTCAAGAAGATTCTTGACGTATTCGAGACCGAGCAGCATCATGAACGCT
>OOBN01001668.1_pt1 | contig 15461 bp, 9 predicted proteins | sample 1671091 | NCBI WGS metagenome assembly OOBN01 (sample SAMN06348121, study PRJEB24527) | human gut metagenome | biome: human gut; feature: ankylosing spondylitis patient; material: feces | host: Homo sapiens | place: China | collected 2015-10 | reverse complement strand
TGTGGAATATATTGTACATAATGGGATGCTGAAGGATCTCTCGGTTCTTCAGGAATCACCTTTTACGGACCAGGGCAGTATTGTGGACATATTTACGGATTTAAATGTATGGCTGGGAATCAGAAAAACCATAGAGCAGGTTAATGCCAATGCCATTGCTGCGTAAATTTGTCAGTAGATCAGAACGAAAGTGCTTGTCGACGAGATAAACCTTGGATATTCAATATTGTGGTAAAATAAACTTTGGAAAGGCGGTATATGGATGAAGTGGGCAGATGGTAAGATACGATGCTGCTGGGCAAATCCGAGAAATGAGCGTTACATTCGTTATCACGATGAGGAGTGGGGCATTCGGTGCATGATGACCGGAAGCTCTTTGAAATGCTGATATTGGAGTGCTTTCAGGCGGGCCTGTCCTGGGAATGTGTTCTGAACAAGCGAGATGCCTTTCGCGTGGCTTTTGACAATTTTGATCCGGAGAAAGTCAGCGCTTACACTGAGGACAAGCTGGAAGCACTGCGGAGTAATCCCGGCATCATACGAAACCGCCTGAAAAAGTCTATTACGAGTACCAATGGTAAATACCATACAGAACCCTCGGCCGAAGCATTGAAGGATTTCGACAGACGGCTGTCGGTGCAGGATACGAAGGACAGGCCCGTATTTGATGCTTTGATAGCATATTCCAGAAGCTCGACTTCTCAACGTATACATGACCAAGATATTATCGAAGGATTTACGAAATTCCTTTTGACGGATTTCAGGCAGGATGCCGGACACATATTTTTCCCGTTTCATGCTTTCCGAAGAAAACGATAAGGAGTTCGTAGAACGTCTGAACCAGATTAAAGAGGGTTTTATTATCATTTCCGGACTGAAAGACATTACCGAATCGACAGATCTAAATACGATAGGCAGTCGGACGACCAACCGACGATCTATCTCGATACGGAAGAACCGTTCAGTGCATATGAATAAGGTTGGAATGGGTACCCTGCTTTAAGTTTCAATACAGATATTGTCCTGTTATGCTTTCCTTATTGGCGGCTACCGCTTCGGGAGTGCCCGTCGCGACGATACGTCCGCCGTCGGCTCCTCCGCCCGGGCCGAGGTCGACGATGTAGTCGGCGTTGCATATCATGTCCAGATCGTGTTCGATGACGACCAGGGTAGCCCCTGCCGAAAGCAGATGCCGGAAGACTTCGAGCAATGTCCTGACGTCGAGCGGGTGGAGCCCGATGGTGGGCTCGTCGAAAACGAAGAGCGAGTCGCTTTGCCGGCGTCCCATCTCCGAGGCGAGTTTCAGCCGCTGCGCCTCGCCGCCCGAGAGACTGGGCGTGGCTTCGCCGAGGGTGAGGTAGCCCAACCCGAGGTCGCTCAGCGTCGCAAGCCGCGGTGCGACGCTCTTGAATCCGGCGCACAGCTCCGCTGCATGGGCCACGTCGGCCTCCATGACCTGCGGCAGCGTGAACGAACGGCCGTTCCCGACCGTACAGGCGATTCGTCCCGCAGGTTTCGCATAGCGCGAGCCGCGGCATTCGGGACACGGAATATCGACGTCGGGCAGGAACTGCACGTCGAGGCTGACCGTGCCGGTGCCGTCGCACACGGGGCAACGCAGCCGTCCGGTGTTGTAGGAGAAGTCGCCCGCCTTGTAACCGGCGGCCCTGGCATCGGGCGTGCGGGCGAAGATCTTGCGCAGCTCGTCGTGAATATCGGCGTAAGTAGCCACCGTAGAGCGCACGTTGGCACCGATGGGTGTCGAATCGATGAGCTTGACGTGTTCGATACCCGACGCATCGATATTTTTCACATGGGGTGGCAGCGGTGTGCCCGCTATCGCCGCTTCGAGCGCCGGAACGAGGCTTTCGAGAATCAGCGTGGTTTTGCCAGACCCCGATACGCCCGTCACCACCGTGAGGCGGCCTTTGGGAATGACGACTTCGAGCGGTTTTACGGTGTGAATCTCGGAGGTGGAGAGGCGGATCGCCCCTTGTGCGAAGAGTTCGCCTTCCGGCACGACGGGCAGCACGCGGGATTCGACCTTGCCTGCCAGAAACGGGCCGATGCGCGACGCCGGTCTGCGTTCGATCTCCCCGACCGTCCCCTGCGCAATGACCCTTCCGCCGTCGGCCCCCGCTCCGGGGCCCATCTCGACGATATGGTCGGCATGGCTCAGTATCTGCGTGTCGTGGTCGACCAGCACGACGGTGTTTCCGTCGGCGACCAGGTCGTCCATAACACCCGTGAGACCTGCGATGTTGGCCGGATGAAGGCCGATGGAGGGTTCGTCGAGCACATACATCACGCCCGTAGTACGGTTGCGCACTGCGCGGGCCAGCTGCATACGCTGCCGCTCGCCGGTGGATAGGGTCGAAGCCGCCCGATCGAGCGCGAGGTATCCCAACCCCAAGTCCAGCAGACGGCGCGAAGCGGCGAGGAACGACTCGCAGATGCTCTCGCCCATGGGGCGCATCTCCTCCGGCAGCGAAGCGGGGACGCCGCACACCCACCCGACGCACTCCGCGAGCGTCATGCGGCACGCCTCGTCCAGCCCGATGCCGCGAAGCCGCGGCGCCCGGGCCTCGTCGGAGAGTCGCGTGCCGCCGCAAGCCGGACAGACGTCCTGACGCAGGAACTTCTCCACGCGCTTCATGCCCTTCTCGTCGGTCACTTTGGCGAGCGCATTCTCGACCGTATAGACGGCGTTGTAGTAGGTGAAATCGAGCTCTCCCGCCTGATTGGAATTTTTGGCTTTGTAGAGGATATGTCTCTTTTCGGCCGGTCCGTCGAAGACGATGGCGCGCTCGGCAGGCGTCAGCTCGCTGAACGGCACGTCGGTACGCACGCCCATCGCCCGGCACACGTCGGTCATGAGCGACCACATCAGGCTGTTCCACGGAGCCACGGCCCCTTCGTCGATCGTCTTCGATTCGTCGGGCACGAGCGTCGCACGGTCTACGGTCATGACCGTACCCGTACCGCCGCACCGGCGACATGCTCCGCCGCTGTTGAACGCGAGCTCCTCGGCCCCGGGCGCATAGAACCGATGGCCGCAGTTCGCGCAGACGAGCTCCTTCTCGGCCGCGACGGCCAGCGTCGGCGCATGGTAATGCCCGCAGTTCGGACAGCGGTGCGAAGCCAGGCGCGAGAACATAAGCCGCAGGCTGTTGAGCAGCTCGGTGCCGGTGCCGAAGGTGCTGCGGATACCCGGCACGCCTGGCCGCTGGTGGAGTGCGATGGCGGCGGGAACATATGCTATTTCATCGACCTGCGCCTTGGGAGCCTGCGTCATGCGCCGGCGCGTATAGGTGGACAACGCCTCCAGATAGCGCCGCGACCCTTCGGCGTAGAGCACCCCGAGCGCCAGCGACGATTTGCCCGATCCCGACACGCCGGCGATGCCGACGATGCCGTGGAGCGGAATATTTACATCCACGTTTTTGAGGTTGTGGACGCGCGCACCGCGGATTCTTATTTCGTTCGGTGTTTTCTTCATCTCCATAAAGTCTCGTATCAAACATACAAAAGTACGGAACGGCAAATAACATGCATTGTCACAAATCGGGCGAAACGAAACGCTTTTCGGGACTTATCCCGCCCGCTCCCTGAATCGCAGCGGCGTACAACCGACCGGCCTGCGAAAATAACGGATGAAACAGGAGACGTCCTCGAAACAAAGCCGGTCGGGGATCTCCGTTACGGCCGAATCCGTATAACGCAACAGGCGTTAGGTATTGATTGCATTTTAATTTCATATTCTTCTGGAACAAAAATACAGTTTTTTGTATCTTGTTCCAATTGCTGTCTGCATTACATAAACCGGATTTTCATTTTTCATATCCGGCCGATGTCATAAATATTAAAAAGAAACAACCCTCTATTATTCTTTTGCCCATAAAAAGCATGCATGGCAAAAATTCCCGTCGCCCAGGAGCAGGCGGCCATCTATGTACAGAAGGACGGTTATACCCTTACCCAGCCGTTCGGAGAAATCGGATGATATGAGGACCGGGACACAGGGCTACGCCAATGTCGGTTTCCGGGTGGTCAGGACCGATTTCTGACACCCCTTTCATCCTCAAAAGTGCAGTTCATTTTTAGTATGAGCTGCACTTTATATTTAATAACTGTTAATATAAGCGCCCCGATTCGTCAAGAGAAATGTAAAATGAGCATTACAGCAAAAAATGCAGGCAGAGCGGGTAGCGTGTAAAATCGAAATCTATGTTGATTTTAATTTTTACCGTATATTTGCGCTAACGAGTTCTTTATTAAGATGAAGATTTGCAGCAAAGCTGTGCAGAAGATCGGTTAACAGATTGTTAACCGCCACAAACGAAAAATCCTCACAACTCGCTGATTAGCTTATTGCAAGGATTTAATCGTCTGTTTCCAGAGCGGAAAACGGGACTCGGACCCGCGACCTCAACCTTGGCAAGGTTGCGCTCTACCAACTGAGCTATTTCCGCAAAATGTTATCTGCTACCCCGTTCGGGGCTTTTTGCGAGTGCAAAGATAAACCGAAATTTTTATTCTGCAAAATATTTCCGCAAAAAAAATCGCAGGCCGCCCGACTCCGCATTCGTCCAAAACCGTTCCAATGCACAAGCCGTACGGCAATTATTGAAATTCGACACGCGGATACAATTTTCCATTGTACCTATACTGCCGCTGCACGCCCCACACGATGCGCCACTCGCCGACGCGCTCCCCGATCTGCGTACCCTGCTCGGCCGCATAGCGATAGCGGAAATCGGCTACCAGGTAATTCCCGCCGGCGGCATCGGGCAAAAAACTCAATGCGGTCGTCGCGGCAGCACAGTCGACGCCGTAGGCCCGGTCGATCAGTTCCGCGGGCGGAACGTCGCTGCCGTCCAGATGCAGAAACATATATTGTACCGGCGGCGCCGGACTCTCGCCGAGAATGTCGGTCGGAAAGAGCAGACAATTCCCTCCGGGATAGTAAAAACGCACGTAGAAGGGTTCGACATACACCTCGCCATGCTCATGCAGCGGGAAGAGATCCAGAAACTCTTCGCGCGACAACCCCGGATCTTCGGTCTCCTTCCCGCACGCAGCCAGCGACAAAGCCAGCAGGACACAAAACAGATATTTCATGGCAATTCGATATTCGGTAATCGCCCGGATCGTCCGGCGGCGAGACTCCCGCAGACAGGGCGCACACCACCGTGCATCCCGTCTGCGGGAGAAACGGAATTATTCGTCCTTTCCGTCGAAGAAATAGGTCGCGTAGTTGTAGCCTGCACGATCGTAGACCTTGCGGAACTGCCGCATGCGTCGGCTGAAATCCTCGAAATCCTTGCGGTCGTAGGCCCAGCCCGTCTCGGCGATCGCCGCCAGACGAGGCAGCAGCATGTGTTTCACCTGCCGGAAATCGGGAATGTACTCCGTCCAGAGGTTGCCCTGCACGCCGAGGATGTACTTACGTTCGTCGGGAGTCAGTTGTTCGTAGGGATCGAGCGCATAGACCTGCCGCATGGGCAGGTACTTCACCTGTCCCAGCGGCTCGAACTCCTGCTGCCGCGTCTGACGATAGTCCAGATAGCAGTGGGTGTTGGGCGCCATGATGACCGTGTTGCCCGCCTTGGCTGCGGCGATTCCGCCCTTCGAACCGCGCCACGACATCACGGTGGCCGTTTTCGAGATTCCGCCCTGCAAGATCTCGTCCCAGCCGATGATGTTGCGGCCGTGGCCGTTCAGCCACTTCTCGATCCGCTGCATGAAATAACTCTGCAACTCCTCCTCGTTTTTCAGGCCGTTCTCCTTCATCCGCCGCTGGCAGAGCGGGCACTCCTTCCAGCGGGCCTTGGGGCACTCGTCGCCGCCGATATGGATGTATTTCGAGGGGAACAACTCGATCACCTCCGCGAGCACGTCCTGCAAGAATTCGAAGGTCGAGTCCTTGCCGGCGCAGAAGACATCCTTGCTGATGCCCCAGCGTGTCCAGACCTCGTAATTCTCGCCGCGGCAGCCGAGCCACGGGTAGGCGGTCAGCGCCCCCAGCCCGTGGCCGGGCATTTCGATTTCGGGAATCACCTCGATATGGCGCTCTGCGGCGTAGCTGACGATCTCGCGGATCTCCTCCTGCGTGTAGAACCCGCCGTAGGGTTTGCCGTCGTAAACGCCCTCTTTGTTCTTGTCGTAGCGTCCGACGAGCGTTTCCGCACGCCGGGACCCGATCTGGGTGAGCAGCGGATATTTTTTGATCTCGATCCGCCAGCCCTGATCGTCGGTCAGATGCCAGTGGAATTTGTTGATCTTGTGCAGCGAGAGGATGTCGATGTAGGTCTTCACGTCCTCGACCGGGAAGAAATGGCGGCAGACGTCGAGCATCGCCCCGCGGTAGGCGAACGTGGGCTTGTCGCGGACGACGCAGGCGGGAATCTCTCCTCCGGCGACCAGCTGCTGGAGGCTGCGAAGCCCGTGCAGCACCGCCTGGGGCGTCGATGCCGTGACCGTTATGCGCTGTCTGCCGACTTCCAGAAGGTACTCTTCGGCTTCGTAGCCCGGTTGCAGTTGCAGCGTCACGGCGTGTTTTTCGGGTGCGGCGGTGACGGCGGGTTCGGTTCCGGTGAGCTTGCCGACGGCGCGGGCGAAAATCTCCGCGGGCGTGCGCAGCTGTTCGTCCGTGATGACGACGGGCGTTCGGGACGTCAGCCGGAACGATCCCGGCAGTTCTTCGACCTCGGCGGGGCGGGGTACGATGCGGACGCGTCCGTCGCAGGCTGCGAATCCCGGCAGACAGGCCTGGACGGCGAAAATCAGGAATAGAAGGTGTTTCACGGTTTGGATTCTGGTTGAGCGGTTAGGGAAGCCCCGCCTGCAAAACGTTTGCAGGCGGGGTGCTTCCGGATAGGGTTATTTGTTGTAACGTACGCCGATGTAGGAGAAGGCGATCTCTCCGGTGGTGATGATCTGGTCGTCGAACTCGCCGTCTTCCTTGCCGCCGGCTTTCTTGTTCGCGGCCGAGAAGCGGATGCATACGTCGTCCTTGCCGAGCAGTTCGAGCGGCAGAGGTACGTTGATGTACTTGTAGCCGGCGCACTGCCAGTAGAGGGTGTAGTTCCAGTTCACGATGTCGGGGACCTGGAATTCGGTGATCGGGTTCCAGTCGTCGCGGTTGTTGTCGCCGTGCTCCGACCAGTCGACCCTGATGTAGCGGGGGCCTCCGATGCTGCGGTTCTGCATGGCTACCTGCATCGAGAGCACATCGGTCGAGATGCCCTGCGTCGAGAAGTGGAGCAGCCATGCTTCGCTGCGGTCGGTTTCGGTGTTCCACCACTGGCACTTGTTGGTCCAGGCCGAGAATTCCGCGCTCGTCAGGTTTCCCTTGCCGTCGTTGTTGGTTCCGGGGTCAGAACACATTTGTTTGCCGTTTTCGACGACGCCGTTTCCGTTGATGTTGCCTTTATTGGTGCCGCCCCAGGGTTTCTCTTTGTCGGGGTTGGATTCGTTGCCGATGGGGCCGAGGTAGCTCGGGTCGCTCACGCCCCAGCCTGCGTCGCCCGATTTCTCGTCGGGATGGGTGAAGGTCAGGTAGCCGTTGTCGCCGGTCGTGGGGCGGAAGATGTGGCTTTCGAGCTTGCCGTAGCGGTATTCGGTCAGGAGGGCCGAGAAGCTGTTCTCGAAATCCTTCTCCAGCGCGATGTCCTCGCGGGTGAGGTGGCGGATCTGGTAGCGGCCGATGTCGCCCATGTCCTTCGATCCCATCCAGACGAAGCGGTCGTGGGTCTCGTGAACCAGTACGCCCGAGATGTTCCCCGAACCGTAGGGCAGCATGCTGCCGTCGCGGCGGTATTTGCAAGTGGAGTTGGTCAGCATGTAGAAACTGTCGCCGTTCTTGTCGCGCACCAGCATCGGGTATTTCGTTTCGCGGTTGGCATTGGTGCTGCGTGCATAGCCTTCGTTGATCGGCGTCAGGCTGCCTTTGCGTACGGGAAGCTCGCAGTCGGCCAGCGTTACCCAGGTGTATACGTCCATGTCGGTCAGCTCGTTGTAGCGCTTCACCTTCTGCGGAATGTCGGCCGCCGAGCCTGACACCGAGGACATGACCATCGCCGAGGTGACTTTCTTGAGAATGTAGCGTTCGGGGTTCGACTCCGCTTCGACCGTGACGCCCTTGAGCAGGATGCGGACCTTGCTGTAACGTTCGAAGATGTTGTCGTCTTCGGTCACGGTCTTGATCATGAAGCCCTGCGAACCGTCGAGGCTCTGGATGTAGGCCGTGCGGTAGGTCTCGGTGTAGTCGATCGAGGTCTGTCCCGTCATCATGTTCTCGCCGTTGTTGCCGTTGCCGATGTCGCTGATGATGCGTCCCTCGATGTAGACGTCCTTGTTGACGATGCCCACCAGGTCGCGCACCTCGCTGAACGAGATTTCGTGCCCGAACTCGTTCTTGGCGTTGGCCTGCGTGAGGTAGACCGTCGAGGAGATGGTCCGGTTCCACCCGTCGCGGTAGCTGAGGGTGATGCGGGCGTTGCGCAGGGCTTCGGGGTCGGCGTTGGGGTCGGTCTGGAGAATCAGGAACCCGTTGCTGATGTCGAGGTCCGAAATCCATCCGCCCTCGTCGGCGCTCGTGTAGACGATCGACTGCCGGAGGTCCTCCAGTTCGAGGTTGGTGGAGAGCTGCGCCGTCGCCTGTCCGCCGTCGCCGAGCACCATGATGCTGCGGGTCGAGAAGTCCAGTTTCGGGGTGATGAAGCCCTCCTGTTTGATGTATACGGTATCCGCGCGGTTGTGGGTCCAGAGGCGGATGCCCTCCATGCGGGGGAAGCCGTCGTTGGTCGTGGCCTGGAATTTGAAATAGTCGTCGCCCGTGAAATGCGTTCCGCGGCCCTCGGTGTCGAGTGTGAGCCATCCGTTGTCGGGATTGATCAGTTCGATGTCGTAGGGTTGGTTGGCGAGGACCGGAATGCTCCCCGTGCCGCCTTTCCAGGGGGCTATGATCTCTTTCTTGTAGGGGCCGAACTCGGAGATGCGGGTCTCTTCGCCGTTGTCTTTTTCGCAGGCCGTGAGCGCCAGCCCGCCCAGCAGCGGGAGCAGCAGCCTTCGGTACAATGATTTTATCTGTTTCATCGTGGTCTGAATTTGGTTTCGCGCATCGGCGGGGGAGGGACGCGCCCTCCCCGCCTGAGCGGTTTATTTGTTACTCTTTACGGCTATGGTTCCGAAACGCATCGGCGAACGCTTGTTGGCCGCCATGTCGGATGTGATCGTGCCCGTGTCTCCCTGGTCCACCGTGGCGGTGTTCGAGGCGATGCACTGCGTGCTCCGGGCCTTGATCAGCAGCGTGACCTCCGGGCGGTTGCGCAGGGCGTCCGGCAGGATGAACACGCGGTCGGCGTAGCCCGGGACGGCGCAGTAGGAGAGGTCTTTGCCGCCTGCTCCCTGCCAATAGACGAACGGCCGGCAGCAGAAGCCCGATTCGGGCAGCACGGTGAAGTTCACCCCGTCGGTCGAGTACTCCACCTGCCAGTAGACGGGGCCGTAGATGCTCGTGCCGCCGGCGTTGCCCTGCGAGTTGGTGAAGTTGAGCGAGAGGTTCGCGCCGGCGCCCTCGGTCGAGAACTTCAGCGCCACGGCGTAGCCCGTGTTTTCGGCGAAGTCCCACCAGTAGGTGTTCTCGAATTTCAGGGCGTTCTTGCCGTTCAGCCCGGCGCTGGTCGTGAGTCCGTTGTACTCGTTGTCCAGGAGGTATTTGGCTGCGGGGTCGGTGCACCAGAGCGAGCCGTTGCCCCTATCCGGGGCGATCGTTCCGTCGGCGTTGGTCCTGACCTCGGCGTTGTTCCAGTTCCACTCCACGAGCGTCTGGCGGTTGGAGCTCGACTCCGAAGCGGCGAGGTCGATCTCCTCCTTTTCGAGCACGCGGACCGAGTAACGGCCGATGTACCCCTCGTTGGTGTAGCCGTAGCGGGGCTGGAGGTCGTGGACGATGACGCCGCTCAACGTGCCCTTGCCTTTGGGCATGCCGCTGCCGTCGCGCCGCCAGGGAGTCTTGTTGTTGACCAGCATCGAGATCGCGCCGCCGTCCTTGTCACAGAGCGTTCGGGGTACGCAGCTGGTGTGGTTGGCCGTTCCGAAATAGCCTTCGTTGACGTTGGTGTAGCTGCCGTCGGGCAGGGCGAATTCCACCTCCCGGAGCGAGACGTAGGTGTAAATGTCCTCGTCGGTGAGCTGGCCGATCGACTTCTCCTTGCGGATGAGGTCGCTGGCCGTTCCGGGCGTCTGGCTGACGATGTTGGCCGCCGTCAGTCCGCTGAGCGTGTAGCGTTCGGGATCGGCCTCCTTGGTGAGGGTCACGCCGTTGAGCGAGATTTTCACCTGCGAGTAGCGTTTCAGCGTGTTGTCGTCCGCCGCGTCGAATTGCAGGCGGTATCCGTAGCTGCCGTCGAGCATCTGCACGTAGGCCGTCTTGGCGTTCACCGTGTAGTCGGTGGCGTTGCGTTCCGTGTTGGGCGTCGTCTCCACGTTGGCGTTGTCCTTGTCGCTGATCACGATGCCCTCGAAGCTGGCTTCGGGATTGTTGATCACGACCTGTCCGCTCTCGCCCTTGATCAGCGTGCGGTAGTCGGCTTCGTAGGTCTGTTCGACGACGAACGGCGCCGCGGGCGTAAGCTCTCCGGCCGTTCCCGGCAGCGAGAAGGCGATCGACGCGCTGCGCGGGCCTTCCGAGTCGTTCTCCTTCACGTCGAACGACAGCACTTTGTCTTCGAGCGTGATGTTCTCGATCCAGTCGGCCGACGCGCCTTCGTAGGCCGGCGTGCAGACCACCTTGCCGAGCAGGCTGCCCAGGTTGTGCTTCAGCTCGACCTTGATGGTCGTGGCCTTGCGTGTGGTCTTGGCGCGGTCGGGCGTGAAGGTCATGCAGGCCTCTTCGGTCGCCTGCGTGACGGTCAGCGTGACGGCGTGTTTCTTCTCCTTGGCGTCGATATAGGTCAGCGTGATCGCGGCCTGCCGTTTGCGCGGCGAGTTGTTCTTCAGGGTGCTGAACGTGACGGCGTCGGTTCCGACGGCCAGGTTTTCGATCCACTCCTCGTCCGGCTCGGGCGTTTCGTCGTCGTCCTCGTCGGGAATCACCGAATAGACGATGGTGTCCCGGATCTGTTTGTAATCCTCCCGGAGGTTGTTGTCAAGCCCGATGCGGAGGTCCCAGGGGTTGCTGAAAATCTCGATGCGGCTCTCCTCCAACGACAGGATGGGGTCTTCGCCCTCCTGCGTCATGCGTACCGCCTGTTCGAGTCCGCCGCGGGTGAAGATGATGTCCACGGCGCGCGGCACGCCGTAGTTGGCGCCGTATTTGAACAGTACGGGGGTGTTTCCCGAGCCGTTCAGGCGGTTGATGGAGGCCCATTCCACGTCTTCCGACAGACGGACCGACCATTCGCCGGTGGAATAGATCCGCACCTGGGTGGAGCCGGCGTCCGAAGTCAGCGTGTATTTGTTGGAATCCACATTCAGCGGCAGGTCCATGTCCGAATCCATTTCGCATCCGGTCAGCAGGAGCAGCGCCGTGACGAGGGGCAGGATGCCCGTGCGCCACGCTTTGTAGATGCAGTCTGTAAGGTTATTTTTCATCGTTGTGTTTTTTTGTTCGTTCCGTCGGCCTTACATGCCGTATTCGTTATAGGCCTTGTTGTCGAGCGCGCCGCCCGAATAGACGACCTCCTTGTCGGGGATCGGGTAGTATTCGTGGCAGGGGAGCATGTTGTCCTTGAGCGTCGGGTAGTTGGTGTATTCGTAGGTCATCTGATACCAGATTCCCCAGCGTACCAGGTCGAACTTGCGCTGGAATTCGCCCAGCAGTTCGCGTCCGCGCTCCTTCTGGATCTCCTCCAGAAGCGCATCTTTGTTCTTGAAGACGTAGGCGGTGGTTCCGGCGCGTTCCCGGACCATGTTCAGGTAGCGGACGGCCTCGTCGGAGTCCTCCGTCTCGGCGTAGCACTCCGCCATCATCAGGATGGCGTCGGCATAGCGGAATACCTTCTGGTTGGAGAAGTCGGCGGTGTTCTGCATCCCCGGACACCAGAATTTCGGGCCGAGCCACGGACGGGTTCCCACGCCCGAGAAGGGCTTGCCGTCGTATTCCCACGCCATGTTCAGCGTTTTGCGCTTGTCGTTGCTTTTTTTGGTCTGGAGACCGTCGCAGAAGTAGCTGTTGGGGCGCATGGAGGTCCAGGTGGTCATGCCCGTGCCCATTTCGGGAATCTCCACGCCGTCGTAGATGCCCTTGCCGTTGTGGTACGGAGTGGTGATGGCTGCCACGTTGGTCGTGACGGACAGTCCGCCGGGCGTGTAGGTGCGCTGCACCTCGAAGATCGACTCCGGGGTGTTCTTGTTGCGGAACATGATGTCTTCGAGCGGATACTGTTGCAGGTCGCCGTAGATTTTCTCCAGTTCGCCGAGCGCCTCGAGGGCGTCGTCCCAGCGGTGGTTCCACTGCGCGAGCTTGGCAATCATCATCCAGCCCATCGCGGCGCCCATGCGGTTGTCCGCGACCTCCGACGAACGCACCTGGTCCATCGAGGGCACGTAACGCTGCAATTCGTCGATCAGGTAGTCGCGGGTCTCCTTTGCCGACATGCGGCCCATGTGGGCGATCTCCTGCATCACCTGTTGGTCGGCGACCTCCTTGGTGTAGAAGGGCACGTCGCCGAAGATGCAGGTCAGCAGCCAGTAGTAGAACGAGCGGATGACCACGCCTTCGGCCAGCAGCGGCAGCTTGTCGGCTTCCGAAGACTCCTTGATGTCGTTCAGGGGCGAACGTTCGATGGCGGCGATGGTCGAGTTGCAGTACATGACGCCCTTGTAGCACTGGGTCCATATCTTCTGGCCGTTGAGCGGCTTCGCGGGGGATATGTCGAGCTGGGCGTCCTTGGTTCCCGAAGCGATGTACATCAGGTCGGTGACGCCTTCGGTCATAATCAGGAAACAGTAGTCGTAGATGCTGTTGATCGGTATGTAGCAGGCGTTCAGGCCCGCCAGGCATTGCGCCCGGGTCTTGTAGTACTCCTTGGGTCCTACGAACGACGTGGGGTGTTCGTCCAGGTCGCACGCGCTGAACAGCAGGGCGGCGGTTGCCGTGGCTGCCAGCAGGTATTTTTTCAGGAAACTGTATGATTTCATGGTCTTGGCTGTTAGTATCTGATCTGGAGGCTGAAAATAATGGTCCGGGGCTTGGGATAGGCGCCGATGTCGACGCGCCGCAGGGCCGAGTTGGAACTCGATGTCGAAACGTCCGGGTCGAATCCGTTGTATTTCTTCCACAGGTAGAGGTTCTCGCCGCTGACGCTTACGCGGATGTCGCGCAGGCGGTTTTTGGTGGCCTTGCGCATGTCGAACGTGTAGCTCGCGGAGATGTTCTTCAGCCGCAGGTAGCTTGCGTCGTGCACCAGCCGGTCGCTGGGCAGGGCGTCGTAGCTGCCGGCCATCGGCAGGTTCGAATTCGGGTTGCGGACCGGATGCCAGGAGTTCTGCATGTACTTGTATTGGTTGGTATAGGGCGAACCGTTGCCCATCCAGAGTTCGGCGACGTTGTAGATCTTGCCGCCGATCGAGTAGTTGAAGAAGAAGCTGAATGTGAAGTTATGGATGTTGAACGTGTTCTGGATACCGCCGTAGAGGTCCGGGTCGGCCGATCCGAGGTAGACCAGGTCGTCGCTGTTCAGCGCTCCGTCGTGGTTGATGTCCTGATAGCGGGCGTATCCGGGCTTGAAGGTGTTGCCGCTGGCCGAGGCGTAGGCCTTGGTGATCTTGTTGCGCTCGACCTCTTCCTGGTTGTGCCATACGCCGCCGTAGCGGAATCCCCAGAGGGCGTTGAGCGTGTAGCCCTTCTTGTAGCCGTACATCATGTAGGTGGTTCCCGACGACGACGGCGACGAGTAGGCTGTCACGAAGTCTTCCGAGGCGATGTCGTCCACCATCTGCCTGTTGCGCGACAGGGTGAGGGTCGTCGACCACTGGAATTTCGGACGGACGATGTTGCGGCTTTCGACGGTGAGTTCCCACCCCTTGTTGGTGGTGCGTCCGGCGTTGGCGAAGTAGTTGGTGTAACCCGTCTGCGAGGCTACCTGTACGGTCAGCAGCAGGTCGCGGGTCTTGATCAGATAGGCGTCGGCCGTGACGTTGAGCCGTCCGTCGAACAGCGAGATGTCGGCTCCGAGGGTATACTGGTCCGAGGTTTCCCACGTCAGGTCGGGTGATGCCAGACGCGACGGGTAGACCGCCAGCTGCTGCGTGCCTCCCATCAGGTAGCCGCTCGTCGAGTTGCCGACGGCCGCCAGCGAACGGTAGGCCGAGATGGCGTCGTTGCCGGTGCGTCCGAGGCTGGCGCGCAGGGCCAGTTCGTCGATCCACTTGGCTTTTTGCAGGAACTTCTCGTTGGCGATGTTCCAGCGGAGGGCCGCCGAGGGGAAGAATCCCCATTTCTTGTTGGCGGCGAAGTTCGAGGCGCCGTCGTAACGGGCCGTGAACGTAACGTAGTAACGCTCCTTGTAGTTGTAGTTCAGACGTCCGAACACCGACATCTTGGTCCAGTCCGTGTGGTTGGTGCTGATCGAGGTGTTCTGCTTGTCGGGAACCGCGGCCATGCTGTTCCAGGTGAGTTCGTCGAGCGTATAGCCGCGCCCGGTGATGCTCAAGTTGTTGTCGTACTTGATCTGCGCGGTGTATCCGCCCAGCACGTCGAAATTGTGGCCGCTCTTGGGGCGTAATTCGTAGTAGACCGTATTCTCGCTTGAGAAACTCGTGTCGTCGTATTCATCACGTTTGGCGTAACCGCCTTCGTTTTCCTTCTTGGCAGGCAGGTATCCCGGCTCGTAGTAGCGTCCGTGGCGCTGGTAGGAGTAGTAGGTGAACTGGCTGCGCAGCTTCAGACCCTTGACGGGGGTCACTTCGACGAATGCGCTGTTGTTGAGCGAAATGCGCCGGGCGTTCTTGAGGCAGTGATCGAGCATGATGCGCGGGTTGTTGAATTTCTGTCCCGAGTACCACAGGTCGTTCATATCGGATGTGGGGGAGAGGAACGGGCTGAGGAACACGGCGGCGTTCCACCAGTTGGTTCCGCCGATGGTGGCCAGGTTTTCGTCCTGATCGCGGTAGGTGTAGCTCAGGTTCAGTCCGGCCTTGAGCCATTTGGCGAACTCGTGGTCGACCTTCAGGCGCGCCGAGTAACGTTTCAACCCGCTGTTGTCGATGATTCCCTGCGTTTCGTTGAATCCGGCCGAGGCGTAGTAGGAGCTTTTCGCGGAGGCTCCCGAAATCGAAAGGTCGTAATTCTGATAGAGCGCCGTGCGCGTGATGGTGTCGATCCAGTTCGTGCCGACGCCTTTGGCCTCGGGGTTGGGGAAGGGGTATTTCGACATCGGCGAGTCGGGTTCGATTTTATCGTTGCCGTCGGCGCTTGAGAAGAAATAGGCGTAGTCGTTGCGGTACTGCGCGAA
>OOBN01001656.1_pt1 | contig 15530 bp, 11 predicted proteins | sample 1671091 | NCBI WGS metagenome assembly OOBN01 (sample SAMN06348121, study PRJEB24527) | human gut metagenome | biome: human gut; feature: ankylosing spondylitis patient; material: feces | host: Homo sapiens | place: China | collected 2015-10 | reverse complement strand
GCAGTAACGGGCGGCGGCGGAAAGCGCGCGGGCCGGGCATGCCCGGCCCCTACGGAGTGGTGGAAGGGTGAGCGGGTGCTGGTGGAGGAGGCAGCCGGAGAGGCGACGGGACATCGCTGCGTTTATTGCCGCATACGCAGAAAATCTCCTTGCGTATCCTCTGCAAAAGCCGTATACTACTATTATAATAGTATATTAGGTGGAATAGCCATGATGAAGATTTACCGCACACAGGATAAGCAGCTGACGCGCGTTGACGATATGAACGAGGGGGCCTGGATCTGCCTGACCAACCCCACCGACGACGAGGTCCGCCGGGTAGCGGCAACGCTGGACATCGAGCCCGCGGACATCGTGGCCGCGACGGACCCCGAGGAATCGGCGCGTATCAGCCTGGAGGACGGCTATACGGTCATCATCGTGGACATCCCCGTCAAGGTGGACGGCGCCGGCGAGGGCATCTATACGACTATCCCCCTGGGCATCCTGCTGACGCAGGAGCTGATCGTCACGGTCTGCTCCACCGATACCGCCGTTATCGGGGATTTTGCCGCCTGCCGGGTCAAGGGGTTCTCGACCCGCAAGAAAATGCGGTTCGTCTACCAGCTGCTCTACCGCGCGGCCACGATGTACCAGCAGGAGCTGCGCCTGATCGACCGCCGCCGCCAGGCCATTGAGAAAAATCTGGCCGGTGAGCTGAAGGACAGCGACCTGATGGAGCTGCACGGCCTGGAATCGACGCTGGTCTACTTTGCCACGAGTCTGCGCGCCAACGCTACGGTGCTGGACCGTCTGACCCGCTATAAGCGGCTGGAGCAGTACCCCGATGACCGCGAGCTGCTCGACGACGTCATCGTTGAGATCCGTCAGGCCATCGAGATGACCAGCATCTACCGCGACGATATAAAGGGCACGCGGGAGCTGTTCAGCTCGATTCTGGACAACCGCCTGAACAACGCCATGAAGTACCTGACCAGCATCACCCTGCTGATGGCCGTGCCCACCGTCATCAGCGGTCTGTACGGCATGAACGTGCAGTCCGACGGTATGCCCTTTGCCAACACCACCGCCGGGTTCGCCATTGTGCTGGGCCTGACGCTGGCGCTCTGTGTGTTTGCGGCGTGGGTGCTGCACAAGAAGCACATGTTGTGAGCTATACCGGGCGAGCAATGCCCGCCCCTACACGAAGTCTGCCCCGTCGGCAGACTTTTTCTGTAACATCCGCAAAAAAATTCCTACCTTATATAATAAAGGAGGCTGAAACCATGGAGGACGCCGCAATCGTGGCCCTGTACTGGGCGCGGGACGAGCAGGCGCTGGCCGAGACGGCGGCGAAGTTCGGCGCGTACTGCCGCAAGATCGCCGACAATATTCTGCACAGCGCCCACGACGCCGAGGAATGCGAGAACGACACCTGGCTGGCCGCTTGGAACAGCATGCCCACCAACCGACCCGCGCGGCTGGCTCCGTATCTGGGGCGCATCACGCGGAATCTCGCGCTGGACCGCTTTGACCGGGCGGCAGCGCAGAAGCGCGGCAGCGGGCAGACCTGTGCGCCGCTGGACGAGCTGGCCGAATGCGTCGCCGCGCCGGGCAGCGTGGAGGACAGCTTTGACGCTGCCGAGACCGGGCGGCTCATCAGCGCGTTTCTGCGCACGCTGCCGGAGGAAACGCGCAGCATATTTTTGCGCCGGTACTGGTATTGCGATGCCACCGCAGATATTGCCGCGCGGTACGGCCTGACCGAGAGCAAGGTGCGGGTGACGCTGCACCGCACGCGCGGCAAGCTGGCCGCCTACTTACAGGAAAGGGGTGCTGCACTGTGACAGAACGCGAATTATTTGAGGCCATCGGCCATGTGGACGACGACCTGATCCTGGCCGCCGACGCCCCGGTGAAAAAGCGCCGCCGGGTGGTGCATCTGCACTGGCAGCAGGTCGTGTCTGTGGCCGCGTGCGCCTGTATAGTTTTGGGCGGCGCAGCCGTGTGGCAGAGCGGCACGCTGCGCAAGAGCAGCATAGCCAGTGAAGCCGCCATGGCCGCCGACGTCCCGGAGGCCGCTGCCGAGACCGCCCCCGCGCCGGACATGCCGATGCTGGATGCCGCCGCGCCCCAGGCAGCGGACGCCGACGAGGGAGCTGCTGTCGAAAAGGACAGCGCCGCTTCCGGCATCGCTCTGGGCTTGGCGCAGTGCGTACAGATCGACGGCGTGCTGTATTTTGATACGGGCAGCGCAGTGGACTGCCCCCCGGACCGCGGGGCTGACGGGGTCATTGAGACAAGCGTTGACCGGGACGCCTTCCCGGAGACGGACGGGTGCTCGAACTTTGGTACCGGGTATTCCTACTGGGTGACCGAGGACGGCGTTGTCATCGTGGAGATAGACGGGGCGTATTGGGAGTTTATGGCGAATTGAGGGTTCTACTCGCCTTCCCCTTTGGGGGAAGGTGGCCCCGCAGGGCCGGATGAGGGGCGCGTGTACCGTGGTGCCCCGATAGCGGACGGCAACGGCAAGGCAGCCCCTCATCAGTCAGCGGTCGGGGCCGCTGACAGCTTCCCCCTCGGGGGAAGCCATGCTCATACAAAGTACAAATGACCCATGAGAGGCAGCCACCGTCTCCATGGGTCATTTTTTATCCCGCTCTTTGGCGGCGCTCAGGGCTTCTGGTTTGCGGGTCTCGGGGCTTAACAGCGTTGCCCGTGTCACCGCCGCGCCGCCGAATTTACGGCGCAGGGCATCGGCGGCGCGGTCCAGCTTCTCCTGCTTGTCGATGCGGGCGGCATCGGTGAAAAGGTCCATCTGCTCAAAGTTGTCCTCGCCGGTCTTTTCGGCGCTGACACCCACCAGCCGCACGGGGCGCTGCGGCCACATCTGGCGCATCAGCTCGATTGCCACATGGTAGAGGCGGTCCGTGGAGTTCGTCGGGTTGGGCAGCGTCGTCTGGTGGCTCGTGCGGCGGAAGGCGTTGTCCACCAGCTGTACCGTGACGACACGGGCCGTCTTGCCGTCGGCGCGCAGACGCCGCCCGACGGAATCGCAGAGTGCCAGCATCGTGGCGTCGGCGTCTTCGGGGCGGGCCAGGTCCTTGGGCATCGTTACACTGTTGCCGTAGCTGTTGTCGCGGGTGCGCTGCTTGGTCACGGGGTCGGCCTCACGGCCATTGGCGTAGTTCCACAGCGTATCACCGCGGCTGCCGAACAGCTTGACCGCCGTATCCCGCTCAAGCCGGGCCAAATCCCCTATGGTGTAGATGCCGCAGCTGTTCAGGCGCTTGGCCGCGCTGGGGCCGACGCCGAACAGGTCGCCCACCGGCAGCGGCCACATCTTAGTCTCGACCTCGTATTTATATAAGGTATGCACCCTGTCGGGCTTTTCAAAGTCTGAGGCCATCTTGGCCAGCAGGCGGTTGGGCGCAATGCCGACGTTGACCGTGAAGCCCAGCTCCCGGCGCACGCGGCGGCGGATCGTGTGCGCGGCGGTCAGCGGCGGGCCGAACAGTGCCTCGGTGCCGGTCATGTCAAGAAACGCCTCGTCGATGCTGTATTGTTCAACATCCGGGGTGTAATCGTTCAAAATTTGAATCAGTGCCTTGCTGTTTTTTACATAAAAATCAAAGTCCGGCGGCACGACGGTCAGCCCCGGGCACTTGACGCGGGCGGCAAAGAGGCTCTCCCCCGTCTGGATGCCGAATTTTTTCGCCGGGGTGCTTTTTGCCAGCACAACGCCGTGGCGCTTGGCCTCATCGCCGCCGACGACGGCGGGGATCGTGCGCAGATCGACAGTGCTGCCGCCTTGCAGCGCCTTGAGCGCCGACCAGGACAAAAACGCCGAGTTGACGTCCACATGGAAGTAGATTTTGGGCATGGGGACCTCCTTTCCGCCCTTGCCTTCCCCCTCGGGGGAAGGTGGCCCCGCAGGGCCGGATGAGGGCAAAGCCCGCCATACATGCCCGGCCGGGGATTTCCGCCCTGTAGGGGCCGGACATGTCCGGCCCGCGGCTTTTCCATGGACTACCGCCCGCCCTGCACCTCCGGGCCGGGCATGCCCGGCCCCTACAAAGCCGTTCAACGGCAAATGGGCAATCGCGGCAAGCCCATTATACCACAAAAACCCGCACTTGCATATCATCCCCAAACGTGCTATAATGTATGTATATTTATACAAATAAACCGTATATTTAAAAAGGAGCTTTACTATGGACCTCGTAGGGCATGATTTTTTGACGCTGTTGGACTTTACCCCCGCGGAAATCGGTTATCTGCTGGATCTGGCAGCCGAGCTGAAGGCCAAGAAAAGGGCGGGCATCCCGCACGACACGCTGCGCGGCAAGAATGTGGCGCTGATCTTTGAGAAAACCTCCACCCGCACCCGCTGCTCGTTCGAGGTCGCCGCGCACGACCTTGGCATGGGCACGACCTATCTGGACCCCACGGGCAGCCAGATCGGCAAGAAAGAGTCCATCGCGGACACCGCGCAGGTGCTGTCCGGCATGTTTGAGGGCATCGAGTACCGCGGCTACGGCCAGGCCATCGTTGAGGAGCTGGCCAAATACGCCAGCGTGCCCGTCTGGAACGGCCTGACGAACGAGTACCATCCCACCCAGATCCTGGCCGATTTTTTAACGCTGCGTGAGCATTTCGGCAAGCTGCAGGGGCTGAAATTCGCTTACATGGGCGACGCCCGCTACAACATGGGCAACAGCCTGATGATCGGCTGCGCCAAGATGGGCCTGCATTTTGTGGCCTGTGCCCCCAAAGCCTACTGGCCGGACCCCGCGCTGGTGGAAAAGTGCAAAGAGTTCGCCCGCGTCAGCGGCGGCAGCATCACGCTGAGCGAGGACACCGACGCCGTGGCCGGTGCGGATGTCGTCTACACCGACGTCTGGGTCAGCATGGGTGAGCCTGTCGAGGTCTGGGAGGAGCGCATCAACGCCCTGTCCCCCTATCAGGTCAACGCCGAGCTGATGGCGAAGGCCAAGGGCACCGCCGTGTTCATGCACTGCCTGCCCGCCTACCACGACCACAAGACCGCCGTCGGCAGGGAGATGGGCGAAAAGTTTGACCGCGACGCCATGGAAGTGACCGACGAGGTCTTTAATGGCCCGCAGTCCATCGTGTTCCAGGAGGCCGAGAACCGCATGCACACGATCAAGGCGGTCATGGCGGCAACGCTGGGGGCGTGAGTCCCAAGCCTTCCCCTGTGGGGGAAGGTGGCCCCGCAGGGCCGGATGAGGGGCAAAGTTTGCCGTGGCAACCCGATTGCGGGCGACAATGGTAAGTTTTTCCCTCATCAGTCAGCGGACGGGGCCGCTGACAGCTTCAGTCTCCGCGCTAAGAGCCGCCTACGGCGGTTGCGCTCCGACACGCGCCTGCGGGCGCAGCCCCAAGGGAGAAGCCAGACACAGAAAAAGGCACGTCCAACGCAGGACGTGCCTTTTCCTTTATAAAGGAAATTACTCCTCAATATAACCGTACTGCAGGTACCAGTAGCCGTAGGGGCTGTGCCAGGTACCCTTCAGAGAGGGGCTCTGCAGCCAGAAGTCGTTGTAGTAAGCAACGGGGATGCAGGCGGCGTCGGCCATCAGCATGTCCTCGGCCTCGTGCAGCTTCTCAAAGTGGGTAGCCTTGTCGGCAACGCGGGACTCCTCGATGACCTTGTCAAACGCGGGGTTGGCGTACTTGCCGTCGTTGTTGCCGTTGTTGGTGGTGAACAGCTCCAGCATGTTGGAGGGGTCGTTGTAGTCCATGGACCAGCCGTTGCGGCTGATGTCAAAGTCACCGGCGCGGCGCATCGGCAGGAAGCTGGCCCACTCGACCTTGTTGATGTTGACGGTGATGCCCAGCTCGCCCCAGGCCTGCTGGACGTACTCAGCAACGGGGATGTGGTAGCCGGCGTCGTTGGCGCTGTACTCAACAACCGGGAAGCCCTCGCCGTCCGGGTAGCCGGCGTCGGCCATCAGCTGCTTGGCCTCCTCGAGGTTGGCCTCGTAGTCGTCGCCGATGTAGGGCTTGCCGCCGTTGGCATTGTCCATGAAGTAGCCCTCGTTGTCCACGATGCCGGGGCCAACCAGCGCAGTGGCGGGGGTGTAGATGCCCTGCATGATGGTGTTGGCAACGTAGTCGCGGTCAATGGCCAGAGACATAGCCTTGCGGACATTGGGGTCGGTGAACGGCTCCTTCTGATCGTTCAGGGAGATGTAGTAGGTGCCCATGATCTCATCGAGATAGAAGTCGCCGCCGTCCTCGACCCTGGTCAGGCTGGGGATCTCATCGGTGGGGACGTCCTTGACGAGCTGTGCCTCACCGCTGTTGTAGGCGGCGTAAGCAGCGCTGGAGTCCTCGAGCAGGAGCAGGGTGATGGTGTCGGAAACGATCTTGGAGGAATCCCAGCCGCCGACGTAGTTCGGGTTCTTGGACAGAACAATACGCTCGGAGGGGACCCAATCGGTGATCATGTAGGGGCCGTTGCAGACGTAGGTGTCGGGCTCGGTGCACCAGGCGTCGCCGTTGGCCTCCACGGTGGCCTGCTGCACGGGTGAAGTGGCGACGAAAGCGGCCAGCTTGTCAAAGTAGGAGCAGGGATAGCTCAGGGTGATGGTCAGGTCCTTACCGTCCTCGCTGGCAACGACGTTCAGGGCGTCCCAGTCGGGATCGGTGGTGGTGTTGCCGTCCGCATCGGGGTTGCCGATGGCATCCTGATAACCGTCGATCATGCCGACAACCGTCTCGGCGTAGGGGGCGGCGGTGTCGGGGCAGGCCAGACGCTTGAAGCTGTACTCGAAGTCCTTCGCAGTCAGGTCGGAACCGTCGCTCCACTTCAGGCCGTCGCGCAGATGGAAGGTCCAGACCAAGCCGTCATCGCTGACCTCGTAGCTCTCGGCCTGGCCGGGCTGGATTTCGTTGTTCTCGTCGATGATGAGCAGGGGCTCCTCGATGGTGATGAGGGTGTTGCCGCCGTCGACGGCAGCGTTCAGGGCCGGGTCCAGGGTCTCGGGGTTGGGGCCGAGCTGGACGGTGAAGCCGGTGCCCTCGCCGTCGGTGGCGGCAGCGGCCTCGGTGGTGGCAGCATCGGCAGTACCGGTGGTGTCGGTCGTGCTTGCGGAACCGCCGCAGGCAGCCAGAGAAGCTGCCATACCGGCAGCCATCGCCGCGGCGATGATTCTCTTGTTCTTCATGTTGCTTGTATCCTCCTGATGGATCTTTCTTACACTTGTTGCCTGTTCGCGACAGGCGAACATCGACTATTATAGTACGCGCAACACAGGATTGCAAGTTCGGCAACGATATGTTACTGTTTTGTAACGAATTGGCAATCGCATTGAATATGTAGGGGCGACCATTGGTCGCCCGCCAACTTGGCGCAGCAACGCCTTTTCCGGGCAAGTTTTTTCCCAGACAAACGGGCAAGGGCGAGCAATGCTCGCCCCTACAGAAGTTTTTGGGCAGCAGACGGCCCGGGAGGGATAAATCCCTCCCCTGCAAATTTTCCCGTCAGCGTCTGCCAGCCGCCAGGCTGCGGGCCGGGCATGCCCGGCCCCTACAGTGCATTTTCGTTTTCGCCCTGCGGGCGTAAACTCCACCATATAAAAAGGCATGACCCATTTTCACAGGTCATGCCTTTTATTATGCGGTTTTGCGGTTTATGTGGGGATTACTCCGCAACATAACCGTACTGCAGGTACCAGTAGCCGTAGGGGCTGTGCCAGGTACCCTTCAGAGAGGGGCTCTGCAGCCAGAAGTCGGTGTAGTAAGCAACGGGGATCGCACCGGCATCCTCCATCAGGATGTCCTCGGCCTCGTGCAGCTTCTGGAAGTGGACGCTCTTATCGGCGACCTTGGAGGCCCCGATGGCGGCATCGAACTCGGGGTTGCTGTACTTACCATCGTTGTTGCCGTTGGTGGTGGTGAACAGCTCGATCATGTTGGAAGGATCGTTGTAGTCCATGACCCAGCCGTTACGGCTGACGTCGTAGTCACCGGCGCGGCGCATCGGCAGGAAGCTGGCCCACTCGACCTTGTTGATGTTGACGGTGATGCCCAGCTCGCCCCAGGCCTGCTGGACGTACTCAGCAACGGGGATGTGGTAGCCGGCGTCGTTGGCGCTGTACTCGATGGTGGGGAAGCCCTCGCCGTTCGGGTAACCGGCATCGGCCATCAGCTGCTTGGCCTCCTCGAGGTTGGCGTCGTAGTCGTCGCTGATGTAGGGCTTGCCGCCGTTGGCGTTGTCGTAGAACATGCCGCTCTCATCGACGATGCCGGGGCCGACGAAGTTGTAAGCGGGCTCGTAGGTGCCCTGCATGATGGTGTTGGCAACGTAGTCACGGTCAATGGCCAGAGACAGAGCCTTGCGGACCTTGGCATCCGTGAACGGCTCCTTCTGGTCGTTCAGGGAGATGTAGTAGGTGCCCAGGATGGTGTCAACGTAGAAGTCGCCGCCGTCCTCAGCCTTGGTCAGGCTGGGGATCTCATCGGTGGGGACGTCCTTGATGAGCTGTGCCTCACCGCTGTTGTAGGCGGCGTAAGCAGCGCTGGAGTCCTCGAGCAGGAGCAGGGTGATGGTGTCGGAAACGATCTTGGAGGAATCCCAGCCGCCGACGTAGTTCGGGTTCTTGGACAGAACAATACGCTCGGAGGGGATCCAATCGCTGATCATATAGGGGCCGTTGCAGACGAAGGTGTCAGGCTGCGTGCACCAGGCATCGCCGTTGGCCTCAACAGTAGCCTGCTGCACGGGGCTCATAGCCGCGAAGGCGCAGAGCTTATCGAAGTAGGAGCAGGGATAGGACAGCTGGACGGTCAGGGTCTTGCCGTCCTCGCTGGCGTGGACGTTCAGGGTATCCCAGTCGGGATCGGTGGTGGTGTTGCCGTCTGCATCGGGGTTGCCGATGGCATCCTCATAGCCGTCGATCATGCCGACAACGGTCTCGCCGTAGGGGGCTGCGGTGTCGGGGCAGGCCAGACGCTTGAAGGAGTACTCAAAGTCCTTCGCAGTCAGGTCGGAGCCGTCGCTCCACTTCAGGCCGTCCTTCATGGTGAAGGTCCAGGTCAAGCCGTCCTCGGAGACCTCGGGCAGCTCTGCCTGGCCGGGAACAACCTCGTTGTTCTCGTCGATGAGCAGCAGCGGCTCAAAGGTGGTGATGATGGTGTTGGCACCGTCGATAGCGCTGTTCAGCGCGGGGTCCAGGGTCTCGGGGTTAGGTCCGAGCTGGACGGTGAAACCGTTGGCGGAAGTGCCGGTAGCCTCGGCGGCTTCGCTGGTCGCAGCCTCAGTGGATGCAGCGCTGCTGGCAGCGGAGCTTGCAGAGCCGCCGCACGCAGCCAGAGAAGCAGCCATGCAGCCGGCCATAGCCACGGCAGCAATGTTCTTCATCTTCATGAATATTCCCTCCAAATGTAATATACTTTATACCCAATCCCCCCGGGAGACAAGCCCCCAACGGAATGAATATTTATACTTTACCACTCTGAATCCGAAATTTCAAGTGGTCTGTAACTTTTGTAACTGTTTTGATAGAAAGTCCTTTTGTATTTCTATTGCGTACAGTTCTATGTTCCGCGGATGAATGTTCGCCTCACACGCACATTTTGGGGTCAAGCACAAGGCGGCTGCGGTGAGCCGCCCTGTATAAGTATGAGTTTTTATGTCGGGTGGAGTCGAGGGGCGAACAAACAGTGTCCGCCACGCCCGGCAGCGCCCCCTACATTACTTTACTTTGTCCAGATGGTGGCACGCTGCCCAGTGGCCGCTGCTCACTTCCTTGAACTCCGGCACCTCGGCGGCGCAGCGCTCGTCGGCGTAGGGGCAGCGGGTGCGGAAACGGCAGCCGCTCGGCGGATTCAGCGGGCTGGGCACATCGCCCTGCAGCACGATACGGTGGCTCTGGCGGGCCGTGACGGGGTCCGCCACGGGAATGGCCGAGATCAGGCTGCGGGTGTAGGGGTGGACGCTGTGGGCGATCAGCTCAAAGCTGTCGGCCAGCTCCACCAGCTTGCCCAGATACATAACGCCGATGCGGTTGGAAATGTGCTTGACAACGCTCAGGTCGTGGGCGATGAACAGGTAGGTCAGCCCCATCTCCTGCTGCAGATCCTCAAACATGTTGACGACCTGCGCCTGGATCGAAACGTCCAGCGCGGAGACCGGCTCGTCGCAGACGATGAACTCGGGGTCCACAGCCAGGGCGCGGGCGATGCCGACGCGCTGGCGCTGACCGCCGGAGAACTCATGCGGGTAGCGGTTGGCGTGCTCACTGTTCAGGCCGACGCGCTCGAGCAGGGAGATGATCTTGTCATGGCGCTCCTTGGCGTTGGCGCACAGGTGGTGGATGTCGATGCCCTCGCCGACGATGTCTCCGATGGTCATACGGGGGTCCAGGCTCGCGTAGGGGTCCTGGAACACGATCTGCATACGGCGGCGGTAGGGCAGCATATCAACGGCGATCTTTTCCTTTTTGTCAAACAGGACCTTGCCGTCGTAGATGATGGTGCCGTCGGTAGGCTCATACAGGCGCAGCAGGGTGCGGCCCGTCGTGGTCTTGCCGCAGCCGGACTCACCGACCAGGCCCAGCGTCTCGCCCTTGCGGATGGCAAAGCTCACGTCGTCCACGGCCTGAACGTACTGCTTGTTCTTGCCCATGCCGCCGGCGGGGAAATACTGCTGCAGATGCTTTACTTCAACGAGATTCTCGCTCATCAGGCTTTGCCCCCCTTCTCAAATTCTTCCTTCTGGCGCAGCCAGCAATAGGTGTAGTGGGTGTCGCTCAATTCGGTTCTGGGCGGCATCTTGTTCAGGCAGACCTTCATGCAGCTCTTGCAGCGCGGTGCAAACGGGCAGCCTGCGGGCGGGTTCAGCAGGTCAACGGGCTGACCCTCGATGGGCACCAGACGCTCCTTCTCCTCGGCGTTCAGCTTCGGGATGGAGTTGATCAGGCCCTTCGTGTACTCATGCTGAGGGTTGTAGAAAATTTCGTCCGTCGTGCCGTACTCGACGATGTGACCGGCGTACATGACGGCGATCTTCTCGCACATCTGGGCCACAACGCCCAGGTCATGGGTGATCATGATGATGGACATGCCCAGCTTGTGGCGCAGGTCGTTCATCAGCTCCAGGATCTGTGCCTGGATCGTCACGTCCAGCGCGGTGGTCGGCTCGTCGGCGATCAGCAGCTTCGGCTCACAGGCCAGCGCAATGGCGATCATGACGCGCTGGCGCATACCGCCGGACAGCTCGTGCGGGTACTGCTTCAGGCGGCGGTCCGGCTCGTTGATGCCGACCAGCTCCAGCAGCTCCTTAGCGCGGGCCCAGGCTTCCTGCTTGGTCTTTTTGGTGTGCAGCAGGATGACCTCGACGATCTGGTTGCCGATGGTGTACACCGGGTTCAGGCTCGTCATGGGGTCCTGGAAGATGATGGAGACCTCGTTGCCGCGAATTTTGCGGAACTCCTTCTCGGTCATTTTGTCGATCTGGTGGCCGTTGAACCACACCGTGCCGCCGACCAGACGTCCGGGGTAGGCGGTCAGGCCCATGATGGAGTAGGCCGTGACAGACTTGCCGGAGCCGGACTCGCCGACGATGCCCAGCACGTCGCCCTGGTTCATGCTGAAGGACACGCCGTTCAGCGCCTTGACCTCGCCCGCGGGGGTGAAGAAGGACAGGCGTTCGTCCTTGATTTCAAGAATTTTTTCGCTCATGTTGCTCCTCCTTCCCTCTTTAGCTCTTGAGCTTCGGGTCAAACGCATCGCGCAGACCGTCGCCGAACAGGTTGAAAACCAGGATCATGATGCTGATCATCAGCGCGGGGGCGATCAGCAGCACCGGGTAGGTGTTCATGCCCTTGACGGCGTCAGTCGCCAGCGAGCCGAGGGACGGCATGGGGGCTGCAACGCCGAGGCCGAGGAAGCTCAGGTAGCTCTCGGTGAAGATGGAGGACGGGATCTGCAGGGTGGTGGTGACGATCAGGGTGCCCATGCAGTTCGTCAGCAGGTGCTTCTTGATGATGCGCCCGCCGGAGGCACCCAGCGCGCGGGCAGCGGTGACGTACTCGCTCTCCTTCAGCGTCAGGACCTGGGAGCGGACGATACGCGCCATGCCGACCCAGTACAGCAGGGCGAAGATGATGAAGATGGACACCATGTTGGGGCCGAGCTTCTGCATCCAGCCGAAGCCAGGCTTGGTGGCCAGGCCCTCCAGCGGTTCCTTGATGGCCATGGCCAGCAGGATGATGAGCAGGATGTCGGGGATGGTGTAGAGAATATCGGTAATACGCATCATGATGTTGTCGATCCAGCCGCCCGCAAATGCAGAGATGGCGCCGTAGGTCGCACCGATGAGCAAAACCAGCACAGAGGCCAGCAGGCCGACGGACAGGGAGACGCGGGTGCCCATCATGACACGTACGGCAAAGTCACGGCCCATACGGTCGGTGCCCAGAATGTGGGGGAATACGTTCTCGCCCTGGTCGATGAGCTTCTGCTCCGCGGCAGAATACTCAAACGGAGCCAGGTTGTTGCTGCCCTTGATCTGCTGCTCATAGCTGTAGGGCCAGAAGCCGGGCAGAACATAGGCCATGAAGGCGATCAGCAGGATGACGATCAGGCTGACCATGGCGATCTTGTTTTTGCGCAGACGGCGCATGCCGTCCTTCCAGAAGTTGACGCTCTCGCGCATGACGACAAGGCTTTTCTTCTCGTCGTTGGACGCGGGGGCAAAGTCCTCAACGTTGAGTTGCAGGCTCAACGGATTCTTTTTCAGATTTTCCATGTGTCTGCTCCTCCTTACTTCAGCTTGATGCGCGGGTCGATGATCTTATACAGGATGTCAACAACGACGTTCGCAACGATGACGAGGGTCGCCAGCAGGATCGTAGTGCCCATGATCATCATGTAGTCACGGTTCGTGATGGCGGACACGAAGTCGCGGCCCAGACCCGGGATGGAGAAGATCTTCTCCACGACAAAGGAACCGGTCATCAGACCTGCCAGCATGGGGCCGACATAAGTGATGACAGGCAGGATCGCGTTGCGCAGCGCGTGCTTGAAAAGGATCTTCACACTGGAAACACCCTTGGCGCGGGCGGTGCGCATGTAGTCCTGACCCATGACGTCCAGCAGGCTGGAGCGCATCAGGCGGGTGATGTAGGCGGTGGGATAAATCGCCAGCGCCGTCACGGGCATGATGTAGGCCGCCGGTTCATTCAGGCCGACGGTGGGCAGGAGCTTCAGATTCATGCCGAAGGTGTACAAAAGCACAACGCTTGAGATAAAGCTCGGGATGGCGATGCCGCAGGTGGCAAACACGATGATCAGATTATCGGCCCACTTTCCTCGGTTATACGCGGACAGACAGCCCAGCGGAATGCCGACGCAGAGCGCGACGATCACAGCCAGACCAGCGGTGCGGGCCGAGACCGGCAGCTTGGAGAAGATGATCTGGTTGACGGTACGGCCGCGCTGTTTCAGGCTCAGGCCCATATCGCCATGGATCAGGCTGTTCATATAATTAAGGTACTGCACGCCGAGGGGCTTATCGAGGCCGTATTTTTCGGCCAGGGCCTGCTGGGCTGCTTTGCTGATGGACTTTTCCGCCACGAACGGGCCGCCGGGGACCAGGTTCATGATGAAAAAGGTAAGGGTCGCGACGATGAACACGCTGAAAATGCCCATTGCCACGCGCTTGACGATGTACTTCGCCATGGTTTTGTGCCACTCCGTTTCTTAATGGAATACAAATTGGGGTCGATTTCGGTTTATTCGTTTAACGCTCTGTACCGCGCGTACACGCTTGTGCGCAGCAGGCGGACAGACTGGAGAATAAAAAAGCCGATGGCGGCTGCGATTGCAAACGCCATCGTTCGTAATCCGAAATCTACTCTATATTATAAAATGTTGCAAAGTATTTGTCAATTCGATGTTCGTTTTCAGACAACTACAAAGAGCCGAAAACCCGCCCCGCGGGCTGCGGATTTTCGTGAAAGATGCCCATTTGCAGAATTTTTTGAGTTTTTTGAAAAAAACGCTTGACTTTCCGGGCGGCGAGCGCTATAATAAAACACGTTCTCCGGCGAGAACGCCAAAAGAATATGCGCCGGTAGCTCAGCTGGATAGAGTGTCTGACTACGAATCAGAAGGTCGGGGGTTCGAGTCCCTTCCGGCGCACCAAGGTCACTTGCGATTGCAAGTGACCTTTTTTGTTTATATGTTGCAGTCTTATGATACTGTTGTGCAACATGCATTTGCCATATTAACAAACGCCGTCTTCATTCGGGAGAATTCCGAATGAAGGCGGCGTTGTTTCTGATATGTTATTTTACCCCTTTTCAAACTCCTTCGCCACATCCTGCAGCAGCTGTCTGATGGGCAGGTGCTGGGGGCAGACACGCTCGCACTGGCCGCAGCGGATGCAGTCCGAGGCGCGGGAGCCGGGCCCGGTGTGGACATCCTCATAGTAGTAGTCCGCGTTCCAGTCGTGGTGGGTGTGCTTCGTGTTCATGATGGCGAACAGGTCCGGGATGGAGATATGCTTCGGGCAGCCGTCGGTGCAGTAGCGGCAGGACGTGCAGGGGATCAGGTCCTGCTTGCGGAAGATCTCCACCACCTTGGAAACGGCGGTACGCTCGGCATCGTTCAGCGGCGTAAAGTCCTTCATGTAGCTCAGGTTGTCCTGCATCTGCTCCATGCTGCTCATGCCGGACAGCACCATCAGCATACCGGGGAAGCCCGCGGCAAACCGGATGGCATAGCTGGCGGGGCTGCCGCCGTGCAGGGCGTCCAGCACGGCTTTTGCGTCGTCGGGCAGGTTGACAAGGCTGCCGCCCTTGACCGGCTCCATGACCAGCACGGGCTTGCCATGCCTGCGGCAGACCTCATAGCACTTGCGGCTCTGGACGGCCACATCGTCATAGTCCAGATAATTGAACTGGATCTGCACGACCTCGATGGCCGGATAGTCGGTCAGAATCTGCTCCAGCACGGCGGCGCGGTCATGGAACGAGATGCCCACATGGCGGACCTTGCCCTCGGCCTTGAGGGCGAAGGCCGTCTCATAGGCGCGGCAGTCCCTGTAGTGCTGGTAGTTTGTCGTGCTCTGGGAGTGCATTAAATAAAAGTCAAAGTAATCCACGCCGCAGGCTGCAAGCTGGCTCTCAAAGAGCGGGCGGATGTCCTCTTCCTTTTTAAAATAGGACCCGCTCAGCTTGTCGGTCAGGACATAGTCCTCCCGCGGGTAACGGCTGGTCAGGCACTCCTTCAGGGCCAGCTCGCTCTTGCCCTGAAGGTAGCCGTGGGCCGTGTCAAAATAGTTGAAGCCCTGCTCCAAAAAGCAGTCCACCATCTGTTTTGTCTGCTCTATATCGACGTCCTCGCCGATCATGGGCAGGCGCATACAGCCGAAGCCGAAATTTTTTCTGATCTTTTCCATTTGTAAATGCTCCTTTCGCAAGGTTTACCTTTCACGGGTCTCTCCGGGGGAGTTTTTTCTCTTGGCCCCCTCTGCGAGGGGGCTCCGCCCGCAGGCGGTGGGGGAGAGAACCTTG
>OOBN01001649.1_pt1 | contig 15594 bp, 10 predicted proteins | sample 1671091 | NCBI WGS metagenome assembly OOBN01 (sample SAMN06348121, study PRJEB24527) | human gut metagenome | biome: human gut; feature: ankylosing spondylitis patient; material: feces | host: Homo sapiens | place: China | collected 2015-10 | reverse complement strand
TGAACGCATCAATATTCTTTTCGCTGAGAATCTTCTCAAAGATTCGGTCTCCAAGCTGTTTTATTTTGGTAACAAGAAATCCGCCGTTCATTTTCATGCAAATGCTCCTATATAGTAGTTTACTTCAAATAATACCATATAGGAGCTTTGCTGTCAAGAGGCTGTATCTCTAAAACATCCGGCGAGTTTTTCATAGCCTGCGCTTTTTGTGTTCTTTCCGCCCGAAAGCATTGACGCACCGCGCCGAATCCTGTATCATGAAGCTGTTCATTCGGCTGTTTCTGCCCGTTTGGGCATTGTGCATATTATGAAAGGAGTCCTTTCCTCATGGCGATGAATCTGACTCAGAAAATCCTGTCGGCGCACCTGCTCAGCGGTGAACTGATTCCCGGCTCGGAAATCTCCATCCGCATTGACCAGACGCTGACGCAGGATTCCACCGGTACGATGGCGTACCTGCAATTCGAGGCGATGGGCGTCAAGCGTGTCAAGACAAAGAAGTCCGTGGCGTACATTGACCATAACACGCTGCAAACTGGCTTTGAAAACGCGGATGACCACTATTACATCCAAACGGTGACGAAAAAGCATGGCATTTACTGCTCCAAGCCTGGCAACGGCATCTGCCATCAGGTGCAGCTGGAGCGCTTCGGCGTGCCGGGCTACACGCTGCTCGGCTCGGACAGCCATACGCCCACGGGCGGCGGCATCGGGATGCTTGCCATCGGCGCAGGCGGACTGGATGTTGCGGTCGCGATGGGTGGCGGCGCGTATTATCTGGCGTGCCCGCGTGTCGTCGGCGTGCGCCTGCATGGCAAGCTGTCCTACGGCGTTGCGGCGAAGGACATTATTCTGGAAGTCCTGCGCCGGCTGACCGTCAAGGGCGGCATCGGCAAGGTGATGGAGTACATCGGCGACGGCGTGAAAACGTTGAGTGTCCCGGAGCGTGCGACGATTACGAACATGGGCGCGGAACTCGGCGCGACGACCTCCATCTTCCCGTCGGATGAAGTGACCCATGCGTTCCTCAAAGCCCAGCAGCGCGAGCAGGACTTCGTGCCGCTGTCCGCAGACCCGGATGCGGCGTATGACGAAATCCTCGACATTGATTTGACCGCGCTTGAACCACTCGTCGCGAAGCCCCATATGCCTGACATCGTGGAAACCGTCAAACAGTGCGGCCCGATTAAGGTCGATCAGGTGTTTATCGGTTCCTGCACGAACTCTTCCTATACCGACATGATGCGCGTCGCCCGGATTTTGAAGGGTAAGACTGTGCACCCGGACGTGAGCCTTGTCATCGGCCCCGGATCGAAGCAGGTGCTGACGATGCTGGCGCGCAACGGCGCTTTGGCGGACATGATTGCGGCGGGCGCGCGCATTCTGGAATCCGCCTGCGGGCCGTGCATCGGCATGGGACAGTCGCCGCGCACGAACGCCGTCTCCGTTCGCACGAACAACCGCAATTTCTACGGCCGCAGCGGCACCAAATCCGCCGGTATTTACTTGGTCTCCTGCGAGACGGCGGCTGTCACGGCGCTGACTGGCGTGCTGACGGATCCGCGCTGCCTTGACATTGACCTCGACATCCCGATGCCGGAGACGTACACCGTCAACGACAATCTGGTCATTCCCCCGGTCGCGCCGGGCGAAGAGGACACGGTGGAGGTCGTCCGCGGCCCGAACATTCAGCCCTTCCCGCTGGGCAAGCCGCTGGCGGATGCCATTTCCGGCAAGGTGCTGCTGAAGATGGAGGACAACATCACCACCGACCACATTGCGCCGTCGGATGCGAAGCTTCTGCCGTTCCGCTCGAACGTGCCGTACTTGTCGGACTTCTGCCTGACGCCCGTGGACGCGACGTTCCCGGCGCGCGCGAAGAAGGAAGGCGGCGGCATCCTCGTTGCGGGCATGAACTACGGGCAAGGCTCCAGCCGCGAACACGCCGCGCTTGTCCCGCTGTATCTGGGTATCCGCGCTGTCGTTGCGAAGTCGTTCGCCCGTATTCATCAGGCGAACCTTATCAACAATGGCATTCTTCCGCTGACGTTCCAGAATGAGGCGGATTACGACCGCATCGCGCAGGGCGACACGCTGAGCCTGCCGAACGTCCGCGAGACGGTGGAAAGCGGCAGCGACACGTTCGTGCTGCATAACGACACAAAGGACGAGGATTACATTGTGCTGATGCCGCTGACCGCGCGCCAGCAGGGCTGCATCCTCTATGGCGGGCTGCTGAATTATACAAGAGAGAGCGCAAAGGCAGAATAAGATAGTTTGTCCCCCGGAGGCATGAGCTTCCGGGGGATTTTGCGTTATTATTTCAGGGGGAATGGAGAGACTTGCGAAAATCTGCTGCTTTTGCTACAATCAAGGGGGAAGGAGGCTGTCCTGATGAAAAATATCAAGTACACCGTCACGCATCCTATCTTTGTGTTCATGAAGAAGCATTTCTGCCCGCACTGCAAGGCAGCACTCACAGTGGAAACGGCGCATCATTTGGTGAACTCCCGTTCCGAAGAAGCGAAGAACTACGATTTTTCCACGGAAGACGGCAGGATGATTGGCACAGTTGACTTCCGCAATCCGTATTTTGCCTGCCCGAACTGCCATGCGGAGTTTTCTGTGGAAGAATTGTGGAAAATGGAGCAGGAGAAAAGGGCAAGCAGATAACGCAGGCGAATTGAAAAAATCGTATGAAGCACAAAACAGCCGGGGACTGCTTTTCCAGCAATCCCCGGCTTTCGTAATCCCAATGAACCCTTACTTAACTTCCAGCAGGTTCTTGCATTCCGCGAACGCGCGGCGGCCAATGATTTCAATCGTCGCGGGCAGGGTTACGCTCTTGAGCTTCGTGTTGCCCTCAAACGCCTGCGCGCCGATTTCCACCACCGGCAGACCCGCCACCGTGTTCGGAACGGTCAGCGTCGATGCCGTGCCGTTGTACTTGACGACCACAATGCCCGTTGAGTCGTCACGAACCGCGAACACGAAGTCGCCTGTCACGGTGAATGCCTTGTTGACAGATTCGAGCTCCGTATTGCCGGACAGTGCCTTAATCGTGATGGTGTAGTCGCCCGGCTGCAGCAGCTTCAGACCCGGCACCGTGTAGTTCAGCGCCGCCGTTTCGCCCAGCAGCGCAGCCGTGCCATCCGGCGTGGTCAGCAGCAGCTGATACTTCGTTGCGCCGCCAGCAGCCGTCCACGTCACCGTCAGGTCGTCGCCCTGCTTCGCGGCAGGAACGGTCACGGTCAGCGGATCGTCGGTCACATACAGCGTCAGGGACTGCGCCGGGGAAAGTTCGCCAGCGGTCGTTCCGTAGTAGGGCTTGAACTGAATCGTGCGGACACCGTTGCCGCTGCCCAGCGAAGCGAAGGCGCGCTCGATAACCGTCACATCGCCAGTCGTCGGATAGCTGGTATTTGCCTTGCCGTCCACATACAGGACGACCTTCGTCGCGTTCTTGGTGTTGACCGTGAACGTCACCGGCACATTCAGCTTCACGCGGCTGGGATTCATGGTGAAGTTGACGACTTCCGGCTTGTTGACCACGGTCGTCGTCAGTGTAATCGTGTACGCCTTAAACTTTTCGCCCGCCGTCGTGCCGTTGTAAGGCTGGAACTGAATCGTACGGACGCCGCCATTATTCCCCAGCGACGAGAACGACATCGTGAACTCGTACTTCGACATGCTGGTCGTTACGTCCTCAAAGCGGCGGTTCACCTGCCCGTCGACATACATCAGCAGCTTCGTCGCGTTGTCCAGATAAACAGTGAATTTAATCTGCTCGCCCAGCACCGCGATCGTCTTGTCAATCTTGACATTCGCAATCACGGGGGCAGCAGACGAACCGCTCATCAGGGAAATGGTGGTTGCGGTGGTCTTGTCGCCGCCGACTGCGCCGTTGTAGGCTTGGAACGCAATGGTACGCTTGCCCCCGTTGTTCCCCAGCGAAGAGAACGCCATGGTGAAGGTGTATTCCGTCATATCAGGGGTGATGTTCTCGAAGCGGCGGTTGACACTGCCGTCGATGTACATCAGCACCTTCGTGGCGTTCTTGATGCGCAGGGTGAAGGTGATATTTTCGCCCAGCGTCGCGTTCGGATTGCTGATTTTCAGCAGCTCAACCCGCGGCTTGTTCGCCACGCTGATGGTAATCGTCTTGGTGTCGGACATAGCGCCGGGCGTGTTGCCATTGTAGGGCTGGAACGCCACCGTGCGCACGCCGCCGTTTGAACCGAGCGTCGAGAAGGACATCTGGAACGTCGTTGCGCCGTCCTTCACGTCGTAGATGTAGCGGTTCAGCTTGCCATCAATGTAGACACGCATCTTCGTCGTGTTCTTGGTGTTGATGGTGAAGGTGATGGTTTCGTTCAAATCAACCGTAGATTTGTTCAAACTCCAGCTGGTCACGGTCGGCTTGTTCGGGCTTTCGTTTGCGACAGTCACAACACGTTCGGAGGTCTTTTCGCCCGCCGTCGTGCCGTTATAGGCTTGGAACGCAATGGCGCGCTTGCCCCCATTGCTTCCCAGCGACGAGAAGGACATGGTGAAGGTGTATTCCGTCATATCGGGGGTGATGTTCTCGAAGCGGCGGTTGACACTGCCGTCGATGTACATCAGCACCTTCGTGGCGTTCTTGACGCTCAGGGTGAAGGTGATGTTTTCGCCCAGACCCACGGTCGTCTTGTCGATATTCTTTACCGTTACCTGCGGCTTGACAGACGGCTTCGTCAGCGTAATCGTTTGTTCAGCGGACTTTTCGCCGGGCGTATTGCCGTTGTAGGCTTGGAACGCGATGGTGCGCTTGCCCCCCTTGCTCCCCATCGAGGAGAAGGACATGGTGAGCGTCGACGTGTCGGTGGGCACGTCGTAGATGTAGCGGTTGACGCTGCCGTCAATGTACATCAAAATCTTGGTGGCGTTCTTCGTGTGGATGGTGAAGATGATATTCTCGCCCAGCTCCGCCGTCGCCTTGTCCATTTCGAACGTCGGTTTGCCCGGAATAATCACATCCGCGCGGTCGATGTTTTCGAGGTCATCCGGCACGTCCGTAGGCGCGGGGGTCGACGCGGGTTCCTCGGTCGGCTCAACAGCGGGCTCTTCGGTCGGCTCAACAGCGGGCTCTTCGGTCGGCACGACAGCGGGCTCTTCGGTCGGCACGACAGCGGGTTCCTCGGTCGGCACGACAACAGGCTCTTCAGTCGGCACGACAGCGGGTTCTTCGGTCGGCACGACAACAGGCTCCTCGGTCGGCACGACAGCGGGCTCTTCGGTCGGCTCAACAACGGGTTCCTCGGTCGGCACGACAACGGGCTCTTCCGTCGGCTCAACAACGGGTTCTTCCGTCGGCTCAACTACAGGCTCTTCGGTCGGCACGGGCGTAGGCGCAGAGGTCGGCACGGGCTCTTCCGTCGCAGCCGCAAGCACCAGCAAGGCACTGGGCATTTCCACGCCGCTTGCGAAAACACCGGTGTGACGTTGATTCTCAATGCCCTCTTCCGGCACAGGATGCACTGCATCCGCCGCCAGATAGCCATATGCAACGCCAGCCGTCTGGTCATACACGCAGACGGAAATCCGTTCATTCAGCTGACCCTTCTGCGGACGATGCGTCACATACACTACGCCAGTTACCTGACCAACCAGCTCAACGCCCGTCGGATTTAGGTACAGCTGTGCGCTGCTGAACGTCGCGGCAAAGCCGGAGTCAAAGAACTCGTTATCCAGCACGGAGCGGCTGTAATCTACGGCTGCTTCGTCCACGATTTCGGGCGCTTCCGTTACCTCGGGAACATCCGTCGCTTCGGGAATATCCGTTGCTTCGGGAACATCCGTTGCTTCGGGAACATCCGTCGCTTCGGGAACATCCGTTGCTTCGGGAACATCCGTCGCTTCGGGAATATCCGTTGCTTCGGGTGCTTCCGTTACCTCGGGAACATCCGTCGCTTCGGGGATTTCCGTTGCTTCGGGAACATCCGTCGCTTCCGGTGCTTCCGTCGGCACGACCTCAACCGTTTCCGCCGGCGGAGTTTCCGGCTCTTCCGCAGCCGCCGTCAGCACTGTTCCCATACTGCCCGTCACCATGAATACAGCCAGCAGGAAAGACAATGCCTTTCGCATCCACTTTTTGTCCTTCATCGTCCTCACTCCTTGTTCTGTGCAATCTTCCGGCACGACGTATGGTTGTGCCAATGGCAAGCGATTGCTGCTTTCCACCTTTCTTTTCGCGGCGAGCTGCAGTGCTCCCGGTGGATATAGCAATCTCTTTCCCAATTCCAGCTATATTGTAACAAATTACAAGTCGGCTGTCAATACTTACCGCGCAGAAAGCCGCATTTTATATGAAAATCAAGGCACTTTCTCTGCATCTGTCTCGCGGAACTGATTTTTCCATTGCCGAATTGCCGTGGTCGGCAAATCAATTTGCGTCTCCCATGCGGAACAGATGCGCTCCTCCAGCACATCCAAATTCCCGCCGCGGGGCAGGACGGGCAGATTCGTGTCCTTCGCGATTTCACTTGCGCGGTTGTCTACCGCCAGAATCAGGCTTCGGCAGCCCATGTTCATTGCGTGGATGCCGCCGTGCAGCCTCGTGCCAACGTAGTCAATCCCGCCTGATGCCAAAAGCGCCGTGTAATCTCGCAGATTCGGCTGAATCAGGTGCAAATTCTGCGTCACGCGCGCATCCATTTGGCGCAGGCAGGCGTAGTCCTCAACTGCTTGCAGCCACACATACACCTCGCGGTAGTGCTTTTGCAGCATGGTCAGCATCTGCGCATCCTGCTCCGGGCTGCTGCGGTAGTCCGTCAGCGTTGTCACGACGCGCTCCGCCTTGTGCGTCGGAATCTGCGCGCATTTGTCGGCTGTCAGCCCCCACATTGTCGGGCACGCCGTGTTCAGCACGTTCGTGATGTCCAGCTTCAGCAGACGCTGGCGCGTGTATTCGTCGCGCACCGCGTGCAGGTACTGCCCATCCAGCAGCGTTTTTAGAATCCGCTTCGTGTACCCTGTCGGCTCGTCCTGGTATTGATACCACCCCGCGCCCAGCAAAATGATATGCGTGCGCTGAAATTTTTCACGAATCAGGCGGAAATTCAGCAGCTCCCGCTTGTGCAAATCGCCGCAGCGCATCATCACCGCGTCCCGCAGGCGGATATTCCAAATCCTTTGGCGGCGCATGTCCGAGGAAAGCAGATTCGTCCCGCAGACAAATGCGTAATCCGCACTGCCGACGTGCTTCATCGACACTTTCGACAGCCTGTCCCGAACCGGCACGGCGACGGACAGCTGCACAGGAAAGCAGTCGTGCAGCACATGCTCACAGGCGTTGCGGATGATGAAATCTCCCTGATTCGCTGTTGAGATGGTAGGGTCAAAACGCACAATTTTACGGCAGTGCTGCATTTCCTGATCGATCATGCCTTCTTCCTCCATTTGCGCAAGAAACTCCGCCCTTTTTCAAGCATCCAGCGATATTCTGCCGTCCGCCCCAGTGCCAGCGTGTACAGGAGCGCCGTCACCGCCGCGCAGGTGATGCCCTTGTGGATAATCCACATCAGCGTATGCCCCATCCGCGCGCACAGCAGCAGCGACAGCGCCATCACCGCGCCGTTGAGCAGCAGCAGGCCTCCCTGCGCCTTGAAATACGCGGCAGCGCTGCGCCCGAAGGTGCGATGGAACAGCACTTTCGGCTCATACCAGAAGATGGTGCATAGCCGCGCCAGCCCTGTTGCGCCGATGATGCCCGCCACGCCGAAGAAGTGCCCCAGCAGGATGGACAGCAGGATGTTGACCAGCGCCGTCATAAACATAACATACTTCATTTGCCGAAAAAGCCCCAGCGTTTCGCGGTACATCCACACAGGCGCGACGATGGTGCTCAGGTAGAACGTGAACAGCACCGCCGCCACCGTCCCTGTGTCCATCAGGTATTCTTCGCCCACCCAAATCGGGATGAAGTCCTGCACAACCGCGCCGTATGCGGCGACGCAGAAGCCCGTAATCGCCCCGAAGAGGACAATCAGGTTGCGGAACATGGCGTATGACTTTTCCGAATTCTTCTCGGCATTCAGATTTCCCAAGCTGGCGGAAATGCCGGTAATCACGATGGAAACGAACGTTGTCACATACGTCGTCAGCGACGCGTAGTTGGAGTAGTAGCCGACGAACACCGTGCCCAGCATGACGGAAATCAGAATGTTGTCCGTGTTGTTGATGAGTATTGTCGCCAGCTTGTAGAGAAACATGGAGCGGATGTTGTCGTTCAGCTCCTGCTTGCGGTGCATCGGCTCGTGTTTCTGCTTTTCCCGCAGGAAGGGGTACATCTTATCCGCTAAATGGCTCAGCACCGCGTTCTGCAGGAGGGTGCAGGCGATCTGAATCAGCAAATAGCCAAGATAGCTGCCCCAAATCAGCAGGCACGCCATCTGCGCCGCATACTGCACCACCAGCGCCGCGGCGGAAACCATGTTTTGCAAATATGCCTTCTGGTCGGCCTGAATCAGCGTCGTTTTGTAGATGACCAGATAGGATGCCACGGAGTTCGCCAAGTACAGCACATAGTAGACGATCAGCTGCGCCATCGGCAGCTCACTGCTGATAATGAGCGGCAGGAAGGGGATTACCGCCGCGCCCAGCAGCGCTACCGCCAGCGCAATCAGGCGGTAAATGCGACGATAATAGCCCAGCAGGTGCTGGATTTCGCCCGTGTCGCCCCGGTGCAGCGGTGCGTACAAGCTGTACACCAGCACGTTGCCCACGCCCAGCTCCGCCAGTGACAGCATGGCCAGAATGTTGCTGTACAGCCCGTTGACACCCGTATAATCCGCGCCCAGCCGGCGCACAAACACCGTTCGCACGGCAAAAGCTAGCAGCAGCGTAACCACCTGCCGTACTGCGCCTACACCGATGTTGCGTGCCGTGTTTTCGCTCCTTGATGCTGTGTTCATGATTCCTCTCCGCCTGTTTCGCCCGTCTGCTCCTGCGCCGCGCCCTCCGGCTGCCACTTGCCCAGCAGTCCCAGAAACAGTATGTTCAGGAAAACGCCCTCCGTGTTGATGCACAGGAAATACAGCAGGAAAACGCCCAGCACATACAGCAGCCGCTCCTTGGCAAATTTGGTACGGATACCGCGGTACGTCAGCCACAGCCAAACTGCCGGGAGAATCAACCCTGTATCCATGACGAAGGCGGCAAAGCCGTTGGAAATGTTCTGCACCCTGTGTTCCAGCAGGATTTCCGCCTTTCGCTCCGAGAAAATGCCCTGTCCCGCAATGGGGGATTCCAGCCCGATTTCAAAGCCGCTGAAGGTGTCGTTCCACCGCGTGTAGAACGAACCGCCGGAATTTCGTCCGATAATCTTGTTTTCCACCACGCCCGTGGCAGACTCGATGACAAACAGCAAAATCAGCCCAACGAACGCCGCCATCTTGATGCTGCGCGCCATTTTCCCGCCCTTTTTGCGGAATGCCACCGTCAGCAGCACAACGCCCAGACAAATAAAGCCTGTTGTGGACAGCGTGCTGAGGATGGTGACGATCAGCAGCGCAATTGCCCAGCAGTATTTCTTCTTGCTCATGCCCATGCGCGTTTCGTCGCTCATCAGGAACAGCAGCGCGAAGTTCAGGAAAATCTGGTGGCTGCCCGGCTCGTTGAACATGCCCGCGTTGCGGTGGAAAACCGGGATGTTCAGCCAGCCTAAGGTAAAATAAGGCGTCAGATAAAATCCGTTGACGCTGGAAACTTCGTAGTGCAGCAGCGGCAGCGGCAGCGACAGCAAATCGCCGATGACAAAGGAAATCAGGCTGATGGCCGCCTCTGCCAGCATGACTTTGGTATACAGCCGCATATACGTCCGATACCCGATGCAGCTTTGCAGAACCAGCACATAGCCGATGTTGCAAAGCCAAATGACAATATCGTTGATGTGAATGCCGTTCTGCGGGTTGACGAAGCTCGTCAGCAGCAGCGCCGCCGTCAGCAGCAGCGTCAGGCGTACATTCTGGACGCTGATTTTCGGATGATGCGCCCGCGTCAGCAGCAGAATCGACGCAATCAGCATGGCTGCCATCAGCGGCATCCGCAGCACCTGAAAATACAGCGAGCCCATGCCCAGCACGCCAATCAGCACACAGAGTGCATCCACATGGTTCTTTGTGATTCGGATTTTCATCGTGCAATCTCCGTATAAATCTGATGCAGTATCTCCAGATTCTTCTGCGCATCATGCGTTTTTCCAGCGTGTTCTCGCCCGGCGCGCGCCATCTGCGCCGCTTTTTCCGGATGCGCGAACATCTCGCAGATATCATGCGCCAGCAAATGCGGGTCGTCTGCCGGATAAATCAGCCCTTCCACGCCGTGCGTCATCAGACAGCGCACGCCGCCGACATCCGCCGCAATGCACGGCACGCCAAGCAGCATCGCCTCGCCCAGCGAATTGGGGGAGTTTTCAATGCTCGACGGCAGCACAAATACCTGACTTTTTAGATACCGCTCCTTCATTTGCTGTGCATTCAGGCTGCCGGTAAAAACAACATGGTCGTAGAGGCCGTTTTCGCGCAGCAGACGGTGGATGTACCGTTCATAGGCATTGCGCGCAAGCGGCGGAATGCGCCCATAGTCCTTGCGCCCCACATAGAGCTTGACATCGGGATAGCGCTTGCGGACAATCGCCAGCGCCTGCAATAGCAGATGCAGCCCCTTGAGCGGCACATGCGCCTGACTGCAGAAGATGCTGTGCGGCTCGCAGCTGTTCAGCGACCATTCGCCGGTGTAGAACTCGTCCCGCAGCGTTTCGTTGTTGAAATGATAGGCAGCCTGCGGTGCCAGCTCCTTCATGCAGGCCTCATCCCAGTCGGTGCGCCCGATAACGTGCTGCACCCTGCGCAGGGCTTCCTGCTCATACTGCCCGACGCGGCGGTAGATTGCTTCCTGCCGGACGATATTGCCCTTCACCAAATCCTTCAGCGTGTGCCCGTGGCAGACGTGTTCCGGCAGATAAGCGCGATAATGCTCCGCGTATATGGACAGAAGCCCCTGAATGGAAATTACAATCCGCTCGCGCATCCCCATGTGTTCCGCCGCGTCAACCATGGCCAGCGTGTGCTGATTTTCCGTGCCCCAGAGGTGAATGACATCCGGCTGCTCTTTGCGCAGAATATCCTCCAGCTGCCGGGTGTAGGCTTCCCCGCAGCGCTGCGTAGGGCGTGTGGGGTTGACCAGCCCGTAATAGCGGTAGCCGTCCACTTCGCCCGTCAGCGCTTTCGGCGCGTCAAACACATACGTCAGCGCCGCATCCGGCAGCTGCGTCAGCCGCCGCGACAGCCCGACCAGCCAGCCCACGATATACACCGGGGGAAGCGATTCTTTTTCCGCAATGGCAGGGAGGATAATATTCCCCATCCACATGACCTTCACGCTTCAGCCCCTCCTTTCACTTTGCGCTGTGCGGCATGGTTATTCCACCGCGCCCCGCGTCAGAAAATCCCGCAGCTTTTCCCGCTCCTGCGCCTGCGATTGGCAGTAGCGCGCAATGTTGCGCACATAGCGGTCATGCACGGCTTCATCCAGCAGCCTTTCCGGCGCAAAATCCGCCATGCTGGATACCGTTTTGCCCAATTCGTTTGCCTCCACCATTTGCAGCGTCCCGCAGCGGCTGCCCACAATCGGCACGCCCCGGAAGAGAATATCGAACACAACGCCGCTGCTGTGCAGGGAGTAATTCTCCGAATAGTTTAGGATGCAGTAACGGCATTGGCGAATCGCCTCGTCATACGCCGCTTCGGACAGGTATTCCAGCCGCAGCTCGATGTTCTTCGCCCCCGCGCAGACTGCCCGCAGTTCCGTTTCCAGCGGCGCTTCCTGCACCCGACCCGCAATCAGCACCCGATACGGCGTGTTCCGCAGCTGTTTTGCCGCCTCAACGACGCCCTTGTCCGATGTAATCAGCCCGACCATGCCGAAATCATAGCGCTTCTGCGCATACGGCACAGGCGGCTGCATCGTTCCTGTGCTGATGTAATCGGATACGACGCACATCGGCCGCCCGTACGCCGCGCCAATGGCTGCATTGGGGCAGATAACGCCGCTGATTTTCCGCCTGCACAGCGCATACAGCCCCCGCTTCAGCGCCGAATTGACGCCGTCGGTGCTGTACTGGATGGCGTAGACCCGCGTTTCTTTCTTCTTGAACAGTGCAAGCCCCAGATACGCTGTTGCGACGGCGCTGCACTGGAGGACAATCACGTCATCCTGCGCTTCCCGAAGCAGCGCGCGCACGTTCTGGAACACGGCGCGTTTGTTGCGCGCCGCCGAACTGCCCACGATGTAATCATGCGGCAGACGAATCAGCTTATTCCCGAAGCGGTCGCCGTACACCGGCCCGCCCGCAATGCGCACATCCATCTCCGCGCCGAACAGGTCAAGATAATTCTGCGCGACGGTGAAATAATGCCCAGCGGCAATGCCGTCTGTGCTGGTGCTCCGTACATCTGCCACAATCAGCCGCATGATGGTTCGTTCCTTTCGCCGCTTTTCTGCATCGCCTTGCTGTAAATCGCCATCAGCTGACGATAATTTGCTTCCGCCGTGAAATTCTCCTGATACGTTTTCAGCGCGCCCTCGCTGACGGATTCCGCGTGCTGCAGCCGGTTGAGCGTCTGCGCCAGCTGCTCCGCCGAGTCCGCCGGAAACTTGAAGCCCGTCACGCCGTCCGAAATCAGGGAACCCGCGTTGCCTAAATCCGAGCAAATCACCGGCGTGGCGGCGCTGAAGGCTTCCACAATCGTCATCGGGAAGCCTTCGTACCATTGTGTCGGCAGAATCAGCGCCTTGGACTGCCCCATCAGCGCCCGTGCCGCCGAATTTGGCACAAAGCCGCGCAGTTCTACCTGCTTCAGCTTTTCCCGCGTCAGATATTCGCGGCACCATGCTTCCTCCGGCCCTGTACCACAGATGATCAGCTTCATGCCCCCGCCTGAACGCTCGTAGCGCGCCCACGCTTCCAGCAGCAGCCGAATGCCCTTGAGCGCATCCAGCCGCCCGATGTACACCACCTGATTTTCGCGCGCCGCGTATGGCACAATCGTCTCCGACGGTTCCACAAAGTTCGGCTTTACGGACACGTTTTCTGGCGGAATCTGCTCAAGCGCCAGCAGCTTCTGGCGGTTGAAGTCCGTCAGCGTGATGTAATGCAGGCGGCTGTACGTTTTGAGGGCGCGGTGCAAACGTGTGCTGAGCACGCAGAGCACCGTCTGCAGGCGGCTGCCGCGGTAGCAGCGGTGCTTCACCGCGCAGTGCAGTCCCTTTTTCACGCAATCCTCGCAGATATGGCCGTCGCGGTAGAAAAGCGCGTTCGGGCAGAGCAGACGGAAGTTGTGCACCGTCTGCACCACGGGAACGCCCTCGCGCAATGCCGCGTAATACACTGCCGGGCCAATCAGCGGCAGCGTGTTGTGCACATGCACCAGCGAAATCCGGTTTTCGCGGATGCTCCGCCGAACCTCGCGGTATGTACGGATGCTGAAAAACATCCCCAGCGCACTGCGGATTTTCTCCAGCGCTCCCATGCGCGAAATTTCCTCGTTCCGCCGCGCATACAGCGCCGCAGCGTGACCGTGCGTTTCCAGCAGGTGCTTCTCGTTCGCCACAACGACATCCTCGCCGCCGGGAACCTGATAATAGTCGTGTACCAGCAGTACAGCGGGCTGTTTTGTCGCTTGCTGCATTTACTTTCTCCTGAGGGTCGCGTTCCAGATGAATTTCAGATTCGTGCTCCAGTAGCGCTGGAATAGCCGCTTCGGGTCTTGCATCAGGCGATAGAGCCATTCCAGGCTGTGCTTCTGCATCCATAACGGGGCGCGCTTGACGTTGCCCGAAAAGAAATCAAAGCCCGCGCCGACGCCAATCATCAGCCCATGCACACGCCCTTGGTGCGCCGCCATCCAGCGCTCCTGCTTCGGCGCTCCCAGCCCGACCCACACAAAATCCGGCTGCGCCTGATTGATGCGTGCCACGGCAAGCGCATCTTCCTCCGGTGTCAGTTCGCGGAAAGGCGGCACGTCTGTGCCCGCAATTATCAGCCCCGGATACTCCTGCTGCAGGCGCGTAATCATTTTCTCCTGCACTTCCTGCGTGCTGCCGTAGAAATAATGCCGCCAGCCGTGTGCCGCCGACTGCCGAAAGACCTCCATCATCAGGTCAGGCCCGGTTGTCCGCTGAATCTGCGGATACCCGCGCCGCCGCGCCTCCTGTGCCAACGGATTGCCATCCGGAATCGCCATCAAACCGCCGTTCTGCACGGCACGGTAGTCCGCATCCTCGTAACTGACGACGGTTGTATGTACATTCGATACGCAGATGTAATCTCCCTGCAATTGATGAATATTCTGCGCCAAATATTTCAGCAGCCAATTCATGTTGATGACTGCAATATTGACCCCTAAAATCGGACAGACCGGAATTTCACGCTTGTCCACTTTGCGGCAGTACTGCGCTGCTCCTTCGTGCGCCGTGGCAAACACCCCTTTCCCCACTTCCCCAGCAAGAAACCTTGATACTATTTCCAGATTCATCTGCGCCATCTGCTTGCGCCTTTTCCCTTCTGGCGTCCGCTCATTCCACTTAGCGTAGCGCTGCTACGCTGCGTTCCATTCACGTTAGCCAGAATGAAAAATTCGCCGCGCATCTTGGCGCATTCTTATCTGGAAATAGTATGAATCATAAATTACCATTTTCATTATAACGCAAACATCAGTAATTTGCAAGCATTTCCATTTCAGACGATGAAGAAATTTCCTTTTTTTCTGCGGATGAATTGCCGCCCCGTATTCGTTCTTTCATTAGCATACCAATGCGAAAGGAGTATTCTTTATGAAGAACTGTATTTCCCGTTTCTGCCTGCTTGCCTTGCTTCTCCTGATGACCATCGCCCCTGTCCGCGCGGAAATTATCGGGCAGACGACGGAGAACGAGTACATCCACCGCCTGATTGCGGACAACGGGCAGGAACTCTGCTTCGTGTCCGGCGAGAAAGACCCGTACCTTTCCTATGCGGATGTCAACTTCGACGGCATCAACGATGTGGTGATACTGACACAGCGCGGCGCGAGCAATTTTGTCTACCAGTTTTTCATTTTTGATGGCGAACAGTATGTTCTCTGTCCGCTGACGTTCACGAATTACGACCTTGATGCAGAACACAAGATTGTAAGGAGTTCTGTGAACGGCGGCTTGGCGGGCGGCATTCACAGAGAAACGCTGTACCGTTTTGATGGGACGGAGGCGGTGCTGCTGCGCTGGGCGGTCGGCGAGGAGAAAGAGGACTGGACGTTCGACGCGGATGGTTATACCGTCCGGCACTACAATGATGTGCTGACCCTGCAGGTTTGGGAGCATGACCCGGATATGGACGGCATCCTGATTTTTGAACAGGATGTATCTACTGAAGATGAAAATGCGCTGAGGGAAGCGTTTCAAGCGGAAAATGACGCGCTCTGGTCGGGCATCCGCTAAGGCACCACCGCACAATTCGGCGGCGCGACTGGCGATGTCTTTTCCGCCATCTGCGGCATGCAAATTCCTCGATTTACCGCC
>OOBN01001642.1_pt1 | contig 15635 bp, 9 predicted proteins | sample 1671091 | NCBI WGS metagenome assembly OOBN01 (sample SAMN06348121, study PRJEB24527) | human gut metagenome | biome: human gut; feature: ankylosing spondylitis patient; material: feces | host: Homo sapiens | place: China | collected 2015-10 | reverse complement strand
CTCGCCTGCCGAATAAAATATCTGCCAGTTGTTCATGAAATGCTTCCTTAACTAGATTTGATTCTTTTAGCTTAACATAAAAATGCACCGTCATTTTCGACGATGCATTTTTCATTTCACACTTAATTAAAGCATTATTTCGTGTAGTCAACATCTTTGGTTTCTGGCGTCAGTGCCCAGGCAACCACTGAAACCACTGCCAAGACAAACATGTACATCCCGGCATAGTGCAGGCCAAACGTAGCGATCAGCCAAGTCGTGATTGTTGGCGCAACGGCTGCCCCAACAACTGCAGCCAGGTTATAGGTGATCCCGGCACCAGAATACCGAACCTTTGTTGGGAAAAGCTCTGGCAAAACTGCCCCGACTGGACCATACAGCGTACCCATTACCACAAAGCCAAGGCCTAAGAACAGCAGCATACCAACCATATTATGCTGACCTTCCAAGAAGTATGGAAAGACCAATGAGAAGACAACCAGTGCAACCGAAGCCGTCATCAAAACTTTCTTGCGTCCAACCTTGTCCGCCAGAACCGAAGTTGTCATGATCAATACGGCAAATTCAACGATAGCTGCCATCAACAGCAGTAAGAACTCAGAATGACTAAAGCCCAGTGCCGTCGTGGCAAATGAAAGTGACCAGGTCGTCAGCGTAAAGAACATTGCGTAGGTAGCCCCCATCAAGAAGGTCCCTTTTAAGATCTCACGCCAGTTTTCCTTAAAGACTACTTTTAAAGGCGAACGCGTCGTGTTGTCGCGTTCCTGGGCCAGCTTAAACAATGGCGTTTCCTGCAGACGATGCCGAACGTAAAGACCGATTACGACCAAGACGGACGAGGCCCAGAAAGGTACCCGCCAGCCAAAGCTCATCATCTGGGCTGGGGTCAGCATTTTTTCCAAGACATAGAACAAACCATTACAGATAAAGAAACCGATTGGCGCCCCAACTTCTGGGAAAGCACCGTAAAGGGCCCGTTTGTCAGCCGGCGCGTTTTCCGTAGCAACCAAAACGGCACCGGACCATTCGCCGCCCAGGCCGATGCCCTGGATGAAACGCAGCAGGCAGAGGATGGCGACTGCACCAACGCCGACCTGATCGTAGGTGGGCAGGCAGCCAATCAGGAAGGTGCCGACACCCATGGTCATCAGGCTGACGACCAGCGTGGTCTTGCGGCCCATGCGATCGCCGAAGTGGCCGAAGATCAGCGAGCCCAGCGGGCGGGCGATGAAGGCGACGGCGAAGGTCAGCAAGCTCATCAGCAGTGCGACGGTGGGGTTGTCCTTCGCGGAGAAGAAGATGTGCGGGAAGTAGTTTGCCGCGGCGGTGCCGTAGGCGTAGAAGTCATAGAATTCGATGGCGGTACCGACCATCGACGCGGCGATCACGGTCTTGACCGAATCGCGTACCAAGGTAGCGGCTTTACCTGCCGCCTGCCCTAAGCCAGTCTCTTCGACTGCTGCAGTCATTGTTACTCCTGTTTTGCTCTCGTTCACTCTCATCGGCGGGCGATTATTTCGCCCCACAGGGAGGTTGTTGTTCTGTCGCTGTGTTGTTGCCGTGTACTGTCCGCTACCGTTTCCGTCTGCGGGATTCTGCCGTAAGCCTTGTGAGCGCAACAAAAAAAGCCCCGCATCATGCAGGGCCGTGCCGATTGTGTCAGCTTGATTGGCCCTGCCTTCGTTGACGGGGCTTCAAGCATCAGTGCCGAATTAGTCCGCCAGCGAAGACGGGCTAATAATTCGTGCGGATACAAACGCAGAAGCATTGAATCCAGTCATCGCGTGGCCTCCTTTCGGTATTTCCTCAGGCCGTTCGACCTGAACTGGAATGTAAACATAGGTTTGTATGTCTTGCCAATCCAGCAAGGGTTCACATTGTGGACATTGTGACGTAGGAGTCATGTGAGATGGGTGACTGTGGGCGGCCGTGACTCGGCTCCCCTCAGTCGCCTACGCCGCCAGCTCGGCCGCAATTACAGACGGGCTACCGCCCGCAGTCTGCCTGCTCGCCTCCCGGCTCGCCTTCGCCTACAAACAGTCCACCGGACTGTTTGCTTCACAGCTCAGCCTCAGAGAGGGGAGCCAAGATAGGAGTCACCGGGTGGTTTCGCCGGGGATGAGGGCTACGGGGATGACTTCTTCGGGAGTGGGTTGGGTGTCAACGTCCGAAGCGCTATCGTTCTTGGACGGAGAGGCGGGGCCACCGTCGGCGGCGATCTGTGAGTCCATGCGGACGGCGAGCGCGGCGGCGATGGCCGGGAAGTCCTGTCGAATCGCGGTCAGGCGTTTGCCGGCGGTTTCGGCCATGAGAGTGCCGTCATAGGCGATGACTTGCAGATCAGCAGGCACCTCGATACCCCGTCGTGAGGCTTCCTGCAATGCCACGGATGCCACCACATCGGAGCCGACGATGGCGTCGACATCAGGATACTGTTCGAAAATGGCGCATGCGGTGGCTTCGTGGGCGGCGATGTCGGCCACGGTGCCGGCTTCGACATAATCGCAGGCAATGCCGGCCTCAGCCAGCAGACGCTCGACGGTGAGATGGTAGCGAATCGTGGGGAAAGTGGTGCCTTCCGCGAACTGGGAACGCGGGCCACCAACGAGCACCACGTGGCGCGCGCCGGAATCGATGAGCTGGCGCGCAATCAGACGGCCTCCCTGTTCATGATCAGACCGGACGACCGGCACACCCTCACCGAGCGTGCGGTCGAAAGCGACAATTGGCCGATGGATGGAGGTCCAGTAGTCGGCCGGATGCTCGGTGTGGGCCGCCATGATGATGCCGTCCATCATGTGCCGCTGGAGCATGTCGATGTACTCGCTCTCGCCCTTGTCTGTATCGGCGGTGGAGCAGAGCAGGGTTTTGAGGTCGCGCGCGGCGAACTCGCGCTGCAGATGCGCGGTGAGTGTGGAGAAGAACGGGTGGGCGATGGTCGGCATGATCACGCCGATGGTGTTGGTGCGGTTTCGGTAGAGGTTGCGGGCCAGCTCGTTGGGAATGTAGTTGAGCTGGCGCATCGCGGACTCGACTTTGGCACGCATATCGGCCGAGACGTAGCCGGTGTTGTTGACCACCAACGAAACGGTGCTTAAGGACACCCCTGCCGCTTTGGCTACGTCGCGCATGCCGACCATGGTTTTGCTCCCCTGCGAGTACTGGACTGGATCACTGCTGACCAGTGTACTCGAACCGGTTTATTATTCGGCAGATTTGGTGGTGAGGGTGACGATTCCGGCCAGCAGCACCATGACGATGGCGGACGGGAAGAGCAGGTAATAGCCGAAGCTATGCTCGAAGGCGTTCACCAGTAGCGCGCCGATGATGGCGGCGAGCGCCAGACCGGCCGAGTTGGCGAGCGCATAAATGCCGAGGTCGTGGCCGGCTCGGCGCGGGTCGGGCAAAGAGTCCATCACCAGTTCAAGTCCGAGCGAATCATAGACGCCAAAGGCGAATCCGGAAATCAACGCAAACAGCAGCATGCCGTTTTCACGGGCAGTGCCGGTGGACCAGACGCCAAGGCCCCATGCGAGCGCCAAACCAGCGGCATACAGCAGGCAGGCACCGGCCACCACACGGGCCACGGGAATGTTCTTTTCCTCGATTCGCTCGGAAATCGGCCCGGCGGCCCAGGAGGCGAGCGCGGCACCGATCAATGTGGCCACAGCCATACCGGCAATGAGGAATCCGGCCGGAATGGTCAGCGGCGCGGACGTAAGTACCACGGCCTTGCCATAAACCCAGAAACGTACGAGATACCACAGAAACACACCGGTCAGCCCAACACCGGCCATCATGCACGTACGGGCGGCGAACACCCGGGAGAACTCGGGAGCGTGGGCCGGCGGGCGCAATTGGTCAAGTACCTGACTGCGGTCAAAAAGCTGGTTCGGCTGCTCAGCGCTAGAAGGCTCCTTGGGCAGAATCAATACGGTGGCAATACCGGACACTGCAAATAGCACGGCGGTGTAACTAAACGGCGCAAACGAATTGAACATCACACCAAGCGCACCCATGCACACGCCAAGCGCTTGGCCGAGCATCACACCGATGCCATGCCAGCGTTCGATGCGAGGGCGGAACTTGTCGGGCACCCGTTCGCTGATGGCGCTGGTCAACGGCACGGAAAGCATCGCATAGGCGAACTGTAGGAACACCCAGAAAATACAAAGCACAATGATGCCGATATTCTGCCCCAGAATCAGCGTGATCAGCGCGCACAGCAGACCTCCGCCAACCATCCACGGGGTACGACGGCCCAATGGCGTGCGTGTGCGGTCGGACAACACTGAAATCAGCGGCATCGCAAACATGGAGGCCACTACGCCGACAATCACCAACACGGCCAGGGGCATCGCCAATTCGGTGGCGACGGGCAACGGGCGGCCAGTGGCCGGATTGATGGCGATATGACCGGCAACAGCAGTGTCATAGCCGAACGTACGCGCAATCGCGTTGGGCATGGCAATGGTGTTCAACGCCACCCAAGGTGCGCCGACCAGAATTGAAGCAGCGAAGAAACCCCAGTTGAGTCGGGAGACCTGACCTGCGGTAGGGCGTTGGCCATTGACGGCGACCATGGGATCGCGCATGTCGAGGTAGGCGGACGACATATCCGGCGCGGGAGTGTCCACACTGGCGGCTGCAGCAGCGGCTGCCGAAGAACCGGCGGAAGCCAATCGCACAGCCTGGGCCTCAGGCTGGTCCGCAGAGGCTTCGGGCGGGCGGCGGCGATTCTTGATGGCCAGTCTGGCCACGGCGGCTTTGTCTTCGGGACTTAGGACCTTGTCCAAATCCGGGCGATCATCAATACCCGGACGCACATACGGTTCCAACATGATGCTGCTCTTTCTCTGTTCTGCTGCTCGTCTCGTCGATTCCGGCGGGATGCTTGGGCCGCGCCCGCAGGAGCATGACCTTCAACCCCGCATACGCAAAACCGCCCGGGCGCACTGGCTTCAGTGCACTGCGGGCGGTTTGTTTTCCATGGACCCAGCTTACGCCGGACGCACTACTTGGAGCGCGCACAGCGGAGTGGCGTTTATGGGCCAACGGTTAGTCGATATCGGCAATCGGCGGGTTGCTCAGCAGATCATCAGTCTCGTGGTCGCCGGCGGCATCGCTCCAGGCAAGGCTGGCAACCGGGGTGGTGTTGTCTGTGCCGAGGCCGCGTCCGGGCTCGAAGGTGAGGGCGGCCGTGGACGTGCCGTCGGCGGCGGTCCAGCGGAAGGTGATGGACGTGTCGCCATCGACCTCGTAGCTGAACTCGCCATCGAATGCAGGCAGTTCGTTGCGGAACTTGGCCAGGGCGTTCAGGGCCTTGACCACCGGGCGTTCGAGGTTTTCATCGATTTCGGCGGTGGAGTAGTAGTGGCGGTTGATGTCGCGGCCGTTGTTGGTTCGGCGCAGCAGTTCCATGTCGTTGCGGCCGGCGAGCGCGCCCACGTAGTAGACCTGCGGCACGCCCGGCAGGAAGAACTGCACGGCGCGGGCGGCCAAGTAGTGCTGGTCGTTGCAGCCGAGGGCCGAGTAGTACGTGGAGTTGACCTGATAGAGGTCGAGGTTGCTGGCGGCGGCACCGGTGGCGGCCTGGGATTCGCCGTGGGTGTTGGCGTGGATGGTGTTGACCAGATTATCGACGTCCTCGTCGGGCACGAGGCCCTTGAGGCTGCGGTCGAGCTGATCGGAGCCGATGTCGATCACGCCGATGCCGTCGTGCGTATCGAGTACGGTGACGGCGTTGTTCGGGCGGATTTCGGTCCAGTGGGCCACGGGTTCGACGTGACCGGTGAACAGCGAGTGCAGAAGCAGCGGCGGCAGGGCGAAATCGTAGACGCGGTCCACCTTGGAGGCGATTTCCACCTGCTTCTTGTAGTAGCTGTGAACCTCGATGAGGATTTCAAGGCCGCGCTTGACGCCCTCCTCGCGCAGACGGGAGATGAGCTTAAAGGTCTTGGGGGTCATGAAGCAGCTGGTGCCGGCTTCCTTGGCGCCGTAGCCCACGGCGTCGAGACGGATGTAGCGCACGTGGCTGGCGGCCATCTGATCGAAGATCGACATCAGGTATTCCCAACCCTTGGCGGAATCAGTGTCGATGTCCACCTGCTGCGGGGTGAAGCTCACCCAGACCAAGCGCGTCTTGCCGGCGAACTTGTAGTGGGTGAACGGCAGGCCCGGGCGCGGGCGGTAGATGCCGGCCAGGTCTTCTTCGGTGGCGCCGTTCGGGAAGACGGAGCTCATGGTCAGGAACATCGGGTAATACTCGGATTCCTCACCTTTTTCAAGCACGTCTTGGAACTGCTTGGATTCCCAACTCATGTGGTTGACGATGGCGTCGACCATGATGTTGTGGGTCTTGGAGAGTTCGGCGACGTCGTCCCAGCTGCCGAGACGTTCGTCGACTTTGGTATGGTCGATCGGGTCGAAGCCTGCATCCGCACCATCGAACGGAGTGAAGAACGGCAGGATATGCACGCCGTCATACACGCCGTCGAAGCGGGTGCGCAGGATGTCGGTCATCGAGCTAAGAGTGCCATCGCCGAGACGATCGGCGTATGTGATGAGTTGCACTTTGTTTTTCATGGGACCTCCCTTGGCTCATGGGCGCGGGTGCAATTTGCGTGCGCATCTGCCTGTTTGTTGTTTACGTATTTGCATACTCACGTATGTATCGAACCGGTTCGATATTACCTCGAAAGGGACGTCAATGTCCAGTCGCGCAGTGAAATGCGCGTGTCGAACCGATTAGATGCGGTGTTCTATGCAGCTTAGCCTGTCCGACTCCAATGTGTCCGATTGATAACGCCCGGTTTGTTGCGCATTTTGGTTGAGGCTTGAGTTGAGAGACATGGTCCGTCGTCCGGGTACGATTTCAGTCGCCAAACCAAATCAACCTATTTAGGAAGGCGACGGAACCATGCCGAATCAGATTCTACAGGTCGACGAGAACATGCTCGAGACGAAGCTGGACCGGTTGGTGTCGGAGAAGGTCGAACAGCTGTTGAACGCGATGCTGGACGCGGAGGCCGACGAGATCACGGGCGCGTGCAGGCGTTCGTATACGCTGGAATGCAAGACGAATGCGGCCAGACGCGCGCTCGAGGGCGAGCCCCTCGCCCGCGTGGCGCGCGACGCGGGTTGCACGCCGACGAGCGTGTACCAGTGGATGCGCCGCTACCGGAGCGAGGGGATACTGGGACTGATGGACAGGAGAAACGCGCCGATGCCGGCCGAACCGATGCCCGCGGCCGGCGATGACGTGGAGGAGCTGCGCCGGCAGGTGGAGGTCCTGCGGCTGGAGAACGCGGTGATGCGGGAGACGATCGATGTTTTAAAAGCCGACGACCCGCGCCTCGACCCGTCCATGCTGACGAACAGGGAGAGGACGCGGGTCGTCGACGCGATCAGGGGTGAATTCGGCCTGGCGGCCTGTCTGAAGGCCGTGGGGCTGAAACGCAGCACCTACTATTACGAGCGCGGCGCGATCGCCGCGGGCGACAGGTACGCCGTGCTGCGGGCCCGCGTCGCCGGCCTGTTCGAGCAGGGTGGGCGCGCATGGGGATACCGGACCATCCACCGCATGCTGCGCCTTGACGAGTCCGACCCGATCGTCGTCTCGGAGAAGGTCGTCAGGCGGATCATGCGCGAGGGGGCCATGCGGCCCGTGTACCTGAAGCGGCCGAAGCGGTGGAGCTCCTACGCCGGCGAGATCGGCGAGGCCCCGGCGAACCTCGTGGAGCGGGACTTCCACGCCGACGCGCCGAACATGCTGTGGGTCACGGACGTCACCCAGTTCACCATGGACGGGTACAAGTGCTGGCTTTCCCCGGTGGTCGACTGCTTCGACGGGATGGTGGTCTCCTGGACCTTGTCGCGCTCCCCGAACGCCGACATGGCGAACCGGATGCTCCTTGACGCGGTCGCCACGCTCAGGGACGGGGAACATCCAATCATCCATTCCGACCGCGGCTGCCACTACCGGTGGGACGAATGGATCCGCATCTGCGAGGAGCACGGGCTGATCCGGTCGATGAGCGCCAAGGGATGCAGCCCGGACAACGCGGCCGCCGAGGGGTTCTTCGGCAGGCTCAAGAACGAGTTATTCTACGGGCGGGACTGGAGGGGCGTGGGCTACGAGGAGTTCCGCGAACGCCTGGCCGCCTACCTGACCCACTACAATGAAACCAGGATCAAGAAGTCACTGGACTGGATGAGCCCCGTGCAATACCGCAGAAGTCTTGGACTGGCCGCCTGACCGTCCAAAAAAACATCCGCACCCCCTCCGTGCGATCATGGACGATGCGCTCCGCCTGCGCCATCGCATGATTCCGTACCTCCACACCATGAACTGGCGCGCATCCCGGACAGGCCTTCCCCTGGTGGAGCCCATGTATTGGGGATCGCCCGACATCGACGCCGCATACCACGTTCCCAACGAATACATGTTCGGCACCGAACTGCTGGCCGCGCCCATCACGGAACCGATGGATAAATCCTCCCGACGGGGCAAGGCCGACGTATGGCTGCCGCAGGGCGACTGGTTCGACTTCTTCACCGGGCGCCGGTATAGCGCGTCTTCGCCCAACGGACGGCGCATGACCGTCTGGCGTCCGCTCGACGGAATTCCCGTGTTCGCGAAGGCCGGCGGCATCGTGCCGATGCAGCCCCTGTCCGAGGGGGATTCCATCAACTCCGTCGACAACCCGCAGCATCTGGAGATCATCGTCTTCCCCGGAGCGGACGGCGACTTCACGCTGATGGAGGATTCGGGACATTACTCTCGGCAGATCACCCCGGCGACCACCGCGATCACCTATCGATGGCGCAAGGACGGCGCCACATCCGCACTCACGGTATCGCCAGCCCAGGGAGACGTTCACGCTCTGCCGGCCCGGAGAACATGGGATTTCCTGTTCCGAGGCATTACCGACAGCGACATATCCGTACAGGCCGACGGCGCATCCGTCGATTCGGATCGCCGGTATGATGCCGAAACCCTCACATTGCAGGTAACGGTCGCCGACGTATCCACCCGCAGCGAGATACGTGTCACCATCGGCGACACGACGATGGCCGCCGATCCCCGCATGGAAGACGTCTTCGACATCCTTCGGCATGCCGAAATGCGATATCTGACCAAGGAACAGGCTTATGCCGCCATAGCGGAGAACGGCATCGACGCATTGGCCACGATGGATTCACTCGAGCACGTCAGCGGGCCGGACATGGAAGATTGCTCCGATTCGCATATGCCGAGCGCCGTCCGTCAAGCGCTGACGGAGGTGCTGCTCCGATCCTAGCCCGCATGTCGCCTCTCCCGGAATACGCCACGGGAGAGGCGACAGCAGCCCGTCACAGACCCATGTCCAGGCGAACGCCGGGCCGTCAACACGTCGAGGCACGACGCACCAGATCGTAGGAGGTCACATACGTGCGGAACGGATCCGCCGACCCCTCGATGCGCGCGATCAGCATATCCACGGCATGTCGCGCGTAATCATCCACATGCGGGTCGATCGTCGTCAATCCGGGCATGCAGTACTCGGCATCCGGCACGTTGTCGAACCCAATGACCTGCATATCCTGCGGCACGCGCACGCCGCGCCGCTGCAGCTCATGAATCACCCCGATGGCGAGCGCGTCGTTCAGGCACATGACCGCATCCGGACGCGGCGCATCCGGATCGTCCAACAGCCCCGCCACCGCATCGCGGCCGCCGGACTGCACCCAATCCGCGTTACGGACCAGCCGCCAATCGACCTGCAGGCCACGCTCCTCATGGGCCAACACATAGCCGCGGGTACGCATCGTGCTGGTGGTTTCGGGCCGCGACTCGCGGTCGGCATCCGGGCATGCGTTCTCCGCGGTGCCGCCGATCAACGCGATCCTACGGCATCCCGAATCCAGCAGCGCCCCCACCGCGGTGCGTACGGCCTCCACGTTCGGCATCGTGACCCAATCGGCCAGTCCCTGCGTATCGTAATCGCCCACAATCACCAACGGATACGGCTGGTGCAGTATCGTGCGATCCGTGATCGGCGAGCCCATGAAGAAAATCCAGCCGTCCGCGGCCAGCTTCTTCGTCTCCGGGATCGCCTGCGCCAAGCCGCCGGCGCTGTTGTAGGTATCGGTGATCACCGCGTACCCGCGGGAACGTGCCGCCGCCACGATGCTGTCGGCGAGATAGGGCATGAACGGCTGGCAGAAATCGGTGATGGCCAGTCCGATGAGCTTCGTGCCGCCGGTTTTCATGGCGCGGGCGGACACGTTAACGCGGTATCCGAGGCGTTCGATGGCATCCTGGACACGCTGGCGCGTCTCCGGGCGCATACTGCCGGTGTTGTTCAGCACATTCGACACCGTTTTGATGGAGACGCCCGTCTCGCGCGCCACGTCGGTGATGGTCACCCGTTTCGCCACAGCACCCCTCTCGTCGCACCATCGGGCATGTTCCGCACGGTTCAGGCGGAACGCCCGTCTGATTCCAGCATAACGCGTTTTCCCCGGCCGGTCCGGTCCCTTCCGCCCGGCCCGGGAAGCAAGGGCCGTGCGATCCGTCCTTCTCCGGAACGGACCGCGCGGCCCATCGCGTCACTTGATGTGCAGGGCGGTCCAACTCACCGGCGGCAGGGAGACGCGGACCACGCCGGACTCGGCATCGTACATGGCCGACCCGTTGGCGTGCGGGGTCACACGGTTCTGGTCGTAGAGCGTATTCGCGGCGAACAGATCGTCGTCGTGCAGCGTCTGCGCCTCGACGGATGCCGGCTGCGCGCCGTCCTGCAGCCTGATCTCGAACTCGGCGGTCGCCTCGAGCGAACGGTTCACCGCAAACACGGCGAGCGAGCCGTCGGCGCAGCGCACGGCCACGGCGTTCACGCCGTCGACCTCGCCATAGCGCGGCGTATCCACGGTGCCGGCGGACAGCTTCGGCTCCAGCACGGTGCCGCCCTTGGCCAGGCGCGCGGTCACGGAGAACGGGTGGAACGTGGTCTGGCGCCAGGCCGGGCCGCCCGGCTCCGTCATGATCGGGGCGATGACATTGACCAGCTGCGCCAGGCTGGCGGCGCGCACGCGGTCGGCGTTCTTGAGCAGCGTGATCATCAGATCGCCGAACACCACGGCGTCGGCGGCGGTGTAGATGTCCTCCAGCAGACGCGGGGCCACCGGCCAGTTGCCGATGCCCTCGGGGGTCTTGCTCGGCTCCTCACCCTGGTACCAGACATTCCATTCATCGAACGAGATGTACACGTCGTGCGCGCTCTTCAGATGGGCCTTGGTGGCGTCGATGGTGGCGGCCACGTCCTTGATGAAGCCGTCCATATCCACGCCGGAGGCCAGGAAGCTGGCCATGTCGCGCGTGCCGTCCTCCTTGAAGAACGGCTGGTAGTAGGCGTGGCAGGAGACGAAGTTCACGTTCTCGTAGGTCTTCTCAAGAACGGTCTGCTCCCACTTGCCGAAGGTCGGCATGCCATGGGCGGAGGAGCCGCACACCACCAGTTCCACGTCCGGATCGATCTGGCGCATGCCGGCGGCCACGGAGGCGGCGAGCATGCCGTAGTCCTCGGCGGACTTGTGGCCGAGCTGCCACGGGCCGTCCATCTCGTTGCCCAGGCACCACATGCGGATATCGAACGGCTTGTCGGCGCCGTTGGCGCGGCGACGTTCCGACAGCTCGGTGCCGCCGGGCACGTTCGCGTACTCCAGCAGGTCCAGGGCCTCCTGCAGGCCGCGCGTGCCCAGGTTGACGGCCTCCATCAGCTCGTTGCCGCCGGTGGCCTCAAGCCATTCGGCCATCTCGTGCAGGCCGAATTCGTTGGTTTCGGTGGAATGCCAGGCCAGATCGAGTCGACGGGGACGTTCCTGCTTGGGGCCGATGCCGTCCTCCCAGCGGTAGCCGGACACGAAGTTGCCGCCCGGGTAGCGGATGGTGGTGGCGCCGAGTTCCTTGACCAGGTCGATGACGTCCTTGCGGAAGCCGTGCTCGTCGGCGGTCGGGTGGTCGGGCTCGTAGATGCCGGTGTACACGCAACGGCCAAGGTGCTCGACGAACGAACCGAACAGACGATTGTTGACCGGAGCGACCTCAAAATCGTCATCGACGACGAGACGTGCGGTCAGATGGTCCTGCTGGGGCATGGGATTCCTTTCTACATATCTGCATGCACTCTGCATACGTGACACGTATCCATACAACGATGTACCGCGGAGGCGCGGGCGACCGGGGACATCCGTGTGACAGCCACCAGTGTAGTACAACCTTGTACTGACTGCCGGAAGGCGTGGCGCAGAGACGGCTGAGACCTTTTGGCGCACCACTGCAGCAAAAAAGATCCCAAGAAGTCGAATTACAGTCCCATCCGACGCATAGCCACCGTGAACATACGGCAAAAGGCATCAACCACGTCACCCGTCCACCCGCTACATTCACAAGCAGTACCGCCCACTCTGCATCATTCGCATATGCAAAGGCCGCGAACCGTACGATGACGGTTCGCGGCCCCCTGACATGCCATTAGGCCACCCGGCTCGCACCGGCTGTTCGGCCTGCCGGCTCAGCCCTCGCGCTTGGGCGCCTGGCTGGCCACGCGGGTCAGGCGCGGCGGGCGGCGCGTGGACACGAACAGCGGCTGCACCTCGACCAGCGGGTTGTACGGCGCCAGGCCGAACCACTTGACCGGGGAACCGGCCACGCGGCGGATCGCGTACTTGATCTGCAGCGAGAGGGCGCCACGGCCGGAGACCTTCGACTCGGGCATCAGCGCCTTGTGGATCACCACGTAGCGGATGGTGCCGATGCCGGGATCGGCGTCAAGCTTCGGGTAGATCGACTGCTGGTTCGGCAGCTCGCCGGTCTTCTCCAGATCGTGCATGATCTGATGCAGGTAGGCCGGGATGGACTGCGAGACCTTGAAGCCGAGGCGGATGCGCACACGGAACAGGTAGTCGGTACCGAAGCTCTCGACCGAATACTCACGGGTGAACGGCTCGTCGGTGGTCTCGACGGCCACCGCCCACCATGCGCGGGCGCGCTTGGGGTGGTCGGCGAAGATCGAGAAGAAGATGTCCGTATCGAGACGCTTCAGGTCCGGATCGCTGGTCAGGTAGACGATGTTGTCCACGAACCGGTGGATGCGGCTATCGCCGTGCAGCTTGTCCAGCGCGGGGAGGAAGTCCTTCGGCATCATGTGCCGACGCTGCGAGCGCTCCAGCTTGGTGCCCTCGTTCCACGTGTACATGATCATGAGGATCGCCAGCGTGAGCAGCAGCGTGAACCAGCCGCCGTGCAGGAACTTGGCCATCGAGGCGGCGAAGAACAGGACCTGGATCGCCAGGAACACGATGGTGAACACAACGGCGCCGAACTTGTTGCTGCGGTGCCACAGGTAGATGCCCAGCAGGATCGTGGTGGTGATCATCGTGATGGTCAGTGCCAAGCCGTAGGCCGCCGAGATATGTTCCGAATCGCGGAACAGCAGCAGCACGGCCAGCGTGGCCACGCACAGCACCACGTTGACGACCGGAATGTACAGCTGGCCGCGGGTACGGGCAGGGTAACAGACCTGCAGATGCGGCATCCAGTTGAGGCCGGTGGCCTCGGAGACCATGGTGAACGCGCCCGTAATCAGCGCCTGGGAGGCGATGATGCCGGCGGTGACCGACAGCACGACGGCCACATAGCGCACGTTCGGATCCATCATCTGGAAGAACGGGTTGATCCCCTCGGCGTCGGCCAGTTCGGGGTTGTTCTGGTTGCGCAGCATCCACGCGCCCTGGCCGAAGTAGTTGAGCACCAGCGCCACCTTGATGAACGGCCAGGTGAAGTAGATGTTGCCGCGGCCCACGTGGCCCATATCCGAGTACAGCGCCTCGGCGCCGGTGGTCGAAAGGAACACGGTGCCCATCAGCGCCAGACCGGTGGCGTTATTCGGACTGAACAGGAACTTGATGCCGTAGTACGGGTTGAGTGCGGCGAGCACGGACCAGTCGTTGCCGATGGCTACCACGCCGACGATCGCCAGGAACGCGAACCAGACCATCACCACCGAGCCGAAGACCTTGCCGATCGATTCGGTGCCGCGCGACTGCACGGCGAACAGGATCACGATGATCACCGCGGTGATCATCATCGTCAGATCCTTGTTCTCGGTGAACAGATGCTCCAACGCCGGCAGCGTCTTCAGGCCTTCGACGGCGGACGAGATCGACACGGCCGGCGTCAGCACCGAGTCCGCCAGGAAGGCCGCGCCGCCGAGCATGGCCGGTATGACGAGCCATGCGCCGTATTTGCGAATCAACGAGTACAGAGCAAAGATGATTCTGCAGAAACGGACATCCAAACATCCCAATTCACATCACACATGACCGATTCTCCAGAATCGGACACACAGAACACATTTTTCGGAACTCAGACGTCCGATTCGGCAGAATCGGACACATGTGCACAAGTCGGATGATGAGCACGACTATCGACGGGCGTTCGCCGGTTGTGGACGCCGCTGAAATCGATGCGATCCACACCGGGCACACGCATGAAGACGCACAGTATCAACGCGTGGTATCGCCTGGCACCAGTGTCATGGGAATAAGCACGTTCGGCTCGAACGGCTTGGGGATGTTCTTGCGTGAAGCGTTAGCCGCGGCCACTTCCTCATTGGCAATCGCCTGCACGATATGGTCGGCCGCCGACTGTGCGATCGCCGAGAAATCCTGCGCGACCGCGGTCAGCTTCATGCCGGCCAAATCAGTCAAATACGTACCATCGTAGGCAACGATCTGCAGCTCGTCAGGAATGGAAATTCCACGGCCCAACGCTTCGCGCACGCAGAACGATGCACCAATATCGGAACTGACCACGGCATCGACGCCGTCGGTCGTCACCTTGTCGAGCGCATTGCTGACCGCACGATGATAGCCGGCAAAATCCATCACTTCGCCAGCTTCAACATACTCGTATTTCACGCCTGCGGAGGTCAATTCCTGTTCCAACGTGAGGTAGTAGCGCACCGTCGGGAACGTGGTCTTTCCCAAATCGAACGGTCCTTCCTCGACTTCTCCGCGCGCAGCCAAATCGAAGAATTGATCTCGCGGACCGCCAATCATCACCACATGTTTGGCACCATTGCGGATCAGCATCTGCGCAATCAATCGCCCACCCTGCTCGTGGTCGGATCCGATTGACGAAATACCGTCTCCAAGCACACGGTCGAACGCGACGATCGGGCGATGAATCGACGTCCAATAATCGCCGGGATGCGAAGTGTGCGCACACATGACGATGCCGTCCATCATGTGCCGACGCAACATGTCGACATACTGGATTTCGCCATCCGCCTCATCTGCGGTAGAGCACAGCATAGTGCGTAATCCTTGCGCGGCGAGTGCATGCTGCAGATGTGCGGTAAACGTCGCAAAGAACGGGTGGCGGATGGTAGGCACGATGACGCCGACCAGATTCGTGCAATCATGATACAGATTGCGGGCAAGCTCGTTCGGCACATAATTGAGGGCTTGCATGGCTTTGCGCACACGTTCGCGCATGTCATCAGACACGTACCCGTTGCCGTTCACCACCAGCGAGACGGTGCTCAGAGACACCCCGGCCTTCTTCGCCACATCGCGCATGCCGACCA
>OOBN01001631.1_pt1 | contig 15710 bp, 15 predicted proteins | sample 1671091 | NCBI WGS metagenome assembly OOBN01 (sample SAMN06348121, study PRJEB24527) | human gut metagenome | biome: human gut; feature: ankylosing spondylitis patient; material: feces | host: Homo sapiens | place: China | collected 2015-10 | reverse complement strand
CGCTGGGCGGCGGGAAAGTAACGACATTTTTCAGGCTGGCGGGAAAGTCCCTGGACTTTTTCGACAGCCTGAGCCGGGGCGGAGAAATCCGCCCCGGTTTTTTATCTTCCGCCTGGAAAGACGGTGAACAGACTATGAGACATACCCTTGAACTGACCCCGCGCCTGCGCACGGCGGCGGACCTGGTGCCCGCCGGGGCCCGGCTGGCGGACATCGGCACCGACCACGCCTATCTGCCCGCCGCCCTGCTGCTGGAGGGAAAAATTCCATACGCCATCGCCGCCGACCTGCGCCACGGGCCCCTGCTCCGGGCCAAGGAGACGGCGGCGGAGTACGGCTGCCGGGATAAGATGGGCTTCCGCCTGTGCGACGGCCTGAAGGGCATCCGCCCGGAGGAGACCGACGCCATTGTCATCGCCGGCATGGGGGGCGAGACCATCGCCCAGATTTTAGCGGCCGCCCCCTGGGTGCGGGAGCGGAACGTGCCCCTGGTGCTCCAGCCCATGAGCTCCCTGCCCGACCTGCGGGAGTGGCTGTTCCAAAACGGCTATCAGATTGAGGAGGAGCGCCTGGCCCGGGAGGAGGACGCCATCTATGTGGTGATGTCCGTCCAGGCGGGGGAGATGGCCCCCCTCACCCCGGCGGAGCTGTGGGCGGGGCGGCAGAGCCGGGACGCGCTGCGGGGCCCCTATTTGGAGGGCCTCATCCGCAAGCTGGACCGGGCCATCGCCGGACTGTCCCTGGCCCGGGAGGGCAGGGGAGAGGCCCGGAAGCAGGAGCTGGAGCAGGTGCGGGACGGCCTGCAGGACATGAAAAAGGAGTGGGACGGATGGCAACGGTAAGAGACATTTTTGCACAGATGGACCAGTGGGCCCCTTTTGAGACCCAGATGGACTTTGACAACGCCGGTTTCCTGGTGGGCCGGGGGGAGCGGGAGGTTCGGAAGATCCTGGTCTCCCTGGACATTACGGAGCCGGTAGTGGACGAGGCGGCGGAGTGGGGAGCCGACCTGATCGTGGCCCACCACCCGGTGATCTTCCACCCGGTGAAGCGCCTCACCGACGAGGCCCCCACCGGCCGGACCCTGCTGGCCCTGGCGGAACGGGGCATCGCCGCCATCTGCGCCCACACCAACCTGGACGCCGCCCAGGGGGGCGTGAACGTGTGCCTGGCCCAGGCCCTGGAGCTCACCGACCTGGAGCAGCTTCACCAGGACGGCGTGGACCGCAGCGGCCAGCCCTACGGCATCGGCCGGGTGGGGAACGTCTCCGCCAACAATAGCCTCTCCGCCGGGGAGTACGCCGCATTTGTGAAGGAGAAGCTCCACGCCGCCGGGGTGCGCTTTGCCGACGGCGGGAAGCCGGTGCGGCGGGTGGCCGTGGGGGGAGGCTCCTGCGGCTCCATGTTGTCTGACGCGGTTGCCGCCGGGTGCGACACCTTCGTCACCGCCGACGTGAAGTATGACCAGTTCCTGGAGGCCAAGGCTCTGGGGGTCACCCTTATGGACGCGGGGCACTACGCCACGGAAAACGTGGTCTGTCCCAAGATCGTCCAGTACCTGTCCCTGAAGTTCCCGGGCATCCCGGTAAAAATTTCTCAGACCCACCAGGAGGCCTACGGGTGCGTATAAGCACAAGTAAAACTCCAGATCATTGAAATGGAGTTTTCGACAATTTGAACCCCCCATCCGCTGTCAGTGGATGGGGGGTATCGTTATTTCTCCAGCTCCAGCCGTTTTTTCAGGTACCCGTCGGCGCAGTAGATGGCGGCGACCGGGTTGTTGCCGGTGACCCGGTCCTTGGCCACCAGGGTGGTGACCAGGGCCTTGGAATATTTGTAGAACAGGGAGTCGTGGCCCACGCACAGCCCCAGGCACACGTTGAACTGGGTCTCCTCCCGGTTCAGAAGCTCCGCCTGGGCGATGGGGTTGCACATGACCTCATAGGTGCCGGGGCGCACCCGGAACTGCTGGGGCACCCCCGCCTTGTCCTTGGGGATGGAGCCCGTCTTGCAGATGACGGACACCACCTCAAAGCCGTTTTTCCGGAAAATCCGGTCCACCACGGCGGCCTCCTTGTGGAGCCCGGCGCAGAAGGCCAGCCCCAGCTTGGTGTAGCCCATGCGGCGGGCGAACTCCATCACCTCCCGCAGGCGGGGCCACTGCCCGTAGCCGATGGCCTCCACCGCGGCGCTGGCCACGAAAAAGTCGTGGTTTTCCGGCTTGAAATACTCCTCCAGGACCTGCTCAAAGAAGGCCGGGTCGTGCATGGGACAGTTTTTGGGCATCTGGTCCAGCTTCCCGGACCGGCAGGCCTCGATGGCGCACTGGGCGCAGGTGAACATGGAAATCCCTCCTCATCAGAACTGGAATGGAGCCGGGCCGTTACCCCTGGTCCCGGCTGGCCAGATAGGCGGCGGGGCCGCTCTCGTACAAATCTCCCCCGTGGGAGTCCAGGATGACGGTGAGGGGGAAGTCCTCCACCTCCAGCTTCCGCACCGCCTCACAGCCCAGGTCCTCCCAGCAGATGACCTCCAGCTCCTTCACGCTGGCGGCCATCAGGGCCCCCGCGCCGCCAAGGGCGGCTAAGTAAACCCCGCCATTGCGGACCACCGCGTCCTTCACCGCCTGGTTCCGCTTGCCCTTGCCGATCATGACGAGCTGGCCCAGGTCCAGCAGGCGGGGGGAGTAGGCGTCCATCCGGCCGCTGGTGGTGGGGCCGGCGGAGCCGATGACCTCGCCCGGCCGCTCCGGGGTGGGGCCCACGTAGTACACGGCGGAGCCCTCCACCGGGAAGGGGAGGGGCTCTCCCGCGTCCAGCCGCTCCATCATCCGCTTGTGGGCGGCGTCCCGGGCGGTGTAGACGGTGCCCGAGAGCAGGACGGTGTCCCCGGCCCTCAGCGGGGCCAGGTCCTCCCGGGTGACGGGGGTTTTCAGCTTATATTGCATGGTGATTCCTCCTTGTGTTTCTTGGACTGTGGGAGCTTTCGCCGCCTGCGGGCGCGATCTTGCCCCTTCAGGGTAATTCACCTTCAGTCCCTCCCCTACGGCATATCTGAGATGGTTTGGGTTTGCGTAGGGGAGCCCCTTGGGGCTCCCGCCAGGATGCGCACCGGGAGCGTTGGCTCGTCAAAGCCAGGCGCACAAATGGGACCGCACCAACGGCAATTTTTGCAAACCCAGGGCCCGGTGGCCCGGAGGGAATTGTGGAGAGCCACTCATATTTTGCGCGCCGGAAATGACGCAGTATTTTTCAGGAGCGCGTCTCCCGTAATGGGGTCCAGGGGCGGCGAATATGAGCGCGGAGCGCTCATCCTGAGCCGCGCCCTGGCGCCTCTTTGGTTTCTTTCTGGGCGTCCAGAAAGAAACCCGCCCCGCAGGGCGGAACTATGCCCTCTCTCATGGATCTTTCCTGTGTTCCTCAAGCCTCCCATCCCGGACCTGTGCCCAAAAGTCCAAAATGACCTCCGCCAGCTCCTGGGGCTGGTAGTAGTACAGGTCGTGGGGCAGATCGAAGAGCTCATACTGCCGGGATTCAAAGTGATCCAGATAGCTCAGGGCGTGCTTCCGCCACTCCTCGCCGGGAAGGGGAGTGCCCTTTCCATTGGACAGCAGGAACAGGGCGGGGATATTGGCGGGGGCGCCGGCCTGGGATATGGTCCGCACATTCTCCGGCAGGGCCCGGCTCTCGTTGAGCCAGGTGAGGCAGGCGAAGTTCCGCCGGGCGGCGGGGGCCAGCTTCCGCCGGAGATTGGACGGGTACCGGCTGAGCATGGAGGAGGCCATCAGCCGGAAGGTGAGCCTCCGCTTCCACTCCGGCCGGTTGATCTTCTCCAGCCGGGCCTGGGAACCTGTCAGGTCAAAGGTCTGGTAGACCTCTGGGGTGGCCGGGTCCAGGCCCACCAGGGCGGCCACCTCCTCCGGGTACTTCTGGGCCCAGCGCAGGGCCTCCAGAAAGCCCATGCTGTGGGCGCACAGCACCACGGGGGTGGGGACTTTCAGGGCGGACAGCACCGCCCGGTACTCCTCCACGATGGCGTTCGCGTCCCGGGGGGCGTCGGTCAGGTCGCTGTACCCATAGCCGAACTTGGAGGGGATCAGAACGGGAAACTTTTTAGCCAGCTCGGTGCCTAGGGCGCCGTACTCCAGCCCCGGGAACAAGGTGCTGAAGCCGGACAGCAGCACCAGGGGAGTGGGTCCAAACCCCGTCCGGGTGACCTGGACGGTGCCCTTCTCTAATTTCACATACTCGTCTTGCATGGAGATCCTCCGTGGGAAACTGGGATGTTACAGCTCCGCCGTGGCCCGGCGGGTCACGTGGCAGCTCACATTCACCGCCACCGGCAGGCCGGCCACATGGGTGGGGGCGGTCTCGATGGACAGCCCCAGGCAGGTGGTCTGTCCGCCGAAGCCCTGGGGGCCGATGCCCAGGGCGTTGATCTCGTCCAGCAGTTCCCGCTCCAGATCGGCGTAGAAGGGGTCGGGATTTCTCTGGTCGATGGGCCGGAGCAGGGCGTGTTTGGCCAGATAGGCCACCTTGTCGAAGGAGCCGCCGATGCCGATGCCCAGCACGATGGGGGGGCAGGGGTTGGAGCCGGCCAGCTTCACCGTCTCCACCACAAATTTCTTCACGCCTTCCACGCCGTCGGCGGGCTTGAGCATGCCCAGACGGCTCATGTTCTCCGACCCAAAGCCCTTGGGGGCCACGGTGACCTTGCACCCGTCCCCGGGTACCAGCCGGACGGTGATGGCGGCGGGGGTGTTGTCCTCGGTGTTTACCCGGCGCAGGGGGTCGCCCACAATGGATTTACGCAGGTAACCCTCCCCGTAGCCTTTCCGGACCCCCTGGTGGATGGCCTCCTCGAAATTCCCCTCAATATGTACGTCCTGGCCCAGCTCCACGAATACGCAGGCCATGCCCGTGTCCTGGCAGACGGGCAGTTTTTTCTCCTCCGCCAGCTCCATGTTCTCCCACAGGAGCCCCAGGGTCTCCTTGGCCAGAGGCCAGGGTTCCCCCTGCCGGGTGGCGTCCAGGGCGGCTATGATGTCCTCGGGCAGGTGGGTGTTGGCCTGGATGCACAGCTTGGCCACCGCGTCGGTGAGGGCGGCGGCTTGGATGGTACGCATACTCATTCCCTCTTTCTAATCGGGTTTCCTCCATTGTAGCAAAAAAGCGCATCAGAGGGAAGATAAAAAATTGCGGCGGGAGCATTCTTCCCGCCGCTTATATTTTTAGGTGTAGTAGTCAAAGGGAGCATAAATCCCACGGAGAGGGCCGGTTCTGGGTAGGGACCGGCTTCCGCCATAGATGTCGATGGAGACAAAGGGGTAGTGGAGCCACTGAGTCTGATGGCGCAGAAAGACGTACCAGAAGTCGCCGTAAGACCAGTTCTCTGGGGCTGAGACGGTGAAGTCCGCCGGCTCTGGGATTTCATCGGTTCCAAGCACCGTATAGGCCAGCCAACCCCGCACCTTCTGAGCACCGGACGGGATTGAGAAGGAGAAGTAGGGGGAATAGTGGAGATGGCCCAGGCGCTCCAGCTCGTTCTCATTCCACCACTGCTGGAACTCCGTAAGCTCCTCTGCACGCTGTCCCCCGGACAGCTGGATAGCCGGGGATACGGAATAGAGAGTCCCATCCCGCTCCCACAGCAGCCGCCCGGCGTAGTCCTCCGTCTCGTAGTTGCCGGAGGGGTCGATGGAAAACTGCTCCTGCAAGTGGAGGGAGGGCAGCTCCCGGTAACGGAACCAATGGATCTGCCGCACCTGCCCCTCCGGCAGGAAGATGAGCCAGGAGGAGAGCTCCGTCTCCCCACCCCCCAGTTCATCCAGCACGGCCGGGCCGTCGGTGCGAGGCACCTTGTCGTCTGTGTGGTCGGTGTCATAGGTGCGTCCCGCCTCCACAAATTCCGCCTGGGCGCACCGCTCCAGCTCCTCCCCGTCCAGGGCAGCGGCGACGTCCTCGGACAGGCCCAGGGAGACCAGGCGGTCCCGGGCGGCCGTCTGCTCCGCGGTCAAGGCGGGAACGGGCTCCGCCGGGCCGGTGGGGATGCGCCCACCCAGCCATAGGGAGATGGGGAGGGAGAGCAGGACGGCTCCAAATACGCCGAGCAGAACGGTCCTTGGGGCGAAGCGGACGGGAACAGGGGTAATGGCATAGCCCCGGTTGGCTAGGGCTCCGCTCTGCCGGGCGATGCACACCAAAAGGTAGATCTGTAAGGCGATGAAGGCGATGGACCGGCCGTGGTAGAGCCATTCATACTGTTCGAGGATGGACGGGCCGAAGAAGCCGTCGTCCTGGGTGAGGGGGACCAGTTCAGACCACAGGGCGATGGCCAGAGACAGCAGATAGCACACAAGGCCCCGTTTCAGCCAGTCCCTGGGCTCTGCCTCTCCAACCGAGGCAAAGGCCGCCCGGGTGCCCCGCCACAGGGCAAACAGGAGAAGCAGCTGCATCCCCACCAGAGGCCAGGTGAGTCCCCAGTTAAGGGCGGGATTTTGGGTGATCCACCCCATTACCGGGGTGGCGGTGAGGATGTCCGTGGCCATGTGGACGGCCAGCAGAATGCCGGACAGGACCCAGCACAGCCGGAACCACCGGTTTTCCCGCCGCAGGGAGCGGTACCCCAGGTACAGCAGGGCGGTCCCCAGCAGGGGCAGGAGATACTGGAGGTAGAAGAACTCAAACCGGAAGGTGGTCAGCCCCATGCCCCACAGGATTTTTGTCATGGCGGCGCGCCAGGGGGTGTAGGACTCCACCTCGCCGGGGGCGGGGGGGAGCTGGGACAGGTCCTCCATCAGAGAGCGGTCAAATTCGTTGGGACTCACAGGACTTCACCTCCCAACTGCTTCTGGAGTTTTCTGCGGATGCGGTATAGACGGCCCTCCACCGCCCGCTCGGTGAGGCCCAGCTCGGCGGCCATCCGGGCGGTGGACTGGAGGTAGTAGTATTTCCGGTAGACCAGATTCCGGTCCCGGGCGGATAAGGCGTTCAGCGCCCGCTCCAGGGCCTGAATCCGCTCCTTTTGGAGCAGCTGCTCCTCCGGGCCGGGGGCGGGGTCCGGGTGGGTCTCGGGGAGCTCCCCGGTATTCTGCCGCTTGGCCTTCCGCAGGCGGTCCACGGCGGCGCTGCGGCACAGGGCGGTGAGCCAGGTGGCCGGGCTGGAGCGCTCCGGGTCATATTGGCCCCGGCTCTCCCACAGCTTCAGGCGCACCTGGGCCAGGCAGTCCTCCCGGTCCTGGGGGTCTTCCAGAATACCCCCGGCGATGTACCGGAGCATGCCGTCGTAGTGGGTCAGCAGCCTCTCCAGGGCCTCCTCGTCCCCCTGCTGGAGCAGGGCCATCCATTGGGCTGGGTCCACGCTGGTCACCTCCCTTGTTTTCGTCTCTGCCATTATATACGATGCGGGGGGAGAAAACCCACGGGGATCTTTCTTTTTTCGGGGAATTTTTTCCGCCCGGGGGGCCGTATGGAGAAACTCCCGCCATTTTTCCAGCCGTGGGGTTGTCAAACCCCGGCGCGAGTGATATAATATTGGCGCTTTTGATCCGAAATTCACAGAAGGGAAGATAACCATGTCCGGACATTCCAAGTGGCACAACATACAAAAGACCAAGGGCGCGGCCGACGCCAAGCGCTCCCAGATTTTCACCAAGATCGCCCGTGAGATGATCGTGGCCGTCAAGACCGGCGGCAGCGGCGATCCCGCCAACAACTCCCGCCTGGCCACCGTCATCGCCAAGGCCAAGGCGGCCAACATGCCCAACGACAACATCAAGCGTACCATCGACAAAGCTCTGGGTGCGGGCAACACCGACAGCTTCGAGAGCGTGGTGTACGAGGGCTACGGCCCCAACGGCGTGGCCATCATCGTGGACGCCCTCACCGACAACCGCAACCGCACCGCGCCGGAGGTCCGCCACCTGCTGGACAAGTACGGCAAGGGCCTGGGCGCCACCGGCTGCGTGTCCTGGTCCTTTGACAAGAAGGGCGTCATCGTCCTGGACGCCGAGGATCTGGACGAGGACACCGTGATGATGGACGCTCTGGAGTGCGGCGCCGACGACATGCAGGCCGACGACGATGTGTTTGAGATCTACACCGACCCCGACGCCTTCAACGACGTGGTGGCCGGCCTGGAGGGGAAGGGCTACACCTTCCTGGAGGCCTCCGTCCAGATGGTCCCCCAGAACTACGTGAAGCTCACCAGCGAAGAGGACATCAAGAACATGGAGAAGCTCCTGGAGTTCCTGGAGGACAACGACGACGTTCAAAACGTCTACCACAACTGGGAGCAGGACTAATCTACATCCATAGCGAGATATTAAGAGGCCGCCGGAGGACCGGCGGCCTCCTTTCTCACCGGAAAAGACACCAAAGGAGCGTCCCATGAAAGCCAAGACCATTTTTTACTGTACCGAGTGCGGCAACGAGACCCCCAAGTGGCAGGGGAGGTGCCCCGCCTGCGGGGCGTGGAACACCATGGTGGAGCGGCCGGCGGAGAAGGCCCCCAAGAAGGCCCCGTCCGCCAGCCGGGGGAGCGCCCTGGGAGTGGCCCTGAACCGCCCCAAGACCATGGCGGAGGTGGAGACCACCGACGAGCTGCGCTTCCCCACCGGCATGGGGGAGCTGGACCGGGTGCTGGGGGGCGGAGCGGTGCGGGGCTCCCTGGTGCTGGTGGGGGGCGCGCCGGGCATCGGCAAGTCCACCCTCATGCTCCAGATCTGCGACCACCTGTGCCGCACCGCCAAGGTCCTCTATGTCTCCGGCGAGGAGTCGGAGCGGCAGATCAAGCTGCGGGCCGAGCGGCTCCAGGTGAAAGGGGAGGGGCTGTCCCTCCTGTCCGAGACCAATCTGGAGAACGTCATCGACGCGGTGCACGCCGTCTCTCCCGACGTGCTCATCGTGGACTCCATCCAGACCCTGTACCACGGGGACGTGACCGCCGCCCCCGGGAGCATCAGCCAGGTGAAGGAGTGCACCATGGCCCTGATGCAGCTGGCCAAGGGGGAGGGGCTCACCATCTTCGTCATCGGCCACGTGAACAAGGAGGGCTCCATCGCCGGCCCCAAGGTGCTGGAGCACATGGTGGACTGCGTCCTCTACTTCGAGGGAGAGCGGCACATGGCCTACCGCATCCTCCGGGCGGCCAAGAACCGCTTCGGGGCCACCAACGAGATCGGCGTGTTCGAGATGGAGGACGGCGGCCTGGCCGAGGTGCCCAACCCCTCCGAGGCCATGCTGGCCGGCCGGCCGGAGAACGCCCCGGGCACCTGCGTGGCCTGCGTCATGGAGGGGGTGCGGCCGGTGCTGGCGGAGGTCCAGGCCCTGGTGGTGCCCAGCGCCTTCGGCAACCCCAGGCGGATGAGCAACGGCTTTGACTACAACCGGGCGGTCCTCCTGCTGGCGGTGCTGGAGAAGCGGGGCGGGCTGCTGCTGGGCAGCTGCGACGCCTATTTAAACGTCATCGGCGGCCTGTCCCTGGACGAGCCCGCCGCCGACCTGGCCGCCATCCTGGCCATGGCCTCCAGCTTCCGGGACCGCCCCGTCCCCGCCGACCTCACCGCCATCGGGGAGGTGGGCCTCACCGGGGAGCTGCGGTCGGTGAGCGCCCTGGGCCAGCGGCTGTCCGAGGTGCGGCGGCTGGGCTTCACCAAGTGCCTGATTCCCAAGCGCACCCAGGGCAAGCTGGCGGTCCCCGAGGGGCTGGAGCTCATCCGGGTGGGCAACATCCGGGAGGCCCTGGCCGCCCTGCTGTGAGCAGGGAACCTCCGGGACAAAATTGAGGCACCCGTGGGGGTTGCGGGGGCCGGGAGAGGCCGCCCGCACCAGGGTGCACTGGCCCTCCTGCTGGTAGATGCAGGGGGCGCTGCAAAAAATCAAGCTCAACCTGGACCGCCTCCTTCTGCCCTAGCATCTGCGGACCGGGGCGGGGTTATGCGAAGAGATAAGCCGCCCCGGCCCGATGGGCCGCGGCGGCTTTCCCTCTTGCAATAGCAGGCGTTTCCTGCTATAATCGTCGTGAAAAACGAAAATGCGGCAGTTTCCGAGTGGGCCAACACCCGGAAACCTGCGCAGGTGCTGATACCACCTACACAACGGCCATCCGGCCGCACCGCATGGAATATTATACGATAGTCCGGCCTTTCTTGTAAAGGGTGGTTTTGTTGTGGTGTTCCGGCGGCGGTGTCGCTTGAAGAAGGGTCCCTTCTCACGCTGTGTAGGCATTGCCCTGCACAGCGTTTTTGTTTTTCGCCCAACCCCCGGGGGCGCAAGCCCCCTGGGCGGTTGCGGTGAAGAACGACCATACAAAGGAGTACGAGACATGGACGCAGAGACACAGACACAAGCACAGACATCGGCCCCACGGCTGAAAACCACCTGGACACTAACTTCCTGAAGCTGATCGCCATCCTATGCATGGTGGTGGACCACGTGGGCACCGTCTTTTTCCCCGGATACCCGGCCTTCCGGTGGGTGGGACGGCTGGCCTTCCCCATCTTCTGCTACTGCCTGACGGTGGGCCTCATGTACACCCACGACATCAGGCGCTATCTGGGGCGGCTGGCCATCTTCGCCGTCATCTCCCAGCCCTTCTATGCCCTGGCCTTCCACCCCCGCGACTTCTGGGAAAATCTGACCAACTGGAACATCTTCATCACCCTGTTTTTCAGCCTGCTGGCCATCTACGGAATCAAATCCCGGAAGTGGTGGTGGTTCGTGGTGGGGGTGCTGGCCATTAACGTCCTGAACGCGGACTACGCCAACACGGGAGTCATCCTGACTCTGATTTTCTACCTGTGCCGGAACAAGCCCTGGCTGGGGGCTCTGATCTATGTGCTCTCCTACATCAGCGCACTGTGGGGCGGGAGCCTGGAGGACCCTCTGGCCCTGGTGGTGGGCGGCCACGCCGTGGGCTTTGAGATCTTCGCCATTCTGGCTACGCCCCTCATCTTCCTGCCCACCCGCGTGGAGCCCAAGATCCCCAAGTGGTTCTTTTACGCCTTCTACCCGGGCCACCTGTTCGTCATCTTCCTGGTGCGGACGGCTCTGGGTGTGTGACAGCCGCCCGGCGTTTGCCGGGCGGCTGTGGAACTGCATCTTCTCAAATGTTATGGTTGGGAGCGGAGAAAGGCTTTGAATTTCCATGAATTTGGACCGCGCACCGCGCCCCATGTCATGCTGATCCATGGGGGCGGGAATGCGTGGTGGAACTATTTGAGACAGGCGCGCGCGCTATCCCCGCGCTACCACGTGATTTTGCCCACGCTGGATGGGCACGGGGAGGAATACCAGATTCCCTATCGCTCCACGGAGCAGACTGCGGACCGACTGATGGACTATATCCTGCGGGAGTGTGGAGGCCGCCTGTTCGCCTTGGGCGGCGTCTCGCTGGGCGGGCAGATTGTAATGGAGCTTTTGGCCAGGAAATCAGACATTGCCGAAAAAGCCATCATAGATGGAAGCCTGTGCATTCCCCAGCCGGTCCTGGCGCGGTTCTGTATCGCGTCCGTTCGCCTGTTCGGACCGCTTCTGTTCAGCGAAAAAGCCTGCCGCCGTCAGCTGTCCCTTATGGACCGGGTCCTGCCGGAGGAAATGCGCTATCCGGAGGAGATCAAGGCGTACTACCTTCAGGATATGCCAAAGCTGCCCCAGGAGACGCTGTATGCCATGTATCGGACCTATATGATGCGGTATCGGCTGAAAGAAAGTGTGAGAGACAGCGGCGCCCAGGTCATGTATTGGTACGGGGAGAAGGAGATGAACTGTGTCAAGAAGTCAGCCCGCCTGTTTCAAACGCTGCTCCCATCCTGTGAGCTTTATGAGGCGAAAGGATACGGACATGGATACCTGTCCGTTTACCGGCCGGATGAGTGGCTGAAAATTGCAGTTCCCTTTCTGGAACGAAAATAAAAATGGTTCCGGCCCGTCAGGACCGGAACCATTTTTTGTTATACGCGCTTCCAAACCGCCCCGCCGGGCACGTGGCAATTTTTGTGCTCTAGGGTACCTCATCCGCCCCAGTGTGCGCACTGGGGCACCTGTCCCTACCCCCTCTGTCCCTTTGGGACATCTCCCCCTGACAGGGGGAGTCGGCCCCTAAAGGGGAAGGCGGGGGGGCGCGCCTCTCAAAAGCCTTCCCCTTTAGGGGAAGGTGGCACAGCCGGAGGCTGTGACGGATGAGGTTTTTCCGCCGAAACAAGATGTCTCCAAATATCCTGGCACACCCCATGAAAGTTCGTGCGGATTTCCTGATTAGAATATCGCAGGACGGTAAGTCCCAGTGAGACCAGGTACTCATCCCGCGCCAGATCCATCTGTTGGTGTTCCGGTTCATAGTGCTGAGAACCGTCCAGTTCAATGACTAGATTTGCCTGTGAAAGGTAGAAATCCACAATATACGGCCCAATGACCTTTTGCCGATGTGCGCTGAACGGCAATGTTTTTAAAAAATCGTACCAAAGATGGCGTTCTTCTTTGGTCATATTCCGGCGCAGTTCTTGTGCGGCGGATTTTAAATTAGGATTTTGAGACTGGTGAATCATGGGACGTTCACCACCTTACGGGTTGAGATAATCCTCGGATAAAACCTCATCCGCCCCAGTGTGCGCACTGGGGCACCTTCCCCTAAAGGGGAAGGCAGGGGGAAATGTCCCGAAGGGACAAAAGGGGTAGGGGGGCACAGCCGAAGGCTGTGACGGATGAGGCCTTTCCTGGAATCGGGAAGATGGAGCGGCTTAGACCCGCTTCCAAACCGCCCCGCCGGGCACGTCGGTGATCTCGATGCCTTTCTCTTTCAGCTCATCCCGGATGCGGTCGGCCTCGGCGAAGTTCTTGGCCTTCTTGGCCTCGCCCCGGGCCTTGACCAGGGCGTCGATCTCGGGGTCGCCCTCGCCGGTGACGGTGTAGCCGGCCTGGGCCTGGGCGGCCTTCACCTTGGCCTGCTCCTCCCGGACGGCGGCCGCCTTCTCCAGCAGGGAGAGGGAGAGCACCTGGTCGTAGCTGTCCAGGATGGCCAGCTTGGTGGCGCCGTTGGTTTTAGCCTTCAACGCGTCGTACAGCAGGGTGACCGCCATGGAGGTGTTCAGGTCGTTGCCCACCTGCTGGAGGAATTTGTCCTTGTACTCACCCAGCACGGCCTCGTCCACGGCCCCGTCCTTGGGGTCCAGGGCGGCGATGCGGGCCACCAGCTTCTGATAGGCCTGGGCGGCGTTGTCCAGGTTCTCCCAGGAGAACACCAGTCCCTTGCGGTAGTGGCTCTGGAGGCAGAAGAAGCGGTAGGCCAGGGGATCATAGCCCTTTTCCTCCAGCAGGGAGACGGTCAAAAACTCCCCCTTGGACTTGGACATTTTTCCGGAGTTGGTGTTCAGGTGGTGGACATGGAACCACTGCTTGCACCAGGAGTGGCCAATAAAACTCTCGCTCTGGGCGATCTCGTTGGTGTGGTGGGGGAAGGCGTTGTCGATGCCGCCGCAGTGCAGGTCCAGGTACTCCCCGTTGTATTTCAGGGAGATGCCGGAGCACTCGATGTGCCAGCCGGGGTAGCCCACCCCCCAGGGGGAGTCCCACTTCAGGGCCTGGTCCTCAAACTTGGACTTGGTGAACCAGAGGACGAAGTCGTTCTTGTTGCGCTTGTTGGTGTCCTCCTCCACGCCCTCGCGCACGCCCACGGCCAGGTCCTCCTCGTCGTGGTCGTTGAAGATATAGTACCGCTCCAGCTTGGAGGAGTCGAAGTACACGTTGCCCCCCGCCTGGTAGGCGTAGCCCTTGTCCAGCAAGCCGGAGATGATCTTGATATACTCGTCGATGCAGCCGGTGGCGGGCTGGACGGTGTCGGGCTTTCGGATGTTCAGCTTGCGGCAGTCCTCGAAGAAGGCGTCGGTGTAGAACTGGGCGATCTCCATGACGGTCTTGTGCTCCCGCTTGGCGCCCTTGAGCATCTTGTCCTCGCCGGTGTCCGCGTCGGAGCTGAGGTGGCCCACGTCGGTGATGTTCATGACCCGGTTCACGTCGTAGCCGCTGTAGCGCAGGAACTTCTCCAGCACGTCCTCCATGATGTAGGAGCGCAGGTTGCCGATGTGGGCGAAGTGGTACACCGTGGGGCCGCAGGTGTACATCTCCACCCGGCCGGGGGTGTGGGTGGTGAACTCCTCTTTCTTGTGGGTGGCGGAATTGTATAACAGCATCAAAATCTCCTCCGTACTTTGAGGAATGCAGAATGCAGGAATGCAGAATGCAGAATGAACTCTGCGCTGCAAGCTGTACTCGGCAATTCCAAAATTCAAAATTTCAACTTGTTTTTGCAAAAAAGAACCCGTTCAGGGACAAAGCAGAACCGAAACAGACACATTCATTCTGCATTCTGCATTCTGCATTCTGCATTTTCCTGGGCCTTTTTCTCCTCCATAAACTTCTCGTCCAAGAGCTTCTCCAGCAGCTCCACCCGCTGGGACAGTGCCTCCAGCTTCTCCAGGGTGGGGTTTTCCACGCTGGTCTGGTCCACCTCGTCGGCGTAGTGGGTGGTTTTTCCGGCGATGCGGACGATCTGGGCGGGAATGCCCACGGCGGTGGCGTCGGGGGGCACCTCGGATAGGACCACGGCGTTGGAGGCGATGCGGGCGTTGTCCCCAATGTGAAAGGGGCCCAGCACCTTGGCTCCGCAGCTGAGGAGCACGTTGTTGCCCACGGTGGGGTGGCGCTTGCCCTGGTCCTTGCCGGTGCCGCCCAGGGTGACCCCGTGGTAGATGAGGCAGTCGTCCCCCACCTCGGCGGTCTCGCCGATGACGATGCCCATGCCGTGGTCGATGACCAGCCGGCGGCCGATCTTGGCCCCGGGGTGGATCTCGATGCCGGTCCAGAACCGGCTCCACTGGGAGACGAACCGGGCCAGAAAACGGCGGTTATGACAGTATAGCCAGTGGGCCAGGCGGTGATACAGGGTGGCGTGGACCCCCTGATAGAGCAGGAAAATCTCCAGCTTGCTCCGGGCCGCCGGGTCCCGGCGCTGATAGGCCTCCAGGGTCTCCATTAGGTTTTTGAACATTAGGTTCCTCCTCAAGACATCCCGAGACGAGAGACCGTGAATCTTCTGTTTCTCCCCGTCCCCGGGAATGCCGGGGGATAGGCCGGAGAAAAAGAAAAACACCTCTCAGCCCCAAAGGGCATAAGAGGCGACGTCATCGCGGTTCCACTCTCATTTCTCGCTTGCCGGACCGGTAACGAGGTCCATTCGGGCGGCATTACCCGCCGCGCTCCCGGACGCACTTCACGTCTCCCCGCCGCAGGCCCCCTTTCAGCCGGTGAAGGGCCCTCTCTGTTCTTTGGAGCAAACGCTACTCTTCCGTTCACAGCGCCTTACAAAACATTATATTACCATCCGTCCCCCGCTGTGTCAAGTTTGAAGAAAAATTTTGGAGGTTTTCCCCGGAGCAACCTGGGGTTGACGGGATTCTACCCCGGTTTCCTTGCCAAAAGAGGGGAGGGGGTGTATGATGAAAGAAAGTTTAAGTGGAATTTTTGCCGCCTGCTCTTTTTACGATTTCCCTCGGGTGAAGGTGTCCCGGAAGGGGGGATGAGGGGGCGGGTTTCGGTCACCTCGTAGGGCGCGAGAAGGTGAATTGCCCCGCAGGGGCAAGAGAAGCTGGCATGGGCCACGACTCGGCGCGCCGTTTTGCAGGGTTTCGCCCTGCGGGGCGAGGTACTTTCCCAGCG
>OOBN01001630.1_pt1 | contig 15715 bp, 15 predicted proteins | sample 1671091 | NCBI WGS metagenome assembly OOBN01 (sample SAMN06348121, study PRJEB24527) | human gut metagenome | biome: human gut; feature: ankylosing spondylitis patient; material: feces | host: Homo sapiens | place: China | collected 2015-10 | reverse complement strand
AAAAAGAAACCGCCGGAAACCCTTGGCGCGCAAGGCTTCCCGGCGGTAGACCTGGTAGACGGCTGGTAGACCGGAATAAAGTCCATGCAGGCAGAGTGAAGGCTGCAATGGGTTACAACTCCGCAGGCGGGGGAATGGGTGTCCGGCTGTGTCTGCATCCTGTCTTAGATAATTTATACACAATAAGTTCAAATCCTGCTGGGAGTGTTTGCACCTTTTTCATGGACTTTTTCCATTGTCCATGGTACAATAAAGTACTTATAGGGGATTAACCCTGTCCCATTTACTTTTAATATGGAGGAACATCCATTGAAAACCGATATTTTGGGCATACAATTTGACAACCTCACCCGGGAGGAGGCCAAGGAGGCGGGGGCGGCTCTGCTCCGCTCCCCGGAGTTCCACTATGTGGTTACGCCGAACCCGGAGTTTATCTTGGCGGCTGACAAGGATCTGGAGTTTCAGAAGATCCTCAACCAGGCAGACCTGGTCCTTCCGGACGGAATCGGGGTGGTGTATTCCGCCAAGATTTTGGGTACACCCTTAAAGGGCCGGGTGGCCGGATTTGATTTTGCCTGCGACATGCTGGATGTGCTGGATGAGATGGGGGGGCGCCTCTACCTGCTGGGGGCCAAACCCGGCGTGGCCGAGGAGGCGGGCCGCCGCATTTCGGAGAGCCACCCCAACATCGTCTTGTGCGGCACCCATGACGGGTATTTCAAGGACTCTGACCCGGTGGCCCGGGAGGTGGCCCAGGCCCAGCCTGATCTGCTGTTTGTGTGCCTGGGGGCGCCCAAGCAGGAGAAGTGGATCTCCCGCTTCGGCCTGATTACCGGGGCCAAGCTGGCCATCGGCCTGGGGGGCGCCTTGGACGTGTTCGCCGGCAACGTGGAGCGCGCCCCGGAGCAGTGGCAGAAGGCAGGGATGGAGTGGGCCTACCGCCTGAAAAAGGAGCCCAAGCGCATCGGCCGCATGGCCAAGCTGCCCCTGGTGCTGGTGAAGGCGGCCGGGCGGCGGGTAACCGGCAAGGGCCGTCAGGGGGTCCTGTGATGGCCGGAAAGCTGATTGTCTTCGAGGGAACGGACGGTTCCGGCAAGTCCACCCAATTTCAAAAGCTGTGTCAGCGGGTCTCTCAGACGGGAAGGGAATTTCAAAAGCTGGTCTTTCCCCAGTACAGCGAGCCCTCCTCCGCCTTGATCCGCATGTATCTGAACGGGGAGTTTGGCCCCCGCCCGGAGGACGTCAACCCCTACGCCGCCTCCGCGTTCTACGCGGTGGACCGGTACGCCTCCTACAAGAAGGTGTGGGGGACGTACTATGAGCGGGGCGGCCTGATCCTCACCGACCGCTATACCACCTCCAACGCGGTCCACCAGACGGTGAAATGCCCCCCTCAGGAGCGGGGGGAGTTCCTCCGGTGGCTGGACGACTTTGAGCATACAAAGTTGGGACTGCCCCGGCCCGATCTGGTCCTCTATCTGGACATGCCCACCGACCAGGCGGTGGCCCTCCTGCGCCGGCGGGAGGCGGACACCCATACCCGCGGGGACATCCACGAGGTGGACACCGCCTATCTGGCTTCCTGCCGGGAGAGCGCCCTTCAGGCGGCCCAGCTGCTGGGCTGGAAGGTCATCCCATGTGTGGATGCCTCCGGCACGCTGCGCCCGGTGGAGAGCATTCAGGAAGAAGTCTGGTCTCTGGCGGCCCCTCTGCTGTGACAGCCGGGCCGTCCGTGTGAATAAAAATAAGGAGGTCTTTTGATGGTCTATTTATTCCTGGCCCCCGGCTTTGAGGAGTCGGAAGCCGTTGTCCCCGCCGACCTGCTCCGCCAGGCGGAGGTGGAGACGGCCCTGGTCTCCCTGTCGGGAAGCACCGTCACCGGGGCCCACAACATTACGGTCCAGGCCGATCTGACGGTGGATGAAGTGGATCTGGATCAGGCGGAGATGCTGGTGTTCCCCGGCGGCGGCACCGGCGTGGAGAACCTGTGGAACGACGGCCGGGTGTCCGCCCTCATTCAGGAGGCCGCCCGGCGGGACATCTGGCTGGCTGCGCTGTGCGCCGGGCCCATTCTGCTGGGGCGGTGGGGATTGCTGGACGGCCGTCAGGCGGTGTCCTACCCCACCAGGCAGGACCAGCTGGGCAGGGCCCTGGTCCTGCCCGAGGCCCGGGCGGTGCTGGACGGGAAGTTCGTCACCGGCCACGCCTGCGGCTCCTCCTTTGACTTCGGCCTGAAGATTGTGGAGGCCCTCCGGGGCCGGGAGGCTGTCAAGATCATCAATGACCGCATCTTCTACCACCGCTGAGGAAAAGGCCTGTCTGCGCCGCCAAGTCCGCGCCCAGATGGCCGCCCTGTCCCCGGAAAGACTCCGGGAGAGCGACCGGGCCCTGTTTGAGGCCTTTCTGGCCCTGCCCCAGGTGGAGGAGGCCAGCAGCCTGTTCCTGTTCTGGGGCATCCCGGGCCGGGAGCCCGAGACGGAAATACTGGTCCGGAGCTTGGCCGCACAGGGAAAGCGGGTGGGCCTGCCCCGGATGCTCCCGGAGCGGGGGATGGAGGTCCGCCTGTTTCAGCCGGAGGCCCCCATGGTGCAGGCGCCCTTCGGCATTTGGGAGCCCCCGGAGAGTGCCCCGCTGCTGGAGCGGGAGGAGATCCAGCTGGCCCTGGTTCCCGGGGGGTGCTACGACCGGGACCGGTACCGCCTGGGCTTTGGCGGGGGGTACTACGACCGGTGGCTGGCTGGATTTTCCGGCTTTACGGTGGGCCTGTGCCGGGAATGCGTGCTTCAGGCCCGGGTGCCCCGGGAGGCCCACGACCAGCGGGTGGACCTTTTGCTGACGGAAATGCACCGGTTCTTCCGCTGAGGACGGCCCATACGGAAAAAAGCGGGGCTTACGCCCCGCTCTCCTCCAAGGATGGACTTCAGCAGCCGCAGCCGTTGTCACAGCCGCCGCAGCCGTTGCTGCAGCCGCAGTTGTTGCCGCCCCAGCTGTTCCCATTGCCGCAGCAGCAGCACAGGATGATGATCAGCAGGATGATCCACAGGCAGCCGCTGCCGCCAAACCCGTTGTTCCCACAACACATATTCGTTTCACCTCGCTTGCCTCGCCGGAGGGAGTGTTCTCCTCCCCGCGCGTTCTGGTATAGTCTATGGCATCTTCCTGTCCCAGGTTCTGCTGGGCGGAAAATTTTTCTCGGTTAGGAGCTGACCCTATGGCACAAGAACAACGCAGAACCGGCGATCAGCCGGAGCGCCGATCCCGCGCTTCCGGACGGTCCCGGACGACTCAGAATCGCGGCGGCCGGAAAAAAGGCCGCGCCGCGACGAGCTTTGCTCTGCTCTATGTGGTGTTTGTCATCGGAATTTCCGCCCTGCTGGCCTGTATCGGCTGGGTGGCCGCCAACGATGTGCTGGCCCTGAACAAGGAGCAGAAAGCGGTTACCGTTACCATTTCCAGTGAAGACAGCTTTGGCGATGTGGCGGACATGCTTAAAGAGAACGGACTCATTGAGTACAAGTTTCTGTTTAATCTGTTTGCCACCTTTACCGGGAGCAAGGATGAGGTGGTGCCGGGCACCTTCACCTTGAACACCAACATGGACTACCGGGCCCTGCTCACCGGCATGAGCGCCAATTCCTCCAGCAAAGCCACCATCTCCGTCACCATCCCGGAGGGCTATACCATCGACCAGATCTTCTCCCTGCTGGAGGAGCGGAACGTGGCCAGCGTGGAGGACCTCCAGGATATGGCCGCCAACCACGACTACGCCTTCTCCTTCCTCCAGGATATCGAGCTGGGGGACTACCACCGGCTGGAGGGATATCTGTTCCCGGACACCTATGAGTTCACCACCCCGGAGAACCCCCTGTATGTCATCAACAAGATGCTGGTGCAGTTTGACGCCAAGGTGACGGACGAGATGCGCCAGGAGATCCTGAACAGCGGCCGGTCCATCCATGAGGTGCTCACGGTGGCCTCCATGATTGAAAAGGAGACCGACGGCAGCGACCGGGAGACCATCGCCTCGGTCATCTACAACCGTCTGAACAACCCCAACGCCTCCGCGGGCACCAACGGCTATCTGCAGATCGACGCCACCCTGGCCTATATCAACGGAGGGAACGTGCCCACCGACGCGGATCGGTCCATCGACTCCCCCTACAACACCTACCTCTATCCCGGTCTGCCCCCCGGACCCATTGCCAACCCCGGCATGGAGTCCATCCAGGCGGCCATGAACCCCGCAGACACGTCCTATTACTACTACGCCCTAGGGGACGACAACACCCACCACTTCTTCCGCACCTACAGCGAGATGCAGAGCTTTATGGCCTCGCAGGAGCGGTACAGCAATTCTTAACAGTTTGGAAATGGGCCCCGGAATGTTCCGGGGCCCGTTTTTGGGAGGTATTTCCTTGAACGAGAAGAAAATTGAGCTTCTGGCCCCGGCGGGGGACATGGAGCGGCTGGAGATGGCCCTGGCCTATGGGGCCGACGCGGTTTATCTGGCCGGCACCACCTTCGGCATGCGCTCCTTCGCGGGCAATTTCAGCCCGGAGGAGCTGAAGACCGCCGTGGAGCTGTGCCACAGCCGGGGCGTCCGGGTCCACGTCACCTGCAACACCATGCCCCGGAACGAGGAGGCCGCCCGCCTGCCTGAGTGGCTGGAGTACCTGGACAGTCTGGGGGTGGACGCGGTGATTCTGGCCGACATGGGGGTGTTCTCCCTGGCCGGGAAGTACGCCCCCCATGTGGAGCGGCACATATCCACTCAGGCCAGCGTGGTCAACTACCAGTGTGCCCGGGCCTGGTACGACCTGGGGGCCAAGCGGGTCATTCTGGCCCGGGAGCTGTCCCTGGACGAGATCCGGGAGATCCGGGCCAAGACCCCCAGGGAGTTGGAGCTGGAGGCCTTCGCCCACGGGGCCATGTGCGTGAGCTACTCGGGGCGGTGCCTGCTGTCCAACTACATGACAGGCCGGGACTCCAACCGTGGGGCCTGCGCCCAGCCCTGCCGGTACCAGTACGCCCTCATGGAGGAGAAGCGCCCCGGGGAGTATTTCCCCATTTTTGAGGAAAATGGGGAAACTTACATCCTGAACTCCCGGGATATGTGCATGATCGACTACGTGGGGGAGCTGATGGAGGCGGGACTCAACTCCCTCAAGCTGGAGGGGCGGGCCAAGTCGGCCTACTACGCCGCCATCGTCACCGGGGCCTACCGCCACGCCATCGACGCGGCCGCCGCCGGGGAGCCCCTGGACCCGGTGTGGCGGGACGAGGTGGAGCACATCAGCCACCGCCACTACTCCACCGGCTTCTACTACGGACAGCCGGGGCAGTTTACCGAGGATTCCCGGTACATCCGGGACTGGCAGATCGTGGCCAAGGTGCTCTCCTGCGACGGAGAGGGCAACGCCCTGCTCACCCTGAACAACAAGTTCTCCACCGGGGACACCCTGGAGCTGGTGGGCCCCGACGTGCGTCCCGTGTCCTTCCAGGTGGGGGAGCTGCGGGACGAGGAGGGCAATGTGCTGGAGCAGGTGCGCAAGCCCCAGATGCGCTTCACCCTGAAGCTGCCCCAGGCGGCCCCGCCCCTGTCCCTCCTCCGGCGGCAGGCGGACCTGACGCCGTAACATAAGATCCGATGCAGAAAAACGCGGAAGTCCCTCTGGGCTTCCGCGTTTTTTGTATCACGGCCTCTCAATCAAACATGTCGTAGAGGACGATCCGGCTCACCTGGTCGTTTTCAAAGAAGAACAGCAGGGCGGGACCCAGATCCATGGAGCTGTCGCAGTACCAGAGAAAGTCCTCCTCCGCGCTGTCGTACAGGTGCCAGTAGTCTCCGTCCCGGAGCTCCGGATACAAGTTCTGCACCATGGAGCGGCTGTCCCCCACCTGGATTCCCCGGTAGGTGCGCAGGTCGGTGCGGGTGGTCTCGATAGACTGGACAGTCCAGCGGTCCTCCGAAGCGTGGTAATATCGCAGGGCGGTGAAGCCATCCACACTCCAGCGGTCCCAGTAGTCCCCTGGGTTATAGATCGGCTCCCCGTTTTCCAGAATTTCCACCGCAGGCTCGCCCCCCTGGACCAGATAGGGGGGCTCCTGCCAATCCCCCAGCCCAACGGGAGCGGAGGCGTTGTCATACAGCAGGGAGGCGTCCGCGTCCATCAGGCCAAAGGTCTCCTGGAAGGCCGCGTCCCGGGCGGATTTTCCCGTATGGGCCGGGTACTGCCCCAGCAGCCGGAGGAAGGAGCCGTCCGCTCCGTCTCTCTGTAAAACGAGGTAGTCTGACGCGCCCTCTGTATAGTAAGCTCGGAAGGTCACCTCATAGGCGATGCTCCTCGTCGCTCCGTCGGCCATCTCATCTCCATAGACAATGGACTCGATGGCGACTGCGTTTTCTGGAAGGACCTCGGGGGCCGCTTCGCCCGGGAAATAGATTTGAGAGTAGCCCTGGCTTTGATAATACTCCGCAATCAGCCGGTCCCGCTCCTCCAGGCCGCCCCAGGTCTCCCGGGGGAGCTCCACCTCCTCACGGTCCCCCTGGGCCCAGGCCAGCACGTCACCCACCTGTCCGGTCTCCTGGTCAAAGAGAAGGACGGCGGAGAGCCAGCCGCCCTCTCCGGCTTCGGCCCGGCCATCGCAGAAGGCCAGCAGGGAGTAGAGGGAGTCCCCCTCCCGCTGCCCGGGGACGGGCACCTCCGCTTTCATAGACACGATGTGGTACAGGGCGGAGCGGTTGCCGGCGCTCCAGGCGTTGCGGCTGTCCCGGGTGAAATTCTCCACCCACACCCGGGTCTGGTAGGGGATGGGGATGGGCAGGTCCCCCTCCTCGGGGATGTAGAAGGTTTCACTGTGGTCCGCCGCCCACTGGGGCCCTGCGCCGCGGAGCACGTCGTGGTCCGTTTCCACGAACACATCCACTCCGCCGGGGGCCAGGAGGGCCAGATGGTCCTCCCAGTAGTTATTGTAGTCGGCAAAAGCCTGGGAACTCTCGTCCCGCAGGTTGCCCTCCACCGGCCAGGCCCAGTCCAGATCCTCCCCGTCCCAGGATACCAGCCCGGCCTCTCCCCAGGAGAGTCCCAGGTGCATGCCGTTGGCGGTGTAGAGCAGAGCGGGTGCGCCGCCGTATTGGGAGATGGCGGTGCAGGTGGGGAGGCTTCCATAGCCGCTGGTCTGGAACACCGGGCCCAGCAGTTCCCCGGTTTGGGTGTCCGCCGCGCCGATGACCAGGGTATAGCGGGGATAAAAGTCGTGAACCGACAGGGCGGCCAGGGTATAGTCCTCCCCGGAGACAGAGGCCAGCATGGTGTAGGCCAGTCCGTCCCGGTCGTCCAGTCCGGACACATCCGCGCTGCGGCGCAGAGCATCCCAGACGGCGCCCTCCTCCATCATTTGGGAGGAAGCGGCGTTTTCTCCGGTCTGGCAGGACACCAGCCCTCCGCAGGACAGGGCCAGGATGCAGGCTAGGGCGAAGAACAGCAGGGGCGGGCGCTGTTTTTTGTATTGGAAGATATTCCGAATGCGCTCCTCCGTCTCCCGGGCCGAGCCGGACAGGGGGGTGGAGAAGGGCGTGTTCGGAGGCGCAGCTTTAGGCATATCAAACACCTCAAATAAATTAGGAATTAGGAGTTAGGAATTAGGAATTTCCGGCGCGGGATGGCCCTACTCCTGGAGCCGGCTGTCCACCAGCTGGAGCTGTCCGGCCTCGTCCCAGACATAGGTGTTGACCACGGCGGGGTCGTCAATCCACCAGACCTCCTCCAGCTGTCGGGTCTCGGAATCCAGGGTGAGCTGGCCCCCCAGAAGGGTCAGATACCGGTAGGACCCGGCTTCGCCATCCCAGATAAACCAGGCGTGGACCTCGTTGTGGGTGCTGTCGCACTGGAGGCCGAAGTCCTCATACCCGTCGAAGTTGATGTCCCGGATATCCACGATGTTCATACTGGGGGAGTTAGCCAGGAAGCCCTGGAACGGGGCGCGGCTGTCCAGCTGAGAAGCGCTGGGGGAGATGGTCTGCAGCAGGGCGTCCCCCTCCCAGATCTGGATCTGGTCGTAGGAGTCGGTAAAGTAGTCCTCTCCGGTGGTACAGCGCAGGGACAGAGTCAGGGTCCGCCCGTCGGAGACCCGAAGGGAGTAGGTGTCGGTGAAAAAGCCATCGGAGACGAGTTGAAACTGGACCCCGTTCCAGGTCAGGGTGTTCCAGATAGGGGTGTGCCACTTGTCGTACAGGGCCGGGACGCGCAGCTCCTGCAGGCCGTCCGCTCCGTCCTGGAGGCAGGCGTTCCCTAAGAGAGCTTGCTCCTCATTGTTATACTCCAGGCGGGCCTGCTCCAGCAGAGCGCCGCCCTCCGCCTCCAGCACCACATAGAAGGCCGCCCCGTAGCTGGAGTAGGGCACGTTCAGCTCCAGGACCAGAGACTGGCGGTCGGTGCGGCTCAGATAGCCGGACAGGGCCGCCGGGAAATAGAACCCGGGCTCCGTCCAGGTGAGGACCTCCCCGGTGCCCAGGGTGGCCTCCACGCGGGTCTCATTGTCCATGTCCGCGCCATAGCTGGTGACCACCAGGGCGTCGTCCAGTCCCCCGGTCCCGTCCAGATCCATGCCCTCATAAAACCTGGCCTTGGAGCCGTCGATGCTATTCTCGCAGTAAAACGGCTCCGGCATTCCGTCCTCCCCCGGGGCGGAGAGCAGAATGTCCCCGGAACGGGTCTCCGCCAGCAGCTGGGAGAGGGAAAGGACGGCCAGCTCCTGGGTGGGGTCGTCGGCGGAGCGGACGGCGGCGGTCTTGTCCTCGGGTCGGACCTCCAGGTTTAAAACGAGATAGCCCTCCCCGGTCAGGCCCAGACGGTCCATCGCGGCGTCCCGCAGATCCAGTGCCCGGACAGAGCCATCGGGATAGCGGCGGTAGGCGAAGAGGTAACCCCCGTTGACAGGGTCGTTGGTGATCAGCTCCTCCTGCCCGTCCCCGTCCAGGTCCAGGGGAAAGGAGGGGGCGTTTCCGCTGGTCAGATGGAACCAGGTCCCATCCGGCAGCTGGACCTGATAGTCGTACCAGTGGACAGGCTGATAGTCGTACCACTGGTTGACCTCTTCCACAGTGTGGGTCACCGTCATGGGGTAGCCCAGCACTGTCCCCAGAGAGGTGGTCCCCAGCTCCGGCTCCGTCCAGACGGAGGAAATGGCGGGGGCGTTCTGGTCCGCTTCCTCCTCCACCGCCTGCGTCTGGCAGGACACCAGCCCCCCACACAGCAGAGCCAGGGCGCAGGCCAGGGCCAGAAGCAGGATAGGCGGGCGTTTCTTTTGATACTGAAAGATATTTCGGATGCGGTCCTCCGCCTCCCTGGCCGAGCCGGACAGGGGAGTGGAGAAGGGGGAGCGGGGGAGGGAGCGGAGCAGTCTGCGGGACATGAAAACACCTCTTTTGGAGATAGGAGTTAGGAGATAGAAGATAGGAGATACGGAGGCAGGGCCTTAGAAGCAGTAGAAGAGGTAGCCATCCTCGTCTCCATAGGGCGTGCCGCCCGCCTCGTACTCCTCCTGAGTGGCGGCCTGCATGACCTGGCCGTCATCGGCGATCCACAAAAGCCGGTCGGCGCCGGAGGCGGATTCCGCGGAGGCGGGCAGGCTTCGGGCGGACAGCTCCGGGTCGCCCAAGACGTATGATCCATCCTGGAAAACCACCGGACAATCTACAACCACCGGGTTGGACAGGGGGGCTTTCGAGGGGACCAGGGCCAGAGTGCACCAGATTGCGCCGTCCCGCAGGTAGAACTCCACCTGGCTGCCGCCCCAGAGGTTGCCCTCCAAAATGGGGGCCCCCTCCACCCAGCTCTCGTCCAGAATCAGCAGCTGGTCATCCGTGGCCACATAGAGGGCCAAGGTTTCCGGGTCATAGGAGGCGGAAATGGCGGTTTCCAACGTGCGCGGATTGGGAGAGTAGTCCCACATTGTGTCCGGCTCAAACAGGTGTAGACCTTCCACCCAAGATTGAGAGCCATGTTCATAGGCCAGGGCAAAGGCCAGCTCCTCCCGCCCGTCCCCGTCAAAATCACCGCACCACAGTTCCGGGGCTTCATAGGCCCATAGATTGGCGCTCCAATCCAGGGAGCAGTAGGCGTTGTGTTTTCCGGAGTGGACGATGACCCCGTATAGCTTGTCGGAGGCGTTCAGGCCGGGGGTGTAGTCATCAAACTGAATGACGCCGTAGAGCGCCGCGTCCCGCTCTGTGTCCTGGGACAGGAGCCACACCGTCTCATTCCAGCTCTCCGATTGGGAGAAGTCCTCCAAATTTACCGGAGTGGTGGGGGGATCGTCTATTCCTAGGCCGTTTGCAGCCAGGTTATCCAGGAACGCAATATTGGTATCATTATAGTCCTGCGCTGACGTAGCGAGTATCACCACGTCCAACGGCTCTCCGGGCAGAGCCGTAAAATTGGAAAATGGGATATCTGCCCCGGTTTCCTGGGCCTGGCAGGACACCAGCCCCCCGCAGGACAGGGCCAGGGCGCAGGCCAGAAACAGGGCCGGCACCGGCGGGCGCTTCTTTTGATATTGAAAGATGTTGCGGATGCGATCCTCCGTCTCTTTGGCGGAACCGGAGAGGGCGGTGGTGAAGGGGGAGTGAAAGATAGAAGTAGACATAGGGCACCTCTCTTTAAAATTCTGAATCGGAAATGGAAGCAGACTGTGGTCTGCCCGCCCCGGTGAGGGCGGACACGGCGCTTAAAATGGTGCGGCCGTAGGCGGCGTGCTCCGCCGGCGGGAGGTGTTTCAGGGCGCTCTCGTCACAGGAGAGCTCAATGTCCCGGTCCATGGCGCGGGCGGTGAGCCACACCAGGGGGTTAAACCAGTGGAGGGCCCGCACCCACAGGGCCAGGGTCTTGCGGAAGATGTCCCTGCGGCGGAAGTGGGTGAGCTCGTGGAGGAGGGAAAACCGCAGGGCGTCCCCGGCGGGCGGGTTCTCCGGAAGAAGAAGGGCGGGCCGGAACAGCCCGGCCAGCATGGGGACGGCCAGGCCGGGGCAGGAGAGCAGGCGGGGGCGGCGGTCCAGCCCCAGCTGGTTGCCCAGGGCGTTGTAGAGGGCCAGAATGTCCGCGTCCCGGACAGGGGCGGCCCAGCGGTTCAGATACCGGCAGAAGCGCAGGTGGGACAGCAGGTTCCAAATCAGGACCACCGCGGCCCCCAGCAGCCAGAGACCGAAGATCAGCTGGGAGAGGGACAGGGCAGGGGCGGCTCCGGCCTCCGGTTCCACCGGAGCGGAAGAGGAGGCTGCGGGCTGCGCGGGCCGGTTTGAACCGGACGGGGCGGGGGAGGGTTCAGACGTGGAGGCAGCGGGGCCGGGGGCGGGCCGGAGCACCACCCGGTCCTCCACCACGGGCAGCTGAATGGGCGCCTGCTGTGCGGGGCGGTCGGGGAGCAGCGGGAGGGGGACGGCCAGGCGCAGGCAAAGGACCAGCCAGACCCAGCACCGCCACCGGGCGGCGTACCGGGCGTGGGTGAACCGGGCGGTGAGCATCAGGATCAAGGCGACCGCCCCTCCGCCCAGAGAGAGGGCGGCCAGGTGGATCAGAAAGTCACTCATGGGACTCACCCCCGCTCAGCTCGTCCAGCAGGTCCCGCAGGTCCTCCAGGTCCTTCTGCTCCAGCCCTCCCTTGGCCAGGGCGGCCACAAAGTTCCGGGGGGAGCTGCCGTACAGCCGGGAGAGCACCATCCGGCTGTCAAAGGCCAGATAGTCCTCCCGGGAGACCAGGGGGGTGTACCGGTTGCTCTTTCCCTCCCGGCGCACGGACACAAAGCCCTTGTCCGCCAGGCGGTTCAAATAGGTGTTGATGGTGTTGGGGGACCACTGAAAGTCGGTCAAAGCGTGGTCCAGGGCGGCTCGTGGGGTGTCCGGCCCGGAGGCCCACAGGGCCTTCATCACTTCCAGTTCGGTGTCCGGCAGTCGTTTCATAGTGCATCGCTCCAATTTACGTCAAATGTAGTTGATAAGAACATACTACACTTGAAGTGAATCTCGGTCAAGTTACAGAGTAATGACAAAATCGCCCCGAACGGCGCTTCGTTCGGGGCAATTCAACTGTCTATTCTCAGAGCGGAGAGGAGGACGTAGCCCCGTCCCACCGGCACCGGGACAGGTCCACCCGGCCGTCGGGGAGGAAAGGGACGCCCTCCGCCTCCAGAAGCATCCGCTGGATGCCGGGCCCGCCGAACACATCCGGCGGGCTGAGGCGGCCGTCTCCGTAGATGACCCGGTGGCAGGGGAGCCCCTCCGGGGCCCGGGCCATGGCGCCCCCCACGATCCGGCTGGCCCGGGGCCGTCCGGCCAGAAAAGCGATCTGGCCGTAGGTAGCCACCCGCCCGGCGGGGATCTGTGCGGTCACCTGATAGACCGCCTGATAAAAGCTGGATGCCATCTCAGCGCCTCCCTTCCCGCGTGCTGGCCTGCCGCTGTCTTCTCTCCTACCTTAGCACAGGCGTCCTCACCGCGCAACCCTTGCTTTCCCCGTCCGTGCAAAAGAATTGTATTTCCCCCAAGAGTGTGGTACAATAATTCGAATACTGACAAAATGCCCCGAAGCGGGGCGGAGACGAGGTGCCCCATGGACCATCCATTTCGAAGCGCCGCCCTGGGCGGCTTTAACCGGCAGGATGTGCTGGACTATTTGGAGAAGACGTCGGCGGAGAACGCCCAGCGGCAGCAGGAGCTGCAGCAGAACCTGGAAGCGGCTGAGGAGGAGCGGCGGCAGCTGGCCGCCAAGACGGCGGAGCAGGAGGAACAGCTCTCCATCCTCCACCGGGAGCGGGACAGCCTGAGCCAGCAGCTGGAGCAGGCCCAGCAGGCCCTGGCCGCCAGCCAGGACCGGGAGGAGGCCCAGGAGCGGGAGCTGGCCGCCCTGCGCCAGGAGCGGGACAGCCTGAAGGCCAGAGTGGCCGAACTGGAGCCGGAGGCCGCCGCCTATGAGGCCGTGAAGGAGCGCACCGCCGGTGTGGAGCTGGAGGCCCACTGCCGGGCCCAGAACATTCTGGACCAGGCCAACGGCCAGGCCAGGGACCTGCGCCGGAGCATGGAGCAGTGGATGGGCCGGGTGGAGCGGGAGTACGACGCTCTGCGCAGCGAGGTAGAGTCCACCGTCTCCCACGCGGCCGACCAGTTGGAGAAGGCCAACAAGTGCCTGGACCGGATGACCGCGCTCCTGTCCGATCAGGATGTGGCCCTGGAGGCCCTGTCCCAGGCCTATGACAACACCGACCCGGAGAAGGTTCCCGCGCCGGTGCCCCTGAATGAGGACTGAGGCCGCATCCGGCGCGGCGGGAGCAGGGAGGGGGCGGCTGCCTCCTCCCATTGGTTCCCCGGAAAAACCAGTTTTCCAGAAAAATGGATGAGTTTTTGCCCTGTTTTCTTTCAGGGAGAGGAGAATTTTCCCTGGGTCCGGCCCCCTTGGATTCCAAGCTTTTTTGCGAAAAATTCCGTTCCCTCATCCCAAAACACCGGGAGATTTTATTCCGCTTGAAATTTGTCCAATCTTATAAATTAACAGAATTTTAACTGGAAAAACTGTATAAAATGCCAGTATACTTTCCCCTTGCTTATCGCCCTAAAAAACGATATAATTTGAACGGTACATAATCAGTTCAGACCGATTTATGCCCACCGCAACAACAGGGAGATTCTCTGTGTTGCGCTTTTTCTGGTCATCGTTTGTTAATTTTCTAACAAAACTGCTTGTGTCCCGTCAAATCGGTCAGGATATCTGTCCGAAGGAAATCAAATTTTAGGAGGAAAGACAATGAAGGTTGCAATTTTCGGCGCCGGTACCATGGGCCGCGGCATCGCTCAGGTGTTTGCCGCCAACGGCCATACCGCTCTTATGTACGCCAGCAGCATCGCCTCCGCCCAGCGTCACCGGGATGAACTGGACGCATCTCTCCAGAAGCGCGTGGCCAAGGGGAAAATGCCCCAGGGGGCCAAGGACGCCCTTATGGCCAACGTCTTTGTGGAGGAGGAGTCCGCGGCGGCGGATGCCGATCTGGTCATCGAGTGCATTGCGGAGGAGATGGGTCCCAAGAAGGAGCTGTTCCACCGCCTGGACGAGCTGTGCAAACCGGAGACCGTCTTTGCCACCAACACTTCCTCCCTGTCCATCACGGAGATGGGCCACGGCCTGAAGCATCCCCTCATCGGCATGCACTTCTTCAACCCCGTGCCCAGCATGAAGCTCATCGAGATCATCCGGGGCGTGAACACCCCCCAGGAGACCTTTGACTTCACCTATAAGCTGGCCCAGGATATCGGCAAGGAGCCCGTTGAGGTGGCCGAGGGCCCCGGCTTTGTGGTCAACAAGCTGCTCATCCCCATGATCAACGACGCCATCGGCCTGGTGGAGTCCGGCACCGCCTCGGTGGAGGACATCGACAAGGCCATGCGCCTGGGCGCCAACCACCCCATGGGTCCCCTGGCCCTGGGCGACTTTATCGGCCTGGACATCTGTCTGGCCATTATGAACACCCTGTACGATGAGACAGGCGATTCCAAGTATCGTCCTGCCCTGCTGCTGAAGAAGATGGTCCGCGGTGGTCTGCTGGGCGTCAAATCCGGCAAGGGCTTCTACGATTATTCCAAGAAGTAAAAAATTTAGGAGGACTGGAAAATGGATTTTCATCTGACTAGAGAGCAAGAGATGGTCCGCAAAATGTACCGTGAGTTTGCGGAAAACGAGGTCAAGCCCCTAGCCGAGGAGCTGGATGAGGAAGAGCGCTTCCCCATGGAGACCGTCGAGAAGATGGGCAAGCTGGGCATGATGGGCATCTACTTCCCCAAGAAGTACGGCGGAGCCGGCGGCGACGTGCTGTCCTACGCCATGTGCGTGGAGGAGCTGTCCAAGGTGTGCGGCACCACCGGCGTTATCGTGTCCGCCCACACCTCTCTGTGCTGCGCCCCCATCTATGAGCACGGCACCGAGGAGCAGAAGATGAAGTATCTGCCCGACCTGCTGTCCGGCAAGAAGATCGGCGCCTTCGGCCTGACCGAGCCCAACGCCGGTACCGACGCCTCCGGCCAGCAGACCACCGCCGTGCTGGAGGGCGACCACTACGTCCTGAACGGCTCCAAGTGCTTCATCACCAACGGCACCGTGGCCAGCACCATCGTGGTCTTCGCCATGACCGACCCCAAGGCCGGCAACCACGGCATCTCCGCCTTCATCGTGGAGAGCTCCTTCCCCGGCTTCTCCGTGGGCAAGAAGGAGAAGAAGATGGGTATCCGCGGCAGCTCCACCTGCGACCTGATCTTCGAGGACTGCATCGTGCCCAAGGAGAACCTGCTGGGCAAGGAGGGCCAGGGCTTCAAGATCGCCATGCAGACTCTGGACGGCGGCCGTATCGGCATCGCCGCGCAGGCTCTGGGCCTGGGCGAGGGCGCCATTGACGAGGCCGTCAAGTACACCCAGGAGCGCGTTCAGTTCAAGAAGCGTCTGAGCCAGTTCCAGAACACCCAGTTCCAGCTGGCCGACATGCACACCCGCATGCAGGCCGCTCAGTACCTGGTGTACGCCGCCGCCTGCAAGAAGGAGAACCACGAGCCCTACTCCGTGGACGCCGCCATGGCCAAGCTGTTCGCCGCTGAGGCCGCTTCCGACGTCACCCGCCGCGCCGTGCAGCTGTTCGGCGGCTACGGCTACACCCGCGAGTATCCCGTGGAGCGCATGATGC
>OOBN01001620.1_pt1 | contig 15778 bp, 13 predicted proteins | sample 1671091 | NCBI WGS metagenome assembly OOBN01 (sample SAMN06348121, study PRJEB24527) | human gut metagenome | biome: human gut; feature: ankylosing spondylitis patient; material: feces | host: Homo sapiens | place: China | collected 2015-10 | reverse complement strand
GCTACCTGCGTGAGCTGGTGGAAATGGGCATCGTGGACGGCTGGGACGATCCCCGGATGCCGACCCTGTGCGGTCTGCGCCGCCGCGGCTACACCCCGACTTCCATCTTCACCTTTGTGCGCGAGGCCGGCATCTCCAAGTCGGACAACCTCATCGACATGCGCCAGCTGGAAGCCTGCATCCGCAGTGAGCTGGACCTGACCGCGCAGCGCCGCATTGCCGTGCTGGACCCGGTCAAGCTCATCATCGACAACTACCCGGAAGAGAAGACCGAATACTTCGACATCGCCAACAACCCCAACCGCGAGGCCAACGATGCCACTACCCGCAAGGTGGCGTTCACCCGCGAGCTGTGGATCGAGAACGAGGACTTCGCCGAGGTGCCGCCTCCCAAGTTCAAGCGCCTGACCATCGGCGGCGAGGTCCGCCTGATGGGTGCATATCTCGTCAAGTGCGAGAGCGTCGAGAAGAACCCCGACGGCAGCATTGCCGCCATCCACTGCACCGCTGACATCGAGACCGGCAATGGAAACCCGGCCGACGGCCGCAAGGTCAAGGGCACCATCCACTGGGTGAGCGCCGCCCACGCCGTGGACGCCGAGGTCCGCCTGTACGACAAGCTCTTCACCGAGGCCAACATGAACGCCATCCCGGAGGGCAGCGACTACAAGGACTACCTGAACCCGGAGAGCGTGACCGTGCGCACCCACTGCAAGCTGGAAGAGAGCCTGAAGGATGCCAAGCCCGGCGAAAAGTTCCAGTTCGTCCGCACCGGTTTCTTCACCCCGGATTCCAAGAATCCCGGCGTGTACAACCGTGTCGTGACCCTGCGCGACAGCTTCAAGCCTGCAAAATAAACCAAGACCTGCCAAAGGAGCATACAACAAGATGAAGAAACACATGAGCCGGAGCACCCTCGTGATGGTGCTGCTGGATATCGTTCTGGGGGTGGTGCTGTCGCTGTATATCGCCAACACCGGCACGATGCCTGCCGCAGACAACGCGGTCACCTACACCGATGGCACCTACACGGCCAGCGCCAAAGGCTGTCTGAGCGATGTAGCGGTCACCGTGACCATCACCGGCGGCAAAGTGACGAATGTGGACATTGATGCTTCGGGCGAGACGCCGGAACTGGGCGGCAAGGCGGCGGAAAGCCTGACAGCCAGCCTGAAAGAGGCAGGCAGCACCGCCGGTGTGGATGCCGTGACCGGCAGCACCATGACCAGTGACGCGGTCTTTGCCGCAATGGATGATTGTCTGGCGCAGGCCGCACAGTGATCGCACTCTCCCAACTGCTGCACGGCAACTGCGCGTGCAGCAGTTTTTTTGTAACCCTCTCAGTCTCGCTGCGCTCGCCAGCTCTCCCAAAGGGCGAGCCATTGGCAGTCGGGGGCAAAGATCCGCTTCTGTTGCAAGCTGCTTCGCCGTGTGTTCGCGGGCAGCATGAGGATGCCTATGTACATTGATGTTTTACCATTGTCCGATACCACGGCCCGCCTTGTCCGAGCCTATGGGGAGGCCCCCTGCATCGCCCTGCCGTCGGTGCTGCCGACCCCGGAGGGCGGCAGCTGGGCTGTCACCGAACTGGGGGACTACTGCTTCTCTGAATCGCCCCGGAACCTGCCTGCCCCGGACGCGGTCTGCCGCTACGCGGTGGGGGAAGACGGCAGCGCCGTCCTGACCAGAGCCTTTGGCCGGGACCGGACCGGGCGGCACCGCCGCTATGACCTCGACTTTGGCACTGCGCCCGAAGAAGACCTCCACCCCGTCTGCGGGAACTTCCTCGAAGAAGCCGTCCTGCCGGACAGCCTGCGGGTCATCGGGAGCTGCGCGTTCTACAACTGCCGCAGGCTGCGCACCCTGTCCGTGGGGGCGGGGGAGCTGACCGTGGGCAGCGATGTCTTTTTGAACTGCTTCGCACTGGCGGACCTCATCGTCCGGGCCGACCCGGAGCAGGCCACCGGCCTGTTCGCGCTCGTCAACAACATCACCGAGGCCGTGCGGGCGCTGTTCTGGTGCCCCGGCGAGGCGGCCCCCCGCGCAGGCCTGTGGTATCCGGCCTACTGGGAGGATGTGGAGGAATCCCCGGCGCATATCCTGCTGCACACCTTTTCCGGGCAGGGATATCATTACCGACAGTGTTTTCTGGATGGAAAAATCCTCTGCGCAGAATACGACGCCATTTTCCCGGACGGCCACGCCTCCGAGGACAAGGATATCATGGCCATGCTCTGCTTCGACCGTCTGCGCTGGCCCTGGGGCCTGACCGAACAGGCAAAGGCCCCCTACACCGCGTTCCTCAAGGCGAACACGGGCCGGGTCGTGGCCCGGCTGCTGAAGGCGCAGGACCTCGACAGCCTGAAGGCCCTGCTGGCGCTGGATGTGCTGGACGCGGCCGGGTTTGCCGAGGCCGCAGCGCTGGCCGTTCAGGCCGAACAGGCTGCTGCTGCGGCCCTGCTGGCCGATGCCGCCCACAGCAGACAGGCCGCAAAGCCGAACCGGAAACGCTATGATTTTGACTTTTGAACCCTTTCCCGCAGGGGAAGTGAGGTGAAACGATGCCCAAAGAAACATTTTTCGACCCCCGCAAGCCGTTTGAATCGAAGCGGCCGGAGACCCACGAGGAGTGGCAGGTGCGGATGGGCGGTGAGGTGCTGGCTGTGGTGCGCAGCGGGCTGTATCTGGACTTCCGCTTTCTCGACCTGGCACTTTCGGCTCTGACGCCCACCCCGGATGAGCGGTGCGGTGTGCTGGCCACCGATGGCCGCATCCTCTGCTACCAGCCCAGCGCCCTGCTGCGGCTCTATCAGCAGAATCCGAAGTATCTCAACCGGTTGTATCTTCATACGATATTCCACTGCGTATTCCGACATCTCTGGATGAAAGGGAAGCGCGACCCGCGTCTGTGGAGCCTGGCCTGTGATATCGCGGTGGAAAACGTCATCGACGGGCTGAACCGCAGCAGCGTCAAACGGCCGCTGACCTATGTGCGGCAGAACGCCTATCAGTGCATCGCGGAAGAGGGCAAAGTCGTGGCAGCGGCCCCGGCGTACCGCTGGCTGGTCCGGCAGACGCCCGGTGTGCTGCGCCAGCTGGAGCGGGAGTTCTGCACCGACGACCACCGCCTCTGGCCGAAAGACGCCCCCGAACAGCCCCAGCAGATGCCGACCCCGCTGCCCCAGAAGACCTGGCAGAAGATCGGCGAACGGATGCAGACCGAACTGGAACTGCGCGACAAGGAGGCGGGCGAGGGGGCCGACAATCTGAAGGAACAGGTCAAAGCCGCCAACCGCAGCCGCCGCAGCTACCGGGATTTTCTCCGCCGGTTCTGCGTCACGCGGGAGGAAGTCCACCTCGACCCCGACGAATTCGACCTGAACTTTTACACCTACGGTCTGTCCGTCTATGGGAACCTGCCCCTCATCGAGCCGCTGGAAACGCGGGAGAGCAGAAAGATCGAGGAACTGGCCCTCGTCATCGACACGAGCTATTCCACCTCCGGCGAGCTGGTCCGGGCATTTCTGGCCGAGACCTACACCCTGCTGAAAGGGCGGGAGAACTTCTTCCACCGGATGAACCTGCACCTCATCCAGGCCGACAACGCCATCCGGCAGGACCTTCTGGTCCGGAACGAGGACGAGCTCATCCATGCGATGAACCACTTCCAGCTGCGGGGCGGCGGCGGAACGGATTTCCGCCCGGCGTTCGAATACGTCAGCCAGCTCTGCGCCGAGAAAAAGTTCTCGAACCTGCGGGGACTGCTCTACTTTACCGACGGCATGGGCACCTACCCGGCAAAGCGCCCGGCCTACGACACGGCCTTCCTGTTTTTAGGAGAGCGGTTCGACGACGCCAATGTGCCGCCCTGGGCTATGAAAGTGGTGCTGGACGAAGAAGAATTTACCGGTGCGGCGGCCCGCCCGGCCAGCGCTCTTGCCGACGCGCTGGCCGAAGAGGACGACCTGTACCGTGACCTGAACAACTCCTGAAACGAGGGGGAAGCTGTTATGAACATCAAACGCGCCAAAGAAGAGATCGAACACACCGTCAAGGCCTATCTTGCCAAGGATGCGCTGGGCGAATACGCCATCCCGGCCATCCGACAGCGGCCCATCCTGCTCATGGGGCCTCCGGGCATCGGTAAGACCCAGGTGATGGAGCAGGTGGCCAGAGAGTGCGGGGTGGCACTGGTGGCCTATACCATCACCCACCACACTCGCCAGAGCGCCGTGGGCCTGCCCTTTATCCGGCAGCGCCACTACGGCGACAAGGACGTTTCGGTGACCGAGTACACCATGAGCGAGATCATCGCCAGCATCTACGCCAAAATGGAGGCAACCGGCCTTTCGGAGGGCATCCTGTTCATCGACGAGATCAACTGTGTGTCCGAGACGCTGGCGCCCACCATGCTGCAGTTTTTGCAGTGCAAGACCTTCGGCAACCAGGCGGTGCCTGCGGGCTGGGTCATCGTGGCGGCAGGCAACCCGCCGGAGTACAACAAATCCGTCCGGGACTTTGACATCGTCACCCTCGACCGTGTGCGCCGCATGGACATTGAGCCCGACCTGCCGGTGTGGAAGGACTACGCCCGGGCGGCCCACATCCACAGCGCCATCCTGAGCTATCTGGAATTGCACCCTCAGAACTTCTACCAGATCAGCGCCGACGTGGACGGCACCCAGTTCGTCACCGCCCGCGGCTGGGAGGACCTGTCTAATCTGCTGGACACCTACGAGCAGTTGGGCCTGCAGGCCGATGAGGATCTCATCAAGGAATATATCCAGCACCCGAAGATCGCTGAGGACTTCTCGGCCTATCTGGACCTTTACTATAAGTACCGCGATGACTACGGCGTGGAGGAGATCCTGGCCGGGCAGGCAAAGCCCGCCGTGTTCGCCCGGCTGCTGCAGGCCCCGTTTGACGAGCGACTGTCGCTGGTCAGCCTGCTTCTGGCGGGCCTGAACACCCGGTTTGCTGCGTCCCGGCAGGCGGATGCGGTGGCCGATGCCTGCTATGCCTTCCTGCGGGAGACGAAAAAGGCCCTTGCCACCCTGCCGGACGATCTGCCGGACGGCTCTGCAGAGCTGTTCAGCCAGCAGATCGCAGACTACGATGCCGAGACCCAGCATCAGCGGGAGGCCGGTCTGCTGAGCCGCGACGCCCTGACCACTCGCCTGCAGGTGCAGGCCGTGCTGCGCCGGTGGGAAGGCGAACTGCGCCGCGCCAACGCCGCCGGGACCCAGGAAGCCTTTGAGCTGCTGCGTGGGCAGTTCCAGACGCTGGCCGATGACCGCGAAAAAGCTCAGCAGACCGCCAGCGCGGCGCTGGAAGCAGCCTTTGACTTTATGGAGCAGGCCTTTGCCGAGAGCCAGGAAATGGTGGTGTTCGTCACCGAGCTCACCGTGAACCCGGTGTCCCATGCTTTCCTCACCGAGAACGGCTGCGAGCGCTATTTCCAGTACAACAAGGATCTGCTGCTGGACCACCGCAAAGCTGCCCTGCAGCAGGAACTGGCCGCTGAGCAGCGCCGCCACGGGGGCGTGTGAGCCATGTGGGGGAACATCCTGTTCAGCATGAACAGCACCATGCCGCTGTTTTTCGTCATGCTGCTGGGCTATGTGCTGTACCAGAAAAAGTTCCTCAGCGATGCATTCGTGGCCGGGGCCAACAAGTTTGTGTTCTATGTGGCGCTGCCGGTGCAGCTGTTCCGGGACCTGGCCGCCACCGATGTGCGCGCGGCCTTTGACGGGGCCTATGTGCTGTTCTGCTTCGTGGTCACACTGGTCAGCATCCTGGGCATCTGGGCGCTGGCGAAGCTGTTTTTGCCGGACAAGCACCTGGTGGGCGAGTTCGTGCAGGTGTGCTACCGCTCATCGGCAGCCATTCTGGGAACAGCCTTTCTGCAGAGCATCTACGGCACGGCGGAGATGTCCAGTATGATGATCCTGGGCAGCGTGCCGCTGTACAACGTGATGGCGGTGGTCATCCTGATGCTGGAAGGCCCGGATGCGGCCCAGGCAGGCAGCATGACAGCAAAGCTGAAAAAGAGCGTGAAAGGCATCCTGACCAATCCCACATTGCTGGGCATTGCCGCCGGGTTTGCCTGGAGCCTGCTGGGCCTGCCCATGCCCACCATGGCCGGCAAGACCCTCTCCAGCATTGCCAGCCTGACAAGCCCGCTGGCGCTGCTGGCCATCGGAGCCGGGTTCAAGGGCCGCAAGGCGCTGGGCTACCTGCGCCCCACGGCCGTGGCAACTGCCGTCAAGTTGATGGCCCTGCCGGCGCTGTTCCTGCCGGTGGCGGTGCATCTGGGCTTTACGGACGAAAAACTGGTGGCCCTGCTGGTGATGCTGGGCAGCATTGCCACGCCAAGCTGCTATGTTATGGCAAAGCAGATGGGCCACGAGGGCGTGCTTACCGGCAGTGTGTGCGTCACCACCACCCTGTTCAGCGCATTCAGCCTGACTTTCTGGCTGTTTTTGCTGCGGAGCATGGGCTGCATCGCCTGAACGAAACCTGAAAAAGCTGAGCACCTGCCAGACGGCGGATGCTCAGCTTTTTGTTTTTGCGGTATTTTGAGGTCGGCTCAGTCCAGCCACAGCTTCCCTTCGCAGGCCAGCACCTGGTCCAGGATCATGCGAGACACCCGTGCTCCGTACACGATGGCGGGGTGGTCGTTGTACTCAATGATGTCGTGGAAGTCCTTGTTCATCAGCACGATGACATACTCCCCATAGGGCGTGTGCACGATGCCGCCGTCGTTGCGGCAGGCGTTCATGCTGCCGCTTTTGCTGGCCACCCAGAGCAGCTCCGGGGCCCCGGTCTCCTCGCAGTCCAGATAATACTGCGGGAAGTCCTTGGTCAGCATGGTGTTGTAGTGCTGCTGACGCAGGATGGCCAGCATCTCGATGCTGGCGGCTTTGCTCACCAGGGTACCCCGAGCCATCTGGGCCAGCAGGGAAGCGTAGTCCCGGGGCGTGGTGGTGCCCAGCTGCCGGTACCGGTCAAAGTGCAGGGCGTTGTGCAGTACTGTGTGGGCAAAGCCCAGCTCCCGGATGCAGGCGTTGATGGTGTCCAGCCCCAGGTAGTCGATGAGCATGTTCGTGGCGATGTTGTCTGAGCAGATGATCATCATGGTGGCGGTGTCCTTCACCTTGAGGCGGGCCCCCACGCCCAGGGCACGCAGCATGCCGCTGCCGTCCACGAACTGGCTGGCCTCGTATTCGATCTCGGCGGAAAGATCCGCCTTGCCGCGCTCGGCCTGCAGGTAGAGCGCCGCCAGCAGAAAGGCCTTGATGACCGAGGCCGTCTCAAATTCCTCGTCAGCCCCGCGCTCCACGGTGTGGCCCTGCAGGTCGTCCACAAAAACGCTCATCCTGCCCTGATAGGAATACAGTTCGGCGTCGATGCGCTTTTCCAGTGTCATGTTCTTGTCCATTGCGGTACGCCCCCGTCTGTTTTACAGGTTGTGCTCAAAGAAATCCCGGGCATTGCGCCAGAAGATGCGCTCCACCTCGTCCTCGGTAAAGCCGGCCTTGCGCAGGGCGTCGGCCAGCAGCGGCATGTCCGCCGCTGTTTCCAGCTGGTGGTGGCCGTCGATGCCGTCAAAGTCGCTGCCCAGGGCCAGCACCCCGATGCCGCCCACCTGCTTGTAGTGGGCCGCGTGCTCTGCGATGCGCTCCACCGTGCTGCGGCAGGCTTCCGGGTGAGCGGGGTCGGTGTCCAGGAAAGCAGCATAGTAGTTCAGCCCCGCGATGCCGCCTTTTTCGGCCAGGGCGCGGATCATCGCATCCGTCAGGTTGCGGGTGTGGGGGCACAGGGCGCGGCAATTGGAGTGGCTGGCCGCAAAGGGGCGGGTGCCGTGATCCACGATGTCCCAGAAGCCCCGGTCAGAAAGATGGCTCACGTCCACGATCATATGCAGGCGCTCCATCTCGGCCAGAAAGGCAAAGCCCGTTTCGGTCAGGCCGCGCTGGGTCTGAGCCGCCAGCGGCCCGCCGGGGTTTGCCTGCGGGGCGGCCAGCTCGTTGTTGTGGTTCCAGGTCAGGGTCATCATGCGCACGCCCAGCTCATACATCCGGCGCAGCACGCCCAGGCTGCCCTTGCAGCAGCCGCCCTCCTCCACGGTGAGCAGGCCGCTGATCTTTCCGGCTTCGGCGTTTTTGCGGATGTCGGCCGCCGTGTACACCGGGGCAATGCGGTCCGGGTATTTTGCCATGATCCGCTTGAACACGTCGATCTCTTCCAGCGCCGTCACCAGCGGGTCGGCACCGGGGGTGGGGTCGGCCAGGTTCACAAACGCGGCCAGACATTGCAGCATGTAGTCTCCGGCCTGCAATTTTTCCAGGTCGATGTGCAGATCATTGTGGGCAAAGCTTGCGGGGGTGCCATTCTTTTCGGCACGGCGCAGCTCGCTGAGGGTATCACAGTGCAGATCCCAAACCTTCATAATGCTTTCTCCTTATGCTTCTTCGCCCAGCAGCTGCAGCAGCTCCTCGGGCTTCATGGACAGGATCGCGCCGTCGGCCGAGCCAGTGACGGTGTCCGCCAGCGACTGCTTGGCCTGCTGCAGCTCCACGATCTTTTCTTCAATGGTGTCCTGTGCAATGAGCTTATACACCTGCACAGGGTTCTTCTGACCGATGCGGTAGGCGCGGTCGGTGGCCTGATTCTGGGCCGCCACGTTCCACCACGGGTCGTAGTGGATGACGATGTCGGCCGCGGTCAGGTTCAGGCCGGTGCCGCCGGCCCGCAGCGAGATCAGGAATACGCTGGCTTCCCCGGCATTGAAGCGGCGCACCAGCTCGGCACGCACCGGCTTGGGGGTGGAGCCCTGCAGGGTGAAGTGGCTCACCCCGGCCTCGTCCAGCCGCTGGGCCAGCAGGTCCAGCATGGAGGTGAACTGACTGAACAGCAGGATGCGGTGGCCGCCCTCCACGGCGGCGGTGACCAGCTCCATGCAGGCGTCCAGCTTGGCGCTGCCGCCGGACCAGTTGTCAGCCACAAGGCGGGGGTCGCAGCAGATCTGCCGCAGCTGCATGAGCACCGCAAACACCGCCATTTTGTCCTCGGGCTTGGCGGCGCGCAGCTTCTCGCGGGCGTCCACCACGGCGGCAAGGTACAGCTTGCGCTGTTCGGTGTCCAGCTCGATGCGGTGGACATTTTCGGTCTTGGGCGGCAGCTCCCGCAGCACATCCGCCTTCATGCGGCGCAGGATGAACGGCCCGGTGAGCTGATTCAGCCGCCGCACGGCGTTGGCATCTTCCTCCTGCACGATGGGCTTTTCAAACCGGGCACAGAAGTTCTTGTACGGCGGCAGATAGCCCGGCATGAGGAAGGAGAAGATGCTCCACAGCTCGCCCAGCCGGTTCTCCACCGGGGTGCCGGTCAGGGCAAAGCGTACCTGACTGCGGACCTGGCACACGGCCTTGTATTTCTGGGTGGTATGGTTCTTGATGGCCTGCGCTTCGTCCAGGATGCAGGCATAGAAGGGCTGTTCGGCGTAGCGGTCCTCATCGCGGCGCAGCAGGTCGTAGCTGGTCACCACAAGATCGGCCTCTGCCCACCGGCGGGCCAGCACAGCGCGGTGGGCGGCGTCGCCGTCCATCGCCACACAGGTGAGCTGCGGGGTGAACTTTTTGCACTCTTCCTCCCAGTTCAGCACCAGTGACGCCGGGCACACGATGAGGCTGGGCAGGGGCTGCCCGCCCTCCTTGAGGGCCAGCAGGTAGCTCAGCACCTGCAGGGTCTTACCCAGGCCCATATCGTCGGCCAGGATGCCGCCCATGCCGTAGCCGTCCAGCGTGCGCAGCCAGCGGTAACCGTCCCGCTGATACTTGCGCAGCACGCTGTGCAGGGACTGGGGCGGGGTATACTCGCTGTCCTTCACGGCATGGAAGCTGCGGCTGATGCGGCGGAATGCGTCGTCGCGGCTGAAGCGCAGGCCGTTCTGGCCCGAAAGTGCCCAGTCCAGCGTGGGAGCACGGTAAAGCGGCAGTTCCGCATGCCCATCTTTGAGCTTTGCGCCGGACAGCTCCAGCGTTTCGTTCAGCTCGTCCAGCCCTTCCAGATTGTCGTCCAGCCGCAGCAGGCGGCCGTCGCGCAGGCGGTGGTAGCGTTTTTTCTGGTGCAGGGACTGCAGCAGCTCCCGCAGCTCTGCGGTCGGGAACTCGCCGGTGTCCACCTCCAGGTCCAGTACGCTGCCGTGCACCGACACGCCCACCGAAATTTTGGGCGGGGCGGCCTGCAGATTGCGAAAGGCGTCGCTCAGGTACACTTCACCTTCGTCCATCAGGGCGGACACGCCCTCTTCCAGCAGGCGGTACAGCGGCTCTTCGTCCGTGACCATGTACTGTCCCGGCTCGGTGGGGTCCGGCTCCAGCCAAGTGGCCAGCAGCCGGTCGGCCCGGCGCTCGGCGCGGGTGTCCCGCAGCAGGCCCGCCGGGGCCGGGCCGGAGGGGGTGATCCGGTCCTCTCCGTACAGGAATTCGGCGTGAGCGGTCACGGTCATACCACGGTCGCGGGGCGCATCCAGATAGAACTGCACCACGGGTTCCAGCGGGATCTGGTTCAGCAGCAGGCGTTCCGGGTCCACGATGGTCAGCTTGCTGCCCAGCTCCGGCAGCACATAGCTGCAGAATTCGGTGGCGTCGGCACTGGTGAAAAACAGGCTTTTGCCGCACAGCGCCTGCAAAGCCGGAAGGATGCGGGCACTGGAAGCCCGCTGCAGCCGCCACAGGGTATCGGCGCTGTAAAGATAATCATAGTCCAGCCCGTGCACGGCGTTCAGGGCCGGGAGGGTGTCGATCTGCACACCGCCCCGGCGGCGCTGCACCGTCATGGTGATGACGGGCAGGCCCTCCTGCAGGGCGTAGCCGCCCAGCGTGCCGGTGGGCGCATACAGCTGCACCAGCGCGTCAAAGATCTCACCGGTCAGCGGCAGACCGCCTGCCGGGGCATCCGACGCCGCATAGCTGTAGCTGCGCACCACGTTGGTCTCCATGCTCTGCTTGGCGTTCACCTGCCGACGCAGCAGCTGCAGCAGCTGACGGCTCTCTTCGTCAAAGGCGTCCCAGCGGTGCACAAAGGTCAGAAAGCGGCCATAGTCGGCACTGCGGCCGTGCTCCACATCGTCCAGCAGGGCAGGGATGCTCTTGACCACATACTGCCGCCCCCGCTCCCGGTTGGCGATGCGCAGCCGCAGCCACGGCTGCCCGCCGGACAGCATGGTCAGCTCCGGTTCCAACTCCACAAAGCCGGTGTCCTGAGGGGGATCTCCGGCCTCGCCCAGGTCCTGCAGGGCGCTCTGCTGGTAGGTCTCCAGCAGCTTGCGGGCCTCCTGGTCGGTGACGGGGGCGTCGCCCCGCCACTTGCGGCCGAACAGCATTTCCAGCCCGGAAGCATAGCTGTCCTTCCGGGAAGCGGCGGGGTTCAGCCCATCGGTGCCGCGCACCACGCCCGGGATGGTTTCCGGGGCGGCCGGTGCCTTGGGGGCGGGGTGCTTGGCCGCATCCTCCAGCAGCAGCGCGCCGATGTGCTTGCAGTAAGTGCCGTCGCCGTTCTGGTTGTAGGGGCAGTCGCAGGAAGCACTGACAAAGCTGCCGTTCTCCCGCAGCCAGACCTGTGTATAAAAACAGTCGGCTCCATTGCCCTGCACCAGCGCCGAGACATGGCGTACGCCATCCTCGTTGGTGGTGCAGCTGCTCTGCAGGATGCGGCGGCGGTATTTCTGGGCACGCTCAAATACCATTTCGCCCAGCAGTGTGCGGATCTCGTCTGCGTCCATGGATGTCCCCTCCCCCGGTTCGCCGGTGAAAACCTTCTTATCTTATAAGGATACCGCACCCGGTGCTCGGATGCAAGAGGTCAGGAACGAAAAAAGCTCCACATCCTGCCGGTCAGGCAGTACATGGAGCTTTCGGTCCGAAGGATCGTTTCCTTTCCGGAACCATTATTTCAGGCGGGTCAATCTGTTCAGGAGCATCACCGCAAGCACAATGATGCCAATGACCAGAATGATCCCAACCATTCCAATGATCATAATCGGAAGCGTGGTCATCCACGAAGAAAGATAAATCATCACGGCACCTCCTTCAGGCCATCAGGGTCAGGATCAGTCCACCCGCGATCACGGAGGCGATCTGACCCGAAACATTGACGCTGATGGAATACATCAGCAGAAAATTCTGGTTGTCTTCTTCCAGTCCCATCTTATTGACTACTCGGCCGCTCATGGGGAATGCGGAGATCCCCGCAGCACCGATCATGGGATTCAGTTTCCTTCCCTCTGGCAGGAACAGATTGATCAGCTTTGCAAACAGCACTCCGCCGGCCGTGTCAAAAACAAAAGCCACCAGACCCAACGCAAGGATCAGCAGGGTGTCCGGCCGGACAAACTGATCTGCCGTCATCTGCCCGGCCACTGTAAGGCCCAGCACAAGAGTGATCAGATTTGCCAGCACATTCTGTGCCGTTTCGCTCAGCGTATTCAGCACACCACACTCCCGCAGCAGGTTGCCGAACATCAGGAAACCTACCAGTGCCACACTGGCAGGTGCGACCATGCCCGCAATGACCGTGACCACGACCGGGAACAGGATCCGGGTCAGGCGGCTGACACTGCTCTTTTCATAGGGCATTCGGATACTGCGTTCCTTCCGGGTAGTCAGCAGACGGACCACGGGCGGCTGAACAATGGGGACCATCGCCATATAGCTGTAGGCAGCTACCATGATCGCGCCCAGATAGCGGGAGCCAAGCGTGTTGGCCACAAAGATGGCTGTGGGACCATCTGCTGCACCGATGACTGCAATCGAAGCAGCATCCTTCAGGTCGAAGAAGAAACCTGCCAGGAACAGCGTAAAAAAAATGCCGAACTGAGCCGCTGCTCCAAAAAGCATCAGCCACGGTTTTTCCAGCAGCGGCCCGAAGTCGATCATGGCACCAATGCCGATGAAGAGCAACAGCGGAAACAGCTCGTTGGACATTCCCGCTTCAAACAGAGCCGAGATGGGGCCTTCCGTATCGCCCTGTGTGATTGCACCGGAAAGCGGCAGGTTCACCAGCACTGCGCCAAAGCCCATGGGCAGAAGCAGGCTCGGTTCCATCTTCTTTGCGATTGCAAGGTAGATGAGCAGCGCACCGATCCCCCACATCACGACCATCTGCCAGGTCAGATTTCCAAAATTGGAAAAGAGACTGTCGAATGCATTCCAGAAATTCATGTTCGTTCATTGCCTCCTTACGATCCTGTCGCTGCGGCAAGAAAAAAAGACCCCTGCCACAGCACCATGTCTGTGACAAAAGTCTCAAGCGAACACATAGCATCGGGTATTTCTACCGTGTTGACGCTGCCATGCAGCAGCCTGCAGGGTCCCGGACCCGCCGTCTGCTCTTTACTCCCTTTTATCGTAGCGAGTATAGCAGAAGTTCCCGGCCCCGTAAATCGTTTTTCCGGATTCTTTTCCGCATCTTTTCCAGTATTCTCAGGACATCCGCGCCGCATCAGAGCTTTCTGCGCAAAACAAAACCCATCGTCTTTTCCACAAAGACGATGGGAGCATTCCAGTGTTCCGTTCCGGGGTGTCGCTTACTCATCCTCCTGAGCTGCCGCATCCGTGCGCAGGGCACTTTCGCGGATCTTTTCCAGCGTCTGCTCGCTGAGGATGTGCTCTGCCTTGCAGGCATCCTCAGCGGCGGTCTTTTCGTCCACGCCCAGCTGCATGAAGAAGTGGGTGAGCAGACGATGGCGGCTGTAGATGCGTTCTGCGATCTCACGGCCCGGCTCCAACAGGGTCAGGTTGCCTTCGCCGTCCACCGCGATATAGCCGTTTTCCCGCAGCTTTTTCATGGCGATGCTCACGCTCGCCTTGGTAAAGCCCAGCTCATTGACCACGTCAATGGAGCGCACCTTGCCCATGCGCTGGGTCAGCATCAGGATCGTTTCAAGATAATCTTCTGCGGATTGGTGGATCTGCATGGTTTGTTTGCCTCCTGCCTTGCCCCGCCCCACGGCGGGAAGTTCTCTGCCGGGATGCAAAGCACCACGGTTTGTATGTTACAGAATATCACACTTTTGCCGTTGATGCAAGCAATTCGCAGGAAGTTTGTAAAAACAAACCAACTTTCTTCTGCACAAAACAGCGGGTTTGCCAATTCCAGGCCGGTTTTGTTTTGTGCAAAGGGGACAAAACCCGTTAGTTTTCGCTTTCCAGATACGCCGCCGGGCCGGACTGGTACAGGTCGCCGCCGTGGGCGTCCAGGATCACGGTCAGGGGCATATCCCGCACGGTCAGGCGGCGCACCGCCTCACAGCCCAGGTCCGGCCAGGCGATGACCTCCAGCGTCTCGACACTTTTTGCCATCAGGGCACCGGCACCGCCGAGAGCCGCCAGATACACGGCCCCGTTGCGCACCACGGCTTCCTTGACGGCGGCGTCCCGCTTGCCTTTGCCGATCATGATCTTGTTGCCCAGATCCAGCAGGCGGGGGCTCATGGCGTCCATGCGGCCGCTGGTGGTGGGCCCGGCCGAGCCGATCACCTCACCCGGACGCTCCGGGGTAGGGCCGACGTAGTAAATGGCGCTGCCGGTCAGATCAAAAGGCAGCGCTTCGCCCTTGTCCAGCGCCTCGATCATCCGCTTGTGGGCCTGATCGCGGGCGGTGTACACCACACCGGACAGCAGCACGGTGTCGCCCGCCTTCAGCGGGGCAAGGTCCTGCGCGGTGCAGGGAGTGGTCAGTCTGTATTCCATGCTTCTCCCTCCTTACAGTTCCGCGCTGGCGCGGCGGGTGACGTGGCAGGAAACGTTCACGGCCACCGGCAGGCCCGCCACATGGGTGGGCATCTGCTCAATGGCAAGGCCCAGGCAGGTGGTCCGGCCGCCAAAGCCCTGGGGCCCGATGCCCAAGCTGTTGATGGCGGTGAGCAGTTCCTGTTCCAGCTGTGCGTAGTAGGGGTCGGGGTTGGGTACATCCAGCGGGCGCAGCAGGGCCTTTTTGGCCAGATACGCCACCTTATCAAAGCTGCCGCCCACGCCGATGCCCAGCACGATGGGCGGGCAGGGGTTGGAGCCTGCCAGCGTGACCGTCTCCAGCACGAATTTCTTGAACCCTTCCACGCCGTCGGCGGGTTTGAGCATCTGGATGCGGCTCATGTTCTCGCTGCCAAAGCCCTTGGGGGCCACCGTGATGCGGCAGCCCTCGCCGTCCACCAGATGCACCGTGATGGCGGCGGGGGTGTTGTCGCCGGTGTTGCCCCGGCGCAGCGGGTCGGCCACGATGCTCTTGCGCAGATAGCCGTCGGTGTAGCCCCGGCGCACGCCCTCATGGATGGCGGTTTCAAAGCTGCCGTCAATGTGCACATCAGTGCCCAGCTCCACGAACACGCAGGCCATGCCGGTATCCTGACAGATGGGCAGATCCTTCTCTTTGGCGGCGCTCAGGTTCGACCACAGCAGGTCGAGGGTGTTCCTGGCCAGCGGCCAAGGCTCTTCCTGCCGGGCCTTGTCCAGTGCGGCCTGCACATCCTGCGGCAGGCGGGTGTTGGCCTCGATGCACAGCCGTGCAACGGTATCGGTGATCTCCTGTGCAGAAATCGTTCTCATGGGCAGTTCCTCCGGTTACAGCCGGGCCACGCCGGTGTCCCGGGCAGCCTGGGCCACAGCGTCGGCTACAGCCTGGGCCACACGGGGGTCGAAGGCACCGGGGATGATGTTCTCCTCGCTGCGGTCATCGTCGGTGATGAGGTCCGCGATGGCGTAGGCGGCGGCCAGCT
>OOBN01001619.1_pt1 | contig 15794 bp, 10 predicted proteins | sample 1671091 | NCBI WGS metagenome assembly OOBN01 (sample SAMN06348121, study PRJEB24527) | human gut metagenome | biome: human gut; feature: ankylosing spondylitis patient; material: feces | host: Homo sapiens | place: China | collected 2015-10 | reverse complement strand
CGATGAACGCGGCATGTCCCTCGTTGCAGTGGAACACGTCGTGCTTGATGCCCAGCTGACGCAGCGCGCGGATGCCGCCGATGCCCAGCAGGATCTCCTGCTTGAGACGGTTCTCCCAATCGCCTCCGTAGAGGTAGTGGGTGATCTGGCGGTCCTCTTCGAGGTTGTCCTCGATGTCGGCATCGAGCAGGTAGAGGTCCGTGCGGCCCACCTGGCACTTCCAGACGCGCGCCGAGAGCGTGCGGCCCGGGAAGGCGATGGTGACCGTCACCCAGCCTCCGGCCTCGTCGCGCACGGGCGAGATCGGCAGTTTGTAGAAATTCTGCGCCTCATAGGTGGCCTCCTGCGCACCCTGCGCCGAAAGGCGTTGGGTGAAGTAGCCGTAGCGGTAGAGAAGGCCCACGGCGGCCATCGGAACGTTCTTGTCCGAAGCCTCCTTCAGGTAGTCGCCGGCCAGGATGCCCAGGCCGCCCGAGTAGATCTTCAGCGACGAGTGCAGGCCGTATTCCATCGAGAAGTACGAAACCGTCGTCGCCTTCGGGTCGGGCTTCTCGTTCATGTAGTCGCGGAACTGCGTGTGCACGGCGTCGAGCTGCGCCAGGAAGTTCGTGTCTTTCTCCAGTTCCTTCATCCGCTCGACGCTCATCTTGTCGAGGAAGGCGATCGGGTTGCGGTCCGATTCGGCCCACAGCGCGGGGTCGATGCCTTCGAACAGGTCGCGGGCGCCGGGGTTCCAGCACCACCAGAGGTTGCGCGAAAGCTCTTCGAGGGCGTGCAGCCGCTTGGGCAGCGTCTTGTCGACCATCATGCGGTTCCAGACGGGTTTCTCGACGAAAAGCTGCTGGCGCACGAAGTTGATCTGCTCGGTTTTCGTGCCGCCGTCGAGCACGGCGCGGTTGGTGCGGACGATCGAACTCTCGACCGCCTCGGAGTAGGCCTGTTCGTAGGCCGCGAAGAGGTGCTCCCAGAGCGCCGTCAGCGAGATTTCATAGGCCGAGGTGTGCTGTTCGTTGACGTGTTTTTCGTCCAGCAGGCTGAAACGCAGCAGCGTATCGGCGATCTTCGCCTCGACCTCCTTGTCGTTGTAGTCGTCGCGGCGGATGACCTCCACGCCGGCGTGCTCGCGCTGCTTGTCGACCCAGATGCCGAACCCGGCCAGCGTCGTGGTGACCGTCGGGATGGAGAAGGCCACCGACTCCAGCGGGGTGTAGCCCCACGGCTCGTAGTAGGAGGGGAAAACCGTGATGTCCATGCCCACGAGCAGTTCGTAGTAATCCTTGTGGAAGATGCCGTCGGCCTTGTTGAGGTACGTGGGGACGAAGATCACCTTCACCTTCGATCCGGGATCGGTGAGGTTGCTGTTCTTCAGCGCGTTCACGATGGGGTCCCACGTCGCGTTTTCAAGGTAGTGGGTCGAATGTCTGTACTGGCCTGCGTCGATGGGCTTCGACGGGTCGGCCAGATGAGCCTGCAAATCGAGGCGCGGGCCGCGGTTGCCGGCCGGCACGGTGATGTAGGCCAGCACCTCGCGCCGGAGACGGTCCGAGGCGGCGAGCTGCTTGAGCGACTCGATGAAGACGTCGATGCCCTTGTTGCGGAATTCGTAGCGGCCGCTGGTCCCGACGATCAGCGGGTCGCCCGTGAATTTTTCGCCCAGGCAGGCCTCGGCCACCGAGATCATCGCCCGGCGGGCTTCGTCGCGTTTGGCGTAGTACTCCTCGCCGGCCCATACGAAGTCGTTCTCGAAGCCGTTGGGCGTCACGCCGTCCGGTTCGCGCCCCAGCAGGTATTTGCATTCGTTGGCCGTGATGTCGCTCACCGTCAGGAATGCGTCGTGGTAGGCGGCGGCCATCTTCTCGATCGAGTGTTTGGCCGTGACGTTGAACTGGCGCGCCAGCTCGTCGGCGTTGAATTTCGGGAGGTCGTTGTAGAGCGGCAGGCGGTTGCCGGCGATGCAGCGGCCCATGACCGTGGCGTGGGTGGTGAACACCGTGGCGATGTAGGGGGCGTGTTTGCGCAGGTACAGCCCGCCCGCGGCGGTCATCCACTCGTGGAAATGCGCGACAGCCTTCTCGGTCGGCGTGCCGAAGGTCTCGACGTAGGAGGCGATCACGACGCCTGCGGCCCATCCGAACAGCACCGGCTCGATGTAGTCCCACTGGCCCGAGATCGAGTCCACGTGGTACGATTCCCAGAGGCTTTTGAGTATTTCGTCCTTGCGGGGGATCAGCGACGAGAAATCGACCAGCACCACCGTCGGCTCGCCCTTGATTTTCCAGCGGCCGACGCGGACGCGGATGCCTTCGTTGTAGAGGCTCTGGCGCCAGGCCTTCAGCTGGTTGGGGTCCTCCTCGAACTCCGGGTTGACGCCCTCGTGCGAGAGGTCGGGACCCAGCAGGACGTAGCGGTCTGCGAATTTGCGGGTGACGGTCTGCGCTTTGGTCGAAATGACGGTGTGGATGCCGCCGACCTTGTTGCATACTTCCCAACTTACTTCGAACAGCAAATCGGGGGAGTGTTTGGCATTGCTCATATACTTATGCTAATTTGTAATTTTCGTGACGAACCGAAGAAGAATTCGGCCGCAAAGGTAACACTTATATTTATATTAAACAATCGGAGTCGGGGGTTTCTAAAAATATTTAATAATAACTTAACATTTCAGTTTCACTTGGTTGCGGTGTCCGGTTCCGTTTCGAAAAACGTTTCGATCACCGCGTCGGAGATCAGCATCCGAGCCGGCGGGACGGCCATCCGTCCCGCTGCGAGAACGAGCGTGCGGCTCTTCAGCCACGGTTCCGCATCGCGCAGGACCCGTGCCGCGCGCTCCTTGCCGAACAGCCTTTCCGCCTCCCGCAGGTCGATGCCTTCGGCCGTGCGCAGCCGGGTCATCACGTATTCGTTGAAGCGGTCGCGGTCGGTGAGGGTTTCCGCTTCGGCGGGCGCGCCGCCGATGTACTCCGTCACCGAGGCGACGTTCCAATGGCGTTCCCGGCCGTCGAACGAATGGGCTGCGGGACCGATGCCGAGGTACTTCACGCCGTGCCAGTAGGCCGCGTTGTGGCGGGCGCGGAAGCCCGGCAGGGCGAAATTCGAAACCTCGTAGTGCTCGAACCCCGCTCCGGTCAGCGTTTCGTGCACGAGGGCGTATTCCGTTTCGCTGGTGGCTTCGTCCACCGGGGCGAACTGTCCGCGGGCGGCCCGCCGTCCGAAGGCCGTACCGGGTTCGACGGTCAAATGGTATGCCGAAATGTGCTGCACGCCCAGCGCGAGGGCGCTGTCGAGCGAGCGGCGCAGCGTGTCGTTCCCGAAACCCGGGACGCCGAAAATCAGGTCGACGGTGATGTTTTCATAACCTTCGCGCTGCGCGCTCCGCACGGCCTCGACGGCTTGCGCAGCGTTGTGGCGGCGGTTCATCAGCTTGAGACACGCGTCGTCGAACGACTGGATGCCGACCGACAGGCGGTTGACGCCCGCGCGGCGCAGCGCGGCGAGGTAGGCGGGGGTGAGGTCGTCGGGATTGGCTTCGAGCGTGGTCTCCTCCGCCGCAGTGCAATCGAACAGCGTTGCGGCATGGTCCAGCAGCCCCGCGATGGCCTCCGGGGCGCACAGCGAGGGGGTGCCGCCGCCGAAGTAGCGGGTGCGCACCGGCTCGCCGCCCAGATATTCCCGCCGGGCGTCCAGTTCGCGGTGCATGGACTCCAGAAGAGGGTCCATGCGGCGCAGGTCGACGCTTTTGTAGAAGTCGCAGTAGGCGCAGACGCGCTTGCAGAAGGGTATGTGGAAATAAAGTCCGGCCATGTTATCCAAAGATACGAAAAAGACGGATGACTGCAAAACGGAATCGTATCCGGTTCGGAAAATTTTTCCGGCTGCGGCTCCGCCTCCGCCCGCGGGAGGCCGGGAAGTCGGGGCGGCGATTTTTCATTTTCAGCGCGATGCTCCCCGTCTGTCGCCCGGAACGCACGGGGCGGCAGCGGGCAGAGCGTCGGAGTCGTTTCCGGCCGTGTTTTCATGGAGGGCCGGCGGTTGCGGGTCGGCGGGAAACGTGTTCCGGGGGAGGGCTGTTTCCGGGCGGAAAATCCGCGCTCCCCCAAAGGTGATAAAAACCGGCGGAAGAAAACCGGAGCGTCCCGTCCGGCGCGGATAAATTGCGGCAAAATTTTTGCCGGGCGATCCTCGCAAGGGTTTGCGAAGGGCTTTTCGGCGGCGTTGTACGACGCTATCAATGAGGCGTATAGCGCTATCGGAAAAAATAATAAATATTTTTTGTAATTTCGGCTGTTATTTTTTTCACAATTATGAAAGTTTTTCTACCTTTGTGCCGTTGAAGTCCGGACCTGCGGACTGAAACGTCAGGTTGAAAAGAGGATTTTAATCAAATAAATTGCAATTATGGACAAAATGGATCTGAAAAAGTACGGGATCACGGGCGTGACCGAGATCGTGTACAATCCCTCCTACGACGAACTGTTCCGTGAGGAGACGAAAAAAGGCCTGCGCGGCTATGAGAAAGGTCAGCTGACCGAGACCGGCGCCGTGAACGTGATGACCGGCGTTTACACCGGCCGTTCGCCCAAGGACAAGTTTTTCGTGATGGACGAGACCACCAAGGACACGATCTGGTGGACTTCCGACGAATATAAGAACGACAACAAGCCGGTTACGAAGAAGGCCTGGAAGGAGCTGAAGAAAATCGCCGTCGAGGAGCTTTCGGGCAAGAAACTCTTCGTTGTGGACACGTTCTGCGGCGCCAACGAGAACTCGCGCCTGAAGATCCGCTTCATCATGGAGGTGGCCTGGCAGGCTCACTTCGTGAAGAACATGTTCATCCGTCCGACGGACGAGGAGCTGGAGAATTACGGCGAGCCCGACTTCGTGGTGCTCAACGCTTCGAAGGCCAAGGTGAAGAACTACAAGGAGCTGGGTCTGAACTCGGAGACGGCCGTTGTCTTCAACCTCACCGAGAAGATGCAGGTGATCATCAACACCTGGTACGGCGGCGAGATGAAGAAGGGCATGTTCTCCTACATGAACTACCTGCTTCCGCTGAAGGGCATGGCTTCGATGCACTGCTCGGCCAACACCAACGAGAAGGGCGAGACCGCTATCTTCTTCGGCCTGTCGGGAACCGGCAAGACCACGCTTTCGACCGACCCGAAGCGTCAGCTCATCGGCGACGACGAGCACGGCTGGGACGACGATGGCGTATTCAACTTCGAGGGCGGCTGCTACGCCAAGGTGATCAACCTCTCGCAGGAGAACGAGCCTGACATCTGGAACGCCATCCGCCGCAACGCGCTGCTGGAGAACGTGACGGTGGACAAGAAGGGCAAGATCGACTACGCCGACAAGTCGGTTACGGAGAACACCCGCGTATCGTACCCGATCTTCCACATCGAGAACATCGTGAAGCCCGTATCGAAGGCTCCGGCCGCCAAGAAGGTCATCTTCCTCTCGGCCGACGCATTCGGCGTGCTGCCCCCGGTTTCGATCCTGACCCCCGAGCAGACGAAGTATTACTTCCTCTCGGGCTTCACCGCCAAGCTCGCAGGCACGGAGCGCGGCATCACCGAGCCTACGCCGACCTTCTCGGCCTGCTTCGGCGCAGCCTTCCTGTCGCTGCACCCCACCAAGTACGGCGAGGAGCTGGTGAAGAAGATGCAGAAGTCGGGCGCCAAGGCCTACCTCGTGAACACGGGCTGGAACGGAACCGGCAAGCGTATCTCGATCAAGGATACGCGCGGCATCATCGACGCCATCCTCGACGGTTCGATCGACACGGCTCCCACGAAGCAGATTCCTATCTTCGACTTCAAGGTGCCCACGGCTCTGCCCGGAGTTGATCCCGCCATCCTCGATCCCCGCGATACCTACGCCAACCCCGCAGACTGGGAGGTTAAGGCCAAGGATCTCGCCGGCCGCTTCATCAAGAACTTCGTCAAGTTCACCGGCAACGAGGAGGGCAAGTCGCTTGTTGCAGCAGGTCCTCACCTCGAGTAACAACATCTGACAATCGCGGGCGGCGGAGCGATCCGCACCCCGATACATAAACCGACGGGCTGTTCCAATGCGGACAGCCCGTTTTTTTGCATCCGTATGCCAACCATGTCACACCCGCTGCGCGGCAATATGCGCGTAACGCCGGCGCGACATGCTTTTCGCCGTCCGCGAGATGTATGCCGCGACGGCGGCCGCACCCGATAAATCGTAAAAACACTTGCAGAGCCGCCGCGGGAGTGTTATCTTTGCAGGCGAAATAAAATCACGTAAATCATGGCGTTGATCGACGAAATAACCAAACACAGAACCTTTGCAATCATATCGCACCCCGATGCGGGAAAGACTACCCTTACCGAGAAACTGCTCCTCTTCGGCGGGGCCATACATGTGGCAGGAGCCGTCAAGAGCAACAAGATAAAGAAGGGCGCCACGTCCGATTTCATGGAGATCGAGCGCCAGCGCGGCATCTCGGTCGCAACGTCGGTCATGGGTTTCAACTACAAGGATGTCAAGATCAACATCCTCGACACCCCGGGCCATGAGGATTTCGCCGAGGATACCTACCGCACGCTCACGGCCGTCGATTCGGTCATCATAGTAATAGACGGTGCGAAGGGTGTCGAGACGCAGACGCGCAAGCTGATGAACGTATGCCGCATGCGCAACACCCCCGTCATGGTCTTCATCAACAAGCTCGACCGCCCGTGCAAGGATCCGTTCGACCTGCTGGACGAGGTTGAGCGCGAGCTTAAGATCAAGGTGCGGCCGCTGGCATTCCCCATATCGAGCGGCGAGACCTTCCGCGGGGTCTACAACATCTACGAACACAATCTCTCGCTCTTCACGAGCGACGAGCGGCAGACGGCCGACGCCTCGACCGTGGAGTTCGACGACATCTCGTCGCCCGAGCTCGACTCATACATCACGCCGCGCTTTGCCGCGCAGCTGCGCGAGAACCTCGAACTTGTGGAGGGAGTCTACGACCCCTTCGACCGCGACGCCTACCTGCGCGGGGAGGTGGCGCCCGTATTCTTCGGATCGGCCGTCAACAACTTCGGCGTGCGCGAACTTCTCGAGTGCTTCATACGCATAGCCCCCTCGCCGCGCCCCTCGACCACGGAGACACGTACGGTCTATCCCGACGAGCCCAAGATGACGGGCTTCGTCTTCAAGATACACGCCAACATGGACCCGAACCACCGCGACCGTATCGCTTTCCTGAAGATATGTTCGGGCACCTTCGAGCGCAACAAGAACTACCTGCACGTACGCAGCGGAAAGCAGATGAAGTTCTCGTCGCCCACGGCCTTCATGGCCGAGAAGAAGTCTGTGATCGACTTCGCTTATCCGGGCGACATCGTCGGCCTGCACGATACGGGTACCTTCAAGATCGGCGACACCTTCACCGAGGGCGAGAAACTCAAGTTCACGGGCATACCGTCATTCTCACCCGAGCTGTTCCGATATATCGAGAATGCCGACCCGATGAAGTTCAAGCAGCTGGCCAAGGGTATCGACCAACTTATGGACGAGGGCGTGGCGCAGTTGTTCACCTCAAGCCTTAACGGCCGCAAGATCATCGGCACCGTGGGCGCGCTGCAGTTCGAGGTTATACAGTACCGTCTGGAGCATGAGTACGGCGCCTCATGCCGCTGGGAACCAATATCTATACACAAGGCGTGCTGGATCGAGAGCGACAATGCCGAGCAGCTTGCCGACTTCAAACGGCGCAAGCACGCCAACATGGCCGTCGACAAGCATGGCCGTGACGTCTTCCTCGCCGACACGAGCTACGCACTGGCCCTCGCACAGGAGAACTTCAAGGATATCCGTTTCCACTTTACCTCGGAATTCTAATCCACGCACAAGTATCACACACCCACATACAAGGAGCCGCCCTTCACAAAAGGGGCGGCTCTTTTCGTATGGGCATACCTTATATTAATATATAAGATATCAGAATATCGTCTTAACCATTTAATAAAGAAATGTGCAATAATATTTGCATATACAAAAAAAAACATTAACTTGCCGACACGCAAGCAAAAAGTCAAAGAACAGACCGCATATTGCGCTATCAACCTTCAAACCATACAGCCATGAAAAAGAGACTCAGCTTCACCATTACCACAGTCGTTGCAGCCATGGCCGCGACGATATCCACGGCATCAGCATCTCAGACTGAGGCCGCGACCGACACCTACTTTAAGCCCGCATGGGAAGAGCAACTCCAAAACGGCATGGAGATCGGCCAAGAGACCGACCGCCGGCTCAAACTCGTCGGATATGAATATCTCGGGCGTATCGGATCAGCACAGGAGGCCCAAGAGCTGGTCGACGAGATATTCGCCGACGAGAGCTACACGGTCTACACCGACATCTATGATGACGGCCACCGCGACTATGACTTCCAGACGTGGGGTTCGCTGCGCAAGGATTACGAATATTGCGGCATGGCCGTGCGCGACCAGATACGCCACGTCATTGCCACGCAGCCCACGGACGTGATCCGGCTCACATGGAGCCACAACGGCAATACCTACACGACAAAGGCCCTCGCATCGCCCGACGAGGGGATCATCTATGACAACGTGGCCACCTATGCCGTACAAGATGTCTATATCGTAGATGAGGAGAGCACCAACGGCGGAGAGCGCGGATTCAAAAAGGAGGTACGCTCGGTCAACGTCATCGACCTGCCGCTGTGGAAGGTCAATCTCGCCGCAAGCTCGACATTCGACACCGAGGGCATCCTGCGCGACCGCCGCAGCCATTGCGACATGTATAACAGCAAGGGCTGGGAGTGTACGGCCTCGGCCGTTTTTAACTCCGACAAATGTAAAATCAACGAGTCGAAGTACAACGAGATCTTGTGGGAATACGGCGGCACGGATAATCGCGGCGCACAGTATGTCACCACGAGCGACGGTTATCCCATGGGCAGCAGCCGCGCATCAGGCTCGGTAGTTCACGGACGGGAATAATTCACGACACGCAGCCACTCTCCGGCGGCGGACCCTCCTGCGGGTCCGCCGCCCGTTTTTTATACCCTTTGCTCCGAAACATATCGGCCTAAGCAACAGAGAAATAAACCACACCCACACGGCAGAGACGATGCAAAAGTAGATGAACAGCGTGAAAAATTTGTCTTGAATATTTGTCAAAATGTAAATTTTACTTTACATTTGCATTGTATTCGAATACGTACATAGTAAATGAACCGCAAAAAACAAACGACAATGAAACGATTTCTCTTGCCGCACGCATTCCAAAAGGCCGGCTGGTGGCTGCTGCTCGCCTCGCTTGTAGCCGGCGCTGCGGCGCTGGTACTCGACACCATATCGGGCCCCCTGCCCGACGGTGCGGTCACGGCAGACGCCGCAAAGACGCAACCCCTCATGCAGGCCGTCATCATCGGGGCACAGCTCTCGATATTCCTCATCGCCTGCTCGCGCGAGAAGGTCGAGGACGAGATGGTCTCGTTCATGCGCCTGCGCGCCATCGCATCGGTAGCCTGCGTCCTCTTCACCATCTACACCGCCATAGCCGTCGTATCGACAATCACCGGCGGCGTCATGGCCAAAGACCTCGCCTCATCGATCGCATCGCCCCCGATTGCATTCTGGGCATACGAGATTGTACTGCGCATAAGCATTGCACGCAACCGTAAACGCACATCATTATGAAACGTCTGATTCTTCTTCCGCATGCGTTCCGCCGCATCGGCGTGGCCGTATTTGCAATAGGCGCCATAGTAGGTGCACTCATGACACCCGACGGATATGACGGCTGGCCATCGTTCCTGCTGCCCGCGGACAAGGAGTCGCCGCTGTTCGCAGCACTCGTATCCAACAGCATGACACACCTGCTGAACAACATAGCCATCATAGGTCTCTGCGTCGGTTCCATATTCATAGCCTGCTCGCGCGAGCGTATCGAGGACGAGATGACGGGCGCCGTGCGGCTCAACGCCCTGCTCACGGCCCTCTACATCAACACGGCCATAACAGTCGCGGCCGCCCTCGTGCTATACGACTTCACGTTCATCTACTTCATGATATGGAACATGATAACCACCCCGCTGCTCTTCATGCTCATCTTCCGGTGGCGCATGTGGCGGATAAACCGCACCACAGACAATGAAGAATAGGATCCGCGTGGCGCGCGCCGAGGTGCGCATGACCCAACAACGTCTGGCTGACGAGGCGGGCGTCAGCCGCCAGACAATAAACGCCATCGAGAGCGGCCGGTTCGTACCCTCGACGGTATTGGCGCTCAAGATCGCCCGCATATTCTCACACCCCGTCGAGGAGCTCTTCCAGCTCGACGACGAGGACTGACCCCGATAACCCCAACCCAACCATAAGCGGAACGCGCGGCCATCTGTATGACGGTCGCGCGTTTTATAGTGTGTATAATCAATGCTCTAATAATATTTCACGGGATGTCCCTCAATGGCCGAAAGGATATTGTTCGCGGCCGACGAGGCACCGATACGGAAGAGATCGGTCGTAAGCCACTCCGCACCGAGGATCTCCTCGACGATCGTATAGTACAGAGCAGCCTCCTCGGCCGTACGCACACCGCCCGCAGCCTTGAAACCTACCTTGCGACCCGTACGCTCATAGTAGTCGCGTATGGCGAGGCACATCACCACTGCCGCCTCGGGCGTCGCCGCCACGTCGATCTTGCCCGTCGAGGTCTTGATGAAATCGGCCCCCGCAAGCATCGCCAAAAGCGAAGCCCGGCGGATCATCTCGGGCGTCTTCAGCGCACCGGTCTCAAGGATAACCTTCAACACCACATCGCGCGCCTCCTCACGCAGGACCTCGATCTCGTTTGCCGCCTCGTCCAAAGCTCCGGTCAGCACCTTGCCCACGTTCATCACCACGTCGACCTCGTCTGCACCGTTCTCTATGGCCATGGCCGTCTCAAGCATCTTCACCTCAAGGAATGTCTGTGACGAGGGGAAGCCGCCAACCACGCTCGTGATACGCATCGGCGTACCGTCCACGGCCACACCGACAGTCTCCACGAACGAGGGGTAGACACATATCGAGGCGACATTCTGCAGATGGGGATAGTGCTCGCCGAACTCGGCACAACGCCGTGCGAAGGCCCCGACCGACGCCTCGGAATCGGTACACGACAAGGTCGTAAGGTCGATGGCGGAATAGCAGAAGCGGTAAACCTCGTTGTTGAGATTACGCGCCGCAGCGGCCCGCATACCCGCAGTCAATATGGCGACCTCCTCGGCCGAGGGGGCCGCAGCATACTCATTCAGATGATTCGCATACTCCATGGCTCTAACATTTAATGCAGGCATCGGGACAACTTCAGCTCCATACGCACCGCCGCCCGTAACTGCGTGTTACAATAGTTACTTTCCGCACAAAGATACTAATTTATCGAAATATATCTCCCGCCCCGACGCACAAAAAATCCCGACCTGCGTGCTGCAGGTCGGGACAATTCCGTCAGCGGATCACTCCGCCGTCAGGCGTCACTCCCAAATTAGAGCTTGAAACCGCTTGCGAAAAGGTTCGAAAGATTGACATCCTTCGCAGCCTTCTCAGCCAGAGCCGAATCCTTGCCTACGGCGCTGCGCAGCTGTGCCTTCGCAGTCTCCAGATCGCCCTCCTTAGATGCGATCACGGCACGCAGGTAATCAGCCTTTGCAGAGTCGTCCGACGAGATGGCACGCTTGGCGGCCGTCAGATCGTTGTTCATGACGTTGGCAATGGCGGCATTGTAGCCGGTCAGCGTCGAAGCAGCGGGGCTGTAGTTGCCCTGAGCGGCCGCGATCATGGCCTTCGTGCGGGCGTCGGCGGCAGTTGCATACTGCTCGGCCTTAGCCATATTGCCGTTGGCGAGATATGCCAACGCAAGGTTGCTGTTAATCTCGTTGTTGTTCAGGCCCAGCTGTGCGGCACGCTCGAATGCGGTCAGCGCCTTAGCCATCTCTCCCATGTTGGCATAGGCTACACCGAGGTTGTTGTATGCACGTGCGTCGTTGAACTTCTTGGCGGCATACTCCAGAATGCGGGCCTTGCCCGAGTTGTTCTCAACGACACTCTCGGCCATGTAGAGCAGCTCCTCGTCCGTGAGCTCATCCAGACGGCCCGAGTTGATGAGATCCATCATCTCGGCATCGGTCTTACCCTTGATGTCGGTGCTGTTGACCAGCTGAGCACGACGCAACTTGGGCAGGATCTCCTTCTTCAGAGCAGTGAAGACTGCCGACATGTTCTTGATCTCAGACTCACGCTGCGACGACGAATCGTAACGGCTCAGAACCTGAAGAATGATATCCTTGTCCTCGATATCCGAAGCGGCAACCAGTTCCTTGAAGCCTTCCCAGTCCTCACCGTACGAAGCGGCGTCGAGGTCCATGCCGGTACCCTTGAGCAGCTTCTCGGCAGCCTTCTTACCAGACTCCGAACGTGCCGACGAAAGCTTGTCGTTGAACTTCTCCGGGCCGTCGGGCGAAGCGTAACCGTTTACGTAGAGCTTCTGCGTGGCGCGGTCGTTGCCCTGAGTCTCGACTACATTCTCCTTGAAGGCCTTCAGCTCGTCGCTGTTGGCAGCCTTGCTCGTCACGCGCGACGAGTTGATGGCATACATGATGTCAGCCTTGGTTACAACCGTGGTGACATTCTTATAGTTGTTTGCCGTCTGGCTCATAACGGCAGCATAGTCCAGATCGCTCTGAAGCGTGTTCACGCCCTTGGCAATCGTAAGACCGAAGGCACGCTTGAGGGCCTCGGCCTCAGCACCGCCCGCAGCCAGCGTCGCAGCCTGTGCCTTCGTGGGAAGCAGACCCGTATTGGCATCAACCAAAGTGAAGGTCTTGCACTTGCCGCTCGGGCACTTTACCTCGACACGCAGCTGCAGCTCGCTCTGCTGCATACGTGCGTCATACGGGAACTCAACATGCTGCGTGAACGATCCGCCCATGTTCGAATCAACAACCGTGTAGTTGTCGTGGATGGCCGTACCCTGGAAATACTTCGTGGCACCCTCCACTTCGCCGCCGGCAAATACGATGACCGGAGTTACCTTCAGCACCGCTTTCTTGTTGTAATACTCGGCAGGGAACTTGACCGTGATGTCGGCCGAGACCTTACCGTTGTTCAGCGCCAAGACATCGGGGGTGCAGCTTATAGTCACCTCGTTCTGTCGCTTGGCCATCTTTCCGAAGCAGTTGCACCCCGTGAATACTACGGATGCCACTACTACCGCTACCAACAGCTTTAATGCGTTTTTCATGACTTTTAAGATATATAAACTTGGGTTAAACATTCTTCTTCGACATACGGTCCGAGGCCTCTACTTGCGACGCGGCTCGCGGCGGTCACCGTGAGGCTTGCCACCCTCGCGCGGCTTGCGCTCGCGCTCGACCCAGCCCTCCGGCTTGGGCAGAAGCGCCTTGCGCGAGAGCTTGTACTTGTTGGTCTTGGCATCCACTCCGATGAGCTTGACCTTGATCATGTCACCCTCGTGCAGGCCCGTCTCCTCCATGGTCTCGAAACGCTTGTAGTCGATCTCCGAGATGTGGAGCAGAGCCTCCTTGCCCGGCAGGATCTCAACAAAGGCGCCGAACGATACGATGCTCTTGATCTTGCCGTCGTAAACCTCGCCTACCTCCGGCACGGCCACGATAGCCTTGATACGCTCCAGAGCCCCATCCAAAGCGGCCTTGTCAACACCGAAGATATCCACAACACCGGCCTCGTCGTTCTCCGTAATGGTGATGGTGGTGTTGGTCGTCTTCTGGATGTCCTGAATGACCTTGCCGCCCGGGCCGATAACGGCTCCGATGAAGTCCTTGGGTATGGTGATCTGCACGATGCGCGGAACGAAGGGACGATAGTCAGCACGCGGCTCGGCGATGCACTCCGTAAGTTTGCCGAGGATATACATACGTCCTACGCGCGCCTGCTCCAGAGCCTTGGCCAGCACCTCGTACGACAGACCGTCGACCTTGATATCCATCTGCGTGGCGGTGATACCGTCGCGCGTACCCGTAACCTTGAAGTCCATGTCTCCGAGGTGGTCCTCATCGCCCAGAATATCCGACAGCACAGCCCAGCGGCCCGTAGCCGAATCCGAGATCAGGCCCATGGCGATACCCGACACGGGCTTCTTGATCTTGACACCGGCATCCATCAGAGCCAGCGTGCCGGCGCAGACGGTAGCCATAGACGACGAACCGTTCGACTCGAGGATATCCGATACCACACGCAGTGCGTAAGGCATCTCCTCGCCCGTGGGGATCATGGGCTTGAGCGCACGCCATGCCAGATGGCCATGGCCGATCTCACGGCGGCTAACACCGCGCGCGGGACGGGCCTCACCCGTCGAGAAGGGCGGAAAATTGTAGTGCAGCACGAACTTCTCCGAGCCCTGAACCAGAACCTCGTCGATCATCTTCTCGTCGAGTTTGGTTCCGAGCGTGACGGTCGTCAGCGACTGCGTCTCTCCACGAGTGAAGATGGCCGAGCCGTGTGCTCCGGGCAAATAGCCGACCTCGCACCAGATGGGACGTATCTCATCCGTGCGGCGGCCGTCCAGACGCTTGCCCTCGTCGAGGATCATGTTGCGCATGGCCTTCTTGACCACGTCGTCGTGATAGTATTTATGGATCAGGGGAGCCTTCTCCACAAGCTCCTCCTCGCTGTAACGCGATGCGAACTCTGCCTCCAGAGCATCGAAGGCATCCGTACGCTCATGCTTCGTAGTGCCGCTCGTAGCGATGGCGTAGGCCTTGTCGTAGAGCTCCTTGATGACCGTCTGGCGAAGCTCCTCGTCGTTGGTCTCGTGGCAATAGGTACGCTTTACGTCCTTGCCCAGCTCCTTCGACAGCTCGATCTGCACGGCGCACTGCTTCTTGATCTCCTCGTGGGCGAACTTGATGGCGTTGAGCATAACCTCCTCCGAGACCTCCTTCATTTCACCCTCGACCATCAATATGTTGTCGATCGTACCGCCGACCATGATATCCAGATCGGCATCGTCCATCTGCGAGAAATTGGGGTTTATGACAAACTCGCCGCCGATGCGCGCTACGCGCACCTCCGAGATGGGGCCGCCGAACGGGATGTCCGATACGGCCAGCGCGGCCGAGGCGGCCAGTCCGGCCAGAGCGTCGGGTTGAATATCCTTGTCTGCCGAGATCAGGTTCACCGTAACGAACACCTCGGCATGGTAATCTGCCGGAAAGAGCGGACGCAGCGCACGGTCTATAAGACGCGCCACGAGCACTTCGGCGTCGCTGGCCTTACCCTCACGTTTCATGAAACCGCCGGGGAAACGGCCGCATGAGGCGAACTTCTCCTTATACTCCACCTGAAGGGGCATGAAATCGGTTCCCTCCTTGGCATCCTTGGCGGCCACGACCGTACCGAGCAGCATCGTGTCGCCCATCTTCACGACCACCGAGCCGTCGGCCTGCTTGGCCAGTTTTCCGGTCTCGATCATGATCTGGCGGCCGTCCGCCAGCGTGATCGTCTTTTGTACAGCATTGTACAACTTCTTTTCTTCCATACTATATTTTCAATCGTCAAATAAAAATGTCATACAAAATGAAGGTAACGCAGCGGTTACCTTCATTCGTTCACCTCGAAGAGAATTACTTACGGAGGTTGAGAGTCTTGATGATCGAACGATAACGCTCGATGTCCACCTCCTTAAGGTACTCAAGCAGCTGACGGCGCTTTCCGACCAGACGCAGCAACGCGCGCTGCGTACCGAAGTCGTGACGGTTGCTCTTCATGTGCTCCGTAAGGTGG